>Ga0187891_1001137_pt1 | contig 23637 bp, 11 predicted proteins | sample June2016WEW_21_4_FD_132990 | JGI IMG/M metagenome (GOLD analysis project Ga0187891, IMG submission 132990) | Peatland microbial communities from SPRUCE experiment site at the Marcell Experimental Forest, Minnesota, USA - June2016WEW_21_40 | ecosystem: Environmental > Terrestrial > Soil >... | reverse complement strand
CAGCGGATGCCAGAAAGTACCCGTCTGACCTCTACTTGGGGGGTTGGTTTTTGAATACGACTAGAAAATTTAAAGTATTTTCCAGAACTTTTTTTGCCTAAAAATTTTTTTTTTCAAAAAAAAATTTTCAAATTTCTTGGAAAATGACGTCATCAATTTCTAAATTTAGAAATTTCATTTTGATTGGGTTTTTTTATTTTTTTTTTGAAAAAAAAATTACTAAGTCGTGAAAAGTATTAAACAAATTATTTTTGTTACTTTTTTTTATTAATTGTGTATTTGAGTTTGTGCGCACACTTCTAGTTTGACTTCGAGATCAACGAGAGATCGAAGTTGGGCGATGTCGGTGAAGACGCGCATGATTTCGCTGCGTTGTTTTCGTATGTTTTTGGACTGCTTGACGTATTGCGAAATCCCCGAGAACTTGTCCAGCGTCGTCTCGACTGGCAAAAGCATCATGAACGGCACTTTCGGTATGAGAGTCACGTCCCGTTGCGTGAACTGGCACGTCAGCACAAGCCCGTCCTTCATGAGGTACAGTAGCGAGATGACGCAATCGTTGAAGGCGAATGTCTGGTGCTTCCGCTCTGGCGGTATGTTTTCGCGTATGTTCCGCCATATCCGCTCGACGGCGACAGATATCGTCGCTGTCGTCTGTCGGAAGTGCGTCTCGGGCTCGGAGTACTTCGGATCGAGCATGACTCGCTCCGTGGCGATGTAGGCGTCCTTGATGCGCTCGAGAAGCTCCTGCTGCCGCCGCACGGAGGGCATCTCGTCATGTGCGAGGAAAAGTTCGTTGGCGGCCATCGCCTTCACCGTCTCCGCCACGACGGGGACCATGCACGGCAGTATCGGGATGTGGCTGAAGTAAGGCGCATTCGGATACGAGTTCATCCACACCGTCAGCGGCCACACGTCGTCGACGCCGCGCAGGTCGGTGGTGTTTGGCAGGCAGCGGTTTCGGTGCTTCATCAACTCGCACTGGGTGTCGTCGTCGCCCGCGTTGTCTTCTATCGCCGAGTCGATCTCCAGCAGCGTGTGCTTCCGCTTCAGTTGCTTCTTCACCACGCACTTCATCTTGTTGATCGTGCTTGCGTGGTCGCTGCTGACGTTGGACAGCTCGATGCGCTGTCTGTTCTCGGAGTAGATGAGCTCGCGCAATATCATCTTTGTCACTTCGCTCACGTTGACTGTGCTGTTGCTGTTAGTGGTGGTCGTTGTCGTAGTGGTGGCGGTGCCAGTTGTTGCTGTGGAACTGCCGCTACCACCACCACCATCACAGTTTCGGCCGTACCGTCGTCTGAAGTTTCCCTTTGCTTGCTGTTGCGGCGAGGTGACTGGTATTGGCATCGGAGGCGGCGTGTTAGACGTCGGGACAGTGGGGCGTTCGTGCACGTCGTCTCCTGCGTCGCTTCCTGCGTCTCCGCCGTCTTCTAGCAACAGTTGGTCGCCAGTCTTCCGCGACCCCGTATACTCCCAGTCCTCGCCCTCGCGCAGTAACACGGGACCCAACACGAGTCCCGTCAGCGAGCAGACGCGCATCCCGCGTTTGGGGGCCTCTGCGCTCTGTTCGTGGCAATTCTCGCCGCACGCATGTAGCGTGCCAGACGACGTGCAGGCAAATATGTGCTGCATCTCCTTCGTGTTCTCTCGGGTGTACCGAAACGCGTGCGGACAGCCGCCTGGTGGGTGGTCGCACAAGTGGCCTAGTTTGGCGTGCTTGCACAAGCCCTCTATGCAGCAGTGGTAGTCGAAGTCGTGCGCCTTTTCAGGCAGCCGTCGTCGGTAGACGGTTATGTGCAACTGGACGAACTTGCATGTGCTGGTGCTCGAGCGACACCAATGCTTCGGGTCCTTTATGATGCTGTTGTTGTTGGCGCAGTACTCCAGCTCGGCGATGGGCAGCAGTCGCGCGGGCAATTCCCACGGCGTGTTTGCGTCGGCATTCGAATCGATTTGCGCCATGGCAAACAGCTGGTCTTCGATTATTCGGTCTTGGTCGATAGGGTGCAATTCAGTGACGAGATAATTGCAGTCGCTGGAGGCAGCGGCGGATGCAGCAGCAGCGGTCGCCTTTCTCGCGTTTGTCACATCCACTGCTTTCACGATTCCCTTCCGTATCATTTGTGATTCAAATGTAAAGTGAGAGACAGAGAGAGTGAGAGCAGCGAAAGAATTGTAAAAAAGTATCAGTTGATCAATAAAATAATGTGTCTTAATTGACTAGTTATTTATTTTTTTTCTTACGTTTTTTTTGTCATTGTTCTTGTTCTTGTTCAATTGTCTTCTTCTTTAGATTCACCATCGTCACCATTATTATCATCGTCATTGTCGTCAAGATCAAAGTCGTTGTCGTCGAACTCGGACAATGGTTGAAGTGGTGCTGGTGCTGGAGCTGGTGCAGCTACTGTTGTTGTAGTTGTTAACTTGAGTGATTTTGTGCCTGCTGGTTTTGCAGTTGCCTGTTGAGGTGGTTCGTCGATTGGACGTTTCTTGGACGATGCGCCAGCATTGCTTGTTTCTAACACTCTACCAAGGCCTTTCACGTATGCTTCTGGCCGACCAGCGACGCCAGTGTTTCCTTCTCCGTCTCCTTCTTCTTCTCGGGCTTCTTTAGGGGCTGAGGATCGCACACATTGCATCTTTGACACCTGTGGGGTTGGCTTTCCACGAACGTGATCGTCGTCGTCATCTCCGTGGTCAACCACACCTTTCCTTGCAATTGTTTTCTTGTTGCTGTTGCTAGCGTGTTTGAAGTTATATTCACCAGGGCCGTCACCGTCGTCGTCGACATCGTCTCCGTCTTGTTCTTGTTCTTCTCCGTCCTCTTGTTGCATGTTGTCTTCTCCAGCTTCTTGGTCATAGTATCCGCCATCGCCGTCACCATCCTCCCCTTCCTCTTCTTGCAAATCAGCGTCGTCGTCGCCGTCGTCATATTGATCTTGGTTGTTGTTTGCAGACTTGTTGCTCTTGCTTGCGTTGCCGTTGGTCTTTCCCTTGCGAGGCTCGCCGACAGGACCAAGCTCTCGTTGCAAGAAGCTGATGTATATAAACTTGATCTGTTTTAGCAACGCGTCATAATTGGCTTTGCTGATGAATAAGCTACCGTCGTCGCGAGTGGTGAGTAGTCGGCGGAGTGGGTTTTTGTTTTTGATCTTTTGCTTGGTGTTTTTTACGTCCAATAAATTGTAGGCCAACCTAGCCGTGTTGTTTGACGTGAATTTGGCGTCGAGCTTCTTGCCAAAGAAATCTTCTTGCGACACAAGGCTGACGAAGTGGAGCACGTACTTCCATTTATCGAATTCGGCATCACCGAACATGCTGAGCACTTTGATGAAAGGGAGATCAGACTTTTTCTTGTCACGGTCCCGTTGGTTGTTGATTGTTGCAGGGTTCTTCATCAACTCCTCGCGGTATGTTTCAAGGTCGGCGGCGATGGCGTCTGTGATGTCTGAGAGTGAGGCAACTTCGAACGCGACGTCGGTGTCGTCTTTGTTGTAACCCGCCTTGTTGTCTGACGATTGTGCTCGAGACGCTGCGCCTTGACGAGACTTTGGAGGAGAGACGCTGTTATTATTACTGGCTACGGTGCTTTTGATGCTGTCGACAGACGCCTTGACCTCCAAGACTACGTTCTGTAACTCGTCCATCTTTTCCACCAACGAACTCACGATCTTGTAAACATCAGATAATGAATACGCCTCGTCAGTTGCTTCAAACATTAGGGGTGCTGCTGCCATCCTGTTGTTGCTGCTGTTGCTACCACCACCGTTGTGAGCCTTTCCAGACGAAGGTGCAGGAGGTGCGTTGCTTTTATTGCTGCGTGGTGCTTGAGCTGGTGCTGCTGTTGGTGCTGGTTGTTGTTCGTCCATCCAAGAAATCTTGTTACCGTTTGGTGCACCTGGTGGTTTACTTGTAGGTGGTTGAGGAAGAGGAGGACGAGATACACTTTTACCTTGGGGTTGTTGTGGTTGATGTTGCTTGTCATTGCTGTTGTTGCTGTTGCTGTTACTGCCACTGCCACCACCACTGCTGTGATAAATTGGAGCTTTTTGCTTGTTAATTGGCTGTTTGTTCATTTCGTCTTTTTTTTCAAATTTTTCAATTTTTTCTTTTTTTTTACTTTTTTTTTTCAAGTCGTCGACAAAATTTTGCTGATTTATCACGGCGTCGACGACGGCCTCGGCTGGCTTCCCAACACCATCGATGTACTTTACTCTCTTTCCAAGGGCGGTTGCAAATGTTTGCTCCTTCTGCTTCGGTGGCATTCTGTCCCACTCGATAGGGCTGTCGTCAGCGGTGTCGACGAGACAGGGTAGTAACAAAATGTGCTGATATGCAAAAAGCAAGTCTGGCGCAATGGTGGCAGCAGTCGACTTTGTTTTATACTTGGCAGCGTCCTTGTCGGTGTAGGCGTCCTTGTGGACCTCATATGAATTCGCAATGCTTCTTGTCTTCTTCCCAAAGCCAGCAAGGTACGTCACAATAAATCTGTCCCCGTGGAAGTTTGCCAACTGCTCGTCGGAAAGGTGAAATCTCTGGGAGATGCAATTCTTCATAGCGGCTGACACCTTGTCTTTAAATCCAAACCTAGTTTGATCCATTGTCTTTGGCACTTGTTCGACAGCTACGGCGACAGGAGCAGCAGCAACAACTTCTTCTATAACAGGTGACTTTTCAGCAACCGCCTCTTCTTCTTCTTCTTCTTTCTCTTCTTCCTTCGATTCTGGGACAGACGCAGTGGTAACAGAGTGTAGATGAAAGACTTCCCTTTCCTCTTCTTCCTCCTCTTTTTCTTGTTTGCCGTTGACGACTACATCATGATGTTCTTCTGCTTCATCGCTGATGATGGTTTCATCAGCAACAAGTGGCATATTTGCAATTGTTTCTTCATTTTGTGATTCCATTTTTTTCGATTTTCGATTTTTTTGTTTCGGTAAAAAAAAATAAAAAAAAATATTTTTTTTTCACAAGTTGAAAAACAAAGAGAAAGAACAAAAAAATGTCTGGAAATGTATTGCCAACTAAAAAAAGAGTATCTGGCAACAGAATCATAAATGTCGAAGATGTATCAATCAGTTATACAGAAAAATACTCGTCGTTCAACTTGCAAACCCTTGTGACGGCATTGAAGAATCCAACTGTGAGGGGGTTTTCTAGTGCATTCGTGTTCACTGTCGCAAATGTCCCTGTCGACGTCGCTGCTGTTGCTTCTGCCCCTGCTGTTGCTGCTGGCAGCAGCAATGCGACTGCGTTGGTGCCAGTCAAAAAAAGAGCACCAAGACCAAAACCTGCCGTCGCTCGTGGGGGTACCACCCCCACACCCACCCCCGCCACTACTACTACTACTGTTGCTGTAACAAAACCTAAAGGACGTCAAAGGGCTAAACAGCAGCCAGCTGCTGCATCTGGCAGTGGTGGCGCAGCACCGTCAGCAAAGGCACCTTTACGTACATACACCACCGTCACCGTGAACAATGTAGACGAAGACGATGCTGGCGACGATGTTGAAGACAAGGGAGACGACGACGATGAGAATGATGACGACGATGACGGTCGTGGAGTTGGTAACCCGCGTGGTGGCAGTGGCAGCAATGCCAATAACAACAACGACAACGAGACCAACCAGCAGAAGAAGAACAAGAAGCAACGCTTCTGTGGGTCGACGGCGATCAAGGTCTCCGACGAGATAAAAAACTGCGAGGGCTGCCAGCAGAGAAACGCCAAGTCTGGCTGTCTCACGGCTGTCATAAATGCGGGCGGCTTGTCGGCGTTTGTCCAGATGGGGTGGGTGAAGCACAACGACTTGCTCACGTTCGACATGTCCAGCGGGCTCAAGTACTTTGGCCGTGTGATCCTTCTGGATCACGCAGCTTACATACGCGAGGTCCACAGCGACAAGCTCTACACGTCGCCCCACGACTGGATGGTATCCTTGTATCTGTTGAACAACCAGCAGCTGCCCCATCAGGACATCAAGAACTCGTGCCAGCTCGATCTGATGACGCAATGCTACCGCTTCGTAACGGTGTCGAAGCTCGACTTGAACCTCCACCAGATTGCGATAGGCTTTGTGCACTGCCATTGCTTGTGGCGAAAGAAGAATGGGGAGTCTGTGGGTGGCCAGCGTCCAATCGTCGACAAGAAAACTGGCATGCCCGGAATGACCATCAGCATCATGGAGTTGTTCGAACTCTTCAAGGTCAACCACACCTCGTCGGTGTCAAAACACGATCGCGCAGTGAACAGTGCGCTCGCAGCAGAGGTGACAGGTCTTCGCAAAAAGGTGCACGACTTGCAGTTCAGTTTGTTCATGACGGCCCTCGAGCATCAAGGAAATGCAAACTCGCTCATCTTGGCTACCGCTGGCAACGCTGTCAGCTCGCACAGAGTGCTGGACACAGCGATGGAGTCGGCACTCTTTAAAGTGTACAACATAGCCAACGGCAGTAATAGTAACAACAATCACAATAACAACAACAACGTTGCCAACTATAACAATAATAACAACATCAATGGCGGAAATGTCAATTATTATTATGGCAACAATAACAATAATAATGACACAAGTCCGAATCAAAGCCCGATGATTTCCAACGGGGCTGGCGTTGGTTTCGCCGACGGCGATGGTCAAGACGGAATGGACAGCAGGCAACTCGAAGACAGCCGTTTACTCCAGCCATATCTCGAACCTGTCGACAACGTTCACTTTGCCGACGATTTGTTTGGGTTTGCCCCAAATCTCCTCACCACCGAAGACACCAATAACTTTTATCGTAACATCAACGATGGCAATAAATATTGACAATCATTTTTTTTTCATCTTTTATTGTTTGTTATTGTTATTGCTGGACGTCGTATTGATACTGAGGATAGTTCTCTGAATTTGGAAACGAAATGTTGTCGCCATCGTCGTCATTCACACTTCTCTGGGGTGTTGCTTGATTGTCGTTTTGCGCGGCATTTCCGTCTGGGGCTTCAAATGCAAACACGCCTGATCTTCCAATATGGCGGTGCTTGGCGAGAGCGACACGTGCGACAATGCTCGCTGTGTTATTTGCTGGCCCGTCAAATCTAGATGGAGGCTGATATCTGTCGTCGCCACGAGATGGCGGAATGTCATCGCTTTCTATTTTGATGCGGCTTTTCATGCGTTCCTCGTTGTTGATTCGCACATTGTCCTCGGGATAGCGGATAGCTTTGCCTCGTTCAGCAGTCTTTTCCCACATGTCGGCAAAGCGGATGGACGGCGACGTCAAATATAAATACATGTCGCACGCCGATACGTCGGTGCCAGCGACGTCCAATCTGTCCAAGTAGGAGGGATTCTTAGACGCAGCTTGGATGATGCAGGACATGTCGATGTCGTAATCGAGTGAGAGGTATTCCTGCTGGTGGCACTCCTTGAGATTCTGATTGTCGGTCGTCCCGTAGTTGATGAGCTGGGTCATCTTGTTTATGTAATGCGGGTTCTTGAACGTCGTCGTTCGATTGACTGGCTTGAAAGGCACGCTTTGTAAGTAGAAGGGGAAGTTTTCGTGCGGCACGCCAACAAGGAGTTTCTGCTCGAGCGTATTTCGGTTCATCGACTCCTCCAGCGCTATCTTCCAGAGCTGCTTGAACTTCTTGTCGTCTTTGAGGAGCGTGTAGTTGATGTACACGTTGTACCCATGCACAATCACGCCAAGCATTCGCTCCTTATTCGTCGTCGACTCGGGCACGATCATGTTGTTTCGGTTGACATAGCGAGTGGACCACACCTTCACGCGACTGAAAAACTCCAAGACCGATGCTATGGCTGCGACGGAGGGAATAACCGTAATGTTCACGTTGTCGGGATCGTCGTTTGCAGCGCGAGCGTCGTTGTATATCATCTGCGAGAGTTTCACTACGCTGGTGTCGTTGAAGCAGACGTAGTAGAATCCAGATGCTTCGGGCGGTGCAGCCAACTGCATGTTGAAAGGCTGTTGCTGGTATTTATGAAAATAATGATTGACAGCAACGCCGTCCAAGGCTGGTGGTTGTGATTGTTGTTGGTGTTGTTGTGCAGGTTGGCTGCTTCGTGGTTGAGCATTACTAGCACCAGCGCCACCTACAACTTCACGAACATGATCCCATTGTGTTTTGTTTGGACCTGCGCCTGCCCGAACACCTGTACCTACACCAGCACCATTGTCCATTGAATCGGGTTCTCTGCCTTTTCCTTTGCCATTCTTCTTTCCTCTTGAGTTTCCTACGGCGGCGGCGGCTTCTGCAGCTGCTGCAATGGCCTTCTGCGCTGCTTTCGTTTCTTCGCCTGATCTCTCTTGTTTTGGGTCCTTGAATTCGACGATCTTCTGCCCAGCCTTCGACGCGTCGGTGATGAGCGTGTTCATGATGTCGACGACGGTGTTGAATTCGGAGGGGAAGAACGCGTGGTAGAACAAGGTGAATGCAAACACTGCGTGTTGTTGGTGGCAGATGGGCATGATGTCGAGCATCAGACGCGGCTCGTAATCGTGGTCGGCGTGAAGCGAGTTTGGCAGACAGAAGAGATCGATGACGGCAGACAGAACAACGAGACTCTGGCACCACAGCTTGATGAGATTTGGCGTGCGATTGTTGAGATCGGGAATGCCGTGCGATCGGAGCGAAGTCTCGTATTTGCTCATCAATATGTCAAAGCACTCCATGTTGGGAGGAGGCAGCATCTTGGCGTACACCAAGTCCCAGTAGTCGGAAACAACACTCTGGAGCCAGATATTCCTCTGTCGACAGGCAAAGGCTTCGTCTGACGGACTGATCACCTGTTCTGCCACCATCGTCTCGCGCAGCGGCTTAATCGGATCGTTGTATTGGTTCACCTGAATCTGCAAATACCGAGTGAGCAGTGCGTCGATGGACCCAGCGTTGGCAAAGCCTGCTTTGCTTATCATGTCCATTCGCGTGAAGTTTGTGTTCTCGATTGCGCAACCAACACAGATGTAGCTGAAGTGATCGAGATTGCGTCCGCTGTCGTCGGTACCCAAGTTGAGCGAAACGCGGTTAACGTAGCCTCTGCTGAGCAATGACTTCGCCCGCGATATGTCGTCCTTCGGACCAATCTCGAACTCGTCGCCCAACTGGAGTCGCGACGTCATCGTCACGTTCACTGCGGTGAAGCACGTCGAGCGACTGTCGACTTCATCGACGGCTTTCGGCGGAAGATTGGCCTTGAGTTTTTCTGCGACGATACTTTTACCGACACCGCCATTGCCAGTCAACAGCGCGTTCCAGTGCTGGTTGAGCTCGATCCTGAAGCGGTCCATGCACCCGACCCACAACGCAAACAAGGTTACCTGGTGAAACGCTATGCTCTCGAAGTGGCCGAAATTCTCGATCATTTCTATCGCCACCTGCGAGATCATGTGGTCGTAGGTGGGGTCGTGTATCTTGAACTTTGGACGGAGCGAGGAGAGATGGTTCGCCGTCCAGTACTCCATGATCGCCTGCTTCTTGTCCGATATGTTGCTCTGGCTGCTGTGGCAATGGGCGACGTAGAAGTCGACGTTGAACTGCTCCACGATGCGCCTGTTCTCCTGGAGCATGTCGGGATCGTCCTTGAACAACGAGTCGATGACCTTGTTGAGGTTGATGACGCGCTTCTTCAGCATCGACAACGCGCCGAAGTCGTCAAACTGGTCGTAGTCGCCTCCGATGTTGAGCTTCGTGATGTCTCCGCAGTTGGTGTCGATCAAGTCGTCGCCCATCGTGTTGGAAAACACGTTGTTCATCGACTGCAACAACGCCTCGGCCTCGATGTCCTCCATATCCTGTTGCTCGTCGCTGTCGGCGTCTGAATTATCGCTGCCGTCTCGGATGTCGACGTCGCTGTCGCCGTCAGAGTCGGGTGCATTGTTGTCGAACATTCGTTGACGAGCCATGTTGGCCATGTTGTCAAAACATGCAGCGTCGCTATTCTCTGCTCCTCCTCCAGCTGCTCGTCCCCGTTTCACCTCGTCCCACGACTTCATCTTCTTGTGTGTGCCGTACTCCCCGTGAGGTGCAGGATTGCTACGTCGTTGCTGCTTTCGATTGTTGTTGTTGCTGCGACTGGTGCTAGACTCGCCTTTGTTGCGGTCGTTGGCATCATCATCGTCGTCGTCACCAGCATCAGTGTGAGATTCACCAACAAATGCCATTTCATCTCTCTCCATGTCACTGATGTCTGTCCGACCGCGCTCGTGCATTCTCTTCATGTCACTGATGCCGTTGCTGAATATATGACTGCGCCTCGGGGCTTCGTCCCCGTCCCTGTCCCTGTCTCCATCTCTGCGTCGGTGTTCATTTCGTTGCCCGCGGGAATGACTAACGCGACTGTTGTATGTGTCGGCTCCGATGTCTTGTTCGCTCAGCTGCTTCTTGGCGATCAAAATCTTAAGTGAGTTTATGTACTCGATCTCCTTCATGTTCACGGAGATGTGGGGGAACATCTTCTTCATGAAGTTCTTGGGGTCCATGTCCTGCGGATGGACGCTGTAGAACTCGGTGCCGTTCAACTCTGGATCGAGAACAAGCGTGCAGATGTCGTTGTTGGGGTCGACGGATGTGATGTACGTGCCAATCGTTCGCTGCCTGCTGCAGATAGCAGGATTTGGCTGCTGCGACTTGTCGAACTGGGTCGAAGGGTGGAATACCTTCACAGGCGAATCAGGCTCTCGTGCTGCGGGGGTGCCCCTGCACATCCCCTCGTGAATCTTGAGACACACAGCCGAGTTGGTTTTGAGGTAAAGCGAGTCGACTTTGAACGACGAACTCTGCGACTTGTCCCTGCCAGGCACGGTGCCCATGGCGTTGAGATCGCCCTTGCCAGTGAACTGCTTCGAGCTTGACGTCTTGATTTCGTTGTATATCTTGAGGATGTTCACGTCTGCTGTGGTGTCACTCTTCTGGAATATCCAAATCCTGTTCTCCACAAACGCACCCTTCTCTGAGCGCAGCGTCTCCACAAACATGCTGAAGGGCAACTCCGACGTACGCTTGGTGTTCGACGCTGCAAAACGGAGGTACGTGATGTACAGAGTAAAGAGCCAGTTTTGGAGTGCCCACATGGGTAAGATTCCTCGTCTTCCCTTCGAACGGAACTCACGAAACTTCGATGCACCCTCGGGGTACATAGCAGCATCGAGGGGAATGCAAATCACAATCCCCGTGCCAGTAAACTTCTCCTTTAGCTTTCTACTAGCATGGATGGTGTAATCGTAAGGAATCTCTGCTGACTTCAACAACAAGCCGTAATCTATCTTTTTGTTGTTGCTGTTGCCATTGTTGTTGCTGTTATTATTGTTGTCGTTGTTGCTACTTTCTGCCATAACTTTTTTTTATGAAAAAAAAAAGAAACTGCAGTTTTTTTCAAAAAAAAAATATATTTGTTAATCGTTTTTTTATTGATTCAATGCAAAAAAATTCAAGTAATTTTACCAATAATTGTTGATTCCCTTTGATTTCTGGTAACAAGCATGCAACAGACTAAAGTTGATGTCGCGAAATTTTGGTTTGTTTATAGGCTTTTCTTGTTTTTCGTTTTCGTCCAGTATCCAATTGAACATCGAGTCGATCTCCCTCCCAGTCTCGTCGCATTCGCGACTATCTACTCTCTCCTCGTGATTGGTGTGGCATGGTGGATGACAATGGTCGCAATCGTCTAACGGTGGGGCAGATGCGATCGCAAATGGATTGGCAGTGTTTTCTTTTTCGTCTTCTCTTTGTTCTGGTTCTTGTTCTTGTTCTTGAACTTCTTTGACATCATCGTCATCTTCGTCTTCTTCTTCTTCATCTTCATTTTCTCCTTCGGTTGAATCATCTTGAGTAAAAGGAGGAGCAGTGACAGTGGTTGTTGGTGTAACTGTGACGACCTTCTTGGCTGGTTTTTGTTTGTTTGCTTTCTTTGCTTTCTTGCTCTTCTTCTTGTTGTTGTTGTTATTATTCTGCTTTGAAGGTGGTTGTAGAGGCAATGCCATGTTGTTCAGCCCGTTGTCGAGTTCAGCGTGGAATGCACGAAGACTCCTGTCTTGGTATTCGACCAATTCTGTCAGGAGACTGCTGAGTTTCTTCCATCGAAACAGCACGTCAACCATCTCAGGAACGTGGCGAAACTCCATAAATTCGGGGAAACTTGGATACAGATTTCGCACGTAACAGAGCTCGAATGCCAGCCAATTTGACACAAGGTAAGGTGAGTTGCCTGCGAGATCAGGATACGCCGTCAAAATTGCGCCACGCACAAAGCCGTCTGAACTGTCCCACGCATGACGCATAAACCGAACCAGCATGTTTTCGATGATCTGAATCACCTCGTTGTCGTCGTCCCGCAACGTGCCAAGTGGCATGCCGCTGAACGACGTGCAGATGCGCGTGATGTGTCTCCTGTCCTTTCCGTCATTGAGATTGCCATGCACGTGTGCTGCGAAATCGCGCAGGTCCTTGTGGTTGCAAGGGACGATCTTCCGCATCTGTCCACACATCAAGCGTGTCAGATGGGCCGATTTCGGCATCGCCCACTTGGCTTCGACTGCCTCGGACATGTAAAAGAGCACGTCCATACTGCTGTCAGTAGTGCCGAAGCGGTAGACATGCAACGCGTGTGCCATGCCCAAGACGGTCAGCAAACACGAGCTGGCTGCAAGCGGGTTTCGCTCAATCATGTAGCGGAGCGACATCCACGCATCAACACTCTCGCCAGTGGCGGTGCTGATGAGTTTTATATCGGAGAAGTTGCTGAGTGATTTGCACAAGAAGGATGTGCTCATCTCCTCGCGAATGTCTGCGTTATCCATGTTGAAGCGAATGCCCCATCCGCGAGCGTACAAGAGAAGTGACATGATCTCGTTGCTGCTGAAGCAGCCCTTTTCAAGATATGCGGCTACATAAGGGAGGATTGTCTGTATTGCTTTGATAAAGACCATGCACTCGACCATCTTCCACGACTTGCTGCTACTGTGTATCCTTTCCACGGCATTCACCACCATGTCGATGTCTTGGTCGGGATCATTTGCGACGTCCTTGAACATCTTTTCGACGCATTCTACGACATCGTTGGCACCAGCTTGCTCGAGGTCTGCTTTGACGCGGTCGAGCGACATTTGGTATTCTATCGCAAGCTCGGCGACAGCAGTTGATATGACTTTGCTTAGATAGTCCTTTTTGAGGATGTTCATCAGACGGAGCATCGAATAGACAGCACGGTCAATCTGTTTCGACTCCGAAAACCTGATTCTGACGATGACTGGGATGGTGAGGTGTGGCCGCATCGCCTCTATCTTCTGGCACTTTCGCAACGCAGAGAGACGCTTGTTGTTGCGGTAATAGTAAGAGTTGGCGACGGTGTGGTCGTGTGGCACTTCGATGTCACTGGAAAACATATGTGAACAGAAGGCGTCGAACAAGTCCTCATTTTCGACAGAGATGCTGTCAGTCATATCTGTGAATGACTGACATATTATGACAGTTTGTTGTCGTTGTTGGTGTTGATTTTGTTGTTGTTGTTGTGTTGTTTTTTTCATTCTTTTTATTTTTTTTTTTAAAAATAAAAATAAAAATAAAAAAACCTTCTTGAAAACGAATAACAATATTTTAAAAAAAAAGATTAACCGAGAAAAAACCCAATAAAAAATTAGGAACAAACCAAAAAAAAAATAAAAAATAAAAAACAAATGGCTGCCGAATTGATAAGTCTAATTAAAAAGGAAAGTTGCCCATGTTGCCTCACGGAATTTTCGTTACTGTCAAAATGGGTGTTGTACACTTGCTGCTCTCACGCAGTGTGCACCAACTGTTACAACCAGATGGCGGACGAGAGAGGAAACTCGGCCATCAAGAAGTGCGTCACCTGTCGCAATTACCCGCTGGAGATATACACCATCCACCTCTCCAAAGACCAAACCAAATTAATAAAGTTTGCCAGCGTGACAATCAACGACAAAATTAACGTCAAAGACAGCAAAGTCACCAATCAACAATAGCGCAGTTATCGACATCTGGAGAGAAAGAGAAAGAGATGGAAAACATAGTGTTGAACAACAAGAACCGCAGCGAGTTATGTCGTCTCATGCTGAACCAGAAAATCCAAGCCGCCGAGATTACACGCACGCTACGCGGAGACGCCACCATATACAAGGCAGCGCTGGAATACAGGATACGCCACACGTACGACATGTTTCTGAAAGCGTTGGATGTGCACGACGGCTTTGTCATACCAGCCGATGCCACGCTCAGCACCGACGTCGACATCGTCCCCGTCTTGCAGACCATGATCGAGATAATCGAAAACGACGTGATGGACAGCAACGCCACGCTGGCGTTTGTCACTGGCGCCGAAAGCGTCTCCAAACGACTACAGCAGACCAGCGACAAGATGCTTCGCAGCATCAACGTCTCCGTCGACGTGATATCGGCCAGCACAGCAAAGGACATGCCCTCCTGCCTGTCGCCCGACAATCTGTCTCCCGACCCCGTAAACATTCCCTCTGATGTCATGTACAACATATGTCCATTCACGGGACAAGCAACAGATGTGGCACACCGCGCAGCAAAGGATACCGCTGCGGCTGCTGCTTCTGCAGCTGCTACGTCGCAGCGTCCACAATCGACTGCACGCGTGTCTTCGCGTAGAAACAAGACCCACCAATTCCACATAACCGCTCCTCGCGCAATCGTGGCACCAAGGACGTTTGTCAAGGCCGACGCGCGATATGTGCGTCGCTGTCTGTCTATTCTGGGCAATGACGCAGAAAGCGAGTCGTTGGACGAGAGCGGAAAGTGCGCGTTGTCGCAGATGCGCCGTCTCTACACGACATGTCTCACACGCGTCACTCAGAAGCGGGATATCTGTGTCGAGGCTCGCAATCGTGTTTCGATGCGACTGATTGAGTTGGAAAACATCTCAAGACAGGCTGCAACGTGGATGGACAAGCGGCCTGTTTACACCCACCGAATCATACCTCAACGTGCGTTGAAGACGCGAGACAAGTTAATAAAGAAATAACGCAAAAAAAAAACATTCTGTTTATTTTTTTTCCCTTTCATCGTTGTTATTATTATCACATCGCGCCTCGAATCCTTGCTCTTCTGGACGCAATCACGGCAATCATGACGTCGCCAACAGCCCTAGCCAGTGGGATGGTCCACGAGTATGGCGCGTGGGTGACCATCATTGCATTCCGCAGCGCGTGGTCTGGCATCGGCAGGTGCGCTCCTATCCCCGCCAATGCAAACGGGAGTGTGCTGCACGCGCCGAAGACCAGCATCAACAGCCCCACTGACAGGCGAAGGGGACTGTGGCCCACCGACGCTAGACTGTAATCCGTGCTGGGCAGTGCAGCCACAACCAGATATATGCTTTCCGACATCATCTGATACAACACAGCCAGCTCTGGATCGTTTCGCAAGTCGGGCAAATCCGCAGCGTTACCCATCCCTCCACTCTGGTTCAAGCCAAACCCTACATTTCCTCTCTCGCAGTCCTCTTTTCCTTCGGCGGGAGAAGAGGATGTGTAAACAATGCGCGCGACAATCAACCACTCTGTGAACAGCATCAGTCCGTAGACGGACAGAATCGCCACTTCGGCGTAGGGACTGACCAGTGCCGCACGCGATCGTTGGTATAACGTGAGCACACATGCAGCCAGCGTCGTGCGGGTAGCAACAGACGGAAAGCGTCGCTCAACCACAATGCACGTGATTCCGACAAACGAGACTAGCGAAAGCGCAAGCGGCCCGTGGTGGTTGGCGTGCATCGTCGCCGCAAGCACGATGGTCCACGAGGCGAGCCACAGGATTGCATTTGAAACAGCAACTACCACTGAAGAATAGGCGTGTGTTCGGAATGTGCCGTCTTTGCTGTCGTTGAATACTAGCATTACCAAACGAAAAATCGCGCTCATCACTCCTGCTGTGCAGCTATAAATTTCTTGTAACTGCTGGAAAGTTTTTGTCCGTCGAAAAGCGTCCACGGTGTATTGACGAGTTTGTCGTACACGTCGGGCAACGTCACAACTGCTTGTTCGGTGTAGAGTCTACGCTGCTGCACAATGTCTTCGTACAACGCTTGTAATTTTCCGTCGTCTGACTTATCGGGTTTTGCCGACAAGCCCATCGCAGTGAGCATCTCAGGCAAGGGGCCAACGTCGCCGTCGCCTACTTTGTAATACAGCCCCTCGTAGACAAGCACGTCGTCTTCAGTTGTGTCTGTGAGGAATTTCAGGATAACCGCATTCCGTGGATCGGCAAACACGCCCGCGAACACCTTCGATATGTAAAAAAATTGCGGGTGTAGCACACAGGTCTTCGGGTATTCGTACAGGCCTTGGCTCTTCAGGAAGCTCATATCGATGAAGACGGGTCCTCTCACTATCGGCTTCTGTCCGCTGTTGTTGTACATCCAGTCGAACATGCCCGACTCCACGTTCTCTGCAAAATCGTCGCGGTCGTAGTTGTCGTAGACAAACTCTGGGTACGGATATGCCATGTGCGTGCTGCTGTTGAGCCTCACTTCTCGCTTTAACACGACGCGCATTTTTATAAGGGGTTCGCTTACTCGTCGCGTGTATTCGTCAAGTCGCTTGGGCACGTCGGCGTCTATCTTGTCTATCCACAGCCGCGACTCTTGCGTGAGCACGGCGTTGACCTTCGAGGGCGTGAAATCGCGTCTGCGAAAGCCAGTCATACGCAATGTTCGCCTAGCTTCTCGTTCGTTCTCGGGCTCGTCGTCCCTAGGGCCATTAAGAACCTGCAAGAGAGCAATGTACGGCATCACGGGAAACCTGCGGTTGACGACGCTCCAGAACAGCGACACCGTGTTGAATGCGTTGAGTGACACGTCGGCTGTCAGCGCGTCAAACACTCTCCACTTCTCGTCAGATCGCATGTACGCGATAACTGCATCTGCCAGCACGAAAATTATCGTGTTTTCCGACTGGTCGTACATGTTGTTTCGACAGTTGTCGAGCAGGACGTCAAGTCGCTCGTGCACAAATATCTTCATTCTCGCCTCCATCATCTGCTTCACCCATTGAATGTCGCTGCCTTCCTCGTAATCGGGAAAGACGATGCCGTCCAGATGCGTGCCAATTTCGACATACATGTTAGCGACGTCAGCGTCGGTGAGCGCAGGGATAGCCTTCTTCTTCGTCTTCTTCGCCTTCGTCGATTTTGTCTGTGCCGTCACGTGGCTGTCGTAAAACCGATTGATGTAGTCCCACACGTTTTGCACGTACGACTCCAACTGATTTTCAACGACAACGACATCCAACGCAGGCAGGGGTTGCTGCACCTCGTCTGGTATCGCCAACACGCTGGTTACGAACGCGTTGCGTCCTATCACCTCAAATTGCCCTGCCACATACTGGAAAAGATGCTTGAGCTTCGTCTTGCCGAACATCGAAATATCGTCGGGTGGCAATGCCGCAAATCTTGCATCTATCCAGTCTATCGTCTGTTGAACAAACAGGTTCTCTAACGTGGCCTTGAACGGTATGCCGTGCACTCTCCCTGTGCCCCATATGTCAAGCAAGAGAATGGGAGCGTGGCGCTGGTCGGTGTCGCAAACGACGATTGCGTACATATACAGAAACAACAAATCGGCGATGGGTGTGTTGGCTGGCACGGCTACGCCAAACATTATTCGGTGCCACGCGCTTATTATCAATTTGACGGATTTTAGAAGCTCTCTGGTCCCTAATTGGGAACTGTCGTTGCGGTGTGTTATCAGTGCCCCCAACATCTGCTTGACGCTTTCGCGACTGATCGGCGTCTTCCATCCGCTTTCGATGCTGCGGGTGAGCAACGCGACATTACTGTCAAACAGCGTCAAGTAAAGATCAGACAATGCAGCGCGTTTTTCATGAGAGCTTGTGATTTCGGGCGCGAAATCAACAGACAACATCCTCAATTCAGTTGGTAGATTTTGATACGACGCGCCGATTGGTACATTCATGAGGACTATATCTTCATCTTCTTCTTCCTCTTCCTCTTCTTCTTCGCCTTCGCCCTCGCTCTCGTCCACGTCGACGTCTGCCACTACGATGTCATCGTCAACTTTACTGGTAGAAACGTAGGTTGATGAATGTGTATTAATATTAGAACTGAGAGCGGCGACAGCCTTTTCTTCTTCTTCCTCGTCTTCTTCTGTCGATTTTGGAACGAGAAGCTTCACTGTTTGGTTAAATGTTTCCGCCTTCATAATATTATCAATGGCTTCTTGCTGCAGTTGCAGTTCCTCTGCATCGGCTGGAACGACGTCAGCGAGCCCAAGCTTCTTCTGAAGCAAGTGTACCAGTGCCGCGATCATCTTGCTTTCGGGTTCGGTAACGTACATCACCAACAAGCGCTCACACAACACGCGCACTTCCGCCGACACCGCATCTGTGACGATGCCTTTGTCGTGAGCGTTGTCGATGGCCACCAACATCAGTTGAAAGACGGGGTAGAGCGTGTCGCGCACAAGTTCGATGATGTTCGTGCGGGTCAGGTAGTCGATCTGGGCGACGATGTTCGCCAGCTTCCTTCGTATGCTGGAAGTAGTCGCGGCATCGGCGGGGTCGGCGTTGGAGATGTAAGCGCAGAAATCTCCAATTATCTTGTTGAGATGGTCGTCTCCGATGCTATCCAGAATCTTCATCGACAGCACGTCCAGCGCGTGTTTCGCGTCGTCGTACGGTCGGAACAGTTCAGTCAGGCTGCGCACTTTCGTCAGCCACACCTCGAGCAGCGTCAGGGCGCTACTCTGGTCGATGGCACTCTTCAGCGTCGCGTCGTCTATATGCTTAATGTGATTCTCAGCGATACGCAGCCAGATTCCTATGTACACATCGACTTCGGCCTGGTAACCTTCTTGCACAAGCAACGCATACAGTTCGTGGTCTGGCATAAATATACTGTCGGGGAAATACACGTCACTCGCCAGCGCTGGCAACCCCTCGAGCACAGCGTTCACGTTCTCAACAGCTTCCTCGGTGTCGGCAAACCACTTTCTCACGAGGCTGCTGCCAGTGACGGAGAAGAGCCAATAATAAAGACCATGCAGCTTTTTCTGGTATTCGTTGAACGACGCAGGCAGCGTTTTCAGATGGTCGCTATCGAATTTACCGATGTTGTTGCACAGTTCGGCCAGATCGTTGCACGTTCGCGTAAAGTCCACGAGACTGTCCCATTGCATGCTCAACAGTTGGTTGTAGTCGAAGTCGAATGTGTTTTCAGGATCGATCAGCGCGTCTGATATTCCGTAAAGCGTGTCCACGACACGATCAGCCAACGTCGGCTCCAAGTCGTTGTGACGAACGACGACGAGTAAATGCGCGAGCAACGGGAGATCGATTCCAGCGTGGGTGTCGTCTGTGCGGTCGTATATCCTGTCGTCTATTCGATCAAGCACCATTGCGAACATCTCGCCCTTGACGTCCCGCCATTCGTCGCCTGGTGCATTGACAATTTCTGGGTATCTGTCCTCGATCTCGTGCAGATACAGAAAGCTGTTCATGACGTCGACAGCCACGGGCTGCGGCAGCGACACGTGCTGCACAACGCGATGCGCGTAATCCAACACAATCGACACGGCGTCGTCTCTGATGGACGCCAAGTGCGCGGCGTCTGCCGACGGCGCCGACGACTTCACCAAAAACGCGTCGCGAAAGTCCCCCAGCGCCTGGGAGAAGTCGCCTCTGGCTGGGTAGAATATATCGTCGGCGCTCTTTGAGATTTTTGACATGTAGAACAGCGGCTGGAGAACGTCGTGGTACGTCAGCACATTGTCGTGCAGGTCGCGCTTCAGGCTCTTCAACTGGGTCAGACGCGTGGCGACAGATGGCTTATTCTTGACGTACGGACGGAACATAAAGTAAGTGAATATGACAATAAACACTTCTATCTGACCTAGCAGTTCGTTGACGAGAGCAAGGTCGGGAATGTTGACCAACGCAGTCAATGCCGCTATCTCACCGCGCACAAAATCGACGGCAAGCTGCATCTGGTTTACGATGATGTTGCTCAGATCAAAGCCAGGGCGCGCATATAGATACTTGTTCTCAACCGAAAACGCTTGTTCGAGCGTCTTCACCATCAGCAGCAATTCGTCTAAAGTAGCATGATTGACATTGTCCACGTCTTTAAATATGTTCGTGAGATGCGCCAAGAAGAGCATGAACGGCAAAAAATCGTTCTGTTGCATAATGTCGTCCGCCGCAAACGAAAATTCGCGGAGATCGTTTAGTCGCTCGCGAACAACAGTCAGAAACGGTGTCGCGGCGTGTATCAATCTTGGGTATGCGGCATATTCGACTGCAGATTGGAATAACGCTTCGGCTCGAACAATCGTGTCTTCCATCTCCTTCGACAGCGATTTACCAGTGTGGTATGCCCTTTCTACAGCGCGCTGTTGCAGAAACATGTTAAGCGCCACGCCTCCTGTCGCCACTCGTCCCGCCTGTCTGGCATCCTCCATCTCTTTATAGAACACCGACAGCCGCCCCCTGATGCGCGACATGTCGTCGGATGTGATTGCCATCAGGGGCCAAGTGGACTTTATCGCAGTTTGTGCGTCTAGATAACGCGCCATCTTTGCTCTACCAAGCCCAATAAACTGCGCCCTCACATCAGGGTCTGCCAGCGTCACAGGCAAATTAACATTGTCGGTAGGCTCGACTGCAAACGCGGTGTCACTGGACAACTTGAAGCCGAACAGCACTTCAGCGGCAAATGCGCCGACCGCATTCGAAAATATATTCGCAGCCAGAACAGGAAAATCGGTAAAAAACCGCGCCTCTTTCAGCGCCTTTGCGACGCCATGCACGTCGGCGTCGGTAATAAATTCTACCAAGATAACTACAATCTTTGAATTATGGGTGTCGATAAGACCCCTGACTCGACCGATAAGGTCTGTTGCATCCAAGTCTTCAAATTCAGACAAGTCTCCGTCGTCCGTCACAACGCTGATTTGGTATTCTTGCGCTATCACTATTGCCATATTTTTTTTTGTTTGACTTTGTTAAAAAGAAAGCGCGGAAATAAATTAAAAAAATATGTCGTTGTGAAAGATATTATATTTCAAATTAATTTTATGAAATTGAGCGAGAGAATGCATTACTACGCAATGCGTGCTTTGATCTTTATTATGATGTTTCATTTTATTTCGTGCACGCAAACCGTCTTCAATGTGACACTGTGCACAGGCGGATCGCAACTGCTGACGATAAATGTCAATTCGAGCAACGTCTGGTTCACCAACGTTGATTTCTATTTTGCGCCGAGCACAAACTACGGGTCGACGAAATACATGTACCAGTACTATCTGCCAAGCGGCAACCACTATCTGAAGCCCGCCCTCGACGCCATGCTGGCGCTGAACAACAACACCCACTTCGCAGCGGGGACATACTCGACAAAACGCAACATCGGCTGGCCCAACGACCGCGACTTCCAGCACGCCGTCAACATGAGCAACAGCACCGCCGCGGTCATGGACGCCATCACACCCGTTTTCGGCGATCCAGACAACCCTTACGTGCTGGATGTGGAGGCTGTCTACCAGTCGTCCTTTCTCGATGCGCTTGTCACTGTCTCCCAACTGCATCAGGAATTCAACATACGCCACCACGCGAGACGCGTCTTCTTCACCATCACCGACTTGCCGTTCGCACAACAGGGGGATGTGTGGCCCAACATGCACAGTCCCGATTCTCATTTTCCTGTTGCATTCGACTCCGAATCAAACATCATAACATCCTTTCCTCCCAATAATCTCGACGGCGTGCTTGGTTGGGATTGTACGCTCTTTGGCATGGTCTGCAGCGAACTGTGGGGACTGCAACGCATGCTAGGCGGACAGATTGCCTGTAATAAGCCCCTGCAATACGGATTCATCAACATCACAAACACAACGCAATTTGCGCCAGGATCGTGTGAAGATTTCCCCACCGCTGCACAGGCAGCCTCCGTTGCGCGCGAGTTCAGTTTCGACGTGTGGGCGCTGATGCAATACGATCCATTCACAAGCAGCGGCGCTGATTCACAGACAGTCGAACTGTTCGAGGAGTTCGTCGAGACCGTGTCGCCTTATTCGTACGTGCTTCCGCCAAACACAAACCTCACGCAAGTGTTGCCGCAATTGATGCTACTCTACTGGTTTGCCGCAACCGAGGTGCTCGTTGGCGGATCGTCGCTAGGGTATGTGGAAGCGTTGCCGTGCAACACCACCACACACAACTGCACCGTGTTGATCGACGTTGTGTTCGGAGACGACCAGAACCAAACGCTAGTCATCTACGTCGAAGGGATAGGGAACGTGACCATCAACGTAGGCAAATGCGCGCTCCCTCCGCCTACAGCGTCACATTCATCTAGCCACTCCTACCCGCCCGTGCATCCAGCGGGGCGCAGCGGCGAAAACACTGTCATGATTGTGGCAATCGTGTTTCTTGTGATCATTATCATAGTAGGAGTGGTCGGTCTGATGATGTATGCGATATACGAAAACGGGAACAGACGGGATCGTCGCAACAGCAATAGCGGATTTCGATCTCCTTATGCCTACCAGAGAGTGAAGGAGACTTGAATCAATTAACAACTAAATAAATAAAATAAATAAATAAAAAAATAAAAAAAAGAGAAAAATTATTTCCACCAGATGGCAATTATTTCTTGGTTTGTGTTTGGCGCAATTGCTATTTTAATTGTAACTTGCACATTTGCAAGCGCGCAATACGAAGCTCTGACCGAATTGCCGCCTCCTCCTCCACCACCTCAGACTCCTTCGCCTAAACAGTCTTCTTCCCAGTCGTTGGAAGTGCCAACAAGCAACAACGGCACTGTCTTCGAATACCCACGAGTGGTCATGTACAGCGTGCCGAATGTGAGCACGATAATGATAACATGGATCGCCACGATGACGATGATCGTCAGCATGTTCGGCGGCAGACGCCAATTCCTGATTTTACGTGACATGAAAGAAACCTTAGCAAAGCATCAAACAATATAAGGAATCTGTTGTTGTTGTTGTGTTTTTTTTCTAATCATTCTTAAATAAACAGTCTCCTTTTGCTTTTTTTTGTGCGATAAAAAAGATTAATGCAAACCGCTAACACAAACACCATATTCGAAGAGTTTTTGGGCAAACCACGCGCCGTCGCAATGCGACAAAGCAACGTCGACACTGAGGCAGTCGACGAGGACATGCAGAAAATCCTCACGCTGGTTGGAGACGTCTCCGACAACTTCAGCCCAGATTCAGTGCTGATGATGTGGCACGAGCAACGCATGAAGACGACCAAATTCGACATGCTCTTTCTCGACAACATCAGCCTGCTTCCGCCAGACAGACGTCGCGTCGCTTGGCACAATCTGTGTAAGACCCATGCCAGCAACATTGCGTTTCCGATGCTGGGGATCGACGACTTTGACATTCTCAAGCAGGCGGCGTTGCTTGCATGCGAGACCAACGACAACCTCTTCTTCGACGTAGCGCTCTCCATCGAGGAAGTCGGCGACGAACTCGCCAAAGCAAAGGTGACTGCGCTTGATCTCGCGATGTGGGAATATGCCGTAGTGATGAAAGCCCTCACGATACTGGAAACGCTGATAAACCGTAAGATGATTCCCGCTGCAATGGCAAGTCGAACCGTCGACGACTTT
>Ga0187891_1001136_pt1 | contig 23638 bp, 16 predicted proteins | sample June2016WEW_21_4_FD_132990 | JGI IMG/M metagenome (GOLD analysis project Ga0187891, IMG submission 132990) | Peatland microbial communities from SPRUCE experiment site at the Marcell Experimental Forest, Minnesota, USA - June2016WEW_21_40 | ecosystem: Environmental > Terrestrial > Soil >... | reverse complement strand
GGGGTGGTGGATGGACGCACCGGGGTGCTGGTTCCCGCGGCGGACGCGGGGTCGCTGGCGGCGGGGATTGCGGAGCTGTTGCGCGATCCCGCGAAACGGAAGCGGCTGGGAGGCGCGGCCCGGCAACTGATCGAAGAGGAGTACTCTGCGGCGCGGATGACAATGGATTATCTGCGGGTGTATGAGGAGGCGATTGCGGCCTGCGCGGCGCGGCCGGGAGGTGCGAGGTGAGCGCGGGTGGACGGTCCAGGGTTTTTATGATGGACCTGCTGGCGACCGTGCCATATTACACAGCCTACCTCAGTAAGGCGCTGCTGCGGGAGCCGATTGATCTGACTGTGGGATCGATTACTTATTATCTCGATCCGGGCTGCTTCTCCAGCCGCGGGATCAAGGTCGAACCGGGGCTGCTGGATGTGGTGGGAAGGTTCCGCCTGCCGCGGATGCCGCGCAGGGTGCTGAAGCTGATGGAGGGAATGGTGAACCTCTGCGCGCTGACGGCGAGGTTTGCCGCTTCGCCGCCGGACGTGATTCATGTGCAGTTCCTGCCGATGCTGCGGACGCCGGTCCCGATGGACCTGTGGTTTGTGGAGTTCTGCCGCAAGCGCGGATCGAAGATTGTGCTGACGGTGCACGACCTGCTTCCACACGATACGGGCGGGGTTTATAAGGCGACATTCGACAAGCTGTACGGACGCGTGGACGCGATCATCTGCCATGCGGATTCCATCCGGACGAGGCTTGCGACGGAGTTTTCCGTTCCCGAGGAAAAAATATCGGTGATTCCGCATGGGCCTTTCTTCCACGACCTTCCGGCGACGAGCAGCGATGAGACACTGCGGAGCTTTGCGCTGGAGCCTGGCCAGGTGATGGTGCTGTGGCAGGGAATCATCTTTCCGTACAAGGGGGTCGATCTGTTGCTGCGCGCATGGCAGCAGGTGGAGGCGAGGTGCGGCGACGCCTGCCTGGTGATTGCGGGCACGGGAGCGCCGGAGCTGCTGCAGGAGATTCGCGCGCAGGTTGCGGGGCTGGGTCTGCAGCAGGTGAAGCTGCACTTCCGTTTTATTAGCAGCGAAGAGCTGGTGGCGCTGTATCACACGGTGGACGTGGTGGTGTATCCCTATCGTGCGATCACAGCCAGCGGCGCGCTGGCGACCGGGCTGGCGATGGGAAAGGCGATTGTGGCCAGCGATCTGCCGGTCTTTCGCGAGCTGCTGACGGACCGCGAGAACGCGCTGCTGGTTGATCCGCAGGATTGCGATGCGCTGGCCGGCGCGCTGGTTGAGCTGGTGCAGGATTCGGCGCTGCGCCAGCGGCTCGCCGCGAATGTGCGGGCGATGGACTTCGGCGATGAGTCGTGGCAGATGATCGCGAAGCAGACGATGGAGGTCTATCGACATGTGCTGGCGCGAGCGGATTGATCGCGGACTGGCTGAGTGCGCAGCAGTTGTGCGAGACGACTTGCTATAGTTGTACGCGCAATTGTTTGGTTCCATTCAGGGAGGGTCTGAATGGAGGACTTCGCGGCGTTATGGAGGCCTTCGCGGCGTTGCAGATTCCCTCAGCGGCTAAGGCCGCCTTGCAACTGTTGTGCATATGGCGGGACTGAAGACCCGCCCCTTCAAAACGGGATGCGATTCAGGCTTTCCCGCTGTCGATTCGAGGAAATGATGACGTTTATGAGCAACTCCTGGTTGGTTCGGTTTTTTGCGGTGGGGATGGTGTGCCTGTCGCCCGGCTTGAGTGGAACGATTGCTGCAAACGCGCAGGGAGCACGGCCAGCGGCCGCGCCGGCCGCGCCGCCTCCGCCGTGGATGGACAAATCGCTCGATGCGGACGCGCGCGCCGACCTGATGGTCCACGAGATGACGCTGGACGAGAAGATCCAACTGGTGCATGGCGCGGGCTGGGGAGTGCTGCGCGAGGGCGCGCCGGTTGCGGCGGGACACAATGGCGGGGCGGGCTTTGTGCCGGGGATTCCGCGGCTGCATCTGCCGGACATCAACCTGGCCGACTCGGCGGTGGGCGTGAGAATGGCCGCGCCGGAGAGCCGCTACGCCACGCTGCTGCCGTCGGTGATCGGGATGGCCGCGAGCTGGGACCCGGACGCAGCATTTCTCTACGGCTCGGTAATTGGCCGCGAGCTGCGCGCGCAGGGATACAACATGTCGATTGGCGGCGGCATGGACCTGATCCGCGAGCCGCGCAATGGGCGCAACTTCGAGTACGCAAGCGAGGACCCGATCCTGGCCGGGACCATGGTGGGGCAGGTGGCGCGCGGCGTGCAGTCGAACCACATCATGGGCGACATCAAGCACTACGCGGTGAACGATCAGGAGACCGGGCGCAACATTCTGAACGCCGTGATGGACAAGCGCACGCTGCGCGAGACCGACCTGCTGGCCTTCCAGATCGCCATCACGATGGCGCATCCGGCGGGCGTGATGTGCGCGTACAACCATATCAATGGCGACTACTCGTGCGAGAACGACTATACCCTGAACCAGGTGTTGAAGAAGGATTGGGGCTTCCAGGGATTCGTGCTCTCCGACTGGGGCGGGACGCATAGCACGGTGAAGGCCGCGCTGGCGGGGCTGGACATGGACCAGCCGGGCGACGACAACTACTTCAGCGATCCGCTGAAGAAGGCCGTGCAGGACGGAACGGTGCCGCAGGCGCGGCTGGACGACATGGTGCATCGCATTGTGCGCAGCATGTTTGTGAACGGCGTGATCGACCAGCCGCCGCTGCCGCGCAGCGTGGTCGATCCCTTCCGCGGACGCGACGACGCGCAGAAGATCGAAGAGGAGAGCCTCGTGCTGCTGCAGAATACGGGCGGCATTCTTCCGCTGGCAGCCGCGAAGACGAAGAGTATTGCGGTGATCGGCGGGCACGCCGACGTGGCTGTTCTCTCCGGTGGCGGATCGGCGCAGGTGGATTCGCCGGGTGGAAATGCAATCGCGCCCGGGCCGGGCAGCTCGCCCTGGGGACGGGCCATCTACTTCCCTTCCTCGCCGATGCGGTATATCCGTGAGCAGGCCGCGACGGGCACGCAGATTACTTATGACGCAGGCACCGATCCGGCTGCGGCGGCAAAGGCTGCGGCGGCGGCGCAGGTCGCGATTGTGTTTGTGACGCAGTGGATGACGGAGGGGCAGGACTCGGCGACGCTGAGCCTGCCGGACAAGCAGGACGATCTGGTTGCGGCGGTGGCGGCGGCCAATCCGAATACGATTGTGGTGCTGGAGAACGGCGGGCCAGTGAACATGCCGTGGGCGCCGCGCGTGAAGGGGATCGTGGAGAGCTGGTATCCGGGGATCGGCGGAGGAGAGGCGATTGCAAATATTTTGTTTGGACGCGTGAATCCATCGGGCAAGCTGCCGGTGACCTTTGCCGCGTCGGAAGACCAACTGCCGCACCCCAAGGTCACTGGGCTGACGGAGCGCACGGGCAACAACGCCGACACCGTAACGCGCACGCAACCGCGGCAGCGGCCGCAGCCCTTCGACGTGGACTACAACGTGGAGGGGATGGCGGTGGGCTATCGCTGGTTCCAGGAGAAGAACCTGAAGCCGCAGTTTGCGTTTGGATTTGGGATGTCGTACACGCGCTTCGCCTATTCGAACCTGAAGGTGGATGCGGATGCGAAGAGCGTCAGCTTCGAGCTGCGCAATACGGGAGCGCGCGCGCACGATAATGTGTTTGCGGCGCTGTTTCCGTGGCTGGCACATCTGCGCAATACAAGAGCGCAGGCGGGAGACGAGATCGCCGAGGTTTATGTCACGCTGCCCAGCGCGGCGGGTGAACCGTTCCGCAAGCTGGCGGGATGGAAGCGCGTCTCACTGGCTGCGGGCGCGAGCCAGTCGGTTGAGATTGCGCTCGATCCGCTGTATCTATCGATCTATTCCCCCGACACCGACCAATGGTCCAGGCCTGCGGGCGAGTTCCTGATTGAGGTGGGAGGATCGTCGGCGGAGCTTCCGCTGCGCAGTACGGTGAAGCTGACTGCACAGTAGGGTGGTCGCGCTTTTACGCGATATCCCACCCTAACGGCGATAAGGCCGCCGTTAGAATGGGGCACATGGCTATTAAACAACTTTTCATGTGTATTTAGTGTGTATAATTCAATTAGAGAAACACCATGAACAGCCGTGAGGTGATTCGTCGACTGGTAGACGCTGGCTGGTTTGAGGTGACGCAGGTTGGCAGTCACAAGCAGTTCAAACATGCGACGAAGACGGGACGGGTGACGGTTCCCTATCCCAAGCGCGACCTGCCGCTGGGGACGTTGAAGAGCATCGAGAAGCAGGCCGGGATCAAGCTGCGGTAGGGCGTTGGTTGGAGGCGTGGCATGGAGTACATCGCGTATCTGCACAAAGACAAGCGCTCGGACTACGGCGTTAGCTTTCCGGACTTCCCCGGTTGCGTGACGGCGGGCAAGTCGCTGGAAGAGGCGCGCGAACTGGCGGTCGAGGCGCTGACGCTACACATCGCCGGGATGGTGGAGGACGGCGAGGCGCTGCCGGAGCCATCGACACTGGACCAGCTTGCGCACGATCCGGCGATGAAAGGCGCGGTTGCGTTTCTGGTGAGCGCAGAGGCCCCCGAGAAGACCGTGCGCGTGAACATCACGGCAAGAGAGAGCCAGATCGAGGCAATCGACAAGCTGGCCCGCAAAGCGAAGATGACCCGCTCTGCCTACATGGTGCAGTCGGCAGTGCTGGGCTGCGTCAGAGAAGCCTCGCGTAGAGAACGCGCATGAATGGGGCACCCGTAAATACGGGATTCTTCGCTGCGCTCAGAATGACAAACAAAAGACAGGCAACGACAGAGATTCTGAGCCTTCGGCTCAGAATGACGCGCTCCTTTGACTTGTTTGGGCGTTACTTCACTGGCACAACCTGTGGGACGGCGTTCCAGCCGCGGAGGGCGATCTGGGCGGGGCCGTGGGCTGCGGCGGATGGGTACTCCACCTGGATGGTGCGCGATTCACCGGGAAGCAGCGAAACGTAGTTGTCGGAGTAGTAGGCGGGCAGGATGCGTTGCTTGTCGCTGGCGTTGAGGAGAGTGAGTTTGTTCTCCAGGCTGACGACCGAGGCGGAGTTGGTGAGCTGGATCGTCACCTTCACCGTGTCTCCGGCGGTGGTTGAAGTGGCCGACGCTTTGAGCTGCGTGGGCGCAAGGCTGCTCAGCTCGCGGTAGGAGGCGGGCTTCGCGCCCAGCCAGTAGAGGTTCTCGGAGACGAGCGCGTCCTGCGCATCGCGCAGCTCCAGTGAGACCAGGACCATGCCCTTGGCAAGATACTGCTCGAGGTCGAGACGCAAGCTGGGGGTGGTGGAGTCGGCGGGAGCGTCTTTGTGGTCCGTCTGTTCGAAGAGCAGCGCGTTGGCCAGCGAGTAGACCTTTGCGCTGACGGTGAGGCCGGTGTGCGCGGCGGTGGTTGTGTTGACGACATCCACGCGATAGTTGGCGAGGTTGAGCTGGACGTGCAGCGGCTCGCAGGCTTTCTTCACGCCGTAGAAGGAGGCCTGGGTGTCGTAGTCGGAGCTGAGAATCTGCCACATAGTACTGGGCCACGCGGGCTGGGTCATCCAGAGCAGGCGGCCGCTGTTGGGCGCCCAGAGGTAGGCGTCCATGCCCTCGAAGATGGCGCGGTGATCGACGTAGTTGAGCATCTGGGCCTTGCGCTCGAAGTCTTCGAGGCCGGTGGGCGCGCCGAACTCGGCCTGAATCTCGGCCATGAAGGGCGCGACATCGCCGTTCGCGCTCTGGTGCCAGTCGTGGTAGGCCCAGACATCGTCGATGGGCCACTGGTCCGGCTTGGGGACGGTGCTCTGGAAGGACTCCAGCGTGGACATCGACGGCGTGCCGGTCTCGACGGAGAAGCCGCGATTGAGCGTGGTGAAGTACTGCGCGGGGACCTGATAGCGATACGGCCCACTGCCCGCCAGATTCACCGCGTTGGAGCTGGGCGAGTAGTAACGCGTGCCGTCGAGGGTGCGCACCAGATTGTCGAGGCCCAGGTTGATGATGGGCTGGGGCACGCCCTCGTTGCGTCCGCACCACATGACGATGGAGGGATGATTGCGGAAGCGCTGGATGGTGTCGGCGGCGTTGGCCAGGAAGAGCTGCGGGTCTTCGGCCTCGATGTTGTAGTTCTGGGTGGACTCCCAGAAGTCGTTCCAGACCATCATGCCGTACTCGTCGGCGAGCTGGTAGAAGGACTCTTCGGTGCTCTGGCCGACCCAGTTGCGAATGATATTGAGGCCGGCGTCGCGATTGAGGCGGAAGAAGGGCTCAAGATGCTCGCGGGAGACGCGCTTGCGGAAGTCGTCCATGCCCCAGTTGCCGCCGCGCGCTGCGATGCGCACGCCGTTGACGCGGAGGACGAGGTACGGCGCGGCGCGCAGGTCGGTGGAGGGCTGGATGGCGGGCGAGTTTTCCGCGCCGGGCGCGAGCGAGGCGACGTGCGAGCTGGCATTGGCGCGACGCTCCTCGGGCATGTTGGCGAGCTCGGTTGCCGGGGCGGGAATCTCCAACATGCCGTCGTGGCTGACATCGACGATGGGAGCGGCGGCCTCAGCCTCGCGCGCGTTGGCGGGCGTGAACTCGACGCGGCGCAGATGACCGGAGCTGTCGAGCAGGCTTAGCTCATAGCTGATCTCGCGAATGCCGAAGCGTACGTTCTTGCTGTCGGAGACGGAGCCGCCGGCCTGGAGCGCCAGCTTTATGGTGTATAGCTCTGGACTGCCGTAGCCATTGGGCCACCAGAGATGCGGGTGGTCGAGATTGAGTTGGGCGAACTCCGCCGGGGTGAGCTTGACGAGGCTGTTGCCGGGTGGGAGGGTGATGCTCTTGCGGACTGTGATCTTTTCGATGGTGGCGACGAGCGTTGCGTTTATGGGGGCGGACGAGAGATTGGTGACTGGGACGGCGATCTCGACGGCGGCCTGCGATGTGTCGTGGTTCTTGAAGGTGGTGACGACCTGCGCGTCGCCGAGCTTGAGAGCGTTGGTGATGCGCAGCGTGACCGGCTGCCAGATGCCGCTGTTGCGGTCGCGGACGCCGGGAATCCAGTCCCAACCCTCGGTGGCGACGAAGGTGGGGCCGTCGAGCACCAAGGCGCCGCCGTTCTCGCCGGGCCCGCCGAGGATGGACTGCTCCTGCGGAATGCCCGGGTGGGGAGGCGGCGAGATGCGCACGGCGAGAACATTCGTCTGGCCGGGTTTGAGCGCGGAGGTGACATCGAAGCTGCCGCGTCGGAACGCACCCTTCATCGTGCTCAGCAGCTTGCCGTTGAGCCAGATTGAGGCGGAATAGTTGATGCCCTGGAATGTGAGTTCGGCGTGGGCAGCGCCGGGGAATGCGGACGCGGGCACGGTGAACTGGTTGCGGTACCAGTAGTCCTGTTTGTTAAGCGACTCGGGGATGGCGAGGTTGTTGAGGCCGTAGCCGGGGTCGGGATAGACGCCGTCGTCGACCAGGGTGGTGAGGATGGTACCGGGAACCGTCGCGCGCATCCAGCCGGAGGCGTTATATGCGGCGGTGCTGATCTGTGCGCCGTCGGAGTCGACCTTGGGGGCCTCGCGCAGGGTCCAACCATCGGAGAAGCTCCACTCTCCGTCGCCGGACTGGGTGAGCGACGGGCCGACCGGTGGACGCGTGATGGCCACTGGGGAGGAAAATGGCGCACGCGAAGTGGGCATTGTAGCTGGGTCCTGCGGGGCGCGATATCCCGCCTGGCCGCGCGTCTGGATGGGCCAGGGCTTGGAGCCTGCCTCGAACATGATGGTGTAGAAGTCCGGGCGGGCGAGGTAGAGCTGGTGCATCTCACTCTCGGAGAGGGCGTGGCGCAGCAGGGTGAAGGAGGCGATCTGCCCGCCGAAGTGGCGGCCGGGCGCGATTCCCGGGCCGATGGTCGGCGCCATCTGCAGGAGCGGGGTGACGCTGCCGAGGATGAGGGTTCCCGATACGGCGGGCTGTCCGTCGACGAAGAGATGGAACTGGCTGCCATCGAAGGATGCGGCGAGGAGATGCCACTCGCCGGGAGTGATGTTGGCGGGACCGGTGAGCTGGTTGTCCTCGCCCATCCAGAGCGAGACCTTGCCGGCATCGATGGCGAGATAGCGCGAGTACTCGGCGGCGGGGCTGCCCACTCCGGCGACGAGTTCAAACGCGTCCACGGGCCCGGCGGTTTTGATCCAGCAGAAGAGGGACCAGGACGAGTCGGCCAGCAGCACCGGGTCGCGCGCATCGGTGACGGGGACACGGAGGCCCAGGCCGTCGGCCAGGAAGCTGCCGTTATATGGGCCGAACTGCGGAGGATCGGTGGCAACGGGAGCGGCCGGGGGCTGCGCCATGGCAACGATGGAGCATAGGGCCAGCGCGACAATCCCCAGGCAGAGCGCGGCAACGACGCGACGAGGCGCAGTTGCTGCACGCAGCGCGGCAACGATTCGGCGAGGCGCGGATGCTGCGATGGAAGGCTGGGAGGCTGTTGTTTTCAGGGCAGAGAGGTGGGCCGAGGGCAGCGCAGAAGTGCTTTGGATGAACATGAAGGAAGAGTAACGCGGATGCCCGAATTATGCACGGAGATTGCAATCGGCCCGCAGGTTGGGCGATGCGGATAAACTACAGGCATACGTCGTGGTTCAGCCGTTTGCAGTCGGGAGGGGAGAGGCGATGTCACACCTGAGCAGGACCGGAGTTTCGCTGGAAGATGATCTGTTGAAGGAGTTCGACCGGCTGATCGGCAAGCGGGGATACAAGAACCGGTCGGAGGCGATCCGCGACCTGATCCGCGAGGCGCTGCTGGCGGAGACGGTGGATTCGAACAAGCCGGTGGTGGGGACCCTAACGCTGGTGTATGACCACCACATGCCGAACCTGGGGGAGAAGCTGACAGCGTTCCAGCACTCCGCCGGGGCCATGATCCTGGCGACGACCCATGTGCACTTGGACCACCATTACTGCCTGGAGGTGGTGATTATGAAGGGGCGAAGCAAGGAGCTGCAGGCGATTGCGGACCACATGCTGGCGCTGCGCGGGGTGGAGCTGGGCAAGCTGGTTCTGACCAACTCCGGCAAGGGCCTGAAGGTCGCGCACTCTCACATGCATTCTCACACGCATTCTCATTAGCGCCGGCTGGGGGGCTGCCGTTCGGCGGGGCGTAGCAGGGATTCCTTATTCCCTTCGGAGGTTTGTGGCCCGATTGCCGCCGAAGAGTACGTGACGGCGGTCACGCATACGAATTCGTAATAAGTGTTACCGTTGTCTGGTTCTGGATTTCATTGAGAAACCTGACCACGGAAGATATGGATGGGACACGCTCCAGCAAAATTTGGATTGCTCGTCGCGCTGGCGATGACGCCTTCGGCGCTGTTCTGCCAGAGTACGGCGAGCGCTGGGGCATCTGCTGGAGTTGGAATCGCGCCGCATTCGGCCAGCACGAGTGATGCTTCATCAGAGAAGCTGCGCCTGCAGGCCAAGGCCGCGTTTGGCACGCAGCAGACGACGCTAGTGATTACAGCCACGGTTGCCGACCCTGAGATCGACCGCCGCGACGACACGGTCTACAAGAACACACTGTTTCTGCGCGACGACCAGCTCTTCGAGACGCTCGATAGCGGCATCAACGCAGGGCAGCATGAGGGCGGAGGCAAGTCGCTGGAGTTTCGCCGGTTCGGGTTCAACCTGGACCACGGCGGGCTGAACGGCGGGCTGAAGGTGCTGGTGGACGACATTCCGCAGAACCAGGCGACACAGGCCCACGGACAGGGCTATCTGGGCTGGCTGAAGGCGCTGAGCCCGGAGCTGGTGGATGACGTGGACATCATCAACGGGCCGTTCAGCGCGGAGTATGGGGATTTTTCCGCGCTGGGCGTGATCCATATCCGGCTGAAGGAGGGCATGGACGACCGGTGGACGCTGCGCGCGCAGGGCGGATCGTTCAACGGGTACCGCACCTTTGCCGCGTGGAGTCCGCACATGAAGAACGCCGACGGATTTCTCGCCTGGGAGCACGCGTACACGGATGGGCCGTTCATCAACCCGCTGCACTATGTTCGCGACAACTTCACCGGCAATACCACGTTCAAACTCGACAGCACGCAGTCGCTGGGCTTCCGGTTCAACGGAGGACGCAACGACTTTGATTCGTCGGGGCAGATTCCGCTGGACCTGGTTGCGTCGGGCGCGCTGGACCGCTTCGGAACTATGGACCCGAGCGACGGCGGCAAGGTGCGCAACGGGACCGGCGGCGTGTACTACAGGAAGAATTTGAGCGCGAACGATACGCTGCGCGTGGACGGCTATGTGACCCGTTCACTCTTCGACCTGTTCTCGGACTTCACATTTTTCCTGAGCGATCCGGTGAATGGCGATGGAATTCAGCAGCACGATTCGCGGCTGCAGGAGGGTGCAAGCTCGCAGTACATGCACGCTGGCACTCTGTTTGGGCGGACTGCGCTGTTCATGGCCGGGGGCAATCTCGGCGACAACTGGATCAACGTCGATTTGTTTCACGATCATGACCGGCAGATCATTGCGCCGGTGCCGGCGGTTCCCGGTTCGCCGTTTCCCGGCAAGCCGTGGACCGAAGCGAACGTGCATATTACGAATCCGGCGGTGTACGCGCAAGAGGGTTTGGATTTCCCGCATTTGCATGTGGACGCGGGATTGCGATTCGACGAGTTCCGCTTCAATTTGACCGACCGGCTTACGGCGGCAAACAGCGGGCTGAGTACCGCGGGCAGCGCCGAGCCGAAGGTCAACATCGTGTTTACGCCGTCGCGTCGCGCTCCGATTGCGTTCCACTTTAATTTCGGACGGTCGGTGACCAGCCAGGACGCGCGTGGCATTGCTCTCGACGCTACTGCTCCCAAGGTCGCCACCACTGACTTCTATATGATTGGCACGTCGCACCAGATGAAGCGCTTCTCGGCCAGCACGGACATGTTCCTGATCGACCGGCAACATGAAGACGTCTACGATCCCGACAACGGAACGATGCAGTATCAGGGACCGAGCCGCTCGTACGGGTGGGAGGCGAAGACATCGCTGCAGGTGAGCGCGCACGTGAGCTGGAACGCGGGGATCACGCAGGTGTCGAATGCGTTCTTCCTGGGGACATCGCCACGCCAGTATGTGGACAGCGCACCGCACTCGGTGGGCAATGCGAGCCTGACGCTGAATGCGTGGCATTGCCTGTTCAGTTCGCTGCGCTATCGCCACATCAGCCGCTACCTGATTGTGAATCCCGACGACACATCGGTGCCGCCGGCTGCGCCATACACCGACCCGGCCCAGACCCACGCAAGCGGTTTGGACGTGCTGGACTTTGCGGCGACCAAGAAGCTGGGCCGCGGAGTGGAGTGGAACTTATCGGTGGACAACCTGAATGACAAGCACTACTACGAGACGCAGAACTACTTCGATTCGCGGGTGACTCCGACGGCCCCGGTGGAGGCGCGCGTGCATGGAACTCCGGGCTATCCCATCGGGTTGACGACCGGGCTTACATGGCGGTTCGAGTAGCAGCGGCAATACTGCGATTTGTCATTTACAGGCAGTGTCTTTCGCGCGGTCTCTGCCGGCTGTCCGGCCGCGGAGATAATACAGGTTCTATAATCGTGTTACGGAGCGAATGAGAATCTCTGGACTGTTCAACGATGCGGCGAGCGGCGTGCGCGGCAAGGTGGTGGGGATCTACGCGATCCTGCTGGCCTTCAACGTGGGCGCGTGGGTGTGGGCGGTGCTTGCCTCGCGGCACTATCCGCTGCTGCTGGGGACGGCGCTGCTGGCGTACAGCTTCGGGTTGCGCCACGCGGTGGATGCCGACCACATTGCGGCCATCGACAACGTGACGCGCAAGCTGATGCAGGAGGGCAAGCGGCCGGTAGCGGTGGGATTCATGTTCTCGCTGGGCCACTCGACGGTTGTCATCCTGGGGTCGGCGGCGATTGCTGCGGCGGCGCTGGCGCTGCAACATCGCATGGACGGGGTGCGGGAGATCGGTGGCGTGGTGGGCACGCTGATCTCGGCGGTCTTTCTGCTGGGCATCGCTTTCGTGAACCTGATCGTGCTGCGGTCCATCTATCGCGCGTTTGTGCGGGTGAGGGGCGGGGCGCCGTATGTCGAGGAGGACTTCGACATGTTGCTGGCCGATCGCGGATTTCTGTCGCGGCTGTTCCGCCCCATGTTCCGGATCATCACGCGAAGCTGGCACATGTATCCGCTGGGCGTGCTGTTTGGGCTGGGCTTCGACACGGCCACAGAGATTGGACTGCTGGGCATCTCGGCGGCGGAGGCATCGAAGGGGCTGTCGCTGTACTCGATTCTGGTGTTCCCGGTGCTGTTTGCCGCGGGGATGTCGCTGATCGACACGACGGACAACATCCTGATGCTGGGGGCGTACGGATGGGCCTTCATCAAGCCGGTGCGCAAGCTCTACTACAACATGACGATCACGTCGGTGTCAGTGGTGGTGGCGATGGTGGTGGGAGGGATCGAGGCGCTGGGGCTGCTGGCCGGACACTTCCACCTGAGCGGAATCTTCTGGGACGCGGTGCGGCGACTGAACAACAACTTCGGCGCACTGGGCTACTTCATCATCGCGATCTTCGCGCTGAGCTGGGTGGTGTCGATCGCCATCTACAAGTGGCGGCGGCTGGACGAACTGGAACTGGGCGCGTGAGCCAGCGGCATCTGTCATCCCTCGAATACGGAATCATTCGAGTTAGTGCGGAATCATGCGGGTGAAGACATAGGCCTGCAGCATGGTGATGACGCCAACCAAACCGGCGAGCATCAGGCTGTGCTTGAGGGTGAAGCGGAAGAGGTCGGATTCGCGGCCCACCAGACCGACCGCACCGGAGGCAACTGCGATGGACTGCGGAGAGATCATCTTGCCGGTGACGCCGCCGCTGGAGTTGGCCGCGACCATCAGGGTATTGCTGACGCCGATCTGATGGGCAGTGTTGGCCTGCAGGTTGCAGAACAGGGCGTTTGAAGAGGTGTCCGACCCGGTGAGAAAGACGCCGATCCATCCCAGGAAAGGCGAGAAGAATGGAAAAATGAGGCCCGTTGCGGCCAGAAGCATGGCCAGGGTTGCGGAGAGGCCGGAGTAGTTGGCGATATTGGCGAAGGCCAGCACCATGCCGATGGAGTAGATCGGGAGCTTCAGGGTGTTCAGAGTGCCGGCGAAGGTCCTGATTGCATCCATCGGCTTCATGCGCAGCACCAGGATGCTGACCACGGCCGAGAGCAGGATCGCGGTGCCGGTGGCGGACAACCAGTCGAATGTGTAGACCGATGCGTAGGGCGTGGGGCCGTTGGTGATGGGCGGCATTTTGATCACCAGTTTGTCGAGCATCGGCACCGGCTTGTTGATGACGGTCCAGGCCAGATTGCCTCCCCTGGCGAAGAGCGCCTTGAAGGGCTTGATCGACCATATGGTGACGAAGACGGTCAGGATGGCGAAGGGCGACCACGCCTTGGCCACCTGCGCGAAGGAGTGGCTTTCCGTTTTTATCGTCGCTTCCTGACCGGGGAAACGGAAGATGGTTTTGGGCTTCCAGAACTTGAGGAAGAGGGTGAGCGAGATCAGGCTCACCAAGGCGGAGGTGATGTCTGGCAACTCCGGACCGAGATAATTGGAGGTCAGAAACTGAGTGACGGCGAAGGTGCCTCCGCAGACCAGGATTGCAGGCCAGGTCTGGCGCACGCCGCGCCAGCCGTCCATGATGAGGATGACCCAGGAGGGGATGAGAAACGAGAGCAGGGGCAGTTGGCGTCCGGCCATTGCGCCGATTTTGAACGCATCGATGCCGGTGACCTGCCCGGCGACGAGAATCGGAATGCCCATAGCGCCGAAGGCCACGGGCGCGGTGTTGGCGATGAGACACAGGCCAGCGGCGTAGAGCGGGTTGAAGCCCAGGCCGACCAGCAAGGCGGCCGTGATGGCGACCGGCGCGCCAAAGCCCGCCGCGCCTTCGAGAAATGCGCCGAACGAGAAGCCGACCAGAAGCATCTGCAGGCGCTGGTCTTCGGTGATGGAGACCACCGAGGCGCGGATGACTTCAAACTGCCCTGTTCGGACGGTGATTTTGTAAAGAAATACGGCTGTGACGATGATCCATGCGATGGGCCAGAGACCGAAGAGAAAGCCTGCCCCCGCGGCTGCCAACGCCATGGCGACGGGCATACGGAAGAAGAAGATCGACACCAGGAGCGCAAGGGCTACAGTCAGCGTGCCGGCGAGATAGCCCTTCATGCGGAGAAGAGTCAATGCAACGAAGAAGAACAGAATCGGGAGCGATGCGATCAGCGATGAGAGCCAGATGTTGCCGACTGGGTCGTATACCTGTTGCCAGGGGTGCAAGGGGAGACTCCTTTGTTATGGCGATCGACTTCTCCGGTTTGGATCCAGGATGAGTGGAACGATTTGAGCGGCATGATTCGGTAGAGGATCAGCAGGCCCCCATGATAACCGGTCGGCTGCATTCTTCAAGCAAATATGCGATGGAGTGGTAGGGGCGGCCGGTTTCGGCGGTGAGGCCGATCTCGCAGGTGCGATTGGTGGAGACGCCCTCGCAGCAGTTGGCGGGCAGGGCTTCATGGATTTTGCGCAGGGCGTGGACGTTGAGTTCGGGAACGACGAATCCGCGGTCGCCGGCAAAGCCACAGCAGAGAACGCCGGCCGGCTCGACGACCTGGTCGACGCATGCCTCGATCACCTTGCGCAACTTGGCGCCGGAACCGGTGCGGCGCACGCTGCAGTTGATGTGCAGCGCAACGGGGCCCGGCTTGCGCTGGATGCGCAGGCGCGGCAGAAGCGCGTCGTGGGCAAACTCATGGAAGTCGTAGAGCGGCAGGCGGCCAGCAAGACGCTGCTTCATGCGCAGCGAGCAGGTGCTGGCATCGATGATGACCGGATAGAACCCGCCATGGCCGTCGTCGGCCGCCTTCAACAATGCCTGGGTGAGGTTGTCGGCCATCTGGTCGGCTGCATCGGCCATGCCTTTGCTTTCGAGCATCTGGCCGCAGCAGAGCTTGTCGAAGCCTTCGGGCAGGCGTGGCGCGTAACCGGCGCGGACCAGAAGCTCGATGACGACATCGGCGAGCGATGCTTCGTCCGGGCCATTGACGCCGAAGATGCGGCCTCCGCAGGCTGGGAAGTAGACCACCGGATCGCCCGCGCCTTTGTACTCCGCGGGAAGCGTGCCTGCGCGCGGCATTCCGCGCTTCCATGCGCCGGCCGAGAGGCGGGCGAGCGCGCCGTCACCAACGACGGCAGAGACGGCGTGGCCGATGGCGAGGCCCGCGCGCGCTGTGGTAGCGACCTTGCCGAAGTTGCCGACCGTCCACTCGCCGATACGGAGCGATGCAGCGCCCAGTTTGCGCCCGCGCAGGAGACGGGTGAGATCGCCGGTGTTGATGTCTACAGGACAGGCGGTGGAACAGAGGCCGCATCCGGCACAGGTGTCGAGGCTATCGTAGGCAAAATCGGCTTCGAGATCGGAGGCATCTTCGCCGGCGGCGGCGCGGCGCGACAGCTCGCGCCAACTGACGATACGCTGGCGCGGCGACAGGGTGAGCTGATGCGACGGACACATGGGCTCGCAGTAGCCGCACTCCGTGCACCGGTCGACGAGTTCGTCGGCACGCGGCATCGGTTTGAAGTTCTTCAGGTGGGCCTGCGGGTCGTCGTTGAGGATGACTCCGGGATTGAGGAGATTGTCCGGGTCGAAGAGCGTTTTGATGCGGCGCATCAGGCCGGTGGCCTGCCGTCCCCACTCCATTTCGACGAAGGGCGCCATGTTGCGGCCGGTGCCGTGCTCGGCCTTGAGCGAGCCGTCGTACTTTTCGACGACGAGTTTGCATATCTCATCCATGAAGCGCGCGTAGCGACCGACCTCGGCGGGGTCGCTGAAGTCCTGGGTAAAAACGAAGTGGAGGTTGCCTTCGAGCGCATGGCCAAAGATGATGCCCTCGCTGTAGCCGTGTTGCCGCAGCAGGGCCTGCAGGTCCAGCGTTGCGGCGGCCAGCGATTCAATGGGAAAGGCAATGTCCTCGATGATGACGGTGGTGCCGGCGCGGCGCATGGCGCCCACCGAGGGGAAGGCGCCTTTGCGCACCTTCCAGTACATCTCGCATGTGTCGGGATCGGTTGAGAAAGTGGTCGGTTCGACGGTGGCGATCCCGGCCAGTGCGCCAAGCACGGCATTCATGCGCTGTTCGAGAAGCGCGGGACCTTCGGCGCGCACCTCGATCAGCAGGGCGGCCGCTTGCTCGCTCAGAATGCGCAGGACCGACGGCAGTCCGGGCTTGTCCTCGACCGAGCGCAGGGCGGAACGGTCGAGCAGTTCGACCGCCGAGACGGGCTGCGGCTTGAGGCGAATGACGGCCTGGCAGGCAGTTTCGATGGTTGGAAAGAAGACCAGCGCGCTGGCCTTCGAGGGATCTTCAACGACGGTGCGGAGAGTAATTCGCGAGAGGAAGCCAAGCGTGCCCTCCGAGCCGATCATCAGGTAAGCGAGGATGTCGATCAGGTCTTCAAAATCGACCAGCGCGTTCAGGCTGTAGCCGGTGGTGTTCTTGATCTTGTACTTGTGGCGAATGCGCGCGGCAAGTGCGGTATCGGCACGGGTGGCAACACCGAGTTGCTCCAGTTCGCTCAACAAGGCTGCATGGCTTTGGCGAAAGGCCGCGACGCTGGACGGGTCCTCGGTGTCGAGCAGCGAGCCATCGGCCAGCACCACGCGCAGACCGGCCAGCGTGCGATAGCTGTTCTGCGCGGTGCCGCAGCACATTCCGGAGGCATTGTTTGCGGCAATGCCCCCGATCTTGCATGCACTAATGGAGGCCGGGTCGGGGCCGATCTTGCGTCCGAATGGAGCGAGGAGGTCGTTCACTTTGCCGCCGACGATGCCGGGGCCAAGTCGGACCGTGGAGGCGTCGGGTGAGATTTCGCAGGTCGCAAAGTTTTCGCCGATCAATGCCAGCACGCCATCCGTGATCGCCTGGCCGGAGAGGCTGGTTCCGGCCGCGCGAAACGTGACCGGGCGACAATGGGCGCGCGCCACTTGCAGCAGGGCCTGCACCTCCTGCTCGGTTTCGACCACTGCAACCACTTCGGGAACCATGCGGTAGAAGCTGGCGTCCGTGCCATACGCAAGGCGGCGCAGGGGGTCGGCGATGACCTGGCGCTGGGGCAGGATGCGGGAGAGAGCTTGGAGCAGAGGACTCACGGATTCCTCTCTTGGATCGGGCCGCGCAGTGATTGGGGCAGGGCGCAAGCTCTAACTTACTGAATTGATTGGTGTCCCCAACGGGACTCGAACCCGTGTTACCGCCGTGAAAGGGCGATGTCCTAACCGCTGAACGATGGGGACCAGAGCCGGAGGGCGGCCAGAATTGCGCTCCAACCCAGCTTCGGATTGCGCTCCAACCCAGCTTCCACGCTACCAACATCGAGGGCGAGAGTCAAAGGAGTCTCCGCCGATGGAGGGAACCGGTTTGGGGAGAGAGAGCGGGGACGAAAGTCCGAGAAATCCACGGCGGAGTTGCGCGTAGGATGTTTCGAGGGGGCAGACCGAAGTTACTCCCTGCGAGCAGACGCGCTCGTTGGGGACCCCGAATTTTTCACCCCACCGGGCAAGTGCGCTCGTTGGGGGCCCCGAATTCTTTATTGAAACCGCAAAGGCGTTCGCATCATGAATTCATCCCCATCTGGGCGCAATGAACTGGGCCGCAGTGAAGTGGGCCGCATCGAAGTGATCACCGGGCCGATGTTCTCCGGCAAGAGCGAAGAGCTGATCCGGCGGCTGAAGCGCGCGCGGATTGCGCGGCAGCGGGTGGCGTGCTTTAAGCCGGACATCGACCTGCGCTACCACCGCACGTCGATTGCGTCGCACAGCGCGCAGACCCATGAGGCGGTGACGGTGGCCAACGTGGCGCGGTTGCGCGAGGCGATCTATGGGCAGTTGCCCGAGGTTGAGGTGATCGGCATCGACGAGGGGCAGTTCTTCGAGCAGTCGATTGTGCATCTGGTGGGCGAGCTGGTGCACATGGGCAAACGCATTCTGATCGCCGGGCTGGACACGACGTTTACGGGCGATCCGTTTGGGCCGATTCCGGCGCTGATGGCGATCTCCGATGAGGTGACGAAGCTGTCGGCGGTGTGCATGGTGTGCGGCGCTCCGGCCATCCACACGCAGCGTCTGGGGGCGAGCCGCGAGCTGGTGGTGGTGGGCGCGGCGGGGGTGTACGAGGCACGCTGCCGCGCCTGCTTCCGCCCATACCTGAATGCGCCGGAGAACGAGCAGATGGAGCTGCCCGACGCGGAGCAGATGCCCGTCGCGCCGTAGCAGCGCAAGTGCGTTTTTTTCGCCTCTGCGCCGTGCTTATCCGCATCGAAAGAGCAGGAGGAATTGCCATGCGCCTTATGCGTCCTGTCCTTGCAGTCTCCGTCTCCGCGTTCTGTCTGATCGCATTCACCCACTACGCCGGTTCTGTCCATGCCCAGGCCGCGAGCCATGCGGCGTATAAGAGAACCCTGGTTGTTCCAATCAAGACATCGAGCGGGCAGGACGCCGGGAGCGCCGCGTTCAGGGAGAGCAAGGACGGCAAGCAACTCTCCATCACGGTGAAGCTGAAGAACCTGCCGTTCGGCGAGCACGCCGTACACATCCACCAGAACCCGGTGTGCGATGCGCCCGACTTCAAGGGCGCGGGCGGGCACTTCAACCCCGGCCAGAAGCAGCACGGCATGGACAACCCAATGGGGCACCACGCCGGCGACATGCCGCAGAACATCTCCATCGGCGAGAACCACACGGGCGAGATCACCTACAAGGTGGACTACCTGACACTGGAGCCGGGCGCGCCGACGTCGGTGCTGGGGCACTCGATCATGGTGCACGAGAAGGCCGACGACATGAAGACCGATCCCACGGGCAACGCGGGCAACCGGATTGCTTGCGGTGTGATTCCGGCGTCTGCAATGTAGAGAGGTTGCAGGTTGTTGGTTGCTGGTTGTGAGTTGTGAGCGAAGAACGAAAGCTCACATCCAGGAGCAGACGCGCCTGTGTACGGTCTATAATTGCGGCGAATTCAGAGGCCGGTCAATGTCAATTTCTAAGAACTCTGGGATGCTGGTGTGGGTGCTGCTGGTCGTTGGCGTGGCGTTTGGGCAGACGGCCCCCTTCGCGCAAACTACTCCTACTCCGCAGACGACGCCGAGCAAGCCGGCCTTCGTCTCGGTTACGGTGAAACCGTCGGTTCTGCCTGATACGAATCCTGACGACATAGTGGTTGAGGCGAATTTCAAAACCGGGGAGATGTCGGATGGATTGACCGGAAAGATAGAACTTCGCTACGGGCATCCGCTGCGGGCGCACGTCGATGCGTCTCAGGTGAAGTACAACTACTTGCCACTCATTGATCTGATTGCCATCGCATACAACGTGAAGCTGTCTCAGATTAGCGGGCCGGGTTGGCTGAATGACGAACTATTCGACATCGTGGCGACGCTGCCCGTTGGGGCCACCAAAGACGAGATTCCAGCGATGTTTCAGACGCTGCTGGAAGACCGCTTCAAGCTGGTGGTCCACCGCGAAACCAAGAACCTGCCAGTGGTGGCGCTGGTGGTTGCCAAGGGAGGGCCGAAGCTGAATCCGGCCACCGCCAATCCTCAGCCGATCGGGGGCAATCTCCATGCACCGATCCCACCAGTCGCTACGCCATACGGGCTAGTTCGCATCCTCACCGATAGTCACGAAAACTGCACGCTGCAATCCAGCAAGATGAGCATGACAGGGTTGGCCGACCTGTTGACCAACCTATTTCAGGGTGCAGCGGGGCAGCAAGGCGTGTGGCAGCAAGTGGTGGATAAGACCGGACTGACGGGTGAGTATCAGGTGTCTTTCAATACTGCAATGTTTTTTCCAAGGGTTCGGTCACGAATTCTGGGCGTATCTGTGGACACGGGTGGTAACGCACCGATATATGAGCAATCCCCCAACCCTACAAGTGCTCCTTCGATCCCAGATCCACTCGATAATCCACATGATCCGATCATCTTCGAGTCAATACAAAAACTTGGACTCAAGCTGGAACTGAGCAAGGCCCCAGTCGCTATGCTTGTGGTCGATCACGCGGAAAAGAACCCCGCTGCGAACTGAGTCCAGGTTCAAGGTTCGAGGTTCGCGTACCTGGAGCGAGCGGCTGGAACCAAGTGGAATGCGATTGCGTATAGCTGCGCATGGGCGTTCTGCAGATGGCGAACCCGGGCGCGGGAATCTTTCCCCGTCCACAGCGGGCTGAGCGGCACGCGGGCCTTCGAGGCGGTACACTTCTGCCATTGGCCGAAGCAACTCCGCAGCGATCTGGGCGGAACGATCCACAGCAACCTCCGCGGAATTCTTCTCGAAACACACAACGGTCAAGGGTCGAGGCACGCTTGATTCGTACTCCGGAACAGGAAGCCGCGCAGGAGGCAGCCGGCAGGCTGGTGCGGCGGTGCGTGGCGGGCGATCCGCAGGCGTGGCAGCAGCTCGTCGTCTCGCAGCACAGGCGGATCTATGCGATCTGCTACCGGTTTACCGGATCGGGGACCGACGCCGAGGACCTGACGCAGGATGTCTTCCTGAAGCTGTACCGCAACCTGGCGAGCTTCGACGTGGAGCGGGGCAGCTTTCAGACGTGGATCACGACGCTGGCGCGGAATTTGTTGGTGGACCACTTCCGGAGGACGCGGCTGGAGCGGGCCACGGACTCGCTGGACGCGAGCTATGCAGGCGACGACTGCGGCGCGACGCTGGCCGACCGGATGGCCGAGTTGACCGATCCGGGACTCTCGCCGGAGGCGCACGCGGCGGGGATGGAGCTGAAGGTGCGGATCCAGCAGGCGCTGGCGCAACTGTCGCCGGAGCTGAGGGAGGCGGTGATCCTGCGCGACCTGGAAGATATGGACTACAAGGAGATTGCGCAGGTGCTGCGCATCCCCGAGGGCACGGTGAAGAGCCGGATCAGCCGGGGACGCGGGGAACTTGCGAGGCTGTTGCAACGTATAGAAGGGCAGGTGGTCTAAGTGGCAGACGGAAGACAGTTCGGCAGCCCGAAGGTTTTGCAGTTCGGGGACAAGGCAGCCGGCAACCAGGCTGGCGGCAGCATGCAGTGCGCCGAGTGCGAGGCGATGCTGGCCGACGCGCTGGATGGTGCGCTGAGCGCGGAGGAGCAGGAAGGCTTCGATGCGCATACGGCCGAGTGCGTGCCGTGCAGCCAGATGCTGGCCGACGCGCGGCGGGGCGCCGCCTGGCTGGAGATGCTGCGCACGCCCCGGCCTGAGCCTCCGGCAGAGCTGCTGGAACGGATCCTGGCCGAGACCAGCGGGGCGCAGGGACACGCAAACGCAGGCCGGTTAGTTTCCGGCGGAATCGAACACGCGGGAGTTGCGGGCGCAACATACGGCCGGTCGCCGGCCTTCGGCGGCGCGGCTGCTGTGGCGCCGGGCTACGCTGTGCCCGGAGCGGCAGCGAGCTACGGCAACGTGCTTCCCTTCCGCAGGCGCATGGCCGCCGCGGTCCGCGCAAACTCGTTCGGCCAGATCGTATTCCAGCCGCGCTTTGCCATGACGGCGGCGATGGCATTTTTCTCTATTGCGCTGACCATGAACCTGACCGGCGTGCATCCGACGTCGCTGCGTGCGAGCGACCTGCGGCCGAGCAGCCTGCAGCGCGACTTGATTGATGCGGACGCGCGTGTGGTGCGGTATTACGAGGGGCTGAGGGTGGTCTACGAGCTGGAGTCGCGGGTGCATGATTTCGAAGGCGCCAGCGACAACGACCTTCCCGCCGCGAGCCAGAGCGTGCCATCGAATTCCGGCCAGCCCGCTGTGCAAGCCCCATCCGCACAACCGGGTCCGGGAGGACAGAAGGCCGCTCCGCCGGCTGACCGCAAGCAACCCGAGCGCAAGGGGCCTGCCGCCAGCCCCGGCACCAGCCTCCGCGAAGACCTCAACCCAGGCCGCCGCCTCGTCGCTGCGATCCGATCCGGCAGGGGCTACGGCAACCCGATTCACACACACACTGAAAGGGGGATGGCATGAACTGCGCAAACCATTTCGATCGTGAAGCCGCCGCCTTCTGCCAGCACTGCGGCAAGCCTGTCTGCAGCGAATGCGTCCGCAACGTGGGAAGCTCAATCTTCTGCGAACCCTGCCTGGCAGCACGCGTGGGGGCGACTGCTCCGCCCGCCGGCTATGGCTACACTTCGGCTCCCGGAACCAGCGGCGCCGCGGGTTATCCTCCACCAGGCGCTGCGGGCTACCCGCCCGCCGGACCGCCCGTGGGCGGGGGCGATCCCAGCCCCGGCCTGGCCGCGCTGCTGGGATTTATTCCCGGGGTTGGCGCGATGTACAACGGGCAGTACGCCAAGGGGATCGTGCATCTGATTGTCTTTGCAGTGCTGGTATCGCTGGCCGACGACGTCAATGGAATCTTTGGACTCTTCATCGCCGGTTGGATCTGCTACATGGTGATCGAGGCGCACCACACTGCCTGCGCGCGGCGCGACGGGACCGCGCTGCCCAATCCATTTGGGTTGAACGACCTCTCGGAGCGGCTGGGCTTCGGCAAGGCGTGGCCCGGAAGCGCGCCAAACGCGGCCGCGTACCCTGCCGCGACAGGCCCCGAGACCGCGGCGCAGCCCAGGGGCGGTGCGGCGGCAACCACGCCGCAGGAACCCATCGCGCCTCCATATGCTCCGCCTGCGAATCCCTATGCGCCTGGCTTTATTCCTCCGCCGGCCACGCCCTACGCGCCACCCTACACGCCGCCCTACAGCTACGCTTATGTACCGCCCGATCCGCCGGTTGCTCCCATGCCACCCTACAGCGATGTCAAGGTGCCGTACTACCGCCGGTTTCCTTCCGGAGCGATATGGCTGATCGGGCTCGGCTTGATCTTTCTGGTCGGCGACAATGGCTTCTTCCACATCTTTCACCATCCTGTCTTCTGGCCGGTGCTGCTGATCGGCGGCGGGGTGTGGCTGTTTGTGCATAAGATGATCTGCACCGGGCATGGCCTGGAGAACGACGGAAGCGCGTACTATCAGTGGCGTTTTGCGCGCGCCGTGCAATGCTCGATGTGGGTGATTCTGACCGGCGTACTCTGGCTGCTGGACGTGCTCGGCATCCTCCCCTGGGGCCGCAGTTGGCCGCTCTTCCTCATTGCCGCGGGCGTGGTGCTGCTGTTCAAGCGCACACTGTTTGGCGGTCCCTGCGCCTATCCATATGGAGCCAGTCCCGGCCAGCCAGGCAGCGCGCCGTCAGAGGCGCCGGTTCCCGGCAGCAAAGCCGTGCCCAGCGAGCCTGCTCAAGGTTCCAACGGCAGCGACTCCGGCAACGGCCTGCACGACGACCGGGAAGGAAGGTAAATCATGGCGAGCTATCCTCCACCACCGCCTCCTCCTCCACCTCCCGGCTACGATCCACGGGCGCAGCGGCGATACCAGCGCGATCAGTTTCGCGCCCAGATGCGCGCGCAGCGTGACGCGGTCCGAGCACAGCGGCAGCAGATCCGATACCAGATGCGGGGAATGCGCCGCGGCTCCGTTCTCGGTCCCCTCCTGCTGATCG
>Ga0187891_1001135_pt1 | contig 23648 bp, 22 predicted proteins | sample June2016WEW_21_4_FD_132990 | JGI IMG/M metagenome (GOLD analysis project Ga0187891, IMG submission 132990) | Peatland microbial communities from SPRUCE experiment site at the Marcell Experimental Forest, Minnesota, USA - June2016WEW_21_40 | ecosystem: Environmental > Terrestrial > Soil >... | reverse complement strand
TTTACACTTTCATTTTAAGCATGATATTCATGTACCTGTATCTAATTGAGGATAAAAATTAACGGCTCCGTTTTGCGTCTTCAAGCGAACAGCAATCTAACTTATATTTAAAAGGAAGTTAACATTAGCTGAGTTCAACAGCGCGTGACAGAAGTGTAATAAATGGGAAAGTTTCGGTTAGCTATCTTCAACACTCAGCCGCCTCAATTATACTTCGGAGGGGTAGAGAAACGTATAATTGAAACTACCAAGCGAATGCAAACCCAAGCCGACATCACAGTTTACAGCGGCACCAAGGCGGGATTTAAGAAACCAGCAACTATTGATGGCGTAAGTTTTGTTCCGTGCTATTCAACCGATATGCTCTTTCCGTTAGATAATTGGTTTTTCAACAGAAGCATCGCAAAAAAAGTAGGAGCAATTAACGCTGACGTTTACGAAGCCCATGCCGTGAGCGGCTACGGATTCTTAAACGCGTTAAATAACCGAGGCGTCAAAAAACCCTTTGTGCATACGATTCATGGCGTCCTCGCCGACGAGTACGAGCAAGAAAGGGAAAGCATGTACCAATCATTTAGAGGCAGAATTGCAAACTATTTCATGCATCGACTAGCCAAGCTGGAAGAAGAAACCGCGAAAAACGCAACATTAATAGTCACAATAAGCCAGTATTCGCTTGAGAAAATTAAGGAGTTCTACACTGTTGATGATGCTAAAGTTCGGATTGTTCCAAACGGCGTGGACCCCGAAAAATTTAAGTCCTTCGAAGACCAAGCAGCAGTGAGAAGGCAGTTCGGATTAGGAAATGAACCCTGCGTGCTTTTTGTCGGCAGTCTGATTCCTCGTAAAGGATTGCCTTTTCTTGTTGAGGCTGCCAAAAAAATTGTCAAAGAATATGGGGAAACCAAGTTTATCATCGTTGGAGAAGGACCGTTAAGAAACCAGTTGCAAAGAAAAATTGAAGCTGCAAATCTTTCAGTTAACTTTAGGTTTCTGGGCAACATTAAAGGGGACAAGCTTCCCGCGATTTATAATTGTGCTGACGTGTTTGTTTTGCCGTCTATTCAGGAGGGGCAGGGGATAGTGCTGCTTGAAGCTCAAGCCTCAGCTAAGCCACTTGTTGCTTTTGACATCGGCGGAGTCAATGAAACAGTCCGCAACGGGGAAACAGGTTTGCTTGTCGAACGGGGCAGCACAGATAGGTTGGCAGATGCAATAGTAAAACTGCTTTCAGACAAGGCGCTGCGAGAAAAAATGGGTGCTAACGGTCGAAAGTTTGTTGCTGAGAATTTTACATGGAACATTTGTGCTCAAAAAATGCTCAACGTTTACCATGAAGCTTTATCGGCATGAGACGCCAACTGCTTTTGCTAACCGTTGCAGGTCATCTTCGCTCATCCACTCGGTTCGCAGGTAGCAGCATATTCTTTCTTCGCTGAGTCCAAGCCGTTTTGCTTCTTGAACAGCATAACGGTAAGCTTCAACTTCAGTTGGTCGCTCCACATAGTCGTATCGGGGGTCGAAAAGCTCTCTTCCTTCCATATGCTGCTTGACATGGCACAATTCGTGAATTAAGTCTAAGTAAATGTCGGTTTTGTCGCCGTTTTCCAGGTACCTTTTGCTTATTGTAAGGTGCCCGTCATTGCTGTCCACGTACATGTAGCCCATAAACCAGCTTAGTTCCACTTTGAGGTGACTGAGGACTTCTTCGGTTTTTTCGCCAAAAATGCCTTTCACTGCCTCAACTTTACCAAAATTCTTAAAGTATTCAGCAAAAATTACTTTGCGGTTTCCTATGCTGAGCGGGTTAAAAGGAAGTCTCCTAGACAAACGAAGAATCCTAAATAACGTACGCTCTATCGATGAGGGCAAAGCACACAACTGCTCCTATTTGAAAGCTGAAAGATACTCAATCTTCATTCCTCTATGCGCCAAATCTGGAAGGTCATCTACGGATCCGATGCTGGCGTCAATGTTACGGTGAATCGGGTGGCTCCATTCGCCCTCAGGAGCAAGGTTAAACTGCAAAGGCAAATCCAACTGAATCTTGTACTTCTCACTTAAACTTTTAAATAACTTTCCTCCTCTGCAAGCAATTCGGGCTGAAGCGCAACTTCGAAGCAGCTGTGGAGAAGCAAAAGAGCCGACGGCATGCCAGATAGCGGCGTCCTCAGGCGAACCCATAGAGTACAGGAAAAACTGCGGCGAAGAAGGCGTTTCTTTAAAGCTGTAGTCAAAAAGTTTATCGCCCGTCACCGTGAAACTGTCCTCACATTCTGCTATGGCTATGTCTTCTGGGTCCATTGCGTTGGGATAAAGCTTGGTTGTTTTGTATTTGACCGTAGCATCGAGCAGTTTGCCGTCTTCAAAGTGTAGTTTGCCTCGGGCTGCTCGTTTGGAGCCATATCCTTTCTTTGAATGAGGCACAGTGAGCAGGGTAGTTCGTTTCGTCATGCTTCTGCCCATGCATGTGTACGCTTCCTCGATGGCTGAGTAGTCATGGTGGCTTTCGCCGATGATGTAATGCATTAAGCCGTCTTTTTCTTCTGCCTGCAAGATTGAAAGAGGCATCCGAAATGCGTAAAGTGAAAGGTTCATGCCGAAGAAAGTGGAGAGCCCTTCAAGCTGGTTGTACTTGATTGAATCACAAAAATCCAGATAGGAACCCTTAGAGTTTCTTAGGCCCTCACTGAGTAGTTCTGACTCGCCTTTTGAAATCAAACTTCCATCATACTTCTTGACATAAGCGTCATCAACTTTGAGCTGACTTGTGTCCACGTTCGCGGCGGGAAAAGCACTCTGACCGCTTGCGACTATGGATTGTTTGAGGGGATTTATGGAGTAGCGGTCTGCCTCTACATCGTCAGTGTTCAGAAGGAAGGGAACAACGATGCCTTCAGGCGGCTTTTTCAGCATCTCTAAGAGTTGAGCAACATCGCTGCTGTTTGGTTGGTGCAAGCCGTATTTTTCAAAGTAGTTTCCGCAAGCTTCAAGCAGGCGGGTGCCGATGATTCCCTGTACTTCTTCGACGGTTAGCTGGGGGTTGGTGTACTCTACTGAGCCTCTTAAGAAAAACCTGTTATCGTCAAATTGAACGTTTACTTTTTGACCGTTAACGTAATGAAATAATGTTACGTGTCTGGCATGGTTTTCTTCTTTGAAACTGTGTAGTTTTTCAACTAAGACTTTTATGCTTAGCCAAGAGCTCTGAAGGAAATCTTCGAGCAAAATCTTGCAGTAATCTTCACTCATAAATTATCCTCTTTCTAAAGATTCAGCCATGTATATGCAATTTTTTGAGACAGCTTCACCTAGAAACATTCTTGATACACAAAAATCTTCCTTAAAACCTACACTAAAAAGCATGTTCGCAAGAGCAGTTTCTTTTTTTGGCAGCACTGCATAAACGCTTAAACCCGTTAATTTCGCCAGCGCCGCTTTAAGAAGCAAAACGGCTCCATCGACATGACCCGCCTGGCAGGTTAATGGTCCAACCTCAGCCATTTTTTCGTAAACCTTAGCGGTTACATATCCAACGACTTTACCTCTCTCGGCCAGGCTACAGCTTAAATTGCCCTTTTCAAGAATGATGGATTCCAGCAGTTTTTTTCTGTTTCCCCCAAAACATGCGCTATCAAACTCGGATATTGCCTGAATTTGCCGCGTTCCAATTTTGGGCAGCGTTTCAGCGGTCAAAGAACCCAATTCTTCTGTATGCAATACCGAAAATTCTTCTTCAAGTTTGAAGCCTAATTTGCTGTAGAAGCCTATCAGGTGTGGGTAAGCGTAAAGTCCAATGGTTTTGACGCCCCGGCTTTGCAGATAGTTTACGGCGTGTTTTACAAGGAGGCTGCCTGCGCCTTTGTTTCGGGTGTTTTCTTTAACTATTAAGTTGCCAAACCAGCCTACTTGGCCGAAACCGATGCTTGTAGCTATGCCTAAGCGTTCAGCGCCCTGAAAAACAACAAAACAACCCTCGGGTTCAAGCGAAGCCATAAACTTGAAATCTTCCTTTGCCATGTTCCAGTCCATAGTGTTTGCCAGTTTAGTTGCAAACAGAAAATCGGCAGCGCGCATCGGTTTCACTTGAAACATACAAAATACACTGCAACCTCTTAGAATTAAGCATTTGAAATATTCCGCCTTAAACAGCAGGATATTTGTGGGCATTTCCTGTCTTGGCGCAGTTTAATTTCGGTTTGCTTCAATATCGCAGAACAACTGCACAATTGTTGAGCTGTTTTTCAAAAATAACTGTCTAAAACTGCTTTCATACTAAATTGACAAAAATATTGTCGCGGACGTTAAAGCTCAATTAAACGGGCTCTCTTTGTTTTTGAGGAGTTAAGGAAAATACATGACAAGATTTATTACAAACCCGCAATAAAATTTCAGCAGGCGGCATTGAAATAGAAACTTGAAAGTCATGGCACCTAATTTTATTAGACGGCACAAAACATGAAATTTCCGCTATGGAAACGATAATTGGGGAAAATGTTTGCAGGAAAAAAGAAAGTTTGGGTTCAGAGTGGCTTTGCTTAGTGTTATCTGGGTTCTTCTGTTAGTGCTATGTTTAGCTATGCTTTCAATTTTGGCGGCATTTTACGCCACTAATAATCAGGGCATTTCAAGCTTAAGTTGGGCTGGATACACCATTGAAAAAAATTCTAATCCTCATTTTGAAGTTATTGGCGTAAACGCATCTTGGGTTGTGCCGCAAGTTAACGCTTCAGCTGGTAACGGCTATTCTTCTGCGTGGATTGGAGTTGGCGGTGAATTGGACAAAACCTTGATTCAAGTGGGCACGGAACAGGATGTAGTGAATGGTCAGGCCAGTTATTCTGCTTGGTACGAGTTGCTGCCGAGTTTTGCTGTACGGTTAACGAGCATATCGGTCTCGCCGGGAGACACAATTATTGCCTCTTTAAATCTAGTTAATTCAGGCACAAACATGTGGAGCATACAAATAAGTGATGCAACAAACGGGCAAGGCTTCAGCAAAAACGTCGTTTACAATTCTACCCGTTCTTCAGCGGAATGGATCGTTGAAAGACCCACCGTAGGTAACCAAACTAGCACTCTATCAGATTTCGGAAGCATCACGTTTACAGGTTGCAATGTAAATGTAAACAATGTTACCGGTTCCATAACGAAGTTTGCTTTTTCTAAAATAGTGATGACAAGCGGCCCGAGTACTAAATTAGCTGCGGTTTCAGCTCTTACCGTCAAGGGCACAAGCTTTACGGCTAATTATTTAGCAGGCAGTTAAAAAAAGGGTAGTTATTGGTCGGCAGAAATAGCTGCGAAAAGAGCCTCGGAACTCTTCTGAATTTCCTTTGTTATACTTGAGAGCAGTTTTATGCGGTTTTCCAGTTTGTGTTTCTGCTGGCTGGTCAAGTTTTTGAATTTAGGCATAACATCTCCGATAACTGCGGTCATAAGGTCGCGGTTTTCTTCTTTGCTTAAATCTTTGAGTTCAAAGTGGCCGTCTTCAAACATTAACACTAAGTGTCCGGTTGGGTCAATATGCGCTTGAACTACATCTCCAAGTTTTGCGGGAAGCGCTAATTGGTTTACGGCTATTGAGGGAGCTAGAGGCTGCATAAGTTTAAGAAGAGATGAGAAAAACTGCGCTACCAGTATTTTTTCTTCTGAACTTAATTCGCTTATTTGCCCGATGTCATCGGCTGTGCTTTTCAGGGAATCAACAAGCTCTTGGATAGACACAGCCTTTTTCTTCTCAGGCTGTTTGAGTTCTTGCGAAGCTGGGATTTCTACGGGCGCTTGTTTAACTACTACTTCTTGAGTCAATGTGATCAGATCAAATGGTGAATAGCGTTTCTTAAGCAGAAAAGTGCTTGTATGTCTCAGAACTTTATGCACAGAACCGCGTATAAATCAAAACGACTTCCGCTTTTTCAGCGCTTCCCTGCCTAAAGACTCCTCCCCTCCATTATTTGTGGCCTGAGTTTTTTGTTCAGTTTGTTTTGGGTTGCTTTTTTGAAGCAAAGCTTAAATTCTTTGCAGGTTGAGTGGATAAAAGTCGGAAAAAGTCGAATAAAGTTGGAAAAAGTCGAATAAAGTGGTTTACCCTATGCCGCTAACTAAGAAGGTAACATTTCAAAGCAGGCTAGAAGAATGCAATAAAGTGCAGGTTCCAAAGCTGATCCGTTGGCAGTTCAAAATAGAAAGCGCGCTCGCCTGTACTGATGCCATAGCCTGATAGTCCCCTTATAAAATATATCTTCAAACCTTGCTCAAACTGCAACACTGACTTCATATCAAATGTAGATATAGCAAACATCTTCCACAATTTTCAGTGTACGACGCGATTATATATTCACAAGCTAATTGCCACCGAGCGTCGAATGACTCAATCGCTTTGACTATTCAAGGATAGCTCTTGAAAAACCATCTTTCTATTAGGCGTAGATTTTTTAGTAGGGTCTGCGTGCGAACCAATTTTACACGTAAATGGTACTGGAATCCCCCACTCAACAGTCGAGTATCTTTCCAATAAAGTTGCGAATCCAGCCAACAATGGCTTTTCCAAGTCTCTCGGGTCTCTCTAAGTCGCTGATTTCAGAAAATTTTACCTTCAATCTCTAAATTGAGAATGGTCTGATTTTCACAATAGACTATTTGTTTAAAAATTATTTTGGTATCGTTATCTCGAATCTTGCACCTTTGTCTGGAATACCGTTTTCCTTAATGGTCCAGCCGTAAGCTTCAATCATTTTCTTAACCAATTTAAGCCCTAAACCTGAACCACCTGTCGTATAGCCATCCATGAAGATTTTATCTTTATTTTCTTTGGGAATGCCGACACCGTTATCCTCATAGAACAGTTTAGTTCCCTCTTTATCATGTGCATAGCCCAGTTTTATCTGAGTTACCTTTTTTCCATGCTTTATCGAGTTGTCAATTAGATTGTAGAACAATTGCCTGAGCATTGAGTCCGCTAATACTTGTAGTCCTTTGCAATCATTGATGATAGATAGTTTGTTTGCTTCTGGATGAAGCTTGATTGCTTCTACAAAATTTTCTGCAACATCGATGCTTGAGGGTTCTTCTGAACCGATTTTTTCGTACAGTCGGCTGAACTCAAAGATTTCGTCCGATTGATTAACTGCTAAATCGATGCCTTCCAAATATTTGAGTAGTTCTGGACGGTTGCCAATTTGCTTCTTAAGCAGATATATATTGGCTTTTATTACTGATTGCTTGTTTCTAACGTCATGTCTAGTCAAGCCTCCGACAACCTGGAGCTTTTCGTTAGCAATTTCCAGTTTAGCATGGTCTTCTCTTAACCGCTCCTCCACCATTTTACGTGCACTAATGTCAACACAGGTTATCATTACATACTGTTGGTTATTTACAGTAATTTTATCGACTGAAACAAGTCCACTGATTGACTTCCCTGTCTTTGTTGTAACCTTCAACTCTTTATTTCGAACAATTCCATCTTTTTGCAAGATAGACCATATATCTTTCCGTGAAGCATCATCAATAACAATCCTCAGGTCCGTTGTTTTCGAACCGATTGCTTCCTGTCGGCTGGTTTCCAGCATTTGCAGGCAGGCTTCGTTAATATCAACCATCACTCCATCACTTATACGAGAAATCATCATAGCAATTGGACTGTCATTGAAAACCTTATAGAAGCGCTCCTCACTTTGCTTGAGCACCTGTTCAGCTTTTTTGCGTTCAGTAATATCTATGACTATGCCTCTAATCCCCGTCACTTTGTTTTCGGAAATTGCAGTTACTGTTTTTATGAGGGCTGGGTAGGCAGTGCCGTCTTTCGCGTCTAGCGTATACTCATTTAGGCCAATGTCTTGTCCAGCAATCAATTGCATAGTGTTTTTAATTGCTCTATCCCTGTCTTGTGGAGCAACGAACTGCATCATGTTCAAGCCCTTTTCGAAGTCCCGTATCGTATAGCCTGATTTCTTGAAACCTTGTTGACTTAAGAAAGTAACTTTTCCATTTACGTCAGCCTCAAAAACTGTTTCTGGCAAAAAATTCGCAAGTTCTCGATACCTAGCCTCACTTTTCGAGATAATTTCTTCGGTTTTTTTGCGTTCAGTAATGTCTCTTGCTACGGTTAAGACTAGTTTCTGGTCGCCTATTGTAATTATTCGAGAATGTAACTCTACAGGTATGTCTGAGCCATCTTTGCACCGATGTATTCTTTCAATTATCAATTCGCCTTTTTCCAGTAAGCTCTTGATTCCTTGTTCAAATATATCGGGACAATTTGGCGAGTCTAATTCTCTTACAGACATTTTTAATAATTCTTCAGGGGTGTATCCTCTGGTTTTGTATGCTGATTCATTAAAGTATAGGAATTTGCCAGTTAGGTCATGTATAAAAACTGCGTCAGAAACTAACTCAAAGAGTTGTGAGAATAACTTTGTTCTTTCTTCTGCCCTTCTTTGTTCCGTTATGTCAACGACTGTTGCAAGAAAGCACAGTTCATTTTCGATATCAATAAGTGATGCTGAGAGGTTGACAAAAATTTGACTGCCATCTTTTCTGCGTAGAGGAAGCACCTTGTTTTTAACACAACCTTTTTCCGATAATTCTTTAGCAAATCTAAGGCGGTCATTTAAGTTGACCCACATATTCAATTCAAGTGTAGTTTTTCCAATTGCTTCTTCTGGAACATAACCTAATATCCGAATGAGAGCATTGTTGGCTTCGATTATTTTTCCGTCACTTAATCGAGTTATTGTGACCAAGTAGGGACTATTATTGAACGCTTTTGAATATTTTTCCTCTTTCTTCAAAACTAGCTTCTTAGCTCTGGAAAGCTCAATGGCTTTGAGGATACCGTGTGCGAGTTCCCCATAGACAGTTTCAGGGTCGCCTTGCTTGTTGTAGTAGCCATCTGCTCCCAAGTTAAGCGCTTTTACTGCCACTTCTTCTCTGCCTTTGCCTGTGAACAGAATGAAGGGTGTGTCGTTGTTTTTCTCTTTTAGCTCTTTTAGAAGCTCTATCCCATTTTTGTAGGGCATTTCATAGTCTGAGAGTATGGCATCATAGTTTTTGGTTGACATCTTTTTGAGCGCTTCATCGGCACTGGTGGCGGCGTCTATTTCCAAGTTGTTGTTGATGTCTTCGAGTAGTATTTTTGTAGTGCTTTGAATTGCTGGGTCATCGTCTACGTGTAAAACTTTGATGGTTTCTTGTTTAGTTGGGGTTTTGTTTGTGTTGGTGGTTACTTCGAATGCATCAGCTATAGAGGTGGCAGTGGTCATGTCTTAGGGTTGGTTGGCAGCTTATAAGTGGTTTATGAATTTAGAATATCAAAATTTGTTGTCGAACGGTGGAAATAAGTCGATTGAGCGTTCAAATCTCAGAGATTCATACCGTTTCCGGACTGCGTGAAAAGTCTCTTTCTTCGCTCGCCACTTATCGTAAAGCTTAAAGCTAGCTTTATGACAACTGAAAAGCCATAAGCGAACACGTAAACGGAACCCACAGAGTCCAAACAGTGCTGTTCCAAGATACCATCGACAAGTACGTTGAAAAAGAAAACCCTGTAAGGTTCATCGACGCATTCGTTGACAGCCTCAACTTGGAAAAGCTAGGAATCAAACACTCAATCCCCGCTGATACTGGAAGATCGTCTTACAATCCATAGACCTTCTCAAACTCTACCTTTATGGATACCTCAACCAGGTGAGATCAAGCCGGAAACTCGAAAAAGAGTGCCACCGCTACGTTGAGGTCATGTGGCTCATGAAAAAGTTGTCTCCAGACTTCAAAACGATCGCTGATTTTAGAAAAGACAACGTCGACTGCATCAAAGGAGTATTCAAAGAATTTGTTTACCTTTGCAGAAGCTTAGATCTTTACGGTGCCCAAATGGTTGCTATTGATGGAACCAAGTTCAAGGCTGTAAATTCGAAAGAGCAATAACCTCAACGAGAAAACAGTGGCTTTGAGGCTTAAACTGACAGAGGAGAAGATAGCAGAATACCTCAAAGAAATGGACCAAAATGACACTGCAGACTTAGACGAGGGAGAAAACATCAAAGTTGATGAACTGAAGGAGAAAATAAGCCAGCTCGAAGAGGAAAAACAAAGATATGAACAGGCTCAAAACCAAATGAAGGCAACAGGCCAGAAGGAGGTTTCTCTCACGGATCCGGACAGCCGTTTGATGCGGGTAGACAGTCAAAGGCTTGAAGTCGGCTACAACATTCAGACGTCAGTGGATTCGAAACAGCACTTGATCGTGGATTACGACGTTATCAATAATTCGACTGATCATCACCAGCTGGCGACTGATGCTAAGGCTGCGAAACAGGTGCTTGGCGTTGATCAGCTGGAAGTCCTGAGTGACAAGGGATTCTATGTTGCGAATGATCTGGTTGAATGTGAGGCAGCAGGGATAACTGTGTTTATGCCGATTCCAGCTTTCAATCCTAATAAGAGGGTGGGCGTTCCCGAGTCTGATTTTGGCTCTGAACGGTTTATTTTCGATGGGGTCGAGGACGTTTATGTTTGTCCTGTGGGAAAGGAACTGGAGTTTTGGAAGTGCAGTTTCAAGAGTAAGCCTGAAAAGGGCAGGCGTTACAGAACAGTTTCCTGTGCTTGTTGTGATTCTAGAAGTAGGTGTACTCGGAATAGGAGGGGTAGAATAGTGGAGAGGTGGGAGTATCAGGATGCGGTTGATGGCTCAGAGCACGACTGATGAGTTCTGACGGAAAAGAGAAGGTGGTTTGAGGAGGATGTTGGCGGAGCATCCTTTTGGAACCATGAAACGGGCTTTCAATCAGGGCTATTTGCTCTTGAGGGTCTTATAAAAGTCAGAGGAGACGAACCAGAGAAACTATTTGCCCTAAATATGCCCTCAAATCCCAAAATGAGAGTTATAACACTTTGCACTAATTACGGAACATGCCCGCTCGCTAAATACGCGGTTTTTTATCAAGAGTCACTTCAATGGTTACTGTATTTCTTGTTAATTCTTTCTTAACTTGTTCGCCTGAACAACACTCAATCAGCGCCGATATTTCTTCCGAAAGAAAAATGCTCCATTTCTCCCCTAAATTGTGACGCAAATGAAAAACATCTTTACCATTATTATTGATGTGATGGCTATAAGTGAAAGCGTTTGCATAGCGACTTGAAATCTCTTCTAAGTAAAAGACAAGGTTTTCTCTATTGAAGTCAAGTCCAACAACACCAAAAATGTCTTTAGCCATTGCGGAACCTGATTGTTTCGCGTGTAATCGCACATTTTCTTCTGGGCAATCGCGAATAATATCGGCAAAAAGCTCTTGGGTCATGGTTATGGTAGGAATATGTTTTAGATATCTGTAAAACGTACAATAGTCTAAAAGAATTTGGTTTAGAAGAGCATTGGGACTAGTTTTCTGCTTCTCAGCTTCTTCACTCAATGTACACAGGGCTTGCTCGTCTAACCTGAATGAGCGACTTATGGTCCGTCTCTTTTGACGTTGCATTTATCGATTAACTTCTTTGAGAGGTTATTTGTTACGTGTTGAATATAACACTTTGCAACATTTTGTAGTGCAAAGTTTCCTAAGCATTCTTATGTTCTTGCTCTTATTCGTAATCGATAGAAGAAGTCTTGCACCAATTGGCTAAGGAATCTGAATGAAACTTCAAGACAACGATGACCTGGAAACAAGAATCATTAAGACATTTTTAGATATTTTGATTCTGAAGTACCTGAAAAAGTCGCCTCTTAATAGCGGGTACCAGATTTTGCAGAATTTGCATGGCGCACTTAACATGCCGTTTAGTCCTGCAACGGTCTACCACGCGATTTACATACTTGAGCGCAAAAACCTGATAAAATGTCATGGTGACGAGAATGGGCGAATCTACGCTTTGACTGATCAAGGCGAGCGAACTCTAAAGTCAACAGCCGATTCCAGCATTAAGATACAAACTTTAGTCGATACCATTTTATCGGAGCACAAATAAATGAAACCGCCATCCGCACACGATAATATACGCTGTGATGTTTGCGGCACTTTCGAAGTAGCCCAAAAAGCATCTGTTGGTGATTGTTCAATGCGTGTTTTGCATGTTGACGATGACGCATCCATACTAGAGATTTCAAAGCAGATTCTGCTTGACATCGGGAGTTTTGAAATTGATTTTGCGTATTCTGTGAATGAAGCCTTCAAGAAACTGGCGGTTGGCAACTATGACGTTGTCGTCTCCGACTACGAAATGCCCCAGAAGAACGGGCTCGAATTCCTAAAGGAGCTACGCGAACAAAACAACGAAATCCCCTTCATACTTTTCACGGGCAAAGGTAGAGAAGAAGTCGCCATCCAAGCTCTAAACTTGGGAGCAGATGCCTACATCAACAAACAGGGTTATCCAGAGACTGTATACGGCGAATTATCCCACGCCTTGATTAAGGCAATAGGGCGCAAAACAGCCAAGAAGTTGCTTGCAGAGTCAGAATCAAAATATCGCAATCTAGTGCAGAACACTTTGGTGGGCATAGCTATTATAGAAGGCCCTCCGCCAAAGATTGTTTTCGCTAACTCGTCTTTGGGCAGAATCTTTGAGTTGTCTCCTGAGGCGATAGTCGCTCTTTCGCCAGAGGAAATCATTAGAAGAGTTCACCCAGATGACCGCGATCATTTCCTTAATAGTTTTGAAAGACTTATGGACGGAAAAGAAACTGAATCAGCCTTCGAAGTTCGCGGAATTCGACAAGACGGCTCAACTATATGGCTGGAAGTGTGCCAAACCCTCATTAATTATGGCGGGAAGCAAGCTGTGCAGGTAATGCTTTTGGATGCTACTGAACGCAAAAAAACCGAAGAGGCCCTTAGGCAAGAACGGGACAAGCTTGAATCCTTAACTTCAAACATCGGCGCTGGACTTGTAATCATCAGCAAGGACTACAAGATATTATGCATAAATAATTATTTGAAGCAACGAACTGGTGCTTCAGAAGGCAGCCCTTGTTATTCATCTTTCAACACGTGTACCGACATCTGTCCTGATTGTGGTCCTAAGAAGATTTTCGAAGGAGCATCCGTTGACCGCCGTGAATACTGCAATCAAACAGAGCTTAGGAAGGGCCAAACTGTTTGGTCTGAACTCATAGCGACTCCAATTAAAGACAAAGATGGAAATGTTATCGCAGCGTTGGAACTCACTGTAAACATAAATGAAAAGAAAGAAGCCGAGGAGAAACAAAGGGAAAACAGCGAGAGAATTGAAATGATGAATGAGAAACTGCATGTTGTGGGCAGCTTGACGAGACATGATGTTAGCAATAAGTTGTCTGCGGTGAATAGTTATGCGTACTTACTGAAAAAGATGCATAAAGACCAGCCTGATGTCGTTGAAGGCGTCAAGAAGATAGAGCAGGCAGTTGCGGAATCGGCTGAGATCTTCCGGTTCGCCAAAATGTACGAACAAATAGGCATTGAAAAGCTAACTTTTGTTGATGTGGGCGAGGCTGTGGATGGGGCTGTAGCTCTTTTTTCAGACTTAAAACTAAAGCTTGATAATGACTGCCACGGCATAAGGGTGCTGGCGGATTCGTTTCTGAGGCAAATGTTCTATAACTTCATTGACAACACGCGGAAACACGGCGAAAAAACTACCGCCGCAAAAGTGTATTGTGAGCAGGAAGCGTCAGGTGGACTTAGGCTGATTTATGAGGATGATGGTGTAGGCATTCCGGCAGAGAACAAGAAGAAGCTGTTCTCCAAGGGCTTTAGCACTGGCGTCAGCACAGGCTATGGCTTGTTCTTTATAAAGAAAATGTTGGATGTATACGGCTGGACTATAACCGAGGAAGGCGAAGCAGGAAAAGGCGCAAAATTCGTAATATCCATTTCAACTGGAGCATATTTATTTCAGTAGCACTGTTAACTTTGCTTAACAAATGCTCAGTTCAAAAAGTAAAAAAAGAATTCACGAAGAATACGGTGATCATAGAAGCAGATTTTGTAAACTATCTAGCGTTTTAGCGTACAAATATGTTTATTACGACTTCGCATTTTTCAGTTGATCGATGTTAAGCGGATGTAATCGCAATTTAACAACGGTCTGGCTGAAAAGAAAAAAGAAGAAAATGGGTTTAAGGATTCATCGGAACTTGCTTAGATACAGTCTGCGTCTGGATTTGGAATCCCACATTGTCCACTTCTTCTTTGGCAACTATTTTCATTAGATCCAGCATTAGGATGAGGTCTTTGTCGTGTTTCGCTACGCCAAGCACTACTCCGGATTGCAGCGTCGTCAAGCTTTCCGGGCTTGCCTCTATGTCTTTCTTGGAAAGCGTCAAGACTTCCATAACTGAATCCACCATCACGCCTATCGGATGCTCGTCTTGAACGATCACCATTATGCCCGCATCTTCTGCATCTTTCTTCTCTGAAACTCCGAAACGTTTGCGTAGGTCAATGACTGGGATAATTTCGCCGCGTAGGTTAGTGACGCCTTTAACGTAATTTGGCGCGTATGGCACTGGAGTGACGCCTTCGAAGTTTTTGACTTCACGAACCTGACGCACGTTCACGCCGTAGGAGACGTTGTCCAATGAGAAGGTCAACATTTGAAGTTCCTCTCGGGAAGAGGGTTGGTCTGCATTTTTCATTTTATCTCACCTTCTTAGCTCGCGCGTGGTTAAGCCAAAGGCCATAAGCCCGAGCGGTGCGGCAATAGCTAATTTCTTTGACATCAATATCATCTCGTGTTGCGTTTGCAGATGGGGTTACTCAGCCCCTGCTGTGTTCTTAACTTTGCATTTTTCGTTCAGGTCTTTGAGAATGTTCTTTCTTTTCTCGATGAGAACCTGAAGGTTCTTGTTAGTTTTTTCCGCGGAGTCAATCGCTGCGAGAGCTTCTTCCTTGACAGCTTGGTTGATTTTTGTAACGGTGCCTACTTGATTTGAAATTTCGGTGGTTGCTTCTCGCAAGGCTGCCGTGTCGTCACTAGCGGCCGATACGAACTTTGCGAGTTCTTCGGCGCTCTTATGCACGTTCCCCGTTATTGTTTGCAAGCCTTCAGCGGTGGAAGAAACGTCTTTGGCTATGTTTGCAATCTGCTGTGAAGCTGCTGTTTGCTCTTCCACGGCTGCGGAGGTTTCTTCGGAGGCAGAGCTGCTTTCTTCAGCAATGCTGGCGAACTCCTGGATTTTTTGAGCAACATTGTTAACTGCGTTCAAGCCGTTTTCCACGTTCGTCGCTAGGATATTGGCTCTCTGATTCATGATCTCCATTATCTTCGAGATGCCCTCGGCTTCCTTGATTGCACCCTGAACGACTTTTGCCCCTTCAATAGCACCGGCTTGTGATTGGTTCGAGATGACACTCGTTTGTGAGCCGGCATCTTTGATGCTTTTCACAAGAGTCAGGGAAGATACAGCAGCAGACTTGGATTGTCCTGCTAAGCCTTTGACTGCGTCTGCGACGACAGCGAATCCGCGTCCCGCCTCACCTGCCCGTGCTGCTTCGATGGCAGCGTTCAATGCGAGCATGTTCGTTTGACCTGCAATGTCGGAGACGGAGTTAGCCATTTGCCCAACTTGGTCGATGGAGTTGACCATTGCGCTAACTGCGTCGGAGACTTTTGTGACGTTGTTTCTTATGCTTTCGATGGCTTGGAGTCCCTGCTGGCCCTTGTCGTTAACTTCCTGCGATTTGGCAAGAGCTTGAGTTGTCACAGACGATGCTTCTTTGGCTATGACGCCTGCGTCGTCCATGACTTTCTTAAGGGATTCAGCGCTTAATGCCACGTCTTGAGAGAGTTTAGCTAGTTTCTGGGCACCTGTCGAAACCTGCTCAGATGCAGTGCTGACTTGCACCATGCCGCTAGCCACCTGGTCCGAGACTATGGTGGCTTCTTTGCCCATGTCCATTACTTTCTGGGTTGCTTTAGTGGCTTCATCAGCATTGTCGGCGACCTTCGTCGCGACCTCGCCGACGAACTTCGCGCCGTGCTCAACTTTTTCGATTTTCAAGTTTGCTTCGGATGCAAGTTTAGTAACAAGCACGGCGGCTTGCTCAACGTTATTGGAGAGGTCAGCGATTTTTTTGCTGTTTTTCATTGTCACTTCGTTGCTGGCTACGATGTCTATTGCGCCTTGAATTGCGTCTTCGAGGATCATAGTTTGCGACTTTATAAGTTCCTCATTCCAAGCTTGAAGTTTTTTATTTTCCTTTTGTAGGGCCTGATTTTGTTTTTCTAGTTCTGATGCCTTTCTCTCTCGATTTTCTTCAGTCATTTTTATCCATCCTATTAGTGTTGTTTTGATAAATCTGTTGATTTAGTTTAGTTAAGAGGTTTATGAAAACGGAATTTTGAACAGAAATAGTTTAGATTCAGAATAATAACAAGAATAACTATTTTAAATACAAACGAAGATTTATTGTTCCATCTGAAGCGCTCGCGCGAGTGTTTCCAAACAGTTTTGACGTTTTGGTATGGGGACGGGTAGCTTTGAACCTTCGATATAGGCAAAGGATTCGCTTAAATAAGAGACTGTGTGAAAAGTCAAATTTCTTTTAAGAAATTGAGTTTTGTATTTAAAAATTTGTTTCTAATATTCAGTAATTTGACATAAATTTAGCAATTTTCCGGAATCGAAATCAGTTTTCACACAGTCTCATAATTAAGCGCATCCCAGCCGACCAGCTTTTAAGAGAATGGGTAGCATCTCTAAAAAAATCATTGTTAGTTAAGTTACGGCTTGAACCCGTTGGGTTCAAGTTCGGCCTTCGACAACCCGTCCGCTTTTGTTGATTTTACTTAATCGTTACTGGCAAGGAAATACAGAATTTGCTGAATATCCCTTAAAGTAAAAACTCGCGAATCATGAGGTAAATTAAGAAATCCAAGATGTTTTTTTCTGCTCTTCGAAGATGCTTACTTTGGCGTGAGTTAAATGCTTTCATTTAACTTTTCGATTTCTCTATATTTCGGAAGACCTTGGACTTTAATGGTCTGCTTTTGCCTCTATCATCGCTTGTGCTACTTTCCCTTATAGGGAATACAATTTGGATTCGGCTTCTTTTTCTATCTTCATTGACCACTGCTTTGCCTCCTCTAACTTTGCCCACGCTTAGAAGAAAACGAGAGAAATTTTATAACGCAAGCGTTCATTGAAGTTAATCTTTTGTAAACAAGAGTGCCTCAGGAGACTTTTTCTACAACCTCATTAACAACTCGCGTTACGATTCATTATTAATTGTAATTCATTTTTTAAATTCTCAATGCTTAATTACAATTAGCGTTATGCTGTTTCTAAACGATGGCAATACTACGAACTAGATTTAATGAGAGACTCGGAATTAATTCGAAAATAGCTGTGATAAACATAGTTTTAGTAGTGAATGCCAAGCTTCAGTCAAAAATTGACACCTTGAACAAGAAGCTTAATGTTAAAATGGAGCACGCAAAACAAAGAGCAAAGCAGCAGCAAGAAAAAGAAGCCAAAGCTAAAGTGGATGCATTAGAGAAAAATTTACGGAAATAGGCATTTATCTGTGACAGATGTTTCTCAAAATATCAAAAAATACTGTTTTTGTGTCAAGCAATAAATACTTATTGTACACTGATACCTCTGTTTCTCAGCTAAGGCGGTTTCGAACGAAGGAAAGAAACTTACAAGAAGACCCTGTTTCGTTTTCTGAAAGCAGGATTTTCATTGAAGAAAAGGAAAATATTCTAACAGAAGACTCTGTTAAAAAAACTTCTTTTCATATTTTGCATGTTGATGATGATGCATCTATTTTACAAGTTTCCAAGCAAATATTGATGGATGTTGATGCCAGATTTGAGATTGACAATGCCTGCAGTGTGGAAGAAGCGTTCGATAAATTGGCATGTGGAAGCTATGATATTATAATTTCTGATTTTGAGATGCCTCAGAAAAACGGTCTACAATTTCTAAAAGAGTTACGTGAAACAAAAAATGAAATCCCTTTCATAATATTTACAGGTAAGGGTCGAGAAGAAGTAGCCATAAAAGCATTGAATCTTGGAGCTACAGGATACTTCAACAAGATAGGCGATCCTGAAACAGTTTACGGCGAACTATCACATGGAATAGTACTCTCTGTGGAGCGGGCTAAATTGGCTCAGGATTTGAAGGAAAAACTATCAATTATAGAAAGTGTTTCTGAGAATATTGGTGCTGGATTAACAATCATTGGAAGGGATTATCGAATTATCTGGGCAAACAAGGTTCTAAGGCAGTTGGGTGGAGAAAGGAACAAACTATGCTATTCGACCTACAACAAGTTGAGCGATGTTTGCCCAGATTGCGGGGTAAAAAAGATTTTTGAAAACGGAGCAACTTTTGACTCTCATGAATACAACAACATAGATTCCAAAGGAGAAGCGTTTTGGCTACAAATCATAGTTACCCCGATCAGGGATGAAAAAGGAAATGTTATATCCGCTTTAGAGTTAACAATCTCCATAACGGAGCGTAAAAAAGCTGAAGAACAACTGAGAAGAGCTAACAGTATCTTGAACTCCAAAATAACAAAGAAAAGAAACTAATGAATTATTAAATCGTTTTCTATTTTTCCAATTTTTGTTTGTCTCTTTTCCACTATAGACTTAATGCATTTGAAAGTTTTATCATCTAACTTGCATTTTATCTTTATTACGTGATCTTCTGTTGACTTAGACATCTTGGTCTACACCTACATAGATGTTCTTCTCGATTTCAGGGTTATCAATTGGAACTAAAATCTCATGCATTGTGAATAAGCGTCAATTCTTTGCGCATAAAAAAGTCTGGGGTCATTTAAATTTACTCTCAGCCTCTGAGGACGCTATAGGTAGCATAAACGACTGAACTTAAACGCTAATAATTAGCAAGTTACACGGACGTTAACGTCTGTGTAATCAGAGTTGCTAAGACTGCACCTAACGATTAAATCTTGAAAACTGGTCAAGGTAGTGTTCAACACAGAATAGCGGCAATTTTGGTCAATTAGTAAAAAGCCAAGTTTTAACTTTAACTATTTTTCAGGTATTATGTAGAATGTAGTTAAGTTTTTGTTAGTTCAATGATAGATTTCACAACTTTCTGCTTAATATCTGGTATCTTTCTAAGAATCTCTTCACTTAGTTCGTTATTAAAAGCGTTAATTCGCTTAACGCAAATTCCAATAATGTCTATTCTTACTGTTGGATCAAAGAATCTTATGATTCTGCAAGTTTCTCCAACGCCTATTTCATGCTGAGAAACTAGTGAGGTCTGCCTTCGCAAATCCTTCTTGTTTATGTTGAAGACCTCTCCGATTGCATCGCTTGAATTGATTGCATCAATAATGATGAGATGGTCGTTTTTTTCTATATAGGAAAGAAGGTCAAGTCCAATCACACTGCCTTCGATTAGTTTGAAACCCTTTAGCTGATCATGATCCTTAAGTTCATTATATAAATGGGGTCCAATTCCATCATCTCCCCCTAGAATGTTACCTATAAAAACTATTTTAGTGCTCATAAATAGGGAAATTTATATTAGAAGAGCACTTTAAAAGTTTTCTATTTTCAAGGTTTTGGGAAAAATTAGTGTGTTTTTGTAGACCCAAGTGACTTTCACATAGCTTTTTGTCGCCTAGTTTCCTGAATTTGAATATGCAGACTGACAAACTTCGTCGTCTTTTGGTGTTGGTATAGGCTTAACGCAGATTGGCTTAAAGCTCCTCTCAAGTTTCGCTCTTAGTGTTCTAGTTTTTGATTTTGATTGCATGGATGGAACAAGATATGCACGGGTCAAAACTTCTTACTATTTGCCCTGCTTCTAAGATGCTATCTTTGTCTTTCAACTTAGCTCCTATTAGTGCTGTTTCGCATGCGCTATGTTGTCCTTTCGAATCCATTGGGCTGCAGTTAAGTGTTGTTGGTGTTATTATTTGATATCTATCTATTACGCTGTTTCTTATTTTTATCCAGTGACCAATTGTGCCTCTAGGCGCCTCATATACACCAGCCCCTTCGCCGTTTTCTTTTTCTTCAAAAGGATAAGCAAAGGGTTTGGCTGTATCTATCTCATCTATCCATTCAGATACTTGGGATAGGATGGCCACAGCTTCGTATAATCTTGCAAGGGTTCTTGTGAAGTTATTTATTCCGAATGTTTTTGCTAAGTCTAATACAAGGGGGGTTCCGTTGACGATCTGCCTCGCAAGAGGACCTACTTCAACTGCTTGCCCGGCGTATCTTGCAGCTTTTATCCAGGAATATGCATCAGCTTTTCTAACTTCAGGCTTGGTTACACCTGCCGATGGGTGTCTCCATTCATTTTCTGTTTCATAGTAACTGTGGAATGTGTCTTCTCCAATCAGGTTTGAATCAAATGCAATGTATTTTTCATTTTCTACGAATCCAGACTTGAATAGCATATTTCCATTGGCGAGATGGCCCCAACCTGCTGAAAGAAACTTGTTTGTTGTACCTTCTCCATAATTTGGCAATCCGATGTCTTGGCCATATTGAATGAAAGCTCCTAAATCACTATTGGCGAACTCGCTATTCTTCATGAGGCTAAGAACTTCGTTTACTGACTTTATTCTTAGGATTTCTTCTAAGGGTATTCCGTTTAATACTTCTTTTTGTACTGTAGATATGACTCCTTCAAGAATTGATTTAACTTTTAGTATGTCCACATCTTTGTTGAAGAGACTTACTCCGCCTGGAATTGCATGGGTAGGATGAGGAAATCTTCCTCCAAACATTGTGACTATTGTATGAAGTGGTATTCGGGCCTCTTTCAGGATGATTTTTAGGTGTTCACTCTTCAGTGGGTCTAGTCTTTTCTTCATTTCTGGATACATTTTGCTTTCTTTGTATCTTTCATTGACGATGTCTGGGGACCACATGAAATAAAAGTGCGTGGCGTGACTTACAACTATGTTAGAACCAAGAACAATATCTCTTACTAACTCGGCGTTTCTTGGAATTTTAAAATCTGCTGTATCTTCGATAGCCATTGCTGCAACTGTTCCATGCGAAATTGGGCAAACACCGCATGCTCTTGTTGAAAGTCTCATCGCGTCAAAAGGTTTTTTGCCTTTGAATATGTTCTCGAAGCCTCTAAAAACGAATCCCATACATTTGGCGTTTGATATCCTGTTTTTATTGTCGACTTCGATTTCTACAGCTAGGTCGCCTTCAATCCGGTTTATCGGATCTATAATATGTTTATAGGTCATTTTTATTCTCCTCCTTTGTTGATTATGTCTCTTTGTTTAATTTCTTCAGTCAAATCGAGGGGGTACTTTTTAGGGCGAGGTTTCTGAAAAGGCATCATGATTGATGGAAATCCTGGATCTGTGCATCCGATACATGGGTGACCGCTTCGAGTGCAGGATGAAGCTCCAAGCCAAAGGCGAATATTGCAGTCTCCACTGACTTCTTTTCCTTTGCATCCTAACCCTTGCTCTAAACAGCCTACATCAGTAAAGTTTTCCGCGTATAATTTGTGGTCGTTGAATTCACAGGAGTTGCAACCGCGGTGAACTTTTTCATTGAAAATATCTAATGGGCGATTATATTTGTCAAGTGCAATTGCTTTTCCATTGATGAAGCTTTGAAGAGTCAGCATCAGCCAGTCGGGGTGAGCTGGGCATCCTGGGATATTTACAACAGGCATTCCTATTGCTGACATGTATTGTTCGCCTAGTAAGCCTCCTATTGTGTAATGGTCCCATTGTAAGCCAACTGCGCCGGATTCGTTTGGTGGAGTGTTTGGGATTCCTCCAAAAGCGGCGCATGAGCCCATGGCTACAGTTAGCATTGCTTGTCCCGCAAAGTTTTGGACCATCTTTCTAACGTCATTTCCGCCAAAATAGTCTCCGAAACCTGCTTTTGTAGGAACAGCTCCTTCAAAAATAAATATTTGAACTGGGATTTTTCCTTTCAAGCAATTTTTAAAAAGTGCTGCAGCTTCCTCGCCAAAAATGGGCGATATTGTCGGCATATATAGCAAATTTATGTTGTTTTGCTCCAGAAATGTTAAGAAATCTGGATTTGTTGCATTTATTACAGACATAGAATTTCCATCACATGTCTGACCTTGCATCCATATTAAATTAAATTTATGTTGTTCCATTGTTTTAACCTTCTTTCGCAATTATTGAGTCGAATATTTTTGCTTTTTCTTCGCCTAAAAACCCAACCACTTTCACTCTGCATTTAGAAATGCATTCCTCCTCAGTCATCGAATCAACTAGTTTACTCGTGTGAGGACCAAAGAATTTGAGCATTGCAATTTTACATCTTTCTTTTTTAGTTGTACTTACCACGGCAACGTCCATCCTGAGGATTATCTTAATCCAATTCTTACTTCTTAAGACTTTGTGCAAACTCACAATGACACCTACAAGAAAATAAGAGTTAAATTAACTTTTCTCAACAATTGTAACTTTTTAATGTGTTTATACTTGGCATTATTATTCGTCTTTTCATTTTGTTTTTGGATACTTTTTAACTATGAATACGAATTGAGGAAAGCGTAAAACTGCTCATCCAATTCGCGCCTTACAACATGCGCTTTGAATAGTCCAAGCGGATTTCTTTGCGGTCTCCCTGGAGATCCAGACAGATGGAAAGGTTCGTTTTGGATTTTTTGAGCAAAGATAAATCGACCTTACTGAACAGGGTTTCTAGAGCCTCGTATCCCTTCATTGCTCACCCCAATAAAGAGGTACGAGACTCACTTTATTAATTTAGGAACAACCATGCACACTAAATGATTGAAGCTTACGGCTGGACAATAAGGGAAAACCGTGTTCAGGTAAACGTGCAAGATTCGAAATAACGATACCAAAATAAATACGGACAAGTCCAAAGAATTAAGCGAGCTAGTTGTTCAATAGGGCGAAATATCAAATTTTTTCCATTTAAAACCAACAGATATATGATAATCGCTAGTTCTGAGCTTGGAGAGGACACCGCGAATGCTATTTATTGTATCCCCTTCACATCCAGTTTCACACACCAGAGTCACAATAACATTATGAGCCCCGTAGCATTCCCAAAGGTATTTTATGCTTGGCATGTTCTTTAATGTCTCAATAACTTTTTCAGTGTCATCGTAAACCGTCTCCATTCCAATGCAAATCATGGAAAGATTCATAACTTCATAGTTCGGTATTGCCATAACTTTTTTTTCAATTACATGAGTTTTTTCCAGTTTTTCTATCCGTCTGTAAATAGTCCCTCTCGTAACCTTTAGTACTTTAGCTAAATCGTCATAAGAATAAATTCCGCCGCAAATTTCATGAATAATCTTCTTGTCCAATTCATCTAAAACAACTGACAAAACAATCCCCGAATCTGTCTATAATATTACGCTAAGTTGCATTAAAAGATATTGACTTTTCATTGTTACTTGGGCATAAAATAAGAACTTAAATGTTGTGATATTGTTCTACAAAACTCCTAAAAAATATAATTTTGTATTACGAAATCGATAATAATTGTATATTTTCATTTCATAAGTCATTTATAACGCGCATGCTTGTTGAGACCGTGTGAAAACCTGTTTTAGTCGTTGGCAACTAACCGTTAACCTTAAATCTAGACTAGCTTTAAAGCAACTGATGAGCCATGAGCGAACATGTAGAAGGCCTCAACAGAAATCAGACAGCTCTTTTCCCTGAGAC
>Ga0187891_1001134_pt1 | contig 23649 bp, 18 predicted proteins | sample June2016WEW_21_4_FD_132990 | JGI IMG/M metagenome (GOLD analysis project Ga0187891, IMG submission 132990) | Peatland microbial communities from SPRUCE experiment site at the Marcell Experimental Forest, Minnesota, USA - June2016WEW_21_40 | ecosystem: Environmental > Terrestrial > Soil >... | reverse complement strand
TTCCTTGCCGCCGACGCGGTTCCGCTCGCCCTCGAGCACAAACCCATCGGACTTGAAGGCTTCGATTTTCTTCTGATCGACTTCATGCGCCGCAAGGGCCTGGCGTTGCGCGAGCTTGAGCAGCTTCCCCCCGGTGTCGGCTTCCTGCTCGTCGAAATGGGCGCGTGGTCCGCGGAAGAGGCTCGAGCCAGGGCCGACGCGCTGTCTCTTGCATCGCAGTCGTGGCCGTTGCCGCCGGTCGCTCACATTTGCGCGCCAGACGAAGCCAGGGCAGTATGGCACGTCCGCGAATCCGCGCTCGGCGCCATGGTCTTCGTGCCCGGCGAGCCTGACCGTTGGGAAGGCTGGGAGGACGCGGCCGTCCCTCCCGAGCGCCTCGGTGACTATCTGCGCGCCATCACCGGGCTCATGGCCGAATTCGGCTTCCGCAGCCCGCTCTACGGCCACTACGGGCAGGGCTGCGTGCACACCCGTATCAACTTCGACTTTTGCAGCTCCGAGGGCATTCGCATCTTCCGCGAGTTCATCGAACGCGCCGCTGAAATCGTGCTCTCCTTCGGCGGTTCGCTCTCCGGCGAGCATGGCGACGGCCAGGCGCGCGCCGCTCTGCTGCCGAAAATGTTCGGGCCAGAGCTCATCGAAGCCTTCCGGGAATTCAAAGCGCTCTGGGACCCGGACAACCGCATGAATCCCGGCAAGCTTTCAGATGCCGCGCGCGTCTATGACCCCACGGAGAACCTGCGCCACCCACTCGCAGTGAGTGCCCCATCCTATTTGTCCGGGGTGGGTTCCCACACTGGACAAATAGGGTGGGAGACCAACTTCGCATTCGCCAAAGACAACGGCTCCCTGGAACGCGCCACCGAGCGGTGTGTGGGCGTGGGCGCGTGCCGCAACACGGAAGGCGGCGTAATGTGTCCCAGCTTCCGCGCCACCGGAGAGGAGCAGCACTCCACTCGCGGCCGCGCTCATCTGTTGTGGGAGATGCTCGCCGGCTCTTTGCGCGACGAAAGCTTTCAAAGCCGCGCCGTGCACGAGGCCCTCGACCTCTGCTTGAGTTGCAAGGCCTGCAAATCCGAGTGCCCGGTACAGGTGGACATGGCTGCTTACAAGTCAGAGTTCCTGGCGCAGCGCTATAAAGGCCGCCTGCACCCGCTCCACCACTACATCTTCGGCTTTGCCGACCGCCTCGCCCGCTACGGCTCGCTCGCCCCATCCCTCACCAATGCGATCTTGACCGGCCCGCTCACCAGCCTGCTCGTCAAGCGCATCGCCGGCGTGGCCAGCGAACGCCAGTTGCCGCGCCTGGCGACGAAAAGCTACCAAAATATGCGGAATGCCTCGGCCAGGCAGTTGGGAACTCCCACAAATCCCGTCCAAAAGTCTGCCGCACTGCAAGTGCCCCCACCGCAGGTGGTTCTGCTGTGGACCGACACATGGAACAACTACTACCACCCGCAATCGCTTTCCGCCGCCGAATCTGTCCTCACTCAAGCCGGATTTCAGGTCCAAGTTCCGCACGGCCACGTCTGCTGCGGGCGCCCGCTCTACGATTTCGGTCTTCTCAGCGCGGCCCGCTCCTATCTCTCGCGCGTCCTCGACCGCATGACCCCCCAAATTGAGGCCGGCCTTCCCTTCATCTTTCTCGAGCCGAGCTGCGCCAGCGTCTTCAAAGATGAGCTGCCGGAGCTCTTCCCCAACGATCGCCGCGCCCGACTCCTGAGCCGGCAGGTCTGGCTGCTCCCTGACTGGCTCGCCGATCGCGCGCCGGAATTTGCTGCCGGACGCCTTCAAGGCGCACACATTCTGGTTCACGGCCACTGCCATCACAAGGCCGTCTTCGGCGGACCCGCCAGCGAAATCGCGCTGCTACGCAAGGCAGGCGCCACAGTCGAGTCCATACCGGCCGGCTGCTGCGGGATGGCAGGCCCCTTCGGCTTCGAAGCCGGCAAATTTGAAGTCTCCAAAATCATCGCCAACCAGGGCCTGCTGCCCGCCGTTCAATCCGCTGGCCCAACCACCATCCTGGTCGCCGACGGCTTCAGTTGCCGCGAGCAGATCGCGCAATTGTCCTCTCGCCAGGCCCTCCATTTTGCTGAGCTCCTGGCCCACACCTGCGCCCGCGGCGAATGATCCGCCCCTTTACGGCGCGATGAATCTGCGGCCCGGGGCCGGTTTGCGGTAAACTGGACTGGTTTGGTAGTCTCAGGCATTCATTGAGCACAGTGGAAAGAGGAGGTTTCGTCATGGCAGAGGATAGCAAGTCTTACGGTTTGGCCTGGTTTTTGGCCGGATTAGGTGTTGGCGCTCTTGTCGGCATTCTCTATGCGCCAAAGAGCGGCAAGGAAACGCGCGAGGACATCGCCACGGGAGCTCGCGAGAGCGCCGATTATCTGCGTGCCCGTACGCGCGAGGCTGCTGAGAATGTCAGCGCCATAGTTGATCGCGGCAAGGAGCAGGTAAGCGCCATCGTCGACCGGAGCAAGGAACAGATGAGCGAATACGTCGATCGTGGCCGGGATGCTGTCGATCGCGGACGTGCCCAGTGGGAGGAGTTCGTCGAGCGTGGCAAGAGTCTGGTCGCCGACCAGAGCACACGTGTCACCGCCGCCGTGGACGCTGGCCGTCAGGCATACAAGTCGGCCAGCACCGAGCCCGAAACGCACGAGTACTGAGAGCCGGCGGTTTTAGAGGGCCCACGCCGGGCCTCAGATCTCGTCACCCCTTCCGGCGCTGAACGCGAGCGCGATCGAACCGGGTGCCCGTGCTGGCTCCGGGACAAAAGCCGCTGCCTTCGCGATGGGAGCGTGCTCCATCAGTTATTCGCGAGGCCGCAGAGTTCCTGCGCGAGATCATCACCATGCCAAAGCTAGATAATCAGACCATTCAACTCGCCCTGATCGCACTGGTCGCGTTGGCCATGCTGGTCCAGGCTATCGTTCTGTTCGCCGCATTCATCGCCATGCGCAAGGCGGCGCGCGCCATGGACGAGAAGCTCGAGGCGTTCAGCTCCTCGGTGACTCCGCTCATCGACAATACCCGCGCGCTGGTCACGCGCCTGACCCCGAAGATTGAAGAAACCGCGAACGACCTTGCCGCCCTCACTCATTCCCTGCGCGTGCAGACCGCAGATGTGCAATACGCGGCCAGCGAGATGATTGCGCGCGCGCGCATCCAGGCCGGCCGCCTTGACGCGATGCTGTCTCACGTTCTCGACACTCTCGACCGCACTGGCCACTTCATGACCGATGCGGTCAATAAGCCCATCCGCCAATTCTCGGCGATATTGGCCTCCGTGAAAGCGGTCGTCGAATCGTTGCGCAGCGGAGTGCCCGAGCCTGGTTCGCATTCCAATTCGCGGTCGGGCGATCAAGACATGTTTGTCTAGGGCTCGCCTAGGTTCCTCAATCAACGCGGGGCCGATCGATATAGGTTTGAAAGATGCGGGTACTGGATCCTGCCCAGATCGCGGCCAATGATATTTACAAACTCATGATCGGCATGATTGTGCCGCGGCCCATCGCCTTCGTCTCCACTGTCGATGCGGCCGGTGTCAAAAATCTGGCCCCCTTCAGCTACTTCACCGCGTGCGGCTCCAATCCGCCCGTCGTCTGCTTCTCCACATCTGTCCGTTCCGGCCCACGTCCGTATAAGGACACGCTCGAAAACGTCAAGGCCACCGGCGAGTTCGTCGTCAACATCGTTTCTGAGGAGTTCGCCGCGCAGATGAACATGTGCTCAGCTGAGGTTCCGCCCGAAGTGGACGAGTTTGAGCTTTCGCGCCTGACGCCAATTGCCAGCGATCTCGTCAAACCGCCGCGTGTAGCCGAGAGCAAGGCACAGATGGAATGCCGCCTGCACCAGATCGTGCCCGTTAGCGACAGGCCCGGAGGCGGCATGCTGGTGCTAGGCGAGGTCCTGCGATTCCATGTGCTTGAGTCGTTGCTCGACGGCTACAAGATTGATCCCGACAAATTGAATGCAATCGGTCGCATGGGCGGCCCGGCCTACGTCCGCACACACGACCGTTTCGAAATGCAGAGGCCGAAGTAGCAGCGCAGCGCCCGAAACGAGTTTCTTGTTGACGTTTCGCCCGATATACGGTCGTGAGGCGCGCCGGCGTCAGACGATCCAGCCGCCGCCCACCACTTCATCGCCGTCGTAAAAGACCGCGGCCTGGCCCGGCGTCACCGCGCGCTGTGGCTCATCAAATGTCGCAACCGCCTCGTCGGCGCCTGCCGGCTCCAGCGTCGCCCACGCAGGCTCGTGCCGGTGGCGGATCTTCGCGCACACCCGCATCGGCCCTGTCAGCTCCGCAATACTGATCCAGTTCAGTTGCCGTGCGCGCAGCGTGCGCGTCGCCAGCTCGGCGTCAGCGCCCACCATCACGCGATGACTCGTCGGATCGATGTTGAGCACGTAAAGCGGCGCTGGACTCATTACGCCCAATCCCTTGCGCTGCCCCACGGTAAAGTTGTGAATGCCCGCGTGTCGCCCGATCACTTCGCCGTTCGCAGCCACAAGCTCGCCTGCCGTCTCTGACGTCGCCACGCCCTGCTCCTCGAGATACGCCGTGATGAACTGCTTGTAGTCGCCGCCCGGGACGAAGCAGATCTCCTGTGAATCCGGCTTCTCGGCCAGCATCAGTCCATGTTGCCGCGCCGTCTCGCGCACCTCCGGCTTGGTCATGTGCCCAAGCGGAAACAGCGTACGCGCAAGCTGCTCCTGCGTCAGCCCGAACAAAAAGTACGTCTGGTCCTTCGCCAGATCCGCAGGCCGCTTCAAAATCCATCGCCCGCGCTTCTCGTCGAACTCGTTCACCGCGTAGTGGCCCGTCGCGATTCGCTCCGCCCCGATGCTGCGCGCCGTCTTGAGCAGTTGATCGAACTTGATGTGGTTATTGCAGAGAGAGCAGGGAATCGGCGTGCGTCCGGTGAGATACTCATCCACAAACGGCCGCACCACGTCGCGCTCGAACCGCTCTTCCTGGTTCACCACGTAATACGGAATCCCCAAGTGCTCCGCAACGCGCCGCGCATCGTACACATCGTCAAGCGAGCAGCAGCGGCCTGCCTTCGGCGTATCGGGAATGCCGTGCTTTCCCGCCAGTCGCGTCTGATCCCAAAGCTGCAGAGTCAACCCCACCACCGTGTTGCGCGGAACGGCGGAGCCGTCGCCTTCACGAGCGAGAATCGCCGCAGCCGTCGAGGAGTCCACCCCTCCGGACATCGCCACCGCAATTGTGCTCCGCTCGCTCATTCCAATTCTCTTCGCACCGATATAATTATGTTGTTGTCGAGGCAATTTACCCGATTCGCACTCGTTTTGTTTAACCCCCCGAGCTCCGCCGACTCCGCTGCTTCATCCAAGCGTCCCCGCAACCTCCGGCGCGAGCGCCCGCAAATGTTCCACTGCCTCCGGAACCATGCGCAACACGTGGTCCACATCTTCATCCGTCGCCGTCTTCAGCAAACTAAACCGCAAGCTCGCCCGCGCCGCGTTCTTGTCGAGTCCCATCGCCATCAGCACGTGGCTCGGTTCCGTCGATCCGGAATGGCACGCCGATCCTCCACTCACGGCAACGCCCTTCAAATCCAGTGCGATCGCCAGCGCCTCTCCCTCTAACTGCTCAAAATGAATGTTCGTCGTGTTTCCTGCGCGCGGCGCGCCCGCGCCATTCACTTGAGTGCCGGGAATTGCGAGAATCCCCGCCTCCAGCCGGTCGCGCAGCCGGGCGACGCGATCCATCGTCCCATCCTCAAGGCTCTCCATCGCCAGTTCCGCGGCCTTGCCAAGTCCCACGATGCCGGGCACATTCTCCGTCCCGGCGCGCTGGCGCCGTTCGTGGCTGCCGCCCACGATCAGCGGCTCCAGGGGCGTTCCGCGCCGCACGTACATCGCGCCCACGCCCTTCGGCCCGTGTATCTTGTGCGCGCTGATTGAGCACAAATGGCATCCGAACCGCCGCACATCGAACGCAATCTTTCCCGCGCCCTGCACCGCGTCGATGTGGAAGAAAACCTTGGCCTCCGCGGCGATTCTGCCGATCTCTTCCACCGGCTGCAGCACGCCTGTCTCATTATTCGCCAGCATCACACTGACCAGGGTTCTGCGGGAATCGCCCAGCCGCGTCGTAGGCCGAATCGCGCGCCGAATCTCTTCGGGATCGATCAGCCCATTCGCGCGAGGCGCGACAAATGTGACCTCAGCCCCGCGGTCCGCCACTCGATCAGCCGCGCGCAACACAGCCGAGTGCTCAATCGACGTCGTGATAAAGTGATCGCCCGGACGCAGAAGCCCAAAGATCGCCGTGTTGTCTCCCTCAGTGCCGCCGGAGTTGAACACCACCTCCGCCTCGCGGCAATGGAAAAACCGCGCCAGCATCTCCCGCGCATGGTCCACGGCCGTGCGTGCCTTCTGACCCTGCAAATGAATCGACGAAGCATTCCCAAACTCCTCCATCCAGTACGGGCGCATCGCCTCCATTACCTCAGGCAGCAGGGGCGTGGTGGCATTGGCATCGCAATAAACCCGTCGCATCGGGGAAGCACTCCTGTCTTAAATTGTACGGGAATCGCGCTGCGGCGCGAACCGTGCCGGCCCAACCGCGCCAATCGAATCGCGCTCTGGACGATTCGCCTTCCAGCCGTGCCAATTAGAATGCAGGAAGTGCACTCCAGCGTTTTTCGGAGCTCTGTCGCGTGGCCGATACGCCAACCCAAACTCCCGCCGCAAATCCATCGGGGAAGCCGCGCGTTCTAATCGTTGGCAACGCCGGCCAGCTCGGCCGCGAGCTCGAGCGTCTCTTTGCCGCCGTCGGTCACATCGTTGCCGTCGATCGCGAGTCCGTCGATCTCGCCGATCCCGATCAGACGCGCGACCTTGTCCGCCGCTCTGCGCCCGACGTGATTCTCAACGCTGCCGCCTATACCGCCGTCGATCGCGCTGAGTCGGAGATGGCTCTGGCCCACGCCATCAACGCACTCGCTCCTCGCGTCCTTGCCGAGGAAGCCGCGGAACGCAACGCCCTCCTCGTCCATTACTCCACGGATTACGTCTTCGACGGCAGCAAGCTGGAGCCATGGACGGAAGACGATTCTCCGGCGCCGCTCAGTGTCTACGGCGCCAGCAAGCTGGCCGGCGAGCAGGCCGTCCAGAACTCCCGCGCCCGACACCTCATCTTCCGTACCAGTTGGGTCTATGGGCCGCACGGTAGCAATTTCTTGCTCACCATGCTCCGCTTGGCGCGTGAGCGCGACCGGCTTTCCATTGTTGACGACCAAGTCGGCGCGCCGACCACATCCATTGAACTGGCCCGTGCAACGCATGCGATCGTCACGGGTGTGTTGGCTGGGCGCTTTGGCGAACAACAAGACTGGTGCGGCCTCTACCACATGACCTGCGCCGGCTCCGTCTCCTGGTTCGGTTTTGCGCAGGCCATCTTCGCCCGTGCGTCCGTGCGTCTCGGCGTGAAAGTGCCGGAGCTCGTTCCGATTGGCACCAAAGACTATCCCACCCCCGCCGCGCGCCCGCGAAACTCCGTCCTGTCAAACGCCAAGCTCCACGCCCGCTTCGATGTGCAGCTTCCAACGTGGCAGTCCGCTCTGGATGAAGTGATCGCCGGTCTTCAGGGGCGCTCGGGCTCGGAATAGGCTGCAAGCAGCGTCCGCGCCGCGCGAAATGAAGTCGTTCGCCCCTCCGCCACATCGCGCTCCAGCGCTTCTATGCGGCTGCGTACTGCCGGATGGGCGAAAAATCGCTGCTGCAGAGACTGATCGATCATCTCGTGCATCCATCGCCGCTGTTGCTCACACCTGCTCGCGGCAAGCCAGCCGTTGCCTCGCGTCAGCGCCGAATACTCATGCACGCACTCCCACAATTCGCTGATTCCGGCGCCTGTGAGTGCGGAGCACGTCACCGCACGCGGCGTCCATCCCGACCCCGATGCCGGAAAAAAGTGCAGAGCGTTCTGCGCCTCGGAGCGTGCGCGCTCCGCCCCTGCTACATTCGCTCCGTCAGCTTTGTTCACCGCCACCAGATCAGCCAGCTCCATCACGCCGCGCTTGATTCCCTGCAACTCATCGCCCGCGCCGGCTAGCGTGATCAGCAGGAAGAAGTCCACCATCTCGTGCACTGCCGTCTCTGACTGCCCTACGCCGATCGTCTCCACCAGGATGTTCCGGTATCCCGCCGCCTCGCACAGCAGCATCGCCTCGCGCGTTCGCTGCGCCACGCCGCCGGCGATGCCGCGCGAAGGCGACGGCCGGATAAACGCCATCTCGCTCGCGGCCAGCGTGGGCATCCGCGTCTTGTCGCCCAGAATGCTTCCGCCTGAAATCTGGCTGCTGGGGTCGATCGCCAGCACCGCGACCTTTTGCTCCTGCGCCTCGATCAGAAATCCGCCAAGTGCCTCAATCAAGCTGCTCTTGCCCGCGCCGGGAACACCCGTAATCCCCACGCGTATCGAATCGCCGCAGTGCGGCAGGCAATCTTCCACAATCTGCTCGGCCAACTCGCGATCCGCCTCGCGGGCGCTCTCGATCAGCGTTACGGCGCGCGCTAGCACAGTGCGGTCGCCGAGCAGAATTCCGTCCGCGTATTCTGCGCGTGATAGCGGCCGAGGTCTCTTTGCAGTCGTCGGCGCCTTCGGCGTTAGGCACCCCGGCAATTCGCGCAACGCGCTCTTCATCGCGCTCACCTAACCAATCACCGCGGCGCTCAGCATCTCCAGAATCTTCTGAGCCGCCTTCGGAATCACCGTCCCTGGCCCGTAGATTCCCGCCACACCCGCGTCATAAAGGAACCTGTAGTCCTGCGGCGGAATCACGCCGCCCACAACCACCAGAATGTCGTCCCGGCTCAGCGCGCGAAGCTCATCGATCAGTTGCGGCACAAGCGTCCTGTGGCCTGCAGCCAGGCTCGACACACCCACTACGTGCACGTCGCTATCCATGGCAAATCGCGCCACCTCGCGCGGCGTCTGGAAGAGAGGTCCGACGTCCACATCGAATCCGATGTCCGCGAAAGCCGTCGCAATCACTTTCGCTCCGCGATCGTGCCCATCCTGGCCCATCTTCGCCACCAGAATGCGTGGCCGCCGTCCCTCTTCGCGCTCGAACTCCTCCACCATGCGCTGCGCCTTCTTGAATTCCTCTCCATTGGCGCTCTCGACGGAGTAGACGCCGGCGATCGTGCGCGTCGTCGCCTCGTAGCGCCCCCAAACGTTTTCGAGAGCCAGCGAAATCTCGCCCAGCGTTGCTCTTTTGCGCGCCGCTTCCACCGCGCACTCCAGCAAATTTCCGTCACCGGCTTCTGCGCAGCGCTGCAGCTTCTCCAGCGCTTCGCGCACCGCGCCCGCATCCCGCTTGCGCTTCAACTGCTCAAGGCGCTTTACCTGCGCTGTACGCACCGCGTCATTGTCGATATCGAGCACAGGGATTTCCGGCTCTTCGAGCGCAGGATAGGCGTTCATTCCGACAATCACGTCGCGCCCCGAGTCGATTCCCGCTTGCCTGCGCGCGGCCGCCTCTTCGATGCGCATCTTTGGCACGCCAGTCTCAATCGCCTTTGCCATTCCACCCAGCCGCTCGATCTCTTCGATCAGGCCCCAGGCCTTGTGCATCAACTCGTGCGTCAGCCGCTCCACGTAATACGATCCTGCCCACGGGTCCACCACGTGCGTGATCCCCGTCTCCAGTTGCAGGTAAAGTTGCGTGTTGCGTGCAATGCGCGCGGAAAAGTCCGTGGGCAGCGCCAGCGCCTCGTCCAGGCCGTTCGTGTGCAGCGATTGCGTGCCCCCAAATGCCGCGGCCAGCGCCTCGACGCACGTACGCACCACATTGTTATACGGATCCTGCGCCGTCAGGCTCCATCCCGATGTCTGCGAGTGCGCGCGCAACGCCAACGATTTCGGATTGTTTGCGCCGAAGCTCTTGACCAGCTTCGCCCAAATCAGGCGCGCCGCTCTCATCTTGGCAATCTCCATAAAATGGTTCATGCCCACGCCCCAGAAAAACGAAATACGCGGCGCAAATTCATCCACATCCAGCCCTGCGCCAACGCCGGCGCGCAAGTACTCCAACCCGTCAGCCAGCGTGTAGGCCAGCTCCAGGTCGGCCGTCGCCCCCGCTTCCTGCATGTGGTATCCGCTAACGCTGATGCAGTTGAACTTCGGCATCTTCGCCGCGCAGTAACGAAAAATATCGCCGATGATGCGCATCGATCCAGCGGGCGGATAGATGTACGTGTTGCGGACCATGAACTCCTTCAGAATGTCGTTCTGGATGGTTCCGCTCAGCGCTTCCGGCGTCACACCTTGTTCTTCCGCGGCAACAATATAGAACGCCAAAATCGGCAGCACCGCGCCGTTCATTGTCATTGAAACCGACATCTGCTCCAGCGGAATGCGGTGGAACAAAACCTTCATGTCGAGAATCGAGTCGACGGCCACACCCGCCTCGCCCACGTCGCCCGCTACGCGCTCATGATCGGAGTCGTAGCCGCGATGTGTCGCCAAATCAAAGGCCACAGAAAGCCCGCGCTGCCCGGCCGCTAGGTTGCGGCGATAGAACGCGTTCGAATCCTCCGCGGTTGAGAACCCGGCATATTGCCGGATCGTCCACGGGCGCATCGCATACATCGTCGCGTATGGCCCGCGCAAATAAGGCGGAATGCCGGCCGCGTAATTCAGGTGCTCAAGCCCCGCCAAATCGTCCCGTGTATAAAAACTATTCAGAGCGATGCGCTCCGGAGAAACCGACTCCTCAGCCTCGTGCAGCGCGAGTTTTTCTGCCGCCGACTGCCAATCGATCTTTGTAAAGTCAGGCCGCATCGTCAGCTTTTGATCCCCATCCGCTCCTGCCATTTCGTCAACACTTCCACCGGATTGCTGCGCACGTGCACAAAATCGGCAACCCCCGCCGCCGCAAGCTTTTCGGCGTCTTCGGGAACTCCCGCCACAATCACCGGGGTCGTTCGACCCAGCTCTTTCAGTTTCGCTATCAGCTCCACGGTAATCGCGGCGTATTCGGCATTGGCGCTGCAGAGCACGATCAGGTCGCCTTCCGCCGCCGCAATCTCCGCAGCCTTCCTGAATCGCCGCGTCACCGTCTCGAATCCGGCGCAGGCAAAAAAATTCGCCGCGAAATTCGAACGCGTTGTGCGCATCTTCACGTCGCCAAACTCTGCGAGCAATACCCGCGGCGTCAATCCCGTCAAGGCCGCGTGCCGCTCGGTTCGCATGCGTAGTTCCTCATAAGGTTGCGCTCCGCGCCTCGTCTCGTTCATTCGCACGGCCTCAACTCGGCCCAGCGCCCGCTCGGCCGGATTCGCGAATTGATTTGTTCCCACCAGTACGCGCCGGCGCAACGCAACCGCCTTTTCCCTTCCAGCCATCGAGCGTCCCAACATCTGCGCGATCAGCCCTTCTGCTTGCGCCTTCCGGTAGCCGCCATGCGTCTCGATCTCCTGCATGCGCTTCCAGCCCTCGCGCGCAAGAAAGTCTGTCAGTGCTTCGATGAAATACGACCCGCCTCCCGCATCGGCCACGCGACCCATCCACGCCTCATGCTTCAGCAGGAGCTGCGTGTTGCGCGCCAGCCTTCGGCTCGCTTCATCGGGCTGTTTGTAGCACTCGTCAAACGGCGCCACTGTCACCGAGTCCGCGCCGCCCAGCACTGCGGCGATCGCTTCGGTGGTGGCGCGCAGAATATTCACATGCGGATCGTAGACCGTCTTGTTCCAGCGCGAGGTGCGCGCCGCGATGCATGCCCGGGCTTCCGAATTCGTTCCGCCGAAGCTCTCGATTACGCGCGCCCACACCATGCGGAAGGCGCGCAGCTTGGCAATCTGGAAAAGGGTTTTCGATCCCATGGCGAAGCTGAACTCTAGCGCCGCAGCCGCGCGTTCCGCTTCCACGCCGCGCTCCTGCATGGCAGCTAGAAAATCCACCCCAACCGCCAGAGTGAATCCAACTTCTTCCACTCCCGTCGCTCCGGCCTCCTCGAATGCCTCGCCATGAATCGTGAACGGCACAAATCCGTCCGGCGCGTCGCCGATCACCTCCGCCGCAAAGTCGATGCTCGCCAGCGCGTCGCAACCGGTTGAGATTCGCGCGTCGCTTCGCCGCTTGCCGAGCCACTCGATTAGCAATCGCAACAATCGCTCGTCAGCGCGTTCGAAATGAACAGGAATGTCATCGAGATTCTCGAGGATCACGTCCAATTCATCGCCGCGCTCAAACAAAAGCCCGCTGAACGCAATTCCCTCGGCCCCGGCGTTAACTGCGGCGCATGCCGCGCGATTTGCACTTTCCACATCTGCGGCGTCAATCTCTTCGCGAATCTGCCAGTCGCCTGTTGTGCGCGCGCCGCGCCGGTAAGGAAACGCTCCAGGCGCCGCATCCATGCACGCCAGATCCTTCAGATCCTCGGCGCGATAATACGGCTTCACCGCGAGTCCCTCTTCGCTGCGCCAGATCAGCCGTTTCTCGTAGTCGGCGCCCTTCAGGTCCCGCGCAATCGCCGACTCCCACTCCGCTGTGCTGACCGGAGGAAACTCCTCAAGCAAATGATCCATCGCCACCTTCTCTCACCTGCCCTCGGGGGTCTTCCACCATCTCGATGAGAAACCCAAATGCTCCCTCGGCCCGCGACTTGGGATGCACAAAGAACACCGTTGTGCCCCGCGAACCTTTGCGCGGAGCCTTGTCGATCAGTTGAAAACCGTCAGCCTGCATCGCGGCGAATGCGCGCTCTGCGCTCTCCACGCGAAAGGCCACGTGTGCCAGCCCGCCGCGTCCGCCGTTTCTATCGATGAGCTTTTGCACCGGCGAGTCCGGAGATAGCGGCTCAAGCAGCTGAATCAGATTCGGCCCCTCGCCAATCTGCAGAAGCACCTCGCGCACCTGATCCCCGCCCCGCACTTCCTCGCGGTGAATCTCCCTGAAGCCAAGCCTCTCGTACGCTCTTACTTGGGTCTCCAACTCCCCCTGCTTCACCGCGATCGCTACGTGATCCACGAATCTGATCCCGGGAACCCCCTTCAACTCCTCCTGCACATCGCCCATCACGACCCCTTGCTCTGTTGCCGGCGAACGTGCCTCGCACGCTCTCAGTCGAACTCAAGCAGCACCTGGTTCAGTTTCACTGGATCGCCCGGCGCTACGTGAACGCTCTTTACAGCTGCTGCCCGCGGCGCTGTCACGTTCGTCTCCATCTTCATCGCTTCCAGCACCAGAACCAGCTCCCCCGCTTCCACGGCCTGTCCCGGCCTCACGTTCACCTTGATCACCAAACCCATCACCGGGCTGTGGCAAATCTTACCCTCGCTGTCCCACGCGGCCGAGTGCCCCTGCGCATGTGAGCCGACCGCATTTATCGCGTGCGCGCCATGCTGCGCAACGTAGCTCGGCGCCGGTGCGCTCTCCTCATCTTCCAGAACCTCTACGTCAACCTCGTACGCCTTTCCGTCGATCGTGATCTGAAGCTTCAACGTACCGCTTCCTTTCCTTCAAAACCCATTGCCGCGCTTAGCCTCTCGAACGTGGGTTATGCGAGGTCTGCACAAACGCGCGCCCCTGCTGCGCCCAGGCGCCCGCGCTGCTCCGCTCCGCTGGCGCCAGTTGCGCCGAGCGAACGTGCGCCTTCTTGCCCAGGAACGCGCTCGCCGCCGCTGTCAGCACCGCGACAATCTCCGGCTGGGGCGATTCTTGTTTCTGTCCGCCTTTGTTTTCCGCTGTAATGGAGGTTGCTGCACTCTCACCCTGCTGTGCGGGCAGCGCTTTCAGTCCGCCAAGTTCCGCCACGCGTGCCTGCAGTGCCTTCACAGTCGTGGCCATCGCGCTCAACTGGCGTTCGGTCTCCCGTTGCTTGTCCGCCACGGCACGCCGCATGGCACGAGCCAATCCCGCATAAACTGCCACGCAGGCCGCACCCACAAGCGCCGTCGCGACCAACCATTCCGTCCAATGAAGTTTCACGCTCCGCCTCCTTACTGCGCTCCGGCGATGGGTGGCTCCGAGAGCCGGGATCGCCCGGGCGGTACCTTACAGCGGAATCAATCCATGTTTCTTCTGCGGCCGCAGTTCGCGCTTTCCGTGCAGCGATTCAAGTGCCCGCGCCACGTATCGCCGCGTTTCCGCGGGATCAATAATGTCGTCCACCAGCCGCCGGCCCGCCGCCACATACGGATTCGAAAACGTCTCGCGATATTCATCCACCAGTTCCTTGCGACGGGCCGCCTTGTCCTCGGCCGCATCAATCTCTTTGCGGAAGACGATCTCCGCCGCGCCCTCGGCCCCCATCACCGCAATCTCCGCCGTCGGCCAGGCCACCACGCGGTCCGCCCCCAGCCCCTTCGAGCACATCGCAATGTACGCTCCGCCATACGCCTTGCGCAGAACCACGGTGATCTTCGGAACGGTTGCCGCCGAGTAGGCGAACAGCAGCTTGGCCCCATGCCGGATGATTCCCCCTCGCTCCTGCTCCACGCCCGGCAAAAATCCCGGCACGTCCACGAAGGTAAGCAGCGGAATGTTGAATGCGTTGCAGAAGCGCACGAACCGCGCTGACTTGTCCGACGCATCGATGTCCAGCGCGCCGGCCTGCACGCACGGCTGATTGGCCACAATTCCCACTGGCCGCCCCTGCAAGCGCCCGAACCCGATCACCATGTTCGCGGCAAACTCCGGTTGAATTTCGAGAAAATCCTGGTTGTCCACTACGCGCACAATCACGTCGCGAACATCGTAGGCCACCTTCGGGTCAACGGGAACAATCCCGCTCATCTCTGCGTCTGCTCGCATCCGCCCGCTGAAGGGCAGTCGCGGCGGGTCCTCGACATTGTTCGACGGCAGAAAGCTCAGCAGTCGCCGGCAAAGCTCGATCGCCTCCTCGTCGTCGCGCGCGATCAGGTGCACCACGCCCGAGTAGTGCATCTGCGATTGCGCTCCGCCCAACTCCTCAGCGCTCACTTCTTCGCCCGTCACCTGCTTGATTACCTGCGGCCCGGTGATGAACATCCTCGCCTGCTCGGTCTGGATCACAAAATCCGTCAGCGCCGGGCTGTAGGCCGCGCCGCCCGCGCAAGGCCCGCAGATTAGCGAAATCTGCGGCACCGTCCCCGAAAGCATCACGTTGTGATAGAACACCCGCGCATATCCCGCCAGGCTGTCGATCCCCTCTTGTACCCGCGCCCCGCCCGAATCGTTGATAAAGACGAACGGGCTGCCCGTCTTCTGGCTCATGGCCATCATCTCGGCCACTTTGTTACAGTGCGTCTCGCCCGCGGCTCCGCCCGCCACCGTGAAATCCTGGCTCGCCAGATGCACCAGACGTCCGTCAATGGTCGCGCAACCTGTCACCACGCCGTCGGCCGGCAGTTCCTTCTCGGCCATGCCAAAGTAAGTCGCGCGGTGCCGGCTAAACAGCCCGATTTCCTCAAAGCTGCCGCGGTCCACGAGACGCTCTACGCGCTCGCGCGCCGAAAGCTTGCCCGAAGCGTGCTGTCGGTCGATCCGTTCCTTGCCCCCGCCCAGTTCAAGTTCTGCGCGCCTCGCCGCCAGCTCCGCGATCTTGTCGCCAATCGTCTTCTTTTTCTCAATTTCTACTTCTGTCGCCATGTCCGCACCTGGGGAACTTTGCGAGGGCCCGAGGGCCGCAACCTGAAGGCACAGATCACCTTCCTCGCACCGCCGTCATTCTATGCCCCGACAGGCGTCACCAGATGTGACAAGGTTCACCATTGAAGTACAGGAAGAAGCAATTGGTTTTGCTTGGCTGATTGCCGTTTTCCAGAGTGGTCGCTAGTCCGGCGCGACTGCGCAAGAATGTACTTAACGCGCGCTTTTTCAATCAGATACGGAGGGTTGTTGCCCTGCGGCTTTGCCGTGGGCGAAAGTGCCCGGCGAACTCAGCTCAATTGAGGCGCTGGTGCACCAGGGAACCCGCTGACTTGCCAACTCGCCAACGTGCGCGCCAGCGCAAGCTGACTCGCCAAGCCTACGAGAACCTCGTCCTTCTCCAAAGCAGCGTTCCGCACAGGCCCAGCGGAATAATCGTGCCAACAATTAGCACGATCATCCACGGCAGGTTCACGGAAATGTGCTGCGCTCGCGTCCCCAGCGCGAGCCACAGGAAGATCCCGCTCGCCGCGCACACGATCAGCACCTCCCACCACCGGCGCGGATGCTTGTTGTCGGCCAGCGGATCGTCGCCTCCCACCACAGCGGCCACATTCTCCTTATCCAGTCCATAACGGTCGCACTCGCGATGCATCGCTGCGTTCCAGTTCTCCATCTCCCCGGGCGGCGGCGCTGCCATGCTGATCGACACCGCGCCAGCGATCATGATGATCGATCCTGTCAGGATCAGAAGTTTGCCGCCAGTGGTCAATCCCACGAACTCACCGAAAACCAGCGCGCCCCACGCCAGTCCCCAAAGCTGATTGGTGTTCGAGAGCGGAATACCGCGCCCGATGCCAATGTACTTCGCCGCGTACTGCTGGAACAGGTCGCCGATCACCCAGCAGAAGCCTCCGACAAAAGGCCAGAAGAGCATGGGCCGCGCGCGATTGAGTTCCGCCAGCAGCGGCCCCGTGCCGCCGTAAAAAATCCACCCCAGCAAAAACACCGTTCCCAGCTCGCCAAAAGTAAAAATCGTCACGAACGACAGCGGATTCATGCCGCTGATGTAGGCCTTGCGGTAGGGAATGTACATCGTGCCCAGCAGAACGCCCGCGCCCAGCGCGGCGATAATGCCGATGGCCGCCTTGCCCGGTGTCCCCGCATTCTGCTGCGCCGTAGCCACAGCCAGCACCGCCGCTCCGGACACGATGGCCGCCGCGCCGCCAATCACCTTGGCCCAGTCCTTCGCCCTCGAGCCGCGCAGCTCTTTGAACAGCAAGCAGCCCCAGAAAAGGCCCACCAGACTATTCGTATTCCACAGAGGAAACGCAATCGCCAAACCCACGTTGCGCACCGCAAAAATCGTCAGCGTGTTTGCCACGGCCCACAGCATTCCGCCCACCAGTGCCCACACCATCAGGTGCGGCTTTTCGCGCAGATCGTCGAACACGAATCCGGTGCCTTTCAGCATCGTGGGGATCGTCCAGCGCGCTACAAATGCGCCCATCACCATCCCCATCGAGATAAGGAACGGAGAAAAGCCTTCGTTCACCAGCTTCGTCGGCGCTTCCGCGCTTCCCAGCCACACCGCGGCCGAAAGCCCGCAGAACACGCCCAGCTTGTGGAGTGAAATCCCTGACCGGACTGTCGGCCGCGCCGCCGCGGTGGTCGTCGTCTTGCTCATCGGTTCACCTCAACATCATCAGCAGCGTGGTTCCCAGTATGAGCACGACCACAGGCACCCAAAGGTGCACGTCAGTCAGAATGGCGACTAGATTCGATCGTTTCACGCCGATACCTCGGCGAGTTTCACCGGCCTGTGTTCGTCGAACGATCTCTTCGCCGCCAGCGCCATAACCACCGGCACGCGGCCGTCGGCGCCCGTCACCGGCACCGGCTTGTCTTCGATGACCGCCTGCACAAACTCCGCGACCTCCAGCGCAAAGCTCTCCGGGTAACGGTCCATAAAGAACTTCAGCGGCAGATCGCTGTACACCGATTCGCCGGTGCTGACCACAACCTCGTTGGCGAATCGATTCTCACTTGCGATCTTGCCTTTGGTGCCCAGAATCTCTACGCGCTGGTCGTAGCCGAATACCGCCTTGCGGCTGTTATCGATCGTGCCGATCGTGCCGTTCTTGAAACGCAACATCACGATCGCCATATCCAGGTCGCCGGCCTCGCCGATCTGCGGTTCGGCGATCACGCCTCCCGTGGTGTACATCTCTTCCACCTCGTCGCCGATCAAGAACCGCGCCATATCGAAATCGTGAATCATCATGTCGAGGAAAATTCCGCCCGACGTGCGAATATACGAGATCGACGGCGGCGCGGGATCGCGGCTGATCAAATGCATCAGGCACGGTTGGCCGATCTCGCCCTTCGCCACAGCCTGCCGCACGCGCCTGAAATTCGAGTCAAACCGCCGGTTGAAACCGATCTGCAGCTTCACGCCGGCTTTCGCCACCGCAGCCAGAGCCATATCGATCTTGTCCAGGCTGAACGCGATCGGCTTTTCGCAGAAAATCTGCTTGCCGGCCTTCGCCGCCTGCACAATCAAATCCGCATGAGTGCCCGTGGGTGTGCAGATCAGCACCGCCTCAACCTTGGGGTCGCCGATGACTTCCTCAGCCGTGGCAACCACCTTGGGAATCCCGCACCGCGTCGCCAATGTCTGCGCCGCCTCGCGATTCACATCGGCGATGCAAACGATCTCCGCTTCAGGCAAACGAAACGCCAACGTCTCCGCGTGAACTTTCCCAATGCGCCCCGCTCCGATAATTCCGAATTGCAGTTTCTTTCCGCTCATCGTGTCCCTCAAATCGGCAGTCTTCAGCCGTTAGCTCTTGGCTTCCAGCTCGTTCATCGGTCAATCAACAACCTGCGTTCTCACTCGAACAAGCTAAAAGCTAACGGCTAAAAGCTAAAGGCTGTTCCTGTGTGAAGTTCGATTCAATCGACCGCAGATACTTCCGGCTCCGCTCCGCGCTCTCCTTGGGTGTTCCCATTCCGGGCAGGATGTCTTGCTCCACGAGAGCATATCCTTTGTAGTCGCGCGCCGCTAGCCAGCGCAACAGGGCAGGGAAGTCGATGCACCCCTTGCCCAGCTCGGGGTACAGGCCGTTCCGCATCGCCGTGAAGTAATCCCACTCCTCCTCGCGGCTGCGTCTCGCAACGTTCGGCTCCAGGTCCTTTAGGTGGATGTACCAGATGCGCTCCTTGAAGCGGTTCAAGGCTGGAATCAGATCGCCATCCTCGGTGCACGTGCCATGCACGTAGTGGCCCGTATCAAACACCAGGCCCAGACGATCGGGATTCGTTCTGCCCAGCAGCAGTTCAATCTCCTCTGGCGTCTCAATATAACCTGCGCAGTGATGATGAAACACCGTCCGCAAACCCGTCTCGTCGAAGACGGCAAGCGCAATCTCGTCCGCGCCGCGCGCGAAAACCTTCCACTCATCCTTGCTCAAGCCGTCCATCGGCCGGATGCGGCCTGCGCGATGCGTACGCACCGGGTCAGTGCCGGCATCGTCGGCCAGAACCAGGTAAGGCGACTGTGTGGTCGCCACGGCCGCCAGCAGTTTTGCCGTCTTCACTGCCCTTGCCGCTCCTTCTTTGTGCGCCGCTGGATTCTTCATGGCCACCGGCACATACGCCCCCAGCATCACCACGTTGTTCCGCTTGGTCAGTTCCTCGCTCAGCCGCACCGGGTCGGTCGGCATGTAGCCCCAATCGCCCAGTTCCGTTCCCGTGTATCCCGTATCCACCAGTTCGTCCAGCATCTGGTTAAACGGAATCGATTGGCTTTGATCCTGATGCTCCAGCGTGCCCCACGAACAGGGCGCATTCCCCACCAAAAGTTCTTTCATACGTTCTCCTTACCTGTTCCTTAATCCCTAATCCCTGGTCCCTGCTTCTAGAATTTCCTGCTCCACTCCTTCGGCCAGCGTTCCACCACAACCTTGGTCTGCGTAAAAAACTCCACCGCGTGTTGCGCCTGCGCGTGCAGATCGCCGAAGAAGCTCTCGCCCCACCCGCTGAATGGAAACGTCGACATCGGTGCCGCCACACCCACGTTAATGCCCACGTTCCCCGCATTCACTTCGTAGCGAAAACGCCTCGCGTTGGCGCCGTCGGTCGTGAAAATGCACGCCATATTCCCGTAGCTGCGCCCGTTTACCAGCGCGATCGCCTCTTCGATGGTCTGTGCGTGGATCAGGCTCAGCACCGGCCCAAAAATCTCCGTCCGCGCCGTCTCCGAATCCGGTGGCACGTCGTCGAGCACCGTCGGCAGCACAAAATATCCGTCCTCATACTCCGGAACCTTCTTTCCGCGCCCATCCACGATCACGCGCGCGCCGGCCTGCTCGCCCTTTGCAATCAGTCCCTCGATCCGCGCCTTGCTTTCGGCGGAGATCACCGGCCCCATCTCGACACCCGGCGCGGCGCCGTAACCCGTCTTGCGGTTCTTCGCCGCTGCAGCAATCTGCTCCGTGAAATTCGGCCGCGCGCCGCCCACCGTAATCGCCACCGACGCAGCCAGGCACCGCTGGCCCGCGCAGCCAAACGCCGAGTCGGCGAGAATCCGCGTTGTCATTTCCATGTCCGCATCCGGCATCACTACCACCGGATTCTTCGCGCCGCCCTGACACTGCGCGCGCTTGCCGTTGGCCGCCGCCCGGCTGTAAATGTACTTCGCCGTTGGCGTCGATCCCACAAAGCTCACCGCGCGGATTCCCGGATGGTCGAGGATCGCGTTCACCGTCTCGCGCCCGCCGTTCACAAGCTGCATCACGCCCGGTGGAAAGCCCGCGGCCTGAATCAGTGCAAACAGTTTTTGCGATGTGATCGGAACGCGCTCTGACGGCTTCAGCAGAAAGCAGTTTCCCGCCGCCACCGCATATGGGAAGAACCAGAACGCGATCATCCCCGGAAAATTGAACGGCACAATCGCGGCCACCACGCCCAGCGGCTGCCGGATCATGTGCTCGTCGATGCCTGGGGCGATATCTTCGCAATTCGTCCCCTGCATCATCATGGGCATGCCGCACGCCGTTTCCACGTTCTCCACCGCGCGCAGAATCTCTGCCTTGCTCTCCGTCAGCGTCTTGCCGCACTCATTGGTGATCGAAAGCGCAAGCTCGTCGCGGTGCTGCTCCAGCAGCGTCTTCAGCCGGAACAGCGGCTGCACGCGATCCACCACCGGCGTACGCCGCCACTCGATGAATGCGCGCTGCGCCACTTCCACCGCCGCGTTCACATCCGCCGCCAGCGACAGCGGAACCTCCGCCAGCACCTTGGCCGACGCCGGGTTGATCACGTTCAGCGTTTCGCTCGCGCTCGACCCGCGCCACTCGCCCTCGATGAAATTCTGCAACCGCTCCATCCTGCTCTTCTCCTCAGACGAAATGCCGTTCGCGCTTGCGCGCTTCTTCATAGCGTGCTCTGGCCTCGCGCACGCTCTCCATCTCTGAAACTTCCGCCACTGCAACGTCCCACCAAGAATCGTAGCCGGGCACACCTATCGACGCATCTGTCTCCACCACGATCACCGTCGTGCGATCCGCCGCCTTCGCTTCTTCGAGTGCCTGCTTCAATTCGCCCAGCGTCCCCGCCTTAATCGCATGAGCTCCCAGGCTGCGCGCATTGGCGGCAAAGTCCACTTTCAGTTCTTCCCCGTCGAGCTGCCCGGACTTTCCATCGCGCACGCGATAGCGCGTTCCAAACCCGCCCTGCCCCAGCGACCGGCTTAGGCTGCCGATGCTGGCAAACCCGCCGTTGTCCACCAGCACGATGATGATCTTCACGCCCTCCTGCACGCTAGTCACGATCTCCGAGGGCGCCATCAAATACGTCCCATCGCCGAGAAATACAAATACCTCGCGGCTAGGGTCGGCCATCTTCGCGCCCATCGCGCCGGGAATCTCGTACCCCATGCACGAGTAGCCGTACTCCATGTGATAACCATTCGGCGCGCGCGTGCGCCACAGTTTGTGCAGGTCGCCGGGATGGCTGCCCGCAGCCGACAGCAGCACATCGCGCTCGCCCGCCGCCTCCCAAATGGCGCCAATCACTTCGCTCTGCGCCGGCTTGCCCTCGTAGCCCGAACTCTGGCCGCCCGAACCCTGCCCGTTCAAATGGAACAGCCGATCGACCTCCGCGTCCCAAATCGCCTTTAGCTCCCTGATCTCCGCTGCGTACGCCGCGCTTACCTTGTGCCCGCCCAGCGCCGCGCCCAGTTGCTCAAGAGCCACGCGCGCGTCGGCCACCACGGGAATCGCGCCCACTTTATACGCGTCGAACTCCGCAGTGTTGATGTTCACGAACTTCACATTTGGATTTTGAAACGCCGTCATCGACGCCGTCGTGAAGTCCAAATACCGCGTGCCAATGCCGATAACCAAATCCGCCGCGTTCGCTAGCCGGTTCGCCGCCAGCGAGCCTGTCGATCCGATCGCTCCCACCACCTGTCCGTGATTCCACGCGAGCGCGCCCTTGCCCGCCTGCGTCTCCGCCACGGGAATGCCAGACTTCGCGGCAAAGGCACCCAGCGCCTGCGAAGCTTCGCTCATCAGCACTCCGCCGCCGCACACAATCAGCGGTCGCTGCGCCGCGCCAATCGCCTTCACCGCGCGCTCCAGCGACTCGCGGTCCGGCTCGCCTCGCCGAATCAGCCACACCCGCTTGCGGAATAATTCTTCGGGATAGTCGTAGGCTTCCGTCTGCACATCCTGCGGCAGAGCAAGCGTCACCGCGCCGCAATCCGACGGCGAAGTCAGCACCCGCATCGCCTCGGGAAGGGAAGTGATCAGTTGTTCAGGCCGGTAAATGCGGTCCCAGAAGCGCGACACCGGCTTGAAGCAGTCGTTCACGCCCGTGTCCTGGGTGGCCGGCGACTCCAGTTGCTGCAGCACCGGAGCCACGTTCCGCCGCGCGAAAATATCTCCCGGCAGCAGCAGCACCGGCAGCCTGTTGATCGTCGCCAGCGCCGCGCCGGTAATCATATTCGTCGCGCCCGGCCCGATCGATGATGTGCACGCAAACGTTCGCAGCCGGTTGCTCGCCTTGGCAAACCCCGCGGCCATGTGCACGCCCGCCTGCTCATTGCGCGTCAGAATGTAAGGAAAGTCGGGATTCTCCTGCAACGCCTGGCCGATCCCGGCCACGTTTCCGTGGCCGAAGATCCCCAGAACTCCGGCGAAGAATGCATGCTCGCGGCCATCCCGTTCCACATGCTGCTGCTTCAGGAACTCGATAAGCGCCTGAGCCATCGTCATGCGCCGCGTCTTCATGCCAACTCACCTCAACGCCGCAGCAACTCAACCCCGCCGCGCTGGCCTCACCGCTTCACCATCGGCAGCCTCGGGTCCTTTTCCTTCCATCCACCCTTCACCCACGCAAGGTCCGGATCGTCCGACGCGGCCAGCGAGCGCGCCGACCCCGCCAGCGCGTTCAGATAATACACGTTGTATCCGTGTGCAGCCACCATCGGATGGTATCCCTCCGGAACCAGCACCAGCTCGCCGTCGCGCACCGTGATGGTCTCGTCGATGCGCCGGTCGGCGGTGTACACCTTTTGCATCGCGAATCCCTCCGGCCGCTCGATGCGATAGTAATAAATCTCTTCAAGATTCACTTCATCCGGCGGGTTGTGCACATCGTGCTTGTGCGGTGGATAGCTCGACCAGTTGCCCGCCGGCGTGAATACCTCCACCACCATCAACCGCTGCGCCAGAAATGTAGGTGGCAGCATGGAGTTGATCTGCCGCGTGGCGTTTCCGCCGCCGCGAATCTCGATCCCCACATGCGCGGGTGTCACCAACCGTGCTGGGTACTCCTCTTCAGCCTTGCAGTAGCAAAAAGCCAAATCGCACGCCGTATCTGCGCTTACTGTAAAGCTGGTGCCGATCGGCAGATATAACGCGTACGGCAGTCCGTCAAAAACCGTCTCGCGCTGGCCGATCCCTTGCCACTCGCCTCGCGAGCTGGTCACCGAGCAAACGCCGCCCAGCACCACCATCGCCAGC
>Ga0187891_1001133_pt1 | contig 23667 bp, 34 predicted proteins | sample June2016WEW_21_4_FD_132990 | JGI IMG/M metagenome (GOLD analysis project Ga0187891, IMG submission 132990) | Peatland microbial communities from SPRUCE experiment site at the Marcell Experimental Forest, Minnesota, USA - June2016WEW_21_40 | ecosystem: Environmental > Terrestrial > Soil >... | reverse complement strand
CGCCGCTGTGAACCAGGGCATGACCCGGGTTCGCCAATCCCAGCAACTCGCGTTTGCCTTCCTCGACCACGCCGGGCTTTCTTTTTGACCTGATTGTCACTGTATTATGCGAGATTCAGTAGGCGTCACGAGGACCAGCGATGAGACGAATCTCAACGGTGGATGATTCAGCCAGCGTTCGGCAGATGGTCGGTTTTACCTTGCGAAAGGCCGGTTACGAAGTGACCGAGGCGGTCGATGGTAAAGATGGCCTCGACAAAGTCAGCAAGGAGAGGTTCGACATGGTCATTACCTACCTCAACATACCCAATGTGGATGGCATTCAACTGATTACTGCCGTCCGCAAACTGGCGGGATGCTCTTTTGTCCCCATCCTCATGCTGACCACGGAGTCTCAGGCCGAGAAGAAGGATGCGGGGCGAAAAGCAGGCGCCACCGGCTGGATTGTGAAGCCTTTCAATGCCGATCAGTTGACTTCCGTGGTCCATAAACTGGTCAAGTAGGTATACCGATGTGCGCTAGCGCCTTTCCAACCAAGAGCGCCCATGGGTTGTTGTTCCCTACTCGGAAGTTTTGGCCCGATGGCTAGTACGGGTCCACTATTTCTCCCGAGTTCCGATGGTGGAATCGCGCTAAATGCCCAGACGGGACCAGGTGCCGACATCCAGGCCAACTAGGCTCCGGCAAATCACTGCTTTCGAGCCCAGGACAGCGCGCCCGAAGTCTTCGAGTACCACCAGCCGGCTCCTAATTTGCGCATCTTGGGTTGCGCGGGCGCATCGGCCTTCTAGCGCGTTTCCCTCCTCAGGACTCTCGGCGGCCCGAACATTAGGGAAGCCGACGTCAGTCTGGTCGGCTGGGCAGTAACGGGCATGCGGAGGAACAGGAAAGCCGCATTTGAGACACTGCATGATCCACACCAGAAATTGAGCTTCTTACCAATGGGACAAGAGGTTACCCTAAAATGACATAGTCTTCAACCTGGAGGTCGGGGGCATCCAGCAGATTGGGGCCCAGGCCTTTGAGCGCCGCCGGACATAGGGCGGGATAAACCCGCCGCTAAGCGACAAGGGCGTGCAGGGGCGAGCGGCGCTCGCCTCTGGGCCGAACGCCGTTCGGCCCTATATAATCCGGCGCCCGTGCCGCCTTGATCCAGGCGGCGGACCAGCCGAAATCGGCGGGAAAGGCCCGCAGCGCGATGGGCGTCGATCTCATTCACATCGGCAAATCCTCAGCACGGCGGACCGTTGCAAAGCCGCCCCCAGCTTTCTTGGCGGCTTTGTGACTTGGTGATGGAAAGAGAGATGAACTACCAAGACACCAGGGCACAAAGAAAGCCCATTCATAGGACTTTAGGCGTTCAGAGATGGTATATTTGCGGCCCGGAACGGAGCGGGCAAAGTTTCCGACTCGATATATCGCGAAAGTAGCCAGAGCTTTCGGTGTGAATGCCGAGGATCAAAGATGAAACTCCGAGGGGTCAGTTATGACGTTGGACGCGTGATGGGAGGCAATTGGCGTCCTGTATTCAACTCGAAGGTCATCCATCGCGAACTTGGAATCATCAAAAACGAGTTGCATTGCAACGCCGTCAGAATCTGCGGCCTCGACATCGGGCGATTGATGACCGCCGCCGAAGATGCTTTGAAGCAAGGGCTGGAAGTATGGCTATCGCCCGAGATGTGGGATAAGGGCGCCGGAAAAACACTTGCGTACATCACGCGAGCAGCCGCTGCGGCCGATAAACTGCGGGGAAAGTACTCGGAGCAGTTCGTGTTTCTCGTGGGTTCGGAACTCACCCTCTTTATGCAAGGCATTGTTCCGGGCAGGAACGTTATCGAACGAATGGGCAGCCCGTCGTCCAGGGAAATCCTGAAGGCCGGAAAACACAACGCGCCGCTCAATGCGTGGCTCACCCAAGCGAACCGCGCCGTCCGAGAGGTCTTTCACGGACAAGTTACCTATGCGTCGCTGGTGTGGGAAGCGGCGGATTGGCAATTGTTTGACTTGGTTTGGGTCGATCATTATTGGGTTGCGCGCATTAAAGACCAATACCTTGAAATGCTCAAGCCCGCATTCTCCCAAGGAAAGCCCGTGGTCATTACCGAGTTCGCTTTCCGAACCTATAATGGAGCCGACAGCTCTACCGAAGGCTTGGCAGGGGACCTTATTGACTGCACGCCGAATCCCTGGGTCATGGTGAAATACCTCATCAATCTGGTGGGCTCGTCATTATTCGGAATGCAGTTGCCTCCACCGCGAATGCGCTTGAAAAAGGGGAACTGCGTGCGCGACGAGGAATCGCAGGCAAGCGCGCTCATCGATCAGCTCCGCACCCTCGACAGCGCGGGCGTTGAGGGCACTTTTATCATGACCTTTGCTTCGCCCACGGCTCCCTATAATGACAATCCTGGCCTTGACTTAGATATGAACAGCTACAGCCTGGTGAAAAGCCACGAAAGAGACAGGCGTGGCGCAACCTACCCTGATCTGCCTTGGGAACCAAAGAAATCGTTTCATGCCGTGGCTGAATTCTATGGCCGCAAATGAAGTGAGATTTTGCCACTCGATTCGGGCAAGCCAGGGAGGCCACCATTGCCGCTTTTCTTTTCAAAAGGACACTTTGTCTCTTGACAAAATGAGACGACTATGGTAGCCTATCGTTTGGATGATGGCCTGGCGCATTACGGACCCCACGGAAATCTCCCAATTTCTTCAAAGACTCGCTCCTGAAATCCCTCAACACAAAGAGATGTTAAAAATGAAGGATGATCCGTTTATGTGTCTTAAAACACAGGCGGGCGTGGACAAGAAGTCAGACGAACAACCCCGATTTTTGGCAGAAAGTGCAGGCCTTACGCCATAAATCGTGATGAAAGAGAAAGAGCTTATGAAGGTTTCAGGTGTAACGCGCCCGGTGTCAGAGCCGAAACGAATCGGGCCAACGGCTAGTCGGATGATCGAGTCGTTAACCTACTTGCGTGTGACTCGCCACTCGTCACTTGTCACTTGCCACTGCCCCAATGGGGTTGGTGGCACGATGCTGATCTCGAATTTGAAATGGCGGATTCAAAATGGGACCGGAAAGGGCGGCATTCGGGAATTTCAAGTCGAAGATCGGAAGTCGCAAATGACCGACCACAAATCGACAATCGTCAATCGAAAATGGACAATTCCGGGAGGTCCCAATGGCCCTGCCGCCCAACCCCCAGCACCCAGTCCCCTGCCCCTGGCGCCTAGCCCTCTGTCTTCGCCCAGAAATCCGCGGACGCGAGCACGCGGACGATTTCGAAATCAGTGAGGTCTTCCCAATGAATCACCCAGCTTCGCAGCAGTTCCAGATTCACGGCCCCCATGATTTGAAAGCAGCGAGTCCCGCTCGACTCCACCCAGCTTGCGTGGTAGATGACGCCTTCGGGGAGCATTCGGCCACTGCGCTCGAAGCGTTCACCAATCCGCGCGAGGCTGCCCGGCTTGAAATTCTCGATGACCATGAAGAGCATGGACCGCAGTCTACACTAGCTTGGGATCACATGAAACTCGCATCCGACGCGCATGATGGACGACCAGTCGTGGGGCCACTGAGAGCGGAAGGGGCCCCTAACCCACCCACTTCCGCCATGCAGCGATTCGCGCGGTTCGTTATGCTCCATCGGGGGTCCGGAAATCGGACGTGCCATGGCGAGGGCTCTGATCTTTATCAATCCGGGGTTGGGGCAAAGGGCTGATGGTCGTGTGCCCATAAGAGATTAAAATGAATTCTTTTTTCCTACGACCGAAGCCGGAATGTTGTTGAAAACACACGTTGGACGAGATCGCAGACAATGCTAATGACGATCACAGAAGCGAGAATTGAAGAATGGAAATTCACCAGTCACAAATCAACAATCGCAAATGGACGATCTTCCCGGCACCTGGCACCTGATACCTGGCACCTTTCCCAGACTCGCCTTGACGCTCGCCGGAGCCGGGAACTAAAATGACGTATTACTTTTTGCGAAGTGTGCGGAAAGAGGGGGCTATGCTGGACGGTCCGATTCCCGAGGGGCTAACTTTCGATGATGTCTTGCTCGTTCCCAACAAATCAGCGATCTTGCCCACGCAAGTTGATACCTGCACGCGGGTGACACGCCATATCACGCTGAATATTCCCATTGTCAGCGCCGCCATGGACACGGTCACGGAATCACGCCTGGCGATCGCCCTGGCGCAGCAGGGCGGCATCGGCATTGTTCATCGCAGCATGTCGATTGCCCAGCAAGCGCTGGAAGTGGATAAGGTGAAGCGCTCGGAAAGCGGGATGATCGTTGACCCCGTCACCATCGGCCCCAAAAACCGGATTGCCGACGCGCTGGAAATCATGAAGAAGTACAAGATTTCCGGCGTGCCCGTCACCCAAGCGGGCAAGCTGGTGGGCATCCTGACCAACCGCGACCTGCGTTTCGAGGAGCGCGTCGACCTGCTCGTGGAAGAGGTGATGACTAAGGACAACCTGATCACCGTCGCCGTGGGAACGACTCTGGAAGAAGCCGAGGGCATGCTCCACAAGCACCGCGTGGAAAAACTTCTCGTCGTAGATGACGCCTATAATCTTCGGGGGCTTATTACCGTAAAGGATATTCAGAAGAAGATCAAGTATCCGAATGCCTGCAAGGACGGGCAAGGGCGCTTGCGCGTGGGCGCCGCCCTGGGGGCCACGGGCGACTACCTGGAGCGCGCGGCGGAGCTGGTCAAGGCCAAGGTGGACCTGCTGGTGGTGGACACGGCGCACGGCCATTCCACCCGTGTGCTCGATGCGGTCAAGAAGCTCAAGGACCAATTCCCCAACATCGACCTGGTGGCCGGCAACGTGGCCACGTTCGCGGGCGCGTGCGACCTGCTGCAACTCGGCGTGGACGGCGTGAAAGTGGGAATCGGCCCCGGCTCCATTTGCACCACGCGCGTGGTGACGGGCGCCGGCGTCCCGCAAATCACCGCCGTCGCCGAATGCGCTCGCGCCTCCGCCCAAGCCGGCGTACCCATCATCGCCGATGGCGGCATCAAGTTCTCCGGGGACGTTTCCAAGGCCATCGCCGCCGGGGCGAGTTCGGTGATGCTCGGCAGCCTTTTTGCTGGAACGGAAGAGAGCCCGGGCGAGACCATTCTCTACCAGGGTCGCAGCTTCAAATCCTATCGCGGCATGGGGTCGATTGCCGCCATGACCGCGGGCTCCGGCGACCGGTACTCCCAGGAACGGGAAGTGGCGCGAGGGGAAGTTTCCAAGCTGGTTCCGGAGGGCATCGAGGGCCGCGTGCCATACAAAGGCCTGCTGGAGGACCTCGTGGGGCAACTGGTGGGCGGCCTGCGCTCCGGCATGGGGTATTGCGGCTGCGCCAACATCGAAGAACTGCAACAGCGCGGCCGCTTTGTGCGTATCACCTCGGCAGGCTTGCGCGAAAGCCACGTTCACGATGTCATCATTACCAAGGAAGCGCCGAACTATTCGCTGGATTAATTCCCTATGAAACGAGAATCCCGGCCCGAAGTGGAATTCTTCGGGTCGGGATCGTCAAAATCAAGCTTGTAATCTGGCCACCCTTCCGGGGCCTATTTCTTGTCGTCGCCCTCTTCCTCGGGTGGAGGCGGCTCGTGGGCTTTAGCTTCTTCCGCGGCTTTGCGCCGAGCCTCAACTTTCTTGGACCGCTTGGCGGCCAACCGCTGGAGGACTTCGTTATCCACCAGTTCGAGAATGGCCACATCCGCGCCGTCGCCCTTCCGCCAGCCAGCGTGAACAAGACGGGTGTACCCCCCCGCCCGCGTGGCGTACCGTTTGGAAAGCTCATCAAACAGGAACTTCACCGCGCTGGGATCGAGCAAGTAGCTCGCTGCCTGGCGCCGGGCTGCCAAGCCGCCACGCTTTGCGAGCGTGATAATCCACTCTGCCAGCGGTTTCGCGGCTTTGGCCTTAGCCACAGTTGTCTCAATCCGCTCCCGCTGAATCAGAGAGGTCACCAAATTCCGCAGCAGCGCGCGCCGGTGCTCGGTCTTCCGGCTAAGCTTTTTCCCGTAGTTCCGATGTCGCATATGGTCGATTACCTATCCCTAAACTTGTGGCTGAGGAGGCTCAGGAGGTTGTACCATCGGGTTGCCTTTCTCATCAAATTTCAATCCCAGGCTCAACCCCATGGCCGCGAGAATCTCTTTAATTTCATTCAGAGATTTTCGCCCGAAGTTCTTCGTCTTCAACATCTCCTGTTCGGACTTCTGAACGAGCTCCCGAATGGTTGTAATGTTGGCATTCTTCAAGCAATTGTAGGAGCGAACAGAAAGCTCCAATTCTTCCACCGAGCGGTCCAGATTCTCGTTGTATATGGGCGCCGGACGATCCTGCGGCACTTCCTGAACCTCGGGCTCCTCCTCAAAGTTGATGAAGATATTCATGTGGTCTTTGAGGAGTTTGGCGCCCAGGCCCACAGCGTCCTGTGGAGTGATCGCGCCATTCGTCCAAACATCCAGTGTCAACTTATCGTAATCCGTCATTTGTCCGAGCCGGGCTGCTTCCACCGTGTAGTTCACTTTGCGCAGCGGCGAATGGACGGAATCGACGGGAATGTACCCAATCGGAAGATCCTCATCAAAGTTCTTCTCCGCCGAAGTGTAACCCCGGCCGATCTTTACCCGCATTTCGATATGCAGGCTGCCACCTTCGCTGACGGTGGCGATGTACACGTCCTTATCAAGAACATCCACGTCCGCATCTTCCTGAAGCATCCGTGACGTCACTTCGCCCGGCTTGTCCACAGTCAGGTGGAGCGTCTTTGGACCCTCCACGCTCATCTTCAGCGGAATCTGTTTCAAGTTCAGAATGATATCCGTGGCGTCCTCGACCACGCTGGGAATTGAGGAGAATTCATGCATGACGCCTTCGATACGCACCGCGGTGATAGCCGCTCCCTCGATCGAGGAGAGCAGCACACGGCGCAGGGCATTACCGATTGTCGTCCCGAAACCACGCTCAAAGGGTTGCGCGGAAAACTGCCCATACTTGTCTGTCAAAGTATCGGTGTTTGCTACCAGGCGCTTCGGCTTCTGAAATCCTTTCCAAAGCATCGCTTTCAAACCTCCCTTGCGGCCCACCTTGGCGGGCCACCTCTCGTACACGCCGATCCCTGTTACTTCGAATACAGTTCGACGATCATCTGCTCCTGAATCGGGAAATTCACGTCCTCGCGTTTGGGCAATGAAATGACCTTCGCCTTCAAGGCCTCGCGGTCCAATTGGAGCCAGGGTGGAACACTCCGGCCGCCGGAAAGATCCAGGGCGCGTTGCACCCCCGCCAGATTGCGGCTCGGTTCCTTCACGGCTATTTCCTGGCCGGGGACAACCGCGAACGAAGGGATATTAACCTTGCGGCCCGCTACCAGAATGTGTCCGTGGCGGACCAACTGCCGCGCCGCGGCACGCGAAGAAGCCAAACCCAGCCGGTAAACGACATTGTCCAACCGCCGTTCCAGCATCAGCAGCAAGGTTTCTCCAGTTACGCCTTTCATCCGCGCTGCCTTCTCAAAGTAGCTGCGAAACTGGTCTTCCAGGATGCCGTAAAGACGGCGCAGCTTCTGCTTCTCGCGCAGTTGCAGCCCGTATCCGACGACCTTGGGCCGGCGGGATTTTCCATGTTGTCCCGGGGCAAAGTTGCGCTTTTCGATTTCGCACTTGTCCGTCAGACACCGTTGTCCCTTCAGGAACAGCTTGACCCCTTCGCGCCGGCATAGCCGACAAACCGCTTCACGATATCTTGCCAAACTGACCTCCTCAGGAACGATCCGCGAACTTCCGATATCGTCCTAAACCCTTCGGCGCTTGGGTGGGCGGCACCCGTTATGCGGAATGGGCGTCACGTCCTTGATGTTGCGCACTTCCAGTCCGGCGGTAGCCAGGGCGCGAATGGCTGACTCGCGTCCGGCCCCCGGCCCTTTCACCCGCACCTCGACACTGCGCATGCCGTGGTCGCGAGCCGCGTTGGCCACACGCATCGCCGCCTGCTGCGCGGCAAAGGGTGTTCCCTTGCGCGAACCCTTAAAGCCCATGGAACCCGCGCTTGCCCAGCAAATCACTCGGCCGTCAGAATCCGTAATGGCAACGTGAGTGTTATTGAACGTTGCCTCGACGTGCACGATCCCGGTGGGCACAATGCGCTTTTCCTTTTTCTTGAAGACCTTCTTCTTGCCTGCTTTTGCCGCCGCTTTCGCCATATTTGCTCTCAGCTCTCAGTTCTCAGTTCTCAGCTCTCTGCTTCCAGGCGCCAGCTAACCGGCAGGGTTTAAGCTGTGAACTGAAAGCTGATTGCTGAATGCTTATCTTTACGTCTTCGCCAAGGACCGTTTCTTATTTGCCACCGTGCCTTTGCGCGGTCCCTTGCGCGTACGCGAGTTCGTGTGGGTGCGCTGGCCGCGGACGGGAAGACTGCGCCGGTGCCGCATGCCGCGGTACGAGCCGACTTCTATCAACCGCCGGATGTTCATCGCGGTCTCTTTGCGCAGGTCCCCTTCCACCGCTCCCTCTTCTTCCAGGATCGCGCGAATTTTGCTGGTCTCGTCTTCCGTCAGGTCCTTGATCTTCTTGTTGGGATCGATGCCTGACCGCATGAGAATGGAAAGTGACCGGGTCCGGCCGATACCATAAATGTAGGTCAGGCCAATTTCCGCCCGCTTTTTGGGCGGCAAATCCACACCCGCAATTCTTGCCATCTCAACCCTCCCGTTTCCACCATCTTCTGCGCCACCCTGGAGGAATCCAGACTCGCAGCGCCGCTACACATCATCCCTGCCGTTGCTTGTGCTTGGGATTCTCGCAGATTACCCGTACCACTCCGCGCCGCCGAACAATCTTACACTTGGAGCATATCTTCTTGACTGACGAACGCACCTTCATAATTACCCTCGTTTAATCATAGGCAGCTGGCACCAGGATCAAAATGCGAAAGCCGATGTTCTAAATCTGGTGCTCATCCAACCTGCTTCGACTTTCCATTTTCGAGCTTCGTTCTTTCGCTCGCCCCCAGCACCGGGGGCCATACACTTACTTGTATCGGAACACAATCCGGCCGCGCGTCAGGTCGTAGGGAGACAACTCCACTGCCACTTTGTCGCCTGGGAGAATGCGGATAAAGTTCTTCCGCATTTTTCCCGAAATGTGGGCCAAGACCTGGTGCTTGTTGTCCAATTCAACTCGAAACATTGCATTGGGTAGTGCTTCCAGCACCGTTGCCGTAACCTCGATCGCATCTTCCTTCGCCATACTCTTTAGCACTCAGCTTTCAGCTATCGTCTTTCTGTCGTCGCATCCCAACCCTTCGTCCTTGAAATTCGCTTCGTGCCTTGGCCGACAGATGATAGCTGAGAGCTGACAGCCATGTTACAACCGTGTCAAGACATCGGGTCCATTTTGGGTGACCGCAACCATGTGCTCGAAGTGCGCGGATAGCTTGCCGTCAACCGTGACTGCTGTCCAGTTATCGTCAAGGACGCGGACGGCAGCCCCCCCAGCGTTCACCATGGGTTCGATGGCAAAAACCATGCCCTCTTTCAGCAAAGGCCCATGGCCCGCCTGGCCAAAATTTGGAACCTGTGGCTCCTCGTGCATCGCCTTGCCAATCCCGTGGCCCACAAACTCCCGCACAACAGAGTAACCGTTTTTTTCGGCATATTGTTGCACCGTCGCCGAAACATCACCCAGGCGATTCCCCAGGCGGACCTTCTCCAACGCTAACTCCAGGGCTTCCTCGGTCACCTTAAGCAAGCGCTGAGCAGATTCGCTGATGGCGCCGACAGGGACGGTTATGGCGGAATCGCCATAGTATCCATCCTGCACCACACCCATATCTAGGCTCACGATGTCGCCTTCTTTCAGTGTACGTCGTCCCGAGGGGATCCCGTGTATAACCTCGTCGTTGACCGATGCACACAGGCAGCATGGATAACCACGGTAGCCCTTGAACGCGGGTCTTGTCCCCAGCTCCTTCAGCCGCTTCACTACATATTTCTCAAGGTCCAGCGTAGTGATCCCTGGGCACACCTGCTCACGTATCTCGCCCAAGACCTGACGGACCATCCTGCCGCTGCGCCGCAACTTCTCGATTTCGACCGATGACTTACAGATAATCATGCCTTTGAAAGGAGATCCACAATCCCCTTGGCGATCACCTCGGGTTCCTTGTTGCCGTCTATTGCCAGCAGCACGCCCAGTCCCCGGTAGTACTCGATTAAAGGGCGAGTCTGTTGATGGTACGCTTCCAGCCGCTGCCGGATAGTGGTCTCGTTATCGTCGGCCCGGCGCAGCAACTTTCCCCCGTCCTTATCGCAAATCCACTCGACCTTGGGCGGGTTGAAGTGGACGTTGTAAATCTCTCCGCATACCGAACAGGTCTGCCGGCCGGTCAGTCGTTTCAGGAGCAGCTCCTCATCCACCTCAATATCCAGCACCTGCGGCCGCCCTTGGCCCTTCGCCGCAAGCATCCGATCGACAAACCGCGCTTGCGCAATCGTACGCGGAAAACCGTCGAGGATAAAGCCGTTCTGGCAATCCGGTTCTGTTGTGCGCTCTTCCACAATGCCGCAGACTACTTCGTCAGGGACCAACCCTCCGGCCTCCATCTTAGCTTTCGCCGCCAGTCCCAGCACGGTTTGCCTCTTCACCGCGTCCCGCAACATGTCGCCGGTCGAAATCTGCGGAATGCCAAACTCCTTGGCGACTTCCCGGGCTTGCGTTCCCTTGCCTGCGCCGGGCGCTCCAAGAAAAATCAGAGCATGCGCTCGCATGAATTCCCTCCGAACGCCTTATCGGGCCGAAGACCGCCGTCCCCGTATCCTACCCTTCTTCAAGAACCCTTCGTAGTGCCGCATGATGAGCTGAGCTTCCACCTGCTGCACGGTGTCCATGGCCACTCCCACCACGATCAGGAGGGACGTTCCGCCGAAATAGAAGTTCACATTGAGACCGTGCAGAATCCATGTCGGCAAGTGGGAATCGAACCATCCAGCACCCATCCAGCCCGGCAGGTGGTTTAGGCGAAGTCCCGCCAGCATGAGTTCAGGAATGAGCGCGACCAGGGCTAGATAAAAGCCACCCACCCAGGTGATTTTCGTCAGGACATCATCCAGGTAGTCAGCGGTGCGCTTACCCGGCCGGATACCCGGCATGAACCCACCCTGCTTTTTGACGTTATCGGCAACATCGTCCGGGTTATATATAATCGAAAGGTAGAAATGGGCAAAGAAAATGATCATTACAACGTACGTCAGCGTGTAAAGCGGCTCCCCATAGGCAAACTCTTTGGAAAACCAAGTGAAGCCGGCACCAAGATAACGGATCAGGGCGATACCGCTCTGATCGAGGTGAAATAAACTTAGCGTTTGTGGAAACGTTAGAATTGAAACCGCGAAAATAATCGGCATCACGCCGCCGCTGTTCACCTTGAGCGGCAGGTGAGTGGAAACCCCGCCCATGATTCTGCGCCCCACTACCCGTTTCGCATATTGGATGGGGATCCGCCGTTCACCGCGTTCTACAAACACAATGAAGCCGACAATGGCTAGCATGAAGGCGAGAAGCACAAAGAGCACAAGAAAATTCCAAGTGTGATTGACGAAAACCTTTTCGTAAAGGTCTGCCGCCGCTCGCGGGAGCCCCACCACGATGCCGGCGAAAATTAACAGCGACATCCCGTTGCCGATGCCGCGCGCTGTGATCTGCTCGCCCAACCACATAATGAAAATAGAGCCTGTGGTCAGGGTCAATACAGTGGTGAAGACGAAAGCAGGACCCGGATGATCCACCAGACCAACCCCCAAGGCTGTCTGCCTCTCCAAGGCGATCGCGATTCCGAAAGCCTGGAATGCGCTCAAGCCCACCGTCATCCAGCGGGTATATTCGGTTATTTTCTTACGCCCCAAATCGCCCTCTTTCGAGAGCTTTTCGAGATGCGGCGAAACCACCGTGAGCAATTGCAGGATAATCGAAGCCGTAATGTACGGCATGATTCCCAAAGCAAAAACCGTCAAACGCCGCAGGCTGCCGCCGGAGAACATCGCCAGGAGTCCGAACAGCGAGCCGCCCATTTGATTGAACATCTGTTCGAAAACGTCGGCATTGATGCCGGGGGTAGGGATAAATGCACCCAACCTGTACACGGCAAGCATCGCCAAAGTAAAGAGGATGCGTTTCCGTAGATCCGGAATCTCGGTAATGCTTTTAAGAGACTCGAGCATTACGAAATGACCTCAGCCTTCCCGCCAGCTTTCTGGATCTTCTCCAGGGCGGACTTGGAAAAAAAGTGCGCAGAAACGTGAAGTGCCGCCTTCAGTTCGCCGCCACCGAGGATTTTCAGTCCAGCGCCCAACTTCTTCACCATGCCGCGCGCAACGAGAAGCTCGGGCGTGATCTTCTCCTCCGGTTTGAATTTCTCAAGGTCCTTCAGGTTCACGACGGCGTATATCTTGCGAAAAATGTTGGTGAAACCCCGCTTGGGTAGGCGGCGGTGGAGCGGCATCTGTCCGCCCTCGAAGCCCGGACGCATGCGCATGCCCGCCCTTGAGCGTTGGCCTTTTGCCCCGCGGGTGGCCGTCTTCCCGTGACCTGATCCCATTCCCTGTCCGACTCGCTTGGAGCGCTTACTGGCCCCCACCGGCGGTCGGAGTGTTCCAATGTGTGTCGCCATATATCTCCAGCCTATTCCTTGCTCGCTTACGCCGGCTCGCTTCCTCCCGGCGTGGACTCTTTCTCTTGATTGGCATTAGCGGGTGTGACTTCCGCGGCCTCAGGTTGCACTGCGGCCGCTTCGCCCCCAGCGTCTTTTGCCACCACCGGAGTAGGTTCGGCTGGCGCTGCCACTGGGGCATGGACCGTGTATTCCGGTACCGACGCCCAAGCCGGAGCCACGGGCTGAGGGATAATCTCCAGGAGGTGGGGCACGGAAGCAACGATTCCACGGATCTGAGGCGTGTCGGGCCGCACCACGGTATGATTCAGCTTGTTCAAACCCAAGCTCCGCACGATCGTCTTTTGGTGGTAGGTAAACCCAATCCCGCTTCTCACCCACTTAATTCGAATTGTCTTGAGTGTCTTTTCCGCCACAGTTCGTCTTCCTCTATGAAACCGACAGTCAACAGCCAGCGGTCACTTTTAGCCATCAGCTTCCTTCTAAATCTCCTCCGCAGCTTTGCCGCGGGTATTTGCAACCTCTTGTAGGTCGCGCAACCGAAGTAGAGCATCCATGGTCGCCTTGACCACGTTATAGGGATTGGTGGTTCCCAAGGATTTGGTCAGCACATTCTGAATTCCTGCCGCCTCCACCACCGCGCGCACCGCACCGCCGGCGATCACTCCGGTTCCAGGCGGCGCAGGCTTCAGCAACACCCTGCCTGCCCCGTAATGGCCTGTGACCGTGTGGGGAATCGATCCCTGAGACACGTTCACCTTCGCCAGCGACTTCTTCGCAGACTCTATCCCTTTGCGAATCGCCATGGGAACTTCGCGCGCCTTGCCGGAGCCATAACCGACAATGCCGGCGCCGTCACCCACAACGACCAGTGCCGCAAAACTTAGGTTCTTTCCGCCTTTGACAACCTTGGTGACGCGATTGATTGCGATCACCTGGTCTTTGAGCTGCAATGCGTTCGGGTCAATCCGATTCGCCAAGTCTTCCTCCTGCCGTATCCCCTAGAATTTCAGCCCCGCCGCGCGAGCAGCGTCAGCCAGCGCTTTGACGCGCCCGTGATAGGCATAGCCACCTCGGTCAAAAACCACGCTGGGAATTCCCCCGGCGATGGCGCGTTGGGCTAGAACTTGCCCCACCACTTTTGCCGCAGAGACGTTCCCGCCGCTTTTGAGCGTCGCGCGCACTTCCTTGTCGCGCGTCGACGCCGCCACCAAGGTGTGGCCGCTGCTATCATCAACGACCTGGGCATAAATATGCTTGAGCGATCGAAAAACGTTTAGACGTGGCGCTTGTACCCGTCCGCTCACTCGGGTGCGGATTCGCACGTGAATCCGCTGGCGCGCCACGTCTTTGGAAACCATCTGTAACATCAGGAACTCTCCGCTTTCCTTGGCCTCAAACTACCCTGCTTTGCCTGCGCCCCCGGCCGCTGCCGCCGCCTTGCCTACCTTCTTCTTCAGGCGCTCGCCGGTATAGCGAATACCTTTATTCTTGTAAGGGTCGGGGGGGCGCAAGCCGCGAATCTTTGCAGCCACGTGCCCCACTAGTTGTTTGTCCGGACCGCTCACAATGAGATGCGTTTGCTTTTCCACACTAATGGCAACCCCATCGGGAACCGCAAACTCGATCGGATGCGAATAACCGAGCGTAAACGTCACGGACTTGCCCTTGGACTCTGCGCGATAGCCAATCCCGACAATGTCCAGGTGTCGATCAAAGCCCTGGGTCACGCCATGAACGGCGTTGGCGAGCAGGCTGCGAGCCAGCCCATGCAAAGCCGCTTGTTCGTCGCTATCACGCTTCAGGAGCAGATGGCCATCCTGTTTTTCGAGCTGGATTCCGTGGGGGAGAGGAATCCGCAGAGTCCCCTTGGGCCCCTTCACCGCCAGCGACGGTCCGTCCGTCTGCACGGTGACGCCCGCGGGCAAAGCAATTATCTTTCGTCCTATTCTTGACATAGTAGCATCACGTTCTGTCTGTCATTTCGCGGGCGCAAAGGTCATGCCTCCGCGTTCCCTTGCCGGCTCCGGACCTCGGGCTCCGGATTCATACTTTAGGCCACGCTACAGAGCACTTCGCCACCGACTCCAGCCTTACGGGCAGCCTTGCCGGTCAGCACTCCGCGCGGCGTAGTGAGGATGCTCACTCCCAGCCCTCCCAGAATTCGAGGGACCTCATGCGCTCCAACGTAGACCCGGCGCCCGGGCTTCGAAACCCGATCAATGCTGGCGATGGCATTCGTCCCGTCAGTCGCGTACTTCAGGAAAACCTTCAGAACTTTCTTCTTGCCCTCTTCGCCCACCTTGAAGTTGCTGATGTAGCCTTCTTCCTTCAGAATGCGAGCCACCTCAACTTTGAGCTTCGAGGAAGGCATATCCACCCGTGGATGACGCGCTTGAATTCCGTTGCGAATTCGAGTGAGCATATCGGCGATGGGATCAGTAACGGCTGACATAAGACTCCCGCTTCTGGCACTGGACGAACTTCTCGTCCAGTGTTACCAGCTCGATTTAATGACTCCGGGGATATCACCCCGAAGCGCCAACTCCCGGAAATGGAGACGGCACATCTTGAACTTGCCGAGGTAACCGCGCGGCCGCCCGCAAATCAGACAGCGGTTCCGGTGCCGAATTTTGAATTTCGGCTTCTTGCGCAATTTGGCCATCATGGAAGTACGTGCCACGTTTTACCCCCCTGCCTTTTCGCTGGCCTGTGCCGCGGCTTGCCGCCGTACAGCATCCGAACGGAAGGGCATTCCCAGGTGCCGCAGCAATGCCATGGCCTCAGCGTCGGTCCTGGCATCAGTAACGATTGTAATATTCATGCCTTTGGTTTTGTCGACCTTGGCATAGTCAATTTCCGGAAAAACCAACTGGTCGCGGAGGCCCAGCGTGTAGTTCCCCCGGCCATCGAATGCGCGCGTGGAGACGCCGCGAAAATCGCGAACGCGCGGCATGGCAACGTTGGTCAGGCGGTCGAAGAATTCGTACATACGATCGCCGCGCAAGGTCACCACCACTCCGATGGGCATGTTCTTCCGCAGCTTGAAATTGGCGATCGACTTTCGCGCGCGTGTAATTACAGGCTTCTGCCCTGTGATCTGGCCCAGTTCCGCGGAGGCCGAATCGAGCAGCTTGGCATTCTGGATCGCTTCTCCCAACCCCATGTTGACCACAATCTTTCGCAAGCGTGGAACAGCGTTGGCGTTGGTGTAGCTGAATTCCTTCACCAGGACCGGCACGACTTCCTTTTGGTATCGCTCTTTCAGTCTCGGAGCCATGATTACGTTCTTTCCTCCCGGCCTTTACTTATCCAAGGATTTCTTACACGTGGAGCAGATGCGCACTTTCTTGCCTTCCGCCATTTCGCGGTGCTGAATGCGCGTGGGCCCGCATTCGCTGCAAACCAGCGCCACATTAGAAACGTGGATGGGGCCTTCCTTTTCCAGGATTCCGCCACGAATCTGTTTGGCGGGGTTGGGCCGCACGTGCCGCTTCACCATGTTCACGTGCTCGACGAAAATTCTCTGCTTAGTGGGCTCGACTTCCAGGACCCTTCCCCGTGTCGGCTGTCCCGAAGGCCCCCGGCTTCGCCCCGCAATCACTTGCACGATATCGTTCTTACGAATATCCATGGTACCTCTCCGCCCCTCGCGGCCGTCCCGCTCTCGACGTCGATCCTGAGAGCGCGCTTGCTGTCTACTGCATTTACAGAACTTCGGGCGCCAAAGAAACAATCTTCAGGAATTTCTTCTCACGCAGTTCGCGTGCCACCGGTCCGAAAACGCGCGTTCCTACCGGCTCATTGGCGTCAGTGATCAGCACCGCGGCATTTTCATCGAACCGGATATAGCTGCCGTCGCGGCGTCGTTGCTCTTTCCGCATCCGGACGATGACGCACTTCACCACTTTGCCCTTGGGAATCGCGCTGTCAGGAGCGGCCTCTTTCACCGCCGCGGTAATGATGTCTCCCAAGCCCGCCTGCAATCCCACATCGCCGCCCAGGGGCAAGATGCAGGACAGCTTGCGCGCTCCGGAATTATCCGCCACCTGCAGAATGGTCCGCATCCCGATCATACTTGCACCTCCGGCACGGGCGCGACCAATGTCGCCTTGGCCACAATTTCCACTACTCGCCACCGCTTGCGGCTGCTCAAGGGGCGGGTCTCCTGGATTCTGACCGTGTCGCCCACTCGGCACTCATTCTTTTCGTCGTGCGCAAGAAAGTTCTTCGACCGCCGCACCACGCGTTTGTAGAGAGGATGGGTAACCTGTCGCTCCACGGTAATCACCACCGTCTTCTGCATCTTATTGCTGGTGACTACCCCCACCTTTTCTTGCCGCTTGCCTTGTGTGGCGCTCTGCGCCTGTCCGACCGCTGTTTCCGTCACCTTGCACCTACTTCGTTTGGGTTGCGCCGCTTTGGCGCTCACGCATCAATGTTTTAACTCTCGCGATCCCCTTGCGCAGCTCCCGGACGGCAGTAAGGTGTTCCGATTGGCCGCCCGCCATCTGGAATTTCAGCCGGAAGAGTTGATCGGAAAACTCCCGGTCGCGAGTTTTCAACTCCGCGTCAGTCCACTCCCGCATTTTTTCTGCGGGCCACTTCCATCGTTTGTCCTTCTCCAGTTTCATGACTTCTGCTCCATGACCGGTTAGACTGACTGGGCTCGCGACACAAACTGTGTCGGCAGTGGCAGCTTGTGACTGGCCAGCCGCAATGCCTCGCGCGCCTCTGCTTCCGGCACGCCTTCCATTTCAAACAGAATCCGTCCCGGCTTTACCACTGCCACCCAGAACTCAGGGGCGCCCTTGCCTTTACCCATACGGGTTTCGGCGGGTTTCTTGGTTACCGGCTTATCGGGGAAAATTCGAATCCAGAGCTTCCCGCCGCGCTTGATAAATCGCATGATGGCGACGCGACTAGCTTCAATTTGCCGGTCAGAAATCCATCCCGCCTCGAGGACCTTCAATCCGAAATCCCCAAACGACATATCGGAGCCGCGCCAGGCCTTGCCGCACATACGTCCGCGCTGTTGCTTGCGATACTTAACTTTGCTCGGCATTAACATGATTTCATTCTCAGTTCTAGATATTCAGAGCGCAGTTGGCACCCATCGGCTTTCCCTTACACACCGGGATTGGCAACTGGAGACTTCTCTTGCGCCACCGGCGGCACCGGCGCCACAGGGGCGACAGGCGCGGCTACAGCAGCGGGCTTCTCCGCCCGCCGTTTCTGCTCCAAGATTTCGCCGTTATAAATCCAACACTTCACGCCGATCACTCCGTAGGTTGTCCGCGCTTCAGCCTGTCCATAATCGATATCGGCGCGCAGCGTATGCAGCGGCAAACGGCCTTGCAGGTACCACTCCGACCGCGCAATTTCCGCGCCGTTCAGGCGCCCACCGCACCGGATTTTAATTCCTTTGCAGCCAAATCGTAAGGCTGAATCCACCGATTTCCGCATAGCGCGGCGAAAGGCAACGCGCTTTTCGAGTTGCAGGCAGATCGCTTCCGCCACCAATTGCGCATTCAGCTCCGGGCGATGCACTTCCTGGATATTGATGGGAAGAACTTCGCGACCCGTGCGCTTCTGAATTTCCTGCCGGAGGCGGTCGATTTCTGCACCCTTGCGGCCAATGATAATGCCGGGCCGCGCAGTGAAAATAGTAACCTTGAGCTTGTTGCCGGGACGCTCGACTTCAATCGACGCTACACCGGCGGCGCGGAGTTGGTCTTTAAGCCGCGCCTTAAGCTTCAGGTCTTCGTGGAGCAGCTCAGCGTATTCTTTCTTAGCAAACCAACGCGACTTCCACGTTTTGTTGTATCCCAGGCGGAACCCGTAAGGATGAACTTTCTGACCCACCCTATGCCTCCTTTAGAGCCTTCAGCAGTTAGCAATTGGCTTCAAGCAGAGCCTTCACTGATCTCTGACCCCTGCGTGCTGCTGGCTTCTTACTTTTCGTCGTCCGAGCGCGCAGACGGTAAACTACTTTTCCGGCGCTTCCACCACAACCGTGATCGAACTTGTTCGGCGCTGGTAACGAAAGGCGCGACCCTGGGGAGCCGGCCGCACGCGCTTTTGCCGCGGACCTTCGTTGACGAAAATCCTCGAAACCACCAGGTCGTCAACGTCGAGATGTTCTGACTTCTGCTCGGCATTAGAAACCGCCGAGCGCAGAATCTTTTCGAGGTCATGCGTCACGCGCTTCTTCGTAAAATTCAGAATACTGAGTGCCTGGCTGACGCTCTTGCCGCGAATCTGGTCTACGACCAATCGAGCTTTCTGCGGCGAGATTCTTATGTACTTGTATGTGGCGCTTGCTTCCATCGATTCACCTGAACTTCGGGGTCAGAGACCCGAAAATTAGCTGCCGCCTCCTGCACCCGCCGGAGGCGCTGCCGCCCTCGGGCCGCCAGTAACCGGTGGAGGCGCCGCCGCCGCGGCAGCCTTCTCCGCCGCGACTTTTACACCGTGCCCCTTGAAGGTACGGGTCGGTGAGAATTCGCCCAACTTGTGTCCCACCATATTCTCCGTGACGTAAACGGGAATGAACTTCTTGCCATTGTGGACGGCAATCGTGTGACCGATCATCTCGGGCACAATCGTGGACCGCCGCGACCAGGTCTTGACAACTTTCTTTTCGAACCGCCGGTTGAGCAGTTCAATCTTCTTCATCAAGTGATCGTCCACGAACGGACCCTTTTTCAGCGACCTTCCCAAGTTGCCCTCCCGCTTGTTAGCTTTCAGCTTTCAGCCAACAGCCAATGCTAAAGCTGAGTGCTGACAGCCGACCGCTTCTTCACTTCTTCTCCCGCCGCTTGACGATATAACGGTCCGTAGATTTGTTGTTTCTTGTCTTGTAACCGCGTGTCGGCTGGCCCCAGGGCGTCACGGGATGGCGGCCACCGGAGGTCTTGCCTTCTCCGCCACCCAGAGGATGATCCACCGGGTTCATGGCAACGCCCCGCACGGTGGGACGGATTCCCATCCAGCGCTTTCGGCCGGCCTTGCCGATGGAGATGTTTTCGTGGTCCAGGTTTCCAACCTGACCGATGGTGGCCACACACTCAATGAAGACCTTGCGAACTTCCCCCGATGGCAAGCGCACCTGGGCGTATTCGCCTTCTTTTGCCAGCAACTGCGCCGAACCCCCGGCACTACGAACCATCTGCCCACCCTTCCCGGGGCGCATCTCGATGTTATGAATCATCGTGCCCACAGGAATGTTCTTCAGAGGAAGCGAGTTGCCAGTCACGATATCCGCTTCCGGTCCGGAAACCACGTGGTCTCCCACTTTCAGGCCCTGCGGATAGAGGATATATCGCTTTTCGCCGTCGGCGTAGCTTAGCAGGGCGATAAAGGCGGAACGATTCGGGTCGTACTCGATGGTGGCCACGCGCGCGGGAACGCCGGTCTTGTCGCGCTTGAAATCAATCACCCGGTAGTGACGCTTGTGGCCTCCACCGCGGCGCCAAATCGTGGTTTCCCCTTGGTTGTTCCGGCCTGAAATGCGGTTTTTCGGCTCCAAGAGTGACTTATGGGGCTGCGAGGTCGTGATTTCCTCAAAAGTCAGACCAGTTTGAAACCGCCGTGTTTCCGTATAGGGTCGGTAAGTTTTGATTCCCATAACCTTCATCTTCCGCGGCACGCGCCGCTCGACTCATCAAGCTTGCTTACGCGCTTTCCGTGTACTCCGGCATTTTCTCGCCTGACCGGAGCTTGACATAAGCCTTCTTCCATTCCGGGCGGTGGCCCACTGTTTTCCCCCGCCGGCGCTCCTTGCCCAAAAAGGTGGAAGTGTGCACGGACTCCACTTTGGCTTTGAAAACGATCTGTACCGCTTCCTTTATTTCCGTTTTGGTGGCGTGTGGATCAACCTTGAAGCACAGTGTCCGATCTCCCTCTTTCGCCGCCAAACTCTTTTCCGTGACGATGGGCTTCCGCAATACTTGGTAAGGGCTCAGGTTCATCGCAGCGCCTCCTGGAGCCGCGTTAGCGCCCCCTCAGAAATCAGCAACTGATTGTGACTCAGCACGTGGTAAGGGTGCAGTTCGTGCCGCCGCACCAGGTCGCATCCCTGCACATTCCGCGAGGAAAGTTCCAGGTTGCGGCTTACCGCATCGTCCACGATCAGTACTCCCTTTTCCAAACCCAGCCTGTGCAGCGCTCCGGAGAATCCTTTGGTCTTGGGCTCGCCCAAGTTGAATTGATCCACCACCGTCAGCTTGTGGTCCTGAAATTTCGCCGCCAATGCCGACCGCAAGGCCCCCCGCAGCATTCCCTTTGGAAGCGCGTAGGAGTAATCACGCGGCTGAGGGCCGTGGGCAATCGAGCCGTGCCGCCACAGGGAACTGCGATTGCTTCCCACGCGAGCGCGGCCGGTTCCCTTTTGCCGCCACGGCTTCTTGCCACCACCACTCACCTCGCCGCGGCTCTTGGTCTTGTGAGTGCCGCGACGCTGGCTGGCCAGATACTGCTTGACCGCTTCCCAAAGCAGGCTCTGGTTGGGCCTCGAACCAAAAACTTCGTCGGAGACCTGGAGATCCCTCAACGTCTGCCCTTCAAGATTTTTGACTTCAACGGTTGCCATGTTCGTCCTTGTGCCTACTGCCTACTGCTTTCTGCCTGCTCTCACTTATGGGGCGCCTTGGCCTTGTGCACAATTACGTACCCGCCCTGTGGGCCAGGTACGGATCCTTCGATCAAAATCGTGTTTTCATCCGCCAGCACCTGTACCACCCTGAGGTTCCGCGTAGTCACTTGCGCGTTCCCCATGTGACCGGCAGCGCGCATGCCCTTCATGACTCGCGAGGGAAACGCCGAGGCGCCAATCGAGCCCGGCGCGCGGTGAAACATGGAACCGTGCGCTTCGCCGCCTCCACCAAAATGGTGCCGCTTATGGAACCCCGCAAACCCGCGCCCTTTCGAGGTGCCGACAACATCGACACGGTCGTTGACGGCGAAAACATCCACCAGGACTTTGTCCCCGACCTTTAGGTCGCCGCCGTCCTGCGCCAAGGGCACTTCGCGAAGGAAGCGCACGGGATTCGCGCTCGCCTTTCTGAAGTGTCCCTCCAGGGGCCTTTTCACCCGCCGGGGAGGAGGCACCTCGACCAGTCCCAGTTGCGCGGCCTCATACCCGTCCGTCTGCGCTGTCTTGCGCTGCACCACAACGCACGGGCCCGCTTTCAACACGGTCACTGGTACCACGTCGCCGTTTTCAGCGAAAACCTGCGTCATGCCGAGCTTTTTGCCGAGTATGGCTTTTACCATGTTCATCACTTGTCCCTTGTCACTTGTCATTTGTCATTTGTCCGTTAGCAGGTTTCCGTCCGCCAAGAACAAGGGACAAAGGACAAGGGACTACTTACTTCGTATGTTCTTTGCCAAACGCCTTGATTTCGATGTCCACTCCCGAAGGCAAATCGAGCTTAGTCAGTGCCTCGATCGTTCCGGAGGTCGGCTCCAAGATATCCACCAGCCGCTTATGCGTTCGAATCTCGAACTGCTCGCGTGATTTCTTGTCCGTGTGGGGCGACCGCAGCACGCAGTACTTGTTCTTGATCGTGGGCAAGGGGATCGGCCCCGCCACCTGCGCGCCCGTACGCTTTGCCGTCGAGACGATCTCTGCCGCTGACTGGTCAAGAATCCTATGATCGTATGCCTTGAGACGAATCCTAATTTTCTGGTGCAGCATCGTTATTTCAATCCTTGGCTATTAGCCATCAGCTTTCAGCCACGCCGTCTTGCTGACGGCTGATCGCTGATTGCTGTCCACTCTACTTCAAAATCTCGGCGACGGTCCCGGCGCCGACGGTGTGGCCGCCCTCGCGAATGGCGAAGCGCAGCCCTTTCTCCATGGCGATCGGCGTGATCAGTTCGATTTCCAGGCTCACGTTGTCTCCCGGCATCACCATTTCCGTCCCCGCTGGTAGCGTCGCCACCCCCGTCACGTCGGTCGTCCGGAAGTAAAACTGCGGACGATACCCGTTGAAGAACGGCGTGTGCCGTCCACCTTCTTCCTTACTCAAGATATACACCGAGGAGGTGAACTTGGTGTGCGGAGTGATCGACCCCGGCTTTGCCAGCACCATGCCGCGCTCCACATCGTCCTTTTCCGTTCCCCGCAGCAACACCCCGATGTTATCGCCCGCCTGCCCTTCGTCCAGCAGCTTCTTGAACATTTCCACGCCCGTCACCACGCGCTTGAACGGCTCCGGCCGCAATCCCACGATCTCGATTTCTTCCTGCACCTTCACCTTGCCGCGCTCCACGCGCCCCGTCACCACCGTGCCCCGGCCCGAGATCGAGAAGATGTCTTCCACCGGCATCAGGAACGGCTTGTCAATCTGCCGCTCCGGCATCGGGATGTAGCTGTCCACCGCATCCATCAGCTCGTGGATCGACTTCTCCCATTTCGCGTCACCCTCCAGAGCCTTCAGCGCCGAACCCCGAATCACCGGAATCTTGTCCCCCGGAAACTGATACTTGTTCAGCAGGTCGCGCACTTCCACTTCCACCAGCTCCAGCAATTCCTCGTCCTCCACCGCGTCGCACTTGTTCATGTACACCACGATGTAGGGCACGTTCACCTGGCGGGCCAGCAGCACGTGCTCGCGCGTCTGCGGCATCGGCCCGTCCGTCGCCGCCACCACCAGAATCGCTCCGTCCATCTGCGCCGCGCCCGTGATCATGTTCTTGATGTAGTCGGCGTGCCCCGGGCAGTCCACATGCGCGTAGTGCCGGTTCTTCGTCTCGTACTCCACGTGCGCAATCGCGATCGTGATCCCGCGCGCCTTCTCCTCCGGCGCGTTGTCAATCGAGTCAAACGCCCGGAACTTCACCTTGGGATTTCCCTTCGCCAACACCTTGGTGATCGCCGCCGTCAACGTCGTCTTCCCGTGATCGATGTGACCAATCGTCCCCACATTCATGTGCGGCTTCGACCGATCAAATTTTTCCTTGGCCAT
>Ga0187891_1001131_pt1 | contig 23699 bp, 19 predicted proteins | sample June2016WEW_21_4_FD_132990 | JGI IMG/M metagenome (GOLD analysis project Ga0187891, IMG submission 132990) | Peatland microbial communities from SPRUCE experiment site at the Marcell Experimental Forest, Minnesota, USA - June2016WEW_21_40 | ecosystem: Environmental > Terrestrial > Soil >... | reverse complement strand
TTAAACGAATACGTGAACGAACAGATGGGCGGCGAGGCCAACGTGGAGGTGCTGTGGCGGGAACTGCTGCGCCTGCTGGAGGAGGAGATCGCGGCCGTGAGGGCGGCGTTCGAGGAGGAGATGCAGGTGCAGGAGGAGAAGGACGAGATCGAGCGGGACGCCTGCCTGGCTCCGGCGGGGGAGACGTGGGAGATGTTGACGCGGCAGGAAATGGCGCTCGACCGGTCGATTGACCGCAAGGTGAGGATTATCCTGACCCTGCGCCAAGAACACGCCCGCGCGTGTAGGGGCGGTTCGCGAACCGCGCAATCGTCAACCAGCCCTCCCGGCAATGAGCGGGACGACCGTGCGGCCGAGGAACTGAGTAAGGTCGTGGGGCTGGACGCTCGGACAGAAAGTCTGGCAGAGGAGAACGCCGGCGAAATACCAAAATCGCCGGAACAAAGCCAGAATGTTATAGAAAACAAAGGACCGGCCGCAGAGGGGGTCAATGCATGAAGGGTAGCGCGGACCTGCTTTTCAGGTCCGCGGTTCGCGGCAAGCGCCGCGGCGTCAGGCTCCTGATCAGATTGGACGGCCCAGTAGCGCCGCCCCCTGCGGGCGACCGCTCCGGGCGGGCACAACACCGCCCCGACACCGGCGCGCGCGGCTGGATTCAGGGTCCCGGCCTATTTCGACTCAGTGGGTGGCGTAAGTGTGTAGGTAACGTCGCGGTCGAGCCGCATACCGATCAACGAGCCCGCCGCCAAGGAGGCTTGTTTGCCATGAGGAAGGAGGATCGCCAAAGCCAGGCCTGTGGCGGCCCCGGCAATGCCCGTGCCGAGCCCGCCGGCTGCGCCCACCGCAGTGCTGGCGGCGATAATGGCCACTTGCTTCTTGCGGGAGGCACCGCCTCCCTTCAAATCGCCCTCCGGCCCGACATTGGGGTCGCTTCCGCCCTCGCTCGAAAAGACTTCGGTGAGTGAACCGGTGATCGCTAGCCTCTGGCCATTGGGCAGCTCAACGGTGTCAAAAACCAGGGACAGATCGCCGCCTTTTCCACGCCGCGCGGCGGCCTTCACCTCGGCAATATGCCCGTCAATCCGCGTGCCTTTGGCCAGAACGTCCTGGTCCTCGACCGCCACGGGATCAAGCAAGGTGGTCAGGATCCTATCGCCGGCGCGGGAAGTCTTGGAGCTGACTGAGGAGTGGAGCTGGAGCTTGAATTCCGTCCCTTCAGGAATCGTGATCTCGTTCTCGTTCGGGGTGGGATTGTCGGAAGCGTTGTCCGTCGCATTCTCGGCGGGTTGTTGAGCCTCTGGCTGCGGCTGTTGCTGCTGCGGTTGCTGCTGTTGCTCTTGTTGAGCCCAAGCCGGCAGCGCGAAAAGCAGTAAGCCCAACCCCGCTGCCGACATCCAGAGAAACTTTCGCTCCATTACCTGACTCCCGGCCCTAGCGCTTAAAGTCGTCTTCAGACGTCCTGATCCCAACTCACCTTTTACCATTAAACGTCGAAATGAGTCAAAGAGAAAATGGGCGCAAAAGTCCCGTGCTCATCTCGCTCTAAGTATTGGATGCATTGGGCTGCTGCGGGTTGGATGCTTGTAGGGGCGCCCCTGGTGGGCGCCCTCTGAGGAGGGCAGGCACAAGGCCTGCCCCTACCGCCCTGTTATTCGTGCACCTCCGCGTGGTGCCGAACCTCGACTCCCTCCACCAGGAACAATACGTCTTCGGCAATGTTGGTGGCATGGTCGGCGAGTCGCTCCAGGGCACGCGCAATGAACATCAGGTTGATACATTGGCGGACCGAGCTGGAATCCTGCTCCATCACGCCGATCAGCTCTTCGTACACAGCGTCGCGCAGTTGATCGATGACATCATCGGAGGTAAGGATAGTCCGTGCCAGTTCGGCGTCCTTCTTCACGAAGGCATCCAGGCTTTTCCGGATCATCGACTGGGCAAGGCTCGCCATGTGAGGAATGTCGACCAGTTCTTTCGGCAGGGGCTCACGCATCAGGGCCAGAGTCCTGCGCACGATATTCACCGAAATATCCCCCATGCGTTCCAGGTCGTTGTTGATCTTGATGGCGGCGGTAATGAATCGGAGGTCGGTGGCCATGGGCTGGACGCGCGCCAAAAGACTGGTCGCCAGCTCATCGATATCAATCTCCATGCGGTTGATGCGGGCTTCGTTCTGGAGCACTTGCTGCGCCGCCTCCTCATTCTTCTCGATCAGCGACTGGACGCTGCGGTAAACGGAGTCCTCCACCAGCCCGCTCATTTCCAGCAGGCGGTTTCTCAGGTGATCAAGTTCTTCTTCAAAATGGCGTACCATGCCTCTGCCTTCCTCCTCTACCCGAACCGGCCGGTGATGTAATCTTCGGTCTCCTTCTTGGCTGGAGTCTTGAAGATCACCGCCGTCTTGTTGTATTCGATGAGTTTGCCCAAGAGAAAGAAACCTGTGTAATCCGCCACGCGCGCCGCCTGCTGCATGTTGTGGGTGACAATGACCTCCGTGCATTGGTCCTGAAGGGAAAAGAGCAGCTCCTCGATTTTCGCAGTGGCAATGGGATCGAGAGCGGAACAAGGCTCGTCGAGGAGCAGCACTTCAGGGTCAACTGCCAGAGCCCTGGCGATGCACAAGCGCTGCTGCTGCCCCCCCGAAAGCGCGTACGCGGACTTGTGGAGCGAATCCTTCACTTCATCCCACAGCGCCGCGCGCCGCAAGCTCTTCTCAACCTTCTCCTGCAAGGCCGCCCCGCGATAACTCCCATTCACGCGGAGCCCGTAGGCAATGTTGTCGAAAATGGACTTCGGAAACGGGTTCGGCCTCTGAAACACCATCCCTACGCGGCGGCGCAACGCCACCGGGTCCATGGCGAGAAGGTCCTCATTGTCGAACAGGATTTCGCCCTCGGCCCTGGCGTGTGGCAGGGTCTCGTACATGCGGTTCAGGGTTCGCAAGAACGTAGACTTGCCACAACCCGAAGGACCAATCAGCGCCGTAATGCGGTTCGTCAGGATCTGAAGACCGATGCCAAAAAGAGCTTGTTTGGGACCGTAGTAGAAGTCCAATCCGGAAACCCGCATCTTCACGTCGTCGGCGGCCACTGTCCCTCCTCGAGACTGCGCGGGATACCTTGCCTGTTTGGCGGTAGCCATACTGCCAAGTGTCGAAGTCGTCATGAACCTCACCGCCTTGGAAGGTGCGAGAAGTTCGATCCGGCCCGATTTCAGCGTACCCGGTCCATGAAGAATTCAGGTAGCAACACGCCACGGAGTGGGCCCTCGCGATTCCTTCCCCACCTACAAATGGGCCGATCGGCCGGAAAAAGTCCACCTGGCGATCACGTTCGCTACCAACACCAGAGTCAAAAGAACCAACGCAGCCGCCCAGGCCTGTCTGTGCCAGTCATCGTACGGCGAGATAGCATAAGTATAGACCATGACCGGCAGCGAGGCCGTGGGCTGATTCCATCCCCGGCTCCAAAACCGATTGCTAAAGGCGGTGAACAACAGAGGCGCCGTTTCGCCGGAGACACGAGCGATGTCCAGAACGATTCCGGTGATGATCCCCTTGCGCGCCGCCGGAACGGCCACGGTGGCGATGGTTTTCCATTTGCTCGCCCCCAAAGCCAGCGCGCCCTCGCGCAGCATCAGCGGGACGGTCCGCAAGGCTTCTTCGGTACTGCGCACGGCGATAGGGATCATCATGACGCCGAGCGCCAAGCTTCCGGCTAAGGTTGAAAAGTGCTTCATCGGCAAGACCACGACCGTGAAAGCAAAAATCCCCATTACAATCGAGGGCACGCCGTTCAAGAGATCAGCCGTGTAGCGAACCACAAAGGAAAACGTCTGGCCGCCGAATTCAGCCAAGTAGACTCCGCCCAGGAAACCGATCGGGATGCCGAAGGCGGACGCCAGAAGCAGCAGTTTCGCGCTCCCCACGATAGCGTTGGCCATTCCTCCACCGGTTTCGCCCACGGGGGTCGGCAAGTGGGTCAGAAAAGTCCAACTGAGAGAGCTGCCACCATACCAGAGAAGGTAGCCCAGAATGAAAAACAAAACGCCCACGGTGACCAGAGCGCAAAGTCCCGTCAGGCTGAACATGACGACGTTGACGAGTTTCCGCCAGACATTGCGCCAGCCCATTAATGCCCCGAACCTTTCTTCGTCGTGGAAATGATAAAGACTCTTGCCAAGCCGTTAATCACGATCGTCAGCGCGAACAGCACCAAGCCAAGCTCAACCAACGACTGGAGGTAAAGATCGCCCGTGGCTTCCGTAAATTCGTTGGCAATGACGGCGGCGATGGAATAGGCGGGCGCAAACAAGGAAGCACTAATCTTGGGATCATTGCCGATGACCATGGTCACTGCCATGGTTTCGCCGAGAGCTCGCGCTAAGGAGAGAAAGATCGAGGCCGTGATGCCAATGCGGGCAAAGGGGACAACGACCTGCCAGGTAGACTCCCACTTTGTAGCGCCCAGCGCCAGCGCCGCCTCACGTTGCTCCACCGGAACGGCCAAAAGGACCTCGCGTGAAACCGAAATGATGAAGGGTACGACCATGATGGCGAGCACCAGACCGCCCGCCAACATTCCCACTCCGTACATCGGCCCCTGAAAAAGCGGCAGGAATCCCAAGGTGCGCTTCAGGAACGGCTCGCCATATTGACGGAGAACGGGCACCAGGATGAAAATCCCCAACACGCCGTAAATTACGCTGGGAACGGCGGCGAGGAGCTCGATGACAAAAGTCATGGCATTCGAGATGCGCGGCGGGGCCAACTCGGAAAGGAAGATGGCCGCCCCCACTCCCATCGGGACTGCCACAAGCAATGCCAACGCAGAGGTGACCAGCGTACCATAGATAAAAGGCAGAGCGCCGAAGTCTCCGCTCACCGGATCCCAGGTGCGGCCGGTCAGGAATCGAAATCCAAACTTGTGCAGGGGGAGTGTGGAATTTACGTAAAGTTGATGAACGAGGGCCACCGTCACCAGCAGGATGCTTGCCGCGCAAAAAAGCGTGAAGAGATGGGCGAAGGTATCTCCGCTTCGGAGGCCCTGGATAAGAGCCGGCACGCGACGCTTTGCCGCCGCGTGCCCGGTCGGAATTGGAACGCCTGCCATAATGATCGATCAGATTCCCCTTTTCTCTGAGGAGGGGAATAAGGGGCGGTGCGCCAACCACCGCCGGTCCCTCCTAATCCGAGAGGGGAGTGCCGACATAGGTTCTTACTGAATCAGCGAAATCTGCTTCAACTCTCTCGCCACCACTTCCTTGGGAAGCCGCGCGTAGGACAGAGGCTCGGCAGCCTTCTGGCCATCGTTGAGCATCCAGGTAAGAAAATTCTTGATCACCTGTTTCTTCTTGGCATCCTCAATCCTTGTGGGAATGAGCAGGTAAGTGAAGCTACTAATCGGATAAGCCGCTTTGCCGGGAGCATTAGTGATTGAAATGCGGAAATCCTCGGGAATGCTCTTCGCGAAAGCCGCGGCGGCGGCGGTCACGCTGGCCAGGTCCGCTTTGACGAACACCCCGGCTGAATTTCGAACCCGGCCATAAGGAATCTGATTCTGGATCGCGTAAATCAGTTCAACATAACCAATCGACCCTGGCGTCTGTTTAACCAAGCCCGTGACCTCCTCATTACCCTTTCCGCCCAACCCAACGGGCCAATTCACAGAGCTGTTCCGCCCCACCTTGCTTTGCCACTCGGCTGAGACTTTCGACAAGTAATCGACCCAGACGTACGTGGTTCCGCTGCCTTCCGAGCGGTGCACCACAACGATATCTGTACCAGGGAGATTCACTCCCTTGTTCTCTTTAGCAATCGCAGGGTCATTCCACTTGGTGATTTTGCCGAGATAGATGCCCACTAGAGCATCGGGCGTAAAATTAAGTTCCTGCGATAAACCAGGAATATTGTAGGTGGGAACAACGGCGCCCAAGACCGTGGGAAAATGCAAAATCTTGGTCTTCGCCTGCCCAAGCTGTTCGTCCGTCATGGGCATGTCGGAAGCGCCGAAATCCACCGTCCCCGACAGAAGCTGCCGGATTCCTGCTCCAGAACCAAGGGACTGATAATTGATCTCAATGTCGGGATGCAGCTTGTTGTAATCTGAAAACCACTTCGAGTAAATCGGGTACGGGAAAGTGGCGCCGGTAGCGCTGAGCATGATCGAGTCCGGGGAAGGCGCCGGCGCGGCGCTTGAGGTTGAAAACTGGAATTGTACAAGGCCAATCAAGGCAACAGCAGTACCGAGAAGAACCGTTGAGAGATACGGCAGTTTTTTCATGGGTATTATCCTCCACTCGCACTTTGCCCCCGCTCTTTTACAAGAGAATTAAGCGAAGGTTAACATTAGGGTTAGTGTCACCTGTGAGAGCCATCCTCCGAAGGCGCAGGCAACTCAGAATAGTGTGGGGGAGGCAGGTTACCTCGACATGAATAGAATGTTACAGAAATGTTGCAAGCTTCACTTCCCACTCCTGTGGGTAAGTCAACCGTGAGACCTAATAGGGGCCAGATCAACGCGATGCGCCATTCTTCGTATCTGCGGAGGTGAGCCGGGTTATGGCGCCAAGATGGTTCACATTCAGCTTCAGCGCCGCTTGGAATTCGTCCCGAGCCTGGGCTGCCTCACCCATTCCTAGGTTCCCCAGGCCGATGAGGTAATGGGCTTCGGCGAGGCGCAGGTGGCTGGAACGCCTCTGGCCGAACTTGGCGAAGTAGTCCGCCTCGGGGCGAGTGGCCAGCGCCTCATCACCTTTGCCGATCAGTTCGCCGAAAAACCGTGTTGCCTCCGCGGACCGGCCAAGCTTCTGAGCCGCCAGACCCGCGTAGTACAACATCTCTGGCCGCTCTCGCCGTTGTTGAGGCTTCAGCGTCGCTACGGCCTGCTGGAACATCTCCTGCGATTTCGTACTGTTTCCAAGCTCACCGTAAACCAAACCGATCCAGTAGTCAACCTCCGGTAGCCGGCCTTCTTGGTAAGGTTTGCCGACCTCAAGGTTCTCCGGATATTCGAGGGCTGCCTGGAAGTCTCCTAAAGCCTCGTTGAATTTGCCGGCGTTCAATTCTCTTTCGCCTGCGAGGAGGCATGCATCCACATAGACATCGTGAACATCGCCATAACCCTCCCAGTTGTGGAATCGGTGGGTCTTGAGCAATTGAAGAGCCTGCTCATACCGGCCCACCAGCAAGTAGACCTTCGCTTCCTGAGTCATCGCATCCGAGCGCTGGGCAGCCAGCGCGGGGTTGGATTCAAACGAAGCCAGTCTTTTCTGCGGCGAAACGTTTTCGGCTTCATACAGGATGTCGAGCTCAAACCGCAAACGGGAATTGTTCGGATCCAATGCGACAGCCCTTTCCATGGACGCAATCGCCTTGGGGCTATCGTTCTGCACCTGCTCGTAGCCCTGCGCGAGATTGCGGTACACGAGCGAGAATGAGCTGTCGATGGCGGCGGATTTTTTCCACTCTTTGATCGCGACATCAGGCTGCCGATCGTAAAGAAGATTTCCGAGATAGTATGGCGCGCGAGCATCGCCAGGATTGGCCTGCCTGGCAGCCTCGAGCACTTTCACTTCTTCGAGACGGAAAGGAAAAACATAGTCGGTGGGCATCTGGGCGGCCAAGTGAAAGTATCGGGTCGCTTCGCCGGGCTGGCCTGACTGCATCGCGAGATAGCCAAGGTCGTAATAAATGAGCGGATTCACTCTATTCTGGTCAGGGCTCGCAGCCACCAATTGCTTGAGAACCTGTTCCGCCTCACCCCCTAATCCGGCTTCGTAGTAGTTCGTGGCTAGTTCGAGATTCGACTGCACGGTGTTTCCCATGAAGGACTGAGGCTGCGAGTCCGCATCGAGCAAGGCGAGTTCATGAAGGCCCCAGTAGTCAAGCGGATCCACTGCCAACGCTTTATTGGCTGCTTCCTTGGCATCATCAGCGCGCCCCATGTGTCTGAGAACTGCGGACTTCAGATCCCAGGCCCTACAGTTAAGCGAGTTGTAAGCCAGCGAATGGTCAAGATCCGAGAGCGCTTGCGGCCAGTCGCCCCGCTGTCCATCTAGTACGGCAAGCTGCTCGTAGCTGGCGGCGGCCCACGCTTCGCTCCACGCGGCGCGGTGGAATGCATCCTCCGCTTCGCGATTCCTGCCCTCGCCTCGCAGCGTGACGCCCAGGTAGTAATACGCTTCGCCATCTTTGGGCCGCGTGTAATTGCGAGTGGCCCGGGCGAGAGCTGTCGTAAGTCTCTTCTCTGCGTGCTGCCAGAGTCCGCTCTCAGAGTAAAGGCGGCCCAGCGCGGTGTTAACCTCGTAGTTGCCAGGATCGCGGCTCAGGGCCTCTTCAAAGTAAGCGTAGGGCTCGAGAGCCGCGTTGTGGAATTGCTCGAGCCGCAGGCCGATGTGATAAAGCTCGTCGACTGTCTTGATCTCCTTCGGCGGAAGGGGAGGTTCAACCACGGGAGGCGTGCTCTCCGGCGCAAGTTTCACCGGCTGATAACTGAGCAGTTCCTGGTTTGCCGAATCCAGCAGCTCAGCCTTGAGATCGTCTTCGCGAACCCCAACCGGCAACGTGATGTCCTGAACAAAAGCCTTGGCAGGGGAGATGTCGATGCTCCGTTCAAACAGCGTTCGATTTCCGGCGGTCAAAACTGCCTTCGCGCTACGAAACTCCTGGGTCGTGGAAAAACCGATTTTCACCTTTCGCCCAGGTCCCACCTCCAGGTTCACCGCTCCATTCAGGTTTGCGTTCTTCGCGCCGCCGATACCCCGGATCGGGAACCAATACGCCGTGGCGATCTTCGTTTCCGAAGGCTGGATCCAACTGTAGTCAGGTTGGTTATCGGAGAAGTTTCCCGACATCAGCTCGAGGTAGTCGCCCTGGCTGTCCAAAACGTTGTCCCACAATTTGCCCTCGGGGCCATTGCCCCATTCGAAGAATTTTGCGCCCGGTGACACGTTATGGTCCTGGACGCAGATGATTCCCGCCTCCTTACCGTGATCATAGCCGCCGAAGAAATCTCCGTCGAAATTCCAGGCAAAGAAGGAGACGGGTGTGGGATGGTTCTTCCACCAACTCAAGTCCACACCTCGCGTGTAGTCAACGCCTTGGTAAACCTCGTGCGAAATTGGCCAGCGGGCGAAATCAACCTTGGCGTGGTACACCGCAAATTGTGTGTCCGGCGGAAAAATGACCTGATAATTCTCATTGGCGTGCACGCCGGCATTGGTGAAATCCAGAAACGAATGGACGTAGGACGTGCGATTGACCAGGACCGTAGTCACTTTCAGGTAGGACTTGCCGGGATAGAGGGTGATCCCCACCGCCCATTCCATGCGATGGCGGAGTTCCAATTCTCCTACCCAGATTGTGCTGCTGCCATCAGGATTTCTCAGCAAGCGGTGGTCCACGGGCAGATAGCTGGTGGCGCGGTGGTGGTGAGGGATGTTCCACTCGACGCCGCCGGAGATCCAGGCGCCCAGCATGCCGATCAGCGCCGGCTTGATTTCGGTTTGCCGATAGACGTAGTCATAGTTATCCGTCTTGTCGGTGGCGGAGAGAATGCGCCCCCCGAGCTCCGGAAGCACGCAGATCTTCACGTATTGGTTCTCAAGAAAGTCAGCTTGATAGGTCTTGTCGTGCCGAATATCCAGGAGGTTGTCATAGAGTCCGTAGGGATAAATCGCGCCTTGCGCGCCCTGATAGTCCCGTCCGGCATAAAACATCGGCTCAAGATCAGGCGGACCCGTTTCGTAGGTGGGAAGCACGAGCGGCGCTTGCCAGATGTTAACAGACTCCTGCGCCCCAAGCGGTGAAGTACATGCCGTTAATAACAGAGAGAAAAGGAAGACTTGCAGATAGATCGTGCCGTTTTTCACTTTGGTCACTCCTAACATGTCATCCTGAGTGTTTGTGACTTTTTTCTCGGGGAGGCGCAGACGTGCCGTCCTTTGGCATGTCTGCGCCTCCTGGGATCGAGAGGGGCGCCTACATCCCGACAAAAGAGCGTCGGGACGTAGGCGCCACCCTGCGGTTTGGGATCTGCGGTTCGAAGACTTGTCATCCTGAGCGAAGCGAAGGATCTCGGTAGTTCGTCATGAAGTGCGAAGGAAAGCAACTACAGGGATCCTTCGCTTCGCTCAGGATGACACGATCCTAAAATCTCCCGACCTACAGGCGACGCTGAGCGCCATCACTTTCCATACTCGTTCTTCACCACTTCACCACCCTTCATCACGAACTTCACATGCTGGAGCACGGTGATGTCCTGAAGTGGGTCGCCTTCTACGGCAATGATGTCAGCCCACTTGCCGGGCTCGAGGGTTCCTATTCTGTCGGACCAGCCCAGCAGATCGGCGTCGTTGACGGTCGCGGTTTGAATCGCCTCGAGCGGGCTCATGCCAATGCTGACGTAGACCGCCAACTCATGTGCGTTCAGGCCGTGGGGGTAAACGGCGGCGTCGGTACCCAGCCCGATCTTGACGCCCGCCTCGAATGCCTTCTTGGCATTGGTCTTTCCAAGTTCCGAAACCATCTCCATCTTGCGCCTGGCGAAGTCCGGAAGATTCGCGGTACGAGCATTTTCCCGCTGCCAATCCATCAGGTAGAGCGTCGGCACGAGATAAGTACCGTTCTTCTTGAGAGTCGCGATGGCGTCGTCGTTCATCAAGTGCCCGTGCTCCACGGAGTCCACGCCCGCCTCGGACGCCCAGATCACACCCTGAGCTCCGTGCGCGTGGGCGGCAACCTTCCGTCCCAGGCGGTGCGCGTCGTTCACGATGGCCTTCATCTCCTCGAGCGTGTACTGCGGGGCGTTCGGGTCATCTCCTTTCGAAAGAACTCCGCCGGTGGCGCAAATCTTGATCAGATCGGCGCCGTATTTGATGACCTCACGAGTCTTGTGCTGCACGGCCTCGACGCCGTCGGCGACGCCCTCGGCGGCGAAGTGAAACTCGAACGGCAGCAGATTCTCGTCGCAGTGGCCTCCCGTAATCCCCAGCGCCGGACCGCTGACCAGCATGCGTGGTCCCGGCACATCTCCGGCATTGATCGCGTCGCGCAGAGCCACATCGGCGTAACCGGTGGCGCCCACGTTTCGCACGGTTGTGAATCCAGCCTCCAACGTGACGCGGGCGTTGCGCGCGCCGATCAGCGCCTCGCGCGGCACCGAGATTCCCAGCGTTTCATAGCCGAAATTCGTGCCAAAGGTCAGGTGGGTATGAGCATCGATCAGGCCGGGAAGCACGGTAGCATCAGGCAAGTCGATGACCACGGCGCCGGCGCCGGGTGACACGCCGGAAGCCGGACCCACGCTCACGATCTTATCGCCGGCGATGACAATTGCCCCGTCTCGAATTACCTGCCCCGTGTTCACATCCAGGATTCTCGCTGCACGGATCACCGTGTGCTTTGCCGGAACCGGCGACGGGCCTTGACCCGAGGCAGAGGCGGTCACCAGAGCCGCCAGGAACAAAGTGAGAACGGAAGATTTAGTTGCCTTCATCAGGGTTTCCCTCCCGCAGCGCTCAGAGATCCGTCCAAAATTGGTATTAAAGCCTACTTCTTCATCAAATCCAACACCGCGCTGGTCATGGACTTCACGCCGGTGCGCAGCGTGGGCTCGGGGACCGGAGCCCACAAACTCGAGTGCAGTCCGGGCAGGGGCACACCGGTGCGGCGGCTCTCTGCGAGCTTTGCCGGGTCCACGGCGCCCAAGGAATACTGGCAGATCGGGATTTGGCGACCCTCGAGAGCAAAACGGCAGAAATCCTCGCTGGCCATGACCGGGGGCAGTTCCACAACATTGTCCGTCCCGAGCGCCGTCCTGAAGACCTGCGCCAGCCGTGCCGTCAGTTGGGGGTCGTTGTACAGCGCAGGACTGTGGTCGCTCTCCTCTGCGGTCACAGTGGGCGAGAGAGACGGCGGAATTCCGTGAGCGGCAGCAATGCCCTTCGCCATTCTAGCCAACGCTTCCAGAATGTGCTGCCGCACTTCCTCTTTATAAGTGCGGATGGTGAGCTGCAAACGCACTTCGTCCGGGATGATGTTGGGACGTGTGCCGCCGTGAATCGAGCCGACGGTGACCACGGCGGGATCAAAGGGTGAATCTTCGCGGCTCACGATGGTCTGAATAGCCATTATGAACTCCGCGGCTTCGAGGATCGGGTCTTTCGCCACTTGCGGGGCGGAGCCATGCCCGCCGATGCCGCGCAGCGTGACCTCGACGGAGGTGGAACTGGCCATCGCGTAACCGGGCGTGATCCCGACTTTCCCTGCCTCGAGCGCGGGCGTGTCATGCAGCGCAATGACGAAATCCGGCTTCGGAAAGCGCGTGTACAGACCGTCGTCCAGCATGGCCCTGGCGCCGCTAATGGCTTCCTCCGCGGGCTGCGCCAGAATCACCAGCGTTCCATGCCATTGTTCCTTCATTTCCGCCAACATTTTCGCCGTTCCCAGGAAAGAGGTCATGTGGATATCGTGCCCGCAGGCATGCATGACGCCCACTTCGCGCCCTGCGTCATCCTTGGTCCGGACTTTGCTCGCATAGGGGAGGCCCGTCATTTCCTCCACGGGCAGCGCGTCAAGCTCGGTTCGAACGTACACCGTCGGCCCCGTGCCATTCTTCAGGATACCCACCACGCCGTAGCCAGACCACTCCGGATGGCCGGCGTATTTGCCCACGTGTTCTGTGACGTTGTAACCCAGAGCCCGCAGTTCGCCGGCAACAAAAGCCGAGGTCTTTTGCTCGCGATGGGAGAGTTCCGGCGAGGCGTGAAGCGACCGGTAGGTGGAGAGAAGCGACGGCATTTCGCTTTCCACCAGCGCATCCAGATTCGCTTGCTGGGCGCGCGCCGAGGGTACCCCTGAGAGTAAACACCAGACGAGGCAAGCCAGTGCAGAATAACCTCTCGCCGCCCTGCCGCGCCGCAATTCAAGATTCAAGATTCCAGATTCCAATCGACGCACCATGCCCTCCTGATTGGCGATGGAAATCACCGTTACCCCCTACGGGCGATGCAAATTGACGGCTATCGAGCAGGGCGGCAACGGGCTCCGGTAAGTATCAGGGAAGCGGGCAACGCAACGCAAGGGCAAGTCTCAGTCAATGAGGGCCCCGTAAGGACCGGAACAGGGTAGACACCGGAAAGCGAGATTGCTACGCTATGAAGTTCAAAGGGCGGCAGGTGGCGCAAGGCGGTGAACCATGAAGGTCAGGCTCTGGGGCGTGCGCGGCTCAACGCCAACCCCGGGAAGAGAGACGGGGCGGTACGGCGGCAACACCTGCTGCATCGACCTTAAACTCGACAACGGCGCCCGTATCATTCTTGACTGCGGCAGCGGAATGAGGGCGCTGGGTAAGAGCCTGGTGGAGGAATTCGCCGGCCGGCCCATCCTCGCTCATATCTTTCTGACGCACTTCCATTGGGACCATATCCAGGGAATTCCGTATTTCGTTCCCTTTTACAAGAAACAAAACACTTTCTTTTTCTATTCCCCGCTGTTGCCGGCCGCCCGGTTGCGTCGAACCCTCGAAGGCATGATGGGGAGTCCCTACTATCCAGTAGGCATGAAGGCCAATCGCCACTTTATCCACTTAGGAAATACCGCCGTCAGTATTAACGGAGCGGTGATCAAGACAGCGCGCCTCCATCATCCGCAGGGGTGCGCCGGCTACCGAATCGAAGCGGACGGCGGCGTTTTGGTTTTGGCCACCGACACCGAATCCGGCTCTCCGGCCTTCGACCGCGCCTTGCGGTCCCTCGCCCGCGATGCCGACCTGCTGTTGTATGATTCCCAATACACGCCCCGGCAGTCACAAGGCGAAAAGAAAGGCTGGGGACACAGCTCATGGCAGGAGGGCGTGCGCATTGCCCGGGAATGCGATGTGAAGCGGCTGGTGTTGTTCCACCATGATCCTGACAGTGACGACGCCTTCGTCGATAGCCTGGTGGCGCAGGCTCAGAAGAAGTTTCCCAACACCCTGGGAGGAGCCGAAGGGCTCGAGTTCTGCCTCGGCCGGGGCGAGGTCAAGCAATTCGGCGCGTCGGCAAGCGCCAACTCCCGGACCACCACTTCACCACAGAGCGCACAGAGACCGCGGAGGAAGGCTCGCCGCTCCTCTCTGTGAACTCTGTGGCCTCTGTGGTAAGGTCTTCTAAGATAGCCCCGGCACCCATCGGATGCCCTCTTCCTATGTGGCGCTGTAAAGTTGAGATTATTTGCGCACCGCCCAAGCGAGTCCGTCGGGTTGTTTCCCGGCGGAGATGCGGCCGGTGACTTCCAGGCTCTTCAGGTCCACGACCGCGACGTAGTCCTTCCCGCTCACGGCGACAAAGGCCCGTGAGCCGTCGGGAACCATCAGTATTCCTGCGGCGCCCCCGCCCAGGTCGAAATGCTTGATCTCCTTGCGGCTCGCAGCATCGATCACCACGAGATCGCTTCCCGACCTGCCTCCGAAGCCCAGCCCGGAGACAAAGGCTCGCGTGCCATCCGGCGTGAACTTCAGGCGATTCGCGCCGTTGACCGAAATGTGCATAGTCTGGATTGCGCGCTTGGCGGCGAAGTCGATGATGGTCACCGTGGCATCCCGCGCGTTCGCGGCCCAAATCTCCTTCCCATCCGGTGACACGTCAAATCCTTCCGACCCGTTGCCCGAACGAACGTTGGTTATTTCCCAGGTTTTCCGCGGACCGCCCTGCGGCGGACGAAATCCGGGCGGAGGGCCGCCCCCAGATGGGCCGCCAGGAGGAGGGCCGAACCCGCCGCCTGGCGGTGAAACTCGCTCCATGATGCTAAGGGTGCCGGAACTGACGTTGGAGGTGACGAGCTTGTCCAAGCTCTCGGACACCCAAACCATGTGCGTGCGGTCCTGGCCAGTGCCCAATACCCAATCCACTTTTCCGGTGAGCGGATCGTAGCGCCCGATGGCCTTATTCGTCTCCACGGTGAAATAGAGCTTGCCGCCGGCGAAAGCCAAACCGTGCGCCGAATGCAAGGCGCCAAGGTCAATGGCGGGCAGGGCCTTCTGCGAAACCAAGTCGACCACGGATATGGTGTTAAGATCGCTGTCCGAGCCGCCGTAGTTCGAGATGTAAGCGAGCCTGCCGTCGGCGGATGCGATCACTTCGTGCGGGTCCGGACCGGACGGCACGCGGCCAACCACCCGTAAGCTTACAGGATCGACAATGGCGAGCGATAAGTCGCTCTTGGCGAGCACCAGCAGCGCTTCCGAAGGTGTTTGCGCGGACGCATGCAACGCCCCGAGGAGCGCTACGCCTAGGGATGCCGCCAGCCTCAGCAAAGCTCTTAGCCTTCTCATCTCGTCACCTCATCGGGGAGTTCTCAAACGAATGCCAGACCGTGGGCTCGGGCGTGGACATGGCGCGCGAACAACCGATGGCCGGCCAAGGCAGCGAGTTTCTTGCCCGTCAGTTCCTCGTACACTTTCCCAACCTGCGAGGGGAACGAATCGTCCGCCCCCGGATCGCCAACGTAGCGTGCAATCTGCGCGTTGCCCTTCAGTGCCGCCCGAATGGCCTCAATCTGCCCCTTAGCCTCCTCGGGCGCCTTGCTGGCCATAAGCGTACCGACCTGTTCCCGGAGCACCTTGAAGAACGCCTGCTGATCGTCCAAAACGGTCGCCACGGAGCGCGGCCCATGGCCCGTACACACGATTCTCGGGCGAAGTTTCTTCACCGCATCCAGCGTCACCACCCACTTGCCCACGTCTCCGTCACCCAGGAAGTTATAAGGCCCGTTCACGCACACATCGCCGGTGAAAAGGATGCGCTCCTTCGGCAGCCAGGCAACGGCGTCGCCATGCGTATGAGCTACTCCCAAGTGCATCAGCTCAACCCGATGCTTGCCGTCGTCAAAGAACAAGTCTTTGGAAAAAAGCACGGAGGGCGGTTTGAGCTTGGTGTCTTTCAGATCGGCGCGCTCTTTCGCAGCCGCTTCCCAGGCGCCGGGTTTGCTGTCGTAGTAGCCCGTCTCGTGCCGCTTCATCTCTTCGATGACACCCGTGTGCGCCACCGGCACCGCTCCATTGTCCACGTAGACCTGATTGCCGTAAGCGTGGTCGCCGTGGTGGTGGGTGTCGAAGGCAAACCTTATCGGCTTGTCGGTCATCGATCGTATCTTGCTGATGATCAGCCGCGCCCCGGCGGGGAAATTCGCGTCGACGACCAGCACATAGTCCTCGAACAAGATCCAACCGTTGTTGCAAACGGCGTCGGCGTTATCCGCAACGCTTCCCTCGTGAAAGTAGATGTCCGGGCCTACCTGGTCAACCTTAGCGCCCTCGGCCATCCCCGCCGGGGCCCGTCCCGCCAGAAGCTCCGCCTCCGCCGCAAGACTCAAGAATGCCGTTCCCCCCGCTAGAAACTCCCGCCTGTTTACACCGCACATGTTAGCCCCTCCTCGACCATCTGTCCGGTACACGCCCAGTTTTTGCAAAGAAGATGCGAATCGAGCGCCCCTCCCGCGGAGCCTAGCGTCCCCGCTCCGCTCGGGTTATCAAATCTGGCGCACTCGCTGAATACCATTCTACACCCGGGAAGAAACGGGGGAGCGAGCGAATCTCCAAAAGCAGGAATCCTGAAGGCAGGGCGATGCTAGACTTACAGCATGAGCGTACGACGGCGTTGGTTAATTCCACTTCTTGCCATTCCGGTTCTGGCGCTTAGCGTCTATATCAACCGCGAACGGCTGGAACGCGCCGTAATCGCATACAGGATCCATCAGGTGCACATATTCGCCCCGCCGCCGTGTACCCCCGGCGAGTCTCGGTGGCGCCGGCTCCGCGCCGATGCCCAATTTTACTGGGATTTCTCGCGCTTTAGCGTGGAAAGGGAGAAGCGGCTGAAACAGATCAATCCACTGCTGCGCCCTCTGGTAAAGGAAATCGTGCGCCGGCAGTCTCAAGGTGAGGGAATGCAGTATTCCATGCACATTTATCGCGAGATCCGCTGGCTGCTCAATTTCACGCCGGATATCGAAGGTACACGGACGAGGGTCGCCGATCTCCAACAGAGTCTGTCTGAGCCGGGGAAACAAAAACTTGCCACCGAGCAACAGGCTTCAGACGGGAGCTGGGGAATGGGAATCAACGCTTGGTATCTAAGACTCTACTATTCCGTCGACCACGTTAAGGATTGCCGAGAGCGCCCGCAATATCCGCTCTCTTTTCTGGACCGAGTTAATTCTCCCGAAAAACTCACCGCTCAGCTCAATTTGGTGCTGCTCGATGACTTCAGCAAGACGCACGAATTTAGCCGCGAACAGCTCGATGAAACCTTTTCTGCGCTCGCACTCTTGTTATTTGCGACCCAACCATCCGCCTGCTACACCTTTAATCCTGGACTCAGGGACGCCCTGAGGAAATTTGTGGAGCATTGGCAGAATCCTGCGACTGGCTGCTGGGGCCAGTGGCTGGTGGATTGCCAGGGAAGAATCTGGAAAATGGACGACATGGCGATGACTTTTCACGTGGTCTCGGACCTTCACGGCCAAGTGCCCCGTCTGGACCTCATTGCAAAGCGCGTGCTGCAACTCGACGGCGTTAATTTTCCGGCGGGCGTCCGATTCAATGGCCACTACGAAAACCATCTGAATTGGGACGTGGTCAAGATCTTCCGCTACGCTTGGCCGGACCTTGATGCCGCCACCCGAGAGCAAACGCGAGCCGAGATCTCCCGCATGCTCAATTGGTGTTTGACCAAATCTTACCAGCCCGACGGCTCTTTCAAGGTGAGCGATCTGGACGATACCCTCGGCGACGCTTACAGCTATGGTGTATCCTTCCTCCAGGAAACCGGTTATTTTCGCCGGCAAGACCGATTTTGGACGGACCAGGACTTTCCCGGTGCCCAAGCCGTCCGCGACCGCATCGAAGCCAAGCTGAAATCGATTGGACTCGGTGACCCAGGATTGAAGGATGCTTATGAGGCCCTGGAGACTTCCCGGCCATAGCGCCGAACTCTTGTAGCCAGTAACAAAGAGCCGCAGAGTCTTTGGAGAACGAGACTCTGCCCTGCCAACAATCAACCGCCGCTGGGAAAGTAATGAGCCAGCTTGTCGTAAGTGGTGAGGAGGTCTTCGGGCAGGATGCGAGTCTCCCCGATCGTGGTCACGAAACTGGAATCTCCTGTCCAGCGGGGGAGCACGTGCAAGTGCAGGTGGTCCGCGACGCCGGCCCCAGCGCATTTCCCAAGATTCATGCCAAGATTATACCCTTCGGGATGATAGCAATCTCGCAATGCCCCCTGAAGGCGCCGGGCCAACTCCATCATTTCGACGAGCGCAGTGGACTCGACCTCCTCGAGGCTGGCAACGTGGGCATAAGGGATCACCATGGAATGGCCGGTGGTGTACGGAAAGAGGTTGAGAAGAATGAAATTCGAGCGGCCTCGATACAGAAGCAGGGTCTCCCGGTCGTGAGAGGGGTCGGCCGCGCTCTTTTCGCAGAAAACGCAACTACCCGTCGCCACAGGCTGGCTGACGTAACGAAACCGCCAAGGACTCCAAAGGTAGTCCATAATCGGGATGCCTGGTGATCGAGCAGGATTCGAGCCGCCTGCGGACGGACCCTAACCGCACAGGTCGAAGTGCCCCGCGGCGGAGCGCCGGCATAGTTCGCCGGCCGACACCGAAGACCGCCGCTCGACTAAGGCGTGGTTGTACCCGAAGGCTCGGGCGCGGGAGCAGCCGGCGGTGGGGGAGGCGTCGCGGCCGCAGCCCCACTATTGACAAGATCTTTCAACTCCTTGCTGGGATTAAAGTAGGGAATCTTCTTGGCGGGCACATCGACGCGCACACCAGTCTTCGGATTGCGACCGATGCGGGGCTTGCGCTGGCGAGTACGAAAGCTCCCAAAGCCCCGGATTTCGACCTTATCACCCACGCGCAGCGACTTCACAATGCTCTCGAAGATTGTTTCGACGATGATCTCAGAGTCCTTGCGGCTCATCTCCACGGCCCGCGCAACATCCTCAATCAGTTCTGCCTTGGTCATGTTTAGCTCCTGGTGCGAAGTGTCGGGGATAACCGGTACAACAGGTCACGACTCAACTGCCGAGGTTGAAGACGAGTACTCCAGGGCGTTGATACCCGCGGAAGAAAGCGCCTCCGCCATAGTGGATTTTCTCACCGGCTCTTTGGGTTTCTCGATTTCTGCCGGACCGGGTTGCACCGCCGGTTCCTTCTGGCTCAAGGCAATCTTCCGCTCTCGGGCGCTGAGGCGGATCACGCGAAATTCCAACTCGCTGCCCACCTCGAGCTTCGCGCTCTCATTTCGAGTGTGGCCATTTTCAAACTCCGAAACATGGCAAAGCCCTTCAATGCCTTCCGCCACCTCGACAAACGCGCCGAAAGGCGCCACCCGTGTCACTTTACCGCGCAGCATGTCCCCGACGTGGACCCTCGAGAAGAATGCCTCGCGGGGATCTTCCTCGAGTTGTTTCAAACCCAGTGCAAGTCGGCGATTATCGGGGTCCACGGCCAGCACCACCGCATCGACGGTTTGGCCTTTCTTCAGGACCTCCGACGGATGTTTCACATTCTTGTTCCAGGACATGTTCGAGACATGAATCAGGCCGTCGAGTCCGTCTTCGATTTCGACGAAGGCGCCGAATTCGGTGAGGTTGCGAACCCGCCCGTGCACCATCGACCCCACCGCAAACCGATCGCCCACTGAAGTCCAGGGATCCGGAAGAGTGGTCTTCAGACTGAGTGAGATGCGACGCTTGACGGGTTCGACGTCCAACACTCCCACCTCGACACGCTCATCCAGCTTGAGGATCTTGGACGGATGGCGAAGTCGCTTGCTCCAGCTCATCTCCGAAATGTGTATGAGTCCTTCCACACCGGGCTCCAGTTCAACAAAAGCGCCGTAATCGGCAAGACTCACCACGCGGCCGGTGATTCGGTCTGCCGCATGATAGGTGGCCGCCACCGTCTCCCAGGGGTCAGGTGTGAGTTGCTTCAAACCCAGGGAGATCCGCCCTCTTTCGGGATCGTGCTTGAGCACCTTCACCGTGATTTCCTGACCTACTTGGACCACTTCCGAGGGATGCCCAATTCTACCCCAAGAAAGGTCGGTGATGTGAAGCAGGCCGTCAATCCCTCCCAGGTCAACAAAGACGCCGTAGTCGGTCAGGTTTTTGACCTTACCCACTACGTCCGCGCCTTCCACCAGGCGTTCCGCCAACTCCTGCTTGCGCCGGTTTAGTTCTTCTTCCATCGCAGCCTTGCGGCTGACCACCACGTTGTTCTTCTTGCGGTTGACCTTGATGACCTTACAGGGGAATTCCTGACCCTTGAGTTCATCCAGGTTAGCATGCACGCGCACATCGGCATGAGAAGCCGGGAGGAAAGCCGGAACCCCAATGTCGACCATCAAGCCGCCTTTGATTCGATCGACCACGCGGCAGGTGATGTTACTCTGATCCCGGAAAGCGCGTTCAACTCCATCCCACGTCTTGCGCCGTAATGCCCTTTGATAGGAAACGCTGACTGTTCCGGAGGCCTCGTCATAATTGTCGACCCAAAGGTCAACCGTATCGCCTGGGCTGATTCTCAGGTGCCCATCCAGCGCGAGGAACTCGTTCCGCGGAACCTGGGCCTCGCATTTCAGCCCCACATCAACTACGACTTCGGTGTCCGTGATCTTGAGCACATGGCCCTGAACGATTTCACCCGCGGCAATCGGGGGAGCGGATAGCGCCTCCATCCCCTCCATCAGATTGACCACCTCGCTGATCTCAGGAATCCTCGCCTGGGGATCCGTCAAATCATTTTGGGCTCCGAGGTCCGTCCTTGCTTCTTGCAGACTGTCACTCCCAGCCGTTTGCAAACTGCTGCCTTTTTCGTCAGCGGACATCCGCCGGCCTCCTCTCCAGGTACCCGACGCAGGCCTACAAAGGAAGTCCTATTCTACCGTTGCGTGGAAAGCGAAGTCAATGCGAAGCAGCAGCCTTGGGGAGCGGACATCCAGTCCGAACAGGGACGATAGCCGCGAGGCACTCATTTGGAGTGCAGCGGCGAGGCTGCAGCCTTCCCGCCGGCCGAAACGCCGTGACCCGCTTGACCTCGACTGTGGAGGCGCTAACCGCGCTGCGGGGCTCCCGACAAGCACCGAGGCTGGGAAGCGCTTACGCGGTCGGGAACTTATAGGCCGCCTGTTTGATCGCTTTGCGGTAGTCGTCGGAGCTCATTTCAATCAGCTTGCACATTTCATAGAGGCGGGAGCGTAGAGTGACTCCGAGCTGGTTCAAAGTAAGCTCCACGTTCGGGACAACTTCCCCGGAGGGCGCGCGAACCTCCCGGCGCCCTTGGGTTTCACCCAGGGGAAGCGTCGTCGTGATGAGAGTAACTTTCTTGTGGTTATAGCGTGAATTGATAATATGCTGCAAGGTCTCTTTAACCCAGTCACTAGGGTTCCAGGAGGCGAGTTCATCCAACAAGAGCACTTCAGCGTCCAGCACCGGCTGGAGAACGGAAAGCTCCGAATTTTGAGAAACGGGATTGTAACTGTCCCGAATGGCCTTCAGCAGATCGTGGAAATCATAGAAAAGGCATTCGACGCCTTTGCGCAGGACCAACTCGCGCAGCACCGCGACCGCCAAGTGGGTCTTTCCCACGCCCGTCGTGCCGACAAAGAGCAGGCCAAAATCCGCGGGGTATTCCTTAACAAAATTCTCGGCGTTCAGCTTCGCCCATCTTAAGCTTTGATTGTCGCGGCGTATGTCAAAATTCTCAAAGGCGCAGTGCTCGTACCTTTCGGGGATGTGAGCCTGGCGAAGCAACAGTTCCGCGCGCTCCAGGCCATAACAATCGCAGCGGGTCATGCGGCGGACGCCTTCGACCTCGACCGGCTTCCAACTTGTGCCATCGCATTGTGGGCAGTCTTTTCGCGGCATCTTAGATTCCTGTCCAACGAAGCGCTTATTTGCCCGCGTGGCGTTGCGTTCGGATCAAATAGGGCGGGGCGACGCGCACCAGGGCATTTTGGATCCGCTCCTGGTCTATGGGCGGGCGTGTCAAAACTTCCTCCTGCACATAGGAGACGAAAGCCTGCATTTCCTTCTGCATTTTCTGCATGCGGTCGCGCATGTTTAGGATGATCTCGATTCCTGCCAGGTTGACGCCCAGGTCGCGCGTCAGATTCAGGATGGTTTCCAACCGCTCCAGGTCTTCGTCGCCGTAGAGGCGGGTGTTGCCGTTGGTGCGGGAAGGCACCAGCAGCCCTTCCCGCTCGTAGAGACGGAGGGTTTGGGGATGGATGTTGTACATTTCGGCCACGGCGCTGATCATGTAGCCGGTCTTGCCGCGAGTTTTTCTGCCTCGGGGGCTCATAGGAAGAGTCTAAAGTCTAAAGTCTGACGTCGAACACCTATTAATTGGCATCCAGCCCTTATCCTTCAACCTTTAACCTGCATCCTTCAAAGGTACTTCTTCAGCTCTTGCCTGGGATCTTCCGGGTTCAGGTGCGCGAGTTCGCGAAGGATTTCTTTGGTCCTTTCATCCGCAACCCGTGGGACCATCACCTGCACCTCTATAAACTCATCCCCGCGCGCATCACCGCGCAACGAGGGCGCACCCTTCCCGCGCAGCCGGAGTTGCTGGCCACTCTGGGTCCCGGGAGGGATCTTGATGGTCGAGGGCCCCAGCAGAGTCGGCACTTCCACCTTCGCCCCCAGGGCCGCCTCGGCCACGGTTACGGGGACCTTAACGTAGATGTTGTCGCCCTTGCGCTCAAAGATGGGATGGGTTTCAACTTCCGTAACAATGTACAAGTCGCCCGGGGGGCCGCCGCCGGCGCCCGCGTTTCCCTTCCCCGGCACGCGTACGCGAGATCCCGTATCCACGCCAGGCGGAATACGCACTTCAAAAGTCTCGGGCGCCCGCACGGAACCCGACCCGCCGCAGGTCGGGCAAGGGCGGCGCTGCTTGCCGGTCCCGCCACATTGCGGGCACGTCACGCTGAATCGCATCGTCCCTGCCTGGCGCGCCACCTTGCCCGTTCCGCCGCACATGGTGCAGGTAACAGCCGCGCCTTTGGCAGAGCCGCTGCCTTTACAGGTCGGGCAGGTCTCTTGCCGCGCCACGGTGATTCGCACCTGTGTGCCACGAATGGCGTCCCAGAATCCCAGGTGCATGTGGTGCTCGATATCACTTCCCTTTTGCGGACCCTCTTCTTCCTCTTCGCGCTGGCCTGGGCGATTGAACAACTGCGAGAAGATGTCCCGGAAGCCCCCTCCGAATCCCGCGTGCCTTCCCGTCTCCGTATCCCCGCTTTCGGCGTTCGAGAAATCGAATCCCGAGAAATCGAATCCGGGGCCGGGCCCGCCGGCGCCCGTCGAGGCGCTCGGTCCGGGGCCACCCGGGGGAATGTTGTTGGAATAGAAGCCGTACTGGTCGTAGATCTGGCGTTTTTTTTCGTCACCCAGAATTTCGTAAGCCTCCGAGAGTTCCTTGAACTTTTCTTCGGACGCCTTGTTGCCCGGGTTAACGTCAGGATGATACTTGCGCGCCAAGCGGCGGTATGCCTTGCGGATCTCCGGCGGCTTGGCGCCGCGACTCACCCCCAACGTCGCGTAATAGTCCTTTTGTGCACCGACAACAGCCATCGTGTTAGTTCTTCATCGTCTCGAGAATCGCCCCCAGATGGTCCGGGCAGCGCGACCGCAGCCATTCCTGTAATTGGTGC
>Ga0187891_1001130_pt1 | contig 23705 bp, 19 predicted proteins | sample June2016WEW_21_4_FD_132990 | JGI IMG/M metagenome (GOLD analysis project Ga0187891, IMG submission 132990) | Peatland microbial communities from SPRUCE experiment site at the Marcell Experimental Forest, Minnesota, USA - June2016WEW_21_40 | ecosystem: Environmental > Terrestrial > Soil >... | reverse complement strand
GCCCCAGCGATCGTCACGGTTTCAACCGTAGTGCCTTTCATCATGGCGACCTTCGCGACGTTGCCATCGTGACAGCTAAGGCAAGCAATAATACCGAAGTACCCATCGTCGGGAGCGTTGCCGTAGCCGGCGGTGGCATAGTTCGGCAGGGTAACAGTGTTAGCTCCGGCGTTCCCAAAACCTAGCGTTACGCCATAGAGCGGAGACATGTCCTCGCCCCACAGCGCCGCATTACCGCTGTTGGGACTGGACTTACCACCGTTCCCGGCGGCGCCGCTGTGCGGCGCGTGGCATGCTACGCAGCCACGGCCGTACACGTTGTGTGCGCCGAGAACGTCTTGCGTTGGGGACGTGACCTGAGCTGTGGCGACTGCCGCCACCGCCAGGATCACGAGGAGTGCAATTGCCGTTCGTTTCATGAAACCTCCTAGTCTAAGTTGGAATGGCTTATTTCTCGTTCACTTCGTCGAGCGATCTTGCTTAACCGGAGAGGGCCATCCGGCCGGAATGGCCCTTCTCCGTTATGGCTTTCTTTCGAAAGCCAAAACTCTGTGCCGTTCATGACCCCGAGGCCCCTTGGACTTTACCGGGCGCATTCTCTTTCTGCGTCTTCGGGTCGGCGGGCTTCGGCTCGCCGGGTTTCCCGCTTGCGGCGCGCCGGGCCTTCTCGGCTTCCGCCTCGGCGTCCGTTACATAGCGAAACACCTGCACCCGCCCGGGGAACTGCTCGCTGGTGATGATCCGGTTGTTGTAGTTGTCCGCGGCAATTCCATAGAGCCCTTGAAATTGTCCCGGATACCATCCTTGCTCGCCCATGTAAAGCAACAGCCGTCCTTCCTTGTCGAAAACCTGCACCCGGCTCTGAATTTCGTCCGTCACCCAGATGTGCCCGTCGCTGTCGAGTGCAATTCCCTTGGGCCGCGCAAAATGACCCGGGCCGTCGCCGGACTTACCGAATTCGCTGATGAAGCTGCCGTCCGCGTCAAAGCTCTCCACGCGGTTGTTCAACGTGTCCGTGACGTAGACGTTTCCTTCTTTGTCGACTGCGACATGCGTCGGCAGGGCAAAATCTCCAGGGCTCGTGAGGCTGTGCTTCTTTCCACCCGTTCCAATTCGCCGCAGCAGCGTGTACTTGTCCGCGTCGAAGACCACCACCTGATCCGCCTGCGTATCGACGACGTAGACAAACCGGTTTGAAGCATCGATCGCGATTCCAGCCGGCGCCACCAGTTGGTCGGCGCCAAAGGAAGCTTCCTGTTCGTGCTTGGCATTGAACACCAGAACGTGGTGCAGCTTCACGTCGGTCACGAACAGCCGGTCGTCATCGTCCACCGCCAGGCCGTTGATCATCGGCAAGCGCGCGTCCACGCCGTGCTTGATCAGTTGCACCGGCTCCTTGTCGGATTTCGGGAAGATGAAAATGGCGCCCACTCCCTGATCCGCGGCATAGATATTCCCTTTCGAGTCCGCGGCCACGCCGAACACGCGCATCAACTGGAAGCCGACCTTCTTCTGCACATCCTTCACTTGCCGGTCAGGCTGTTCGCCCGCCAGGCGGTCCATCCACGATTGCTTCGGTTTTTGGGTGCTGGTCAGACCCGCCCAGTCGATTCTCTGGCCCGTCAGGATGGCCTGGAATCGGACTCGCGCAATGGCCGGCGGGCTCGGCCAGACGATCTTGCTGATATCAAACACCAGTCTCTTGGGTCCCGTGTCAGCCGGAGCATTCGCGCTCGGCTTCTTCTTCGCCTGCAAGGGCATTCCGCACACAATGACTGCCACCAAAAGCGCCAGGATCACCCAGCCCTTTCCCGAAAATCTCGAATGGGAGCGAGTGGTACGCATTTTTCGTGTTCTCCGTCTACTTCAATTGCAGCGATCCTTCGCTGTGGCAGGTCTTGCAAAACGCCATGTTGGGTTCCTGGTCCTTCACCAAGAGTCCGACGTTCGCCGAGGCGTGCGGCTGGTGGCAGCTCAGGCAGTTCAGCGCGCTCGCCTTCTTCGTTTTGGTGTTCATCGCCGTGGAGACAGGGTGTCCTTCGGTGGGGTGTCCCCTTCCATACTTCAGCGGCAGGACTGAAATGTTCTTGAAGTAGTCCTCCGGCAGCTTCACTTTCCCGTCAAAGATTGTTATGAGGCGCTCGTTTTGGAGTTTTTGCGGCTCCGGCGAATCCGGTCCGTGGCACTCCAGGCATAGGGCGTTGACGTCCGCGACGCGCAACAGGTTGGCGTTGTCGTTGCCGTGCGCAACGTGGCAGATACTGCACGCCTGTTCGAAGGCCGGCTGGTGCAGGTGCTTCTTCTTGAACTCCGCGGCTTGGTCAGAGTGGCAGGCCAGACAGACTGCGACCGGGTCCGGCTGAAGGAAGTCCGGCGACTTGCCGGCGTGCGGATTGTGGCAGGTTGTGCAGTCGCCCTGGGCTCCCGAGTGCTGAACTTTGGCCGAGGCGATCTGTTTGGCCTGCTCCTCGTGGCAGGTCACGCAGAGCGCCTTGGAATCAGCCGCCGTCAGCACCACTTTTCCGTCCTTTGCCGGCTGATGGCAGGTATCGCACATCTTGTTTTCAAAAGGATTGTGCAGGAAAGCCTGCAGCAGCTTTGGCGACCTCGATTGGTGCGGATCATGGCAGCCCAGGCAATCGGCAGAGCCGAGCGGCTGGTTCTGATGCGCCTTTCGAATCCCTTCGTCGCTAATGTCGTGGCAGTCCAGGCAGAGTTGGCGAGTGGGCTTGGTCAGATGGGAGGCAAACTCCGGCTGGCCGGGATCGCCGGTCCTGTGGATAACGTGACAGGCGTCACAGCCCGAATCCAGCGCGGCATGTCGGCTGCCACCCTTGGGAACGTCAACACCGACACTGTGACACGTCAGGCAAAGGTTCTCCTGCGCTGTTGCTCCGGACATTGCCTTCAGCAGTTGGTTCTTGTTGTCAGAGGCATGCGGATCGTGGCATTTCAGGCAGTCACGTACCCCGGGGGGGTGAATCCGGCCTTTGATGCTGGCCGGGTTCTTGTCAGAGTGGCAGGTGAAGCAAAGAGCCGCGGGAGTGGCCTTGATCAACGTAACGTGCGTCGCGTCCTTGTTGACCCGCACTTCGTGGCAACTTAAACATCCCATCTTCATCGCGGAGTGGACAGATTTGCCCTTCGTCTTGTCCTCGTGACACTCCAAACACTTGGCTGCATCGGTGTTCGGCGCCAGCGCAACGGGATGCTGTGCCGCATGCAGAGAGCGCGCAAACAGCATCAAGATCAGACCTGCGGCGATAACCGTTGTCTTTTGGCCCGACCCAGAAACGGCACTCCCAGCAGTTCTCAACCGTGAAGTCGGGAAGGACTCCTCTGAGAAAGCGAAGGCGAGATGGCGGTCCTTAATGCCCTCCCAGCGCCCGGTTTTTGTATAGAATATCAACACGAAGTTCCAACTCCAGGGGTGCGAAAGTGCAAATATGTCTCCACGGTTGGAACGATCAAATCTTTCTTGCAAGCCGTAAGTTATTTATTTTCAGTGCTATCTTTGGTCTTTTGGGAATGCTAAAGATTTCAACATGCGGAAAATATCCACAGAGTGTGTTAATTTCCTCAACAGTGCGGCAATTCCATGCGGGTTTGGACACGTTCGCTTCCCAGCTACGATAAGGTCCATAACGCGTGAAGCAGAGGAAAACTGTGACTTCTTGCCCCACGACCCCGGCCCTCAATAGGCTGGTCCTGGGAAGCATACGTATACTTCTTAAGGAGAGTATCCATGAAGCTGATGAAACGCCTGATTGCTATTTCCATCTTTTGCGGTTGCTTGTTGAGCTTGGCCAATGCCAAGCCGGAATACACCAAGAAAGAGGGCAAGGCATGCACTTACTGCCATCCCAAGGCGGGATCGAAAGAGCTGAACGACGCCGGCAAGTACTATAAGGAGCACAACCACTCGCTCGAAGGTTATAAGGCGCCGGAAAAGAAATAGCCGTGGGAATAGGATAACCTTGAAGCGCGGTCCCTCCGGAAACGCTTACGGAGTTGTGTCGATTCGCTTGGTCATTCTGCCCCTCGGATGCAGCTTCGCTTAACGGGCTCCGCAACCACCCCTTGAACTCTGTAACGCTGCCGCGGTGAAGAATCTCTACTCAGTGTGGGAAGAATGGTCCCCTCGCAGCGGGGCGAGGATGGCCTGTCGTTTTCACGAGTTTCGCTAGCTGAAGTTTTCAGCACCATGTGTTGCAATTCCTAACAGACGCAATGTGGCTAGAAACAATAGGCCAATCCCTGATCCAGGGCCTGCAAGCGGTCTGCGTGTTGCATTTCTCATCAGACGAGGTAACGCCACTCTTGCCCTCCATCCCGTCAGCTCCCTCAAGTCTCTCCTATCTCACACAAAAAGCAGTAGATAGTTAGCTGTCGTCAGTTAGGTCGTTTAAGCGGATTCTGGGCATTGACCTGCCTTTTACATCGGCGGTGGTAATCAGAACCTCGCGTTTAGTGAGGGGAGAGGTGAGGTAACCTATGGTTGCAGTCCTAGTAGTGACCACGTTCATTTGTTTTGTGGCGGTTGATTATTTCTTGCAGAGCCGGCAGCCGAAAACGTTGGAGGTGGCTGCGCCATCGCCGGAGCTAGAGCAGCAGTTTCTCCCCGTCAACATCGTAGGCGGCTTCAAGCTTGCCCCTGGAGCTTCCTATCATGCCGGTCATACCTGGGCAGCCAAGGAAACTCGAAACATTGTGCGAGTCGGCCTGGATGACTTCGCAGTTCGGCTGCTGGGTGGCATTGACCAAGTCGACCTCCCGGCGCGAGGTCGTTGGCTGCGGCAAGGGGAAAAGGGCTGGACCGTGGCGCGCGGCAACCACCGGTTCGAAATGCTGTCTCCGATCGAGGGCGAAGTGGTTGACGTAAACCAGGATGTCCTGGATGACCCCTCTGTTATTCAGAAGGACCCTTACGGCGTGGGGTGGCTTGTCGCGGTCAATTCTCCGGCCGCTGATTCGAACCTGAAGAATTTGTTGCGAGGCCGTCTGGCCCAGCAATGGCTGGAAGGCTCCTGGGAGACATTTCGCGGTCATGTCAGCCCTTCGACCGGTGTTCATTTGCAGGACGGCGGCCATGCCATACCAGACCTTCTGAGCGTGCTCCCCGAGGAGAGCTGGGAGAAGGTAGTGCGGGAATTATTCCTGGCCTGAGGGCAGATTGAAGTTGGAACGCGGGGTAGTCGCACATACCCCCTACGGATTCTTCTGGGAGGACGAGTCATGGTGGCACTCTTCGTTGCGTTGATGTTCATAGGTTTCTTGTTGACGGATGTTATTGTGCAGCGAGTTGGGCAGAAGTCACCCGCCCCTGGAGAGCCCGCTTGGGAGATTCCTCAGGGCTTCTGCCTTTTCGAAGGACACAGTTGGTCTCACCCGGATTCCTCTCTTGGAGTGAGGGTGGGTGTGGACGCACTGGTGGCCCATGCTCTAGGCGTCGTGGAAAAGGTCATTCTGCCGGAGCTGGGGCAGATGGTGAAAGCGGGTCAACCGCTATTCCGACTTGAACGTCAAGGCCGTGGACTGATCGTCCGAAGCTCCACCACGGGCCGAGTTGTGGCTCTCAATACGCGTCTCGGAAAGCGCCCGGATTCAGTTGCCAAGGATCCCTATGGTTCCGGCTGGATCTGCGCCATTACCCCGACTCAATCGGACGACAGTTTTGGCGGCATTCGCTACGGGCAGAAAGCGACTAACTGGCTCGAACGGGAGTTCTACCGTTTCCGGGAGTTTCTCTCCCTGCAAGTCTCGCCTGATTTAGCCTCGGAGGTAACCTACGCGGATGGCGGTCTGCCGGCAATCGGATCTCTTGCCGAACTTCCTCTCAGGGGATGGGGCGCCTTTGAGGCGACTTTCCTGTCGCCCAGCCCTAGCGAGACCCCTGAATCTGCACAGGAGTGAGAATAAAGACTCCGACTCAAGCGTGGAGCCGGGATCCGCCTGTCTCAAGATCAAAATGACCTTCCTCCTGTAAGCTCGCCACCGGCAATCAGGACGCGTAGCCACGCGCCCCTTCGACTACCCTCCGGCGGTTCCTTCTATCTGCGAGCCGATAGACCGTTCAAACTGGGTGATTTCACCACAGTGGCAGAGGCAAGGTTACAGACTTCCCGCAATAATGACATAAAGTCTTATTTGAGCCCACTTTCTGATTAATTTCTCGGCATGTCGCGTGCTGAGAAATGCAGCTATACCTAACGCGGAGCGGCCACGGTTCTTCTGCTTTCCGCTAGGCAGGTCAATTCTATGAGCAAATCCATTCTGATCGATACTACCCGCTGCGTTGGTTGCCAGCGCTGCGTTGTGGCGTGCAAGCTCGTCAACGGACTGCTGAAGACGAGCCGCGGCGACTTCTTGACCACAGATGCCTTACGAGCGCTTACTCCTGACACTGATCTTCCGATGGATGAAAGCGGCGAAGAACAACTCTCAGCACACGCGCTGAACGTAGTTCAGAGCCACGGTGAGGTGTACGTACGGCGGTTCTGCATGCACTGCCAGGATCCCACCTGTGTTTCTGTTTGCCCGGTGGGCGCCTTCCGGAAGACCGCGGCGGGGCCAGTGGTTTATGCGGAGGATCGTTGTATGGGCTGCCGCTACTGCATGGTGGCTTGCCCATTCGGCGTCCCTCGATACGAGTGGGAAAAAGTCTGGGCGCCCCGCGTCAAGAAGTGCCACATGTGTACTCCCCGTCAGGCAAAGGGGTTAAGGCCCGCTTGCACGGAAGTTTGTCCCGTGCAGGCAGGTGTTTTTGGGGAGCGCGATGACCTTTTGCGGGAGGCTGATAACAGGTTGAGGCAGGAGCCAACCAAATACGTTCAACGGATCTATGGGAAGCAGGAAGTGGGAGGGACTTCGGTTTTGTACCTCTCCGCCGTCCCCTTTGAGGCGCTCGGGCTTCCTGCCAATTTGCCGTCGGAGGCTCTGCCTGGGTACACATATCGTGTGCTTTCGAAAATACCGGACTTGGTGCCTTTGGCTGGGGCGGCGCTAGCGGGAATCTGGTGGATAACCAGACGGCGAGAGGAAGTGGCGGCGGCTGAGCAAGAATCACGAACCAACAAATAACGACGCGTGCGTGCGGCCCTCGTGCTGCGCCCGGGTGCCCCCCAAAGTTGCTCCCAATGCCTTGGCGAAGAGCGGAGTATCAGCAGCCTTGGACGCGCGGGGAAATCAACCATGAACTTCGAGAAACTGCCCAAACTGACTTTCTGGCGAGCGGTGCTCGTGTTGATTCTTAGCGCCGGCTTCTACGCGTCCTTGATTCGCTTCACAAGGGGTCTGGGAGCTGCGACGAATCTGACGGACCGGTTCCCGTGGGGACTGTGGATTGGATTTGATGTCATCTGCGGAGTGGGGCTGGCGGCGGGCGGTTTCACGCTCGCAGCCACCGTTTATATTTTCCATCTTCGCCGCTTCCACCCCGTCTTGCGCCCCGCAATTCTGACGGCTTTCCTGGGCTACGCGCTGGTGGCGGTGGCGTTGATGTATGATCTCGGCAAGCCTTACAACGTCTGGCACCCCCTGATCATGTGGAACCCTCACTCCGTCATGTTCGAGGTCGCCTGGTGCGTGATGCTTTATCTGACCGTGCTGGCTCTGGAGTTCTCCCCTGCCGTCCTCGAGCGCTTTAAGTTGCACAAGCCGCTTAAATTGATCAAGGCCGTCACCATCCCGCTAGTGATTGTGGGCGTGTTACTTTCCACTCTCCACCAGTCCTCCCTCGGCAGCTTATTCCTGATCGTCCCGTCGAAGCTGCATCCCTATTGGTACTCGCCGCTTTTGCCGCTGTTTTTCTTCATCTCGGCGGTTGGGGTGGGCATGGCAATGGTGATCTTTGAGTCAAACTTGAGCGGACGGGCCTACGGCCACGAAGCCGAGATGCCATTGCTGGCGAGCCTCGGCAAAGCGATGGCAGTGGTCTTGGGAGTGTACGGGATCCTGCGTTTCCGAGACCTGTGGGCGAGAGGCGCGCTCGTCTATCTGCGCCAGGCGTCCACGGAGACCGTCCTGTTCGCGCTTGAAATTGTGTTGGGATTGGTGCTTCCTTTGTTCCTCTTGCTTATTCGTCGCGTGCGAGAAGACCGCGACGGCCTGTTCGCGATTGCCGTCCTGGTGATTACGGGCTTTCTGCTTAACCGCCTTAACGTCTCGATTACCGGCCTCGAGTACTCGGCCCACGCGCACTATTTTCCGAAGTGGACGGAAGTCGCGGTAACACTCTCGATTGTGGGGATGGGATTCCTCTGCTTCGCCCTGGCGGTGCGCTACCTGAAGGTGTTCGAGGCTGATTAACCGTTTTGCGCGCGGAAGAGCAGAAGAGGGCGGCCGTGGGCAGTGCACCCGGAAGTACCGGAGCACGATGCCGACCCTGAGGGTCGTACCATTCCCGGTCCGCAGGTCGAAATGGCGTGACATGTATTTGGCCCTTGCAGGGTCGAACCGTGCGGGGGACGGATTTCCGGGGGATATCCCCGGCTGCTGTATCCATCCCGTTCGGGGATGATGCCTAACACCTATGCGTCGGCTCACCCACAACCTGGCGACGAAGTTGACTGTCTGCGTGGTCGGCAGCATGGCCTTGTTGTTGGGGCTGTACGGGTACTGGCACCTGCACATTTGGCGCCAGTCGCAGCAAGAAATGGTCTTCCAGACCGCCGATCGAGCCAGCGACATCATCTGGCGCAGCATTCGCTACTCGATGCTTCGCAACGAACGTGAAGAAGTTTTTCACATCATCAACACCATCGGACACGAAGCGGGCATCGGGCGCATTCGCATTTTCAACCCGGAAGGCCACATTACTTTTTCCACTGACCCGTCCGAAGTGGGGACTTTCGTCGACAAGAAGGGGGAAGCCTGTTATGCCTGCCACGCCCAAGCGCAGCCCCTCACGCGCTTACACCGGCCGGACCGTCTGCGGATTTACAAAGCCCCTGACGGCACGCGGGTTTTGGGCCTGATCCGTCCCATCGAGAACGAGCCTGACTGCTCGAATGCGGCGTGCCACGCGCACGCCCCGGGTAGCCAGGTGCTGGGAGTTCTGGACACCAATCTCTCGCTGGCCTCTGTGGATCAAGTTGCGGCGCGTAGCCAACGTGAGAGCGTGGTTTACACGCTCGCTTCCATCATCCTTCTGAGCTTGATTTCGGCGGGCCTCATCCGGGCGACCGTGCACAATCCGGTGCGCCGGCTCACCGAGGGCACTCGGCACGTCGCCGAAGGCGAGCTGAACTACTCTTTGCCGGTGTCCAGCGACGACGAACTGGGTAGCTTGGCGGCCTCATTCAATCGCATGACGGAGCAACTGAAGAAAGCGCAGGAGGAAAACCAGCAGTGGACCCGCACGCTGGAAGAGCGAGTCCAGGAAAAGACCGGAGAACTCGAACGCGCTTATCATCGCCTGGTGCAATCCGAGAAGATGGCCTCCCTCGGCAAACTGGCCGCGGTCGTCGCCCACGAGATCAATAACCCGCTGGCGGGCATTCTCACTTACAGCAAACTGGTCTCGCGCCTGGTGGATAAAGGTCTGGAGGACGAGCGGCGCCGCGCCGAGGCGAAATCGGACCTGCAGCAAATCGAAGGGGAGAGCAAGCGCTGCGGCGCCATCGTGAAGAACCTTTTGACGTTTGCGCGACAGGCGCCTCTGGTCCCGCAGGAAAACGACTTGGGCGGCATCGTTCAGCGTTGCCTCCTACTGGTTGGGCACCAATGCGAATTGCAGCAAGTGGAGGTGGAAAGTCAGATCGAACCGAAGATGCCTTCCATCCACTGCGACTCGGCCCAAATTCAGCAAGTCCTTCTGGCTTTGCTGATGAATGCCGTCGAGGCAATGCCGCACGGGGGGCGGCTGAAGGTGGAAGCCGCTTATAATGCCGAGCGTCGTGAGGCGCAGATCGTCGTCAGCGATGATGGCATGGGCATTCCCGAAGAGGTTCTGCCGCATATCTTTGAACCCTTCTTCACAACCAAGGCGGAAAGCAAGGGAGTCGGTTTAGGCCTGGCCGTCGCTTTCGGGATTGTCCAGCAACATGGTGGGAAGATCGCGGTGTCTTCTACCCCCCAGAAGGGGACCACTTTCACGGTGACCCTGCCGGAAAAGCCCTGCGTACCGGCGGTGAAGAATGACGAGTGGGAAAGCGCACGTCAGGAGTCGGAAGTCAGCAGTGAAAAGTCGTAAGAGAGGGCTTGGGCGTGTGCGCTCATATCGAGGAAGTCTGGACGGCCAACGAAGGGCGACTGCGGATGGATAACTGATCACGGATGTCAGGAGCTACGTATGGATTACAAAGCCAGCCTGTTAGTGGTGGACGATGAAAACGTGGTCCGCGAATCGCTGGGCAAATGGTTCGAGGAAGAGGGCTACATGGTCGAGACCGCCACCAGCGCGCGCGAGGCGTTGTTCAAGTTGCCGAGTCAGCACTGGGATTTGGCGCTGCTGGACATCAAGATGCCCGGCATGGACGGCCTCGAGTTGCACCGCAAGATTCGCGAGGTCGACTCGGAGATTATCGTCATCATCATGACCGGCTACGCATCCGTCGAGACTGCCGTCCAGGCGCTGAAGGACGGCGCTTATGACTACATTACCAAGCCATTTGATCCCGATGACTTGGCGCGCCTGGTCCGGAAGGCCCTCGAGCACCGCAAAATCAAAGACGAGAACGTGCGGCTGCGCGAGAGCTTGGATGAGATTCAAGCGGTCGAACTGGTGGGGCAGAGCAAGCCCATGCAGAGGGTTATGGAACTCGTTCGTACGGTCGCTCCCATGGAAACCACAGTCTTGATCCGGGGCGAGAGCGGTACCGGCAAAGAACTGGTGGCGCGGGCCATCCACCACCTGAGCCCCCGCCGGATGATGCCCATGGTCACGATCCATTGCGGGGCGCTCACCGAAACTCTACTCGAGAGCGAACTCTTCGGGCACGAAAAGGGCGCCTTCACAGGCGCGCAATACCGTAAGAAAGGCAAGTTCGAGATCGCCGAGGGCGGAACCGTGTTCCTGGATGAAATCGCCGATATCAGTCTGAAAACCCAGACGGACCTGCTGCGGGTTCTCCAGGAGAAAGAGATCACGCGGGTGGGTGGGAACCAGACGATCAAGGTTGACTTTCGCGCCGTCGCCGCCACCAACAAGGACCTGGCGATGCTTGTGAAAGAGGGAACCTTCCGGCCCGATCTTTACTATCGCCTGAATGTGTTTGACATTGAACTGCCCGCCCTGCGAGATCGCCGCGAGGACATCCCCCTGCTGGTGGACCATTTCATCAAGAAGTATGCGCGCTCCATGAACAAGCGCTTCATTTCCGTCAGCCGGAGCGCCTTGGACGTCTTGATGAATTACACGTGGCCCGGAAACGTGCGGGAGCTCGAGAACGCCATCGAGCGGGCGATGGTTATTGGACGAGAACCGGAAATTCGTCCCTCCGATTTCCCCTTGCAGGTGGGATCGCCCGAGAGGCCTGAGGGCGGACTCACGCTCGAGGAGGTGGAGCGAGGGCATATCCTTCGCGTGCTGGAATCCTGCGATTGGAACCAGACTCGCACTGCAAGATTACTCGAGATTGATCGCGTCACGCTTTACAACAAGATCAAGAAATATGGTTTTCAGAAAGGCGTGCCTGCCGGCTCATGAAGATCATCTCGCTGGTTCCCATCGGCCGGATCGAGAGGGACCACCTTGAATTACTGGGCGAACAACTGGCGTCGCGGTTGCAGGCGGCCTGCCTGATTCAGCCGCAACGCCAAAACGGCGAATTTGCGTACAATCGTGCCCGCGGCCAATACCATTCTACGGAGATTCTGAAGCGGCTGGTGCAGGACCCGCACACGGAAAGCTGGCGAATCGTGGGAGTCACGGATTTGGACCTGTACATCCCGATCCTGACGTTCGTTTTCGGCGAAGCTCAGTTGAGCGCCGCCGCCGCTTTGGTTTCCACTCATCGTTTGCGGCCGGAATTCTATGGCATGCCCCAAGACCCGGAGTTGCTTCAGGAGCGCCTCTTGAAGGAAGCGATCCACGAGTTGGGCCACACTTTCGGGCTGCGCCATTGTTCGGACTACCTTTGCGTCATGAGCTCCTCGCATTCTGCGGAGCGAATCGACTTGAAGCAGGCCGAGTTTTGTCCCGCCTGCGCGGCATTGGCAGGATTGTAGAGTCTGTGTGAGAACTTGGTTTTCGTGTCATTCCGAGGTGCCAAAGGCGCCGAGGAATCTCGCACTGCCCTCAAAACACTCAGAGCGAGATTCCTCGCTGCGCTCGGAATGACGGCCTGAACGAAGTTCTAGTCCGCGGCTTGGGCTGCCAACGTCTCGACTACGGCTATGTTTTGCATCAGGTCCGGCGGCAACGCGTGGCGCTTTTGAAGGTATTGCGGACTGTTGTACGAAACCCAGACCTTGCCTTGAGTATCTTCCCAGACCAGGATTTTCAGAGGAAGATCGATGGCACTGCTCGGCGAGGCCAACATTAAAGGTGTACCGGCTTTGGGATTGCCAAAAATCAGCAGTCTGGTGGGCCGCATCGTCAGGCCGACTTTGGCAGCCTCGCCGCTGTGATCGACCAGTGCAAACAGTGCGACACCCTTGGCTTGCAGCAGGGCTTTGATCCTTTCGACGGTCTGATCGACGGAATGGCGGCTGGGTGTGTTGACGATTCCGGCTTCTGCGGTGGACGCCATAGATGTCTCCTCGCTATTCGTGCCCCGAGCGTCGTCAGGATGCCGACTTGATTTTCCGGTAGCGGCGGATCAGGTTGTTGGTGGAGGTATCGTGGCTAAGGGCCGGCTCCTGCGCAGATTCAAGTTCCGGCACAATCCGCTGAGCCAGCACCTTGCCAAGCTCCACGCCCCACTGGTCGAACGAATTGATCTGCCAGATGACGCCCTGCGTGAAGACAATGTGTTCGTAAAGAGCCACCAGTTTGCCGAGCGTCTCCGGCGTGAGCCGCTCCGCCAGGATAGTATTCGACGGGCGATTGCCCTCGAAGACCCGGTGGGGCACGAGCCAATCCGGCGTCCCCTCCGCCTTGACTTGCTCCGCTGTCTTCCCGAATGCCAGTGCCTCGCTCTGCGCGAAAACGTTGGCCAAAAGCAGGTCATGGTGGCGGCCCAATGAATTCAGCGACTGTCCGAAGGCGATGAAGTCGCACGGAATAAGCCGCGTCCCCTGGTGGATCAACTGATAGAAAGAGTGCTGGCCATTGGTCCCCGGCTCGCCCCAATAAATCGGGCCTGTCGGGTAATCCACCTCCGTACCCTCGAGGGTCACGTGCTTGCCGTTGCTCTCCATGGTCAACTGCTGGAGATAGGCGGGGAATCGTTTCAGGTACTGCTCGTAGGGCAACACAGCAACCGTCTGGGCGCCGAAGAAATCGTTGTACCAGATGCCCAAAAGCCCCATCAGCACCGGCAGGTTGCGCTCGAACGGGGTGGTGCGGAAGTGCTCGTCCATCTGGTGGAAGCCGTCGAGCATGTTGTGGAACTCGTCCGGGCCGATGGCCAGCATGGTGGAAAGGCCAATCGCCGAATCCATCGAGTAGCGCCCCCCAACCCAATCCCAGAAGCCGAACATGTTGGCGGTATCAATCCCGAACTTCTTCACTCCCTCCGCGTTCGTTGACACCGCCACAAAGTGCTTGGCCACCGAGGCCTCATCCCCGCCCAAGCCCCGGAGCGACCAGGCGCGGGCCGTGTGAGCGTTGGTCATGGTCTCGAGCGTTGTGAAGGTTTTGGAAGAAACAATGAAAAGCGTCTCTGCCGGATCGAGATCGCGCACGGCTTCCGCAAAGTCCGTGCCGTCAACGTTGGAAACAAAGCGAAAGGTGCGGTCTCGGTCGCTGTAGTGCTTCAGAGCTTCGTAGGCCATGACCGGCCCGAGATCGGAGCCGCCGATGCCGATGTTGATAATGTTGCGAATGGACTTGCCGGTGTGCCCTTTCCACTCCCCGCTGCGCACGCGGTTGGCGAAACTTGCCATCTCTTTCAGCACGGCGTGCACTTGGGGTACAACGTTCTCTCCGTCCACCAAGATGGACGTCCCTTCCGGAGCGCGCAGTGCGATGTGCAGCACCGCACGTTTCTCCGTGACGTTGATCTTCTCCCCACTGAACATCGCTTCGATGCGCGAACGCAGGCCCGATTCCTCGGCCAGGCGGATGAGCAGCTTGAGAGTTCGACCGGTAATGCGGTTCTTTGAGTAGTCCAGGAACAGGCCAACGGCCTCCGCAGTCATGCGCTTACCACGCCCAGGATCATCCGCAAAAAGGCTTCGCAAATGCAGGCCGCGGACTTTCTTATAGTGAGATTGCAGTGACTTCCACACCTTTCGTTTCGTCAGAGGTTCGAGACCTTCCATCGCGGTGGGTGTGGGTGTGTTTGTAGCCATCTGCGTGCTCCTTCTTTGCCAACGGAGTGAGTCCAAAAATCTACGGTACGCTTTGAAACTCGGCTTGGCAATGCCGATGCCAAGATCATCACTTGGCGGCTTGTGAGTTCTTCCCGTTCGGAGCCGCCGGTTTGCCGGGGATTGCAGCGTGCCCACAAAGAGGACGACCGGCACTTCCACTGCCAATCCAGCCAAGAGGCAGAACCCACTCAGTCGAATCGTGCAATCAAGGGCTTGAAAGGGCAACCAAGCCGCAGTTCATCATTGCGGCGTCCTCTATTCTTTGTCGAGGGTTCGACGAAAGACGAGATTCCGTCGTCGTGCAGGTGAGGCATGACCTCTCGAGGCAATGAAAATCAGCGTCGTCCCCGCGAAAGCGGGGACCCACTGTCGGTCCAATGGATTCCCGCTTGCGCGGGAATGACGTGACTTTGAGGAGAGCCGCAGGGGACGAAGGATCTCTGCTGCTCCTTGATTTTACTAGCTGCGACAAACTGCAGGGATCCTTCGCTGCGCTCAGGATGACATGGCGGGCGAGCTTGTACGACTTTAACTTCTCGTATCGAACGAATGAGTGTGGGCATCCGATTGAGTAGGCAACGATCGTGCAGACCGGCGGATCTATGAGCAGCACACACAAAGTTGTTATCCTTGGAGGGGGTTTTGGCGGGCTTTATGCCGCACGAGCTCTCAAATCCGCGCCGGTCTCTGTCACCCTCATCGATCGCCGCAACTATCACCTTTTTCAGCCCTTGATGTACCAAGTGGCGACGGGATCGCTCTCGCCGGGCGAGATTGCCGCGCCCCTGCGCAGCGTCCTGCGCTCCCAGAAAAACGTTCGCGTGTTGCTGGGCGAGGTAGGCGACGTTGATCCGGCCGCCCGGCAAGTTATTCTGACCGATGGCGCGCGGTTCGAATTCGATTCGCTCATTGTGGCGACCGGTTCACGGACCTCCTACTTCGGCAACGATCATTGGCAGGAATGGGCGCCCAGCTTAAAGTCGGTGGAAGAGGCCCTGATGGTTCGGCACAAGGTTCTCTACGCGTTTGAAGCCGCCGAGCGGGCCTCAGATCCGGAAGAGTGCAGAGCTTGGCTGACGTTCGTGATTATTGGCGCCGGAACAACCGGACTTGAACTCGCCGGCGGGTTGGCGGAGATCGCGCGGGAGACGCTTCGTCATGACTTTCGGTTTATTCGCCCCGAGGAGGCGCGCATCGTTCTGATGGAGGGAGCACCGAGAGTGCTTCCCACTTATCCCCCTGACCTCTCCGCAAAAGCCGAGCGATTGGTTAGGAGACTCGCCGTCGAGGTACGAACCAACGTACGGGTCGTTGGTGTCGACCGCGAGGGTGTAACCTTCCAGACTGGCAGCGTGAAGGAACGCCTTGCAGCAAGGACAGTCCTGTGGGCCGCGGGGGTCGTGGCTTCAGATTTCGGAGCCAGGCTGTCAGCCCGCACGGGAGCGGAGACTGACAAGGCTGGGCGAATCCGGGTGAATGCCGATCTGACGATCCCGGGCCAGCCGAACATCTACGTGGTGGGTGATCTTGCCCTGGCGCGACGAGTGGACGGAAAGCAACTGCCCGGCGTTGCTCAAGTCGCGATGCAAGGCGGCGGCTACGCGGCGAAGGCAGTTATCGAGAAGCTTAAAGGGGTAGCCGAACTACCGCCCTTTCGATACTTCGACAAAGGAGACATGGCGGTGATCGGCCGTGCTGCCGCGGTGGCGAATGTATTCGGTTTCCACGTCTCCGGGTGGCCGGCCTGGATCTTGTGGCTGTTCATTCACCTGATGTACTTGGTGCAGTTTCAAAGCCGAATCTTAGTTTTCATTCAGTGGGGGTTTCAGTATCTGACGTTCAGCCGGGGCGCGCGGCTGATTACTGGAACGGCCGATTCGGACCTCTCCCCGGCGAAGGGGATATCCTCCGCCGCGCCCTTCGGCCAGCCGGTCGAAAGCCTCCCGGCGCCGTCCAGATCGGAGCTGCCTTAATTGACGGCTACGCGCAGACGAGACGTGGGTGCGCCGGCGCGTGACAGCCAAAGCTTCGACGCACGACTCTGAGCGGGCCGCGGCCGGTTATTCGCTTCCCACCCTTGAACCCAGGCGGGCCATTTCACGCGACTGCGCGCAGGCAAGGTACATATCTCGCCGTCCCGGAATACCGAGCTTCTGCATGCGGTAAATCAAGCTGGTGCGTGGCACCCCGAGCCTCGCCGCGGCACCATGTGCGCCACCGTCATCTTGAGCCTTTAAATCGTTTGCCTCGGCTTGTCGCAGCGCGGCCAGCGCCGCTTCATACGCACGTTGGGCGGAGGCCAGCCCGGCGCTCGCGTTATCCACGTCCGCCCGCGCGCCCCGACCAACTATCCTGTGAGGAGTCGCTGAATTAGCACCCTCGGTCCAACCCCTTTGTCTGCGAAGGCGTGAAGAAATCACCAGGCCCTGTCATTCCGAGCCCTTCGCTGTCATCCTGAGCGAAGCGAAGGATCTCGCTCTGGGTGCTCAGGGTAAACTCCGCGAGGAATCTCGCCCTGGCCTTTTGGGGGCGGTCTGCCCGCGCAGAGCAAGATTCCTCGCTCCGCTCGGAATGACATTTCACGGTTTCTGGGCGTTCGTCGGCTGACGAACATGAGCGACTGCTCTGGAATCGGCGTTTTCACCCCTCCAACGTCTACACCGAAAAGAAGCGCCGAGAGAAACGGAACTACCTGCATAACAATCCGGCGAAGCGAGGGTGGGTGAAGAAGCCCGGCGATTGGCGGCGGTCGAGTTGGAGGTACTATTTCCTGACGGGCGCTTCACTGCTGGCGATGGACAGAGTGCCGTGAGAAGGGGGGGCCTTAGCGGCGCGAGGGGCGCACACATCGCGACAAAGGACGTCGTGACGTATGCGCCTCCCGCATCATGCTGCCCGTTTTAGAGCTTCTTGGACTCTTGCCTCCAACTTCGCCTCTGCCACATCTCGGTCCTGCAAATCCTTGAGCGCCGATTCCGGGTCTGTCAGTTTTTTGACAAGGTTAATGATAGCCTCAACATTGGATTTTTTCGTTGGAGCCGGTATGGGAATCTCTTTCAGATACTCCTCAGTGATCGTGTACGAGCCTTTTGGCGTCGGGCGGTGACCAGTAATTAATCGCTCTTGGGCGTAGCCGCTATTTAGGGCAATAATTTACTTGACTCGCCCACTTATTTAGGGTACTATTTAACTCATGGAGAACAAAATCATGAGCGAACCGAACACCCTGCAAGAAGCAATCATCTATTACTCCGATGCGGACAATTGCTTGAGGAAGATGGTTTCCAAACGTTGGCCTAACGGTGTAGCCTGCCCGACCTGCGGGAGCGCAAAGGTCAGCTTCAACGCGCAACGACGCACTTGGAAATGCGGCTCTCATCATCCTCGGCGCGAGTTCTCTGCAAAGGTTGGAACTATTTTTGAGGATAGCGCCATCGGCCTTGGTAAGTGGCTCACTGCGATGTGGATGATTGCGAATGACAAGAACGGAATCAGCAGTTATGAAATTGCACGCGGACTTGGCGTGACTCAGAAAACCGCTTGGTTCATGATGCACCGCATCCGACTTGCTTTGCAGGATGAGCAAGGCGGGGGGAAACTTGGCGGAGAAGTCGAAGTTGATGAGACGTTCATCGGCGGTCTTGCTCGCAATATGCATATTGCGAAACGCCGCGAAAAGATTCAAGGAACTGGTGGACGCGACAAGGTTCCAGTCCTTGGCATCCTTAAACGTCATGGACAGGTTCGCACTTCGGTAGTTCCTGATGTTACCCGCGAAACTCTCCAAGGAAAAGTTCGGGACAACGTAGCTCCAGGCTCTCAAGTTTTCACCGATGCGTGGGTCGCCTATGCTGGTTTGAATCCTGAGTACGTTCATAGCGTCATTGACCACGCGAAAGCCTATGCAGTCGAGAACGTTCACACCAACGGACTCGAAAACTTCTGGAGCCTCTTGAAGCGAGGACTCCGTGGAACCTACGTTAGCGTCGAGCCGTTCCATCTTTTCCGCTACCTCGATGAGCAAGCATTCCGCTATAACAACCGCGAAGGGCTTGACGATCACGACCGCTTTGAAATGGCTCTCGCGCAAGTAATCGGCAAGCGTCTGACTTGGCAGAAGCTAACCGGAAAAGTCCCGCAAACAGAAACGAGTGTTAACCAATAAAGAAAGACAGCGCCAAGGCCGTGGAAAGCGGGTTAGGATGTAACCCGCTTTTTCGGCGTTAAGAATTTGAGCAATCGCTTCGCAAATAAAATACACTGTCGATCGGAAACCTCCAAGAGAATGTGCCGTTTATCTTCATGTGCAGATATCACGATCTGGCCATCATTTGTCCGACAAACGGAAAGGCCGCTAGAAATCAGTTTCGGCTTAAGAATGGAGACTGTCATGATTTCCTTAAATGATATCCTTTCAGCCCTAAAATTATGGCCCAAATGGAAACACATAGAGTCGGCAGTTGAACGCGTCGATGTACTTGAAAAACGCGTCAGTGAGCTTGAGAGTAGACTTGCCCGTTGCCCGGGAGAAGCCTGCCCAAAATGCGGAGAGCTTTCCTTTCGTGCTGCGCAGAGCAATCCTCACTATGACAGTGGATTTCGTGAATTGGGCGTAATAATTAGGCATATGAAGTGTGAGAAATGCGGATTTACCGAGGACCATACTGTAACCCCCAGAGGGAAACATTAGAGTATTACGCCTTGGAACTTTTCCTAGCTTTCTTCATCTTGCGCTGCTTTTTCCACTTTTCCTCACGGCGCACCAATTCAGCGTGCGATACCGAGAGGGCCTTGCCTAGCGCCGCATCGAACCTCTGAAATTCTGTCTGTATCTGCTTATTCATTTTTCAGTCCTTAGATAGAGATTCAGAGTAGATTGCTCGTATCATCTCTTCCGAATTTTCTGGTCCGAATTTTTCCCCATATCCCACAACGCCAAAATCTGGATTCTCTGATTTGAATAGTCCGGAAAAAACATTCGCCTCTTTCCACGGCTCTGGCAGAATTATTTGGTCATTTGTGGCGTAGGCTAATAGGTCTGCCACCTGGAGAGGATAAAACAGGGAATCATTTCCAAAGGCGATACAAGCAATCTTGCGCTTTATGTCTGGCCTACGGTCTTTCAACTTGCACAGATAGGCATAACATTTCATAGAATAATCTCTGGAGTCATCAAACACAACCGTAGTTGGTTCATCAACTTTTAAGCGCTGCAAAGAATCCATTAATTGACGGATTATCCGTGCAAAGCAAAACACGGGAGCCTGGAATGGCTTTTTCAATAAATCCTCTTCTTTCATCATAGAGGTCAATTGGCGGTAGTGCTTCGCATCCAAAGATATGCCCAGCCCTGGACTTATGCTGGTACCAGACGCAACTTTTATAAACTCACGCAGCACGTCTATTTTTTTCGTGTCTTCCCACTTGCACTCTGGAGATCTTCCCTCGCGTGACATGAATTCCCTCATGTGTAGAACATCCATGCCGTGCCGTCGAAGAACCTTCTCCCATTCTTGCGAGAATACCCTCCATCCGAATTCATCCGATACATAACCTGCTACTGAGAGGTAATCTGAATTACAAAAATGCCCACTCTCATCAAAGCAACTAATGACCATTTTCATCGACCGCCGACGATGGAATAATGCACCTGGAGTCATTGCTCACCCCCGCACGGGAGTGGCGCATCATACGTACCTCCACGCTGCGCTCGCTCGTCATCGGAGCCTGCGCTATCATCTTGACTCTGATTAGTGGGCGAGTCAAGTAAATTATTGCCCTATTTAGAAAGGCAAGGCAGTAAGCAAGAGAGTCCCGCAAGCAGTCCTCTTGCGAAGCGTCGCACCCGAGTGTCTTCTGCAAGGCCTTCTGGAATTCTGCCCATGCACGACCAGTTTTCTTTGTGGGTTGAACCATAAGACAAGCGTGGTCGGAGAGGAAGCCAACGTCGTCGAGAACAAATCGAACCGACCGAATAAGCGTTGGCGATAAGATGCGGGGCTTCGCCAGCATGATCTTGGCATCGCGGGGCCACAGATATTCGTACCATCTTCTATTGAATTCTCGAATGTTCTTCTTTTTGAACACCCGGCTCTCTAAGCGTTTATAGTGCTCTACTAGGTAGGCTGCCGCCTCTGGGTACTTGACTATACCGAGTGAGATTCGGTGCTTGAGCAGCTCTTTAACTGAATCATTGTTGATACCCTTCTCTTTTACAATGTCCGTTTCTCGACCATCGATCTGCTGATTGAAATCGAGAGCATCTACCATTCCAAGGCGCGTCAAGCGTTTCGAGAGGCTTACGTCTCTGACCTCGTCCCACTGAATCGAAAAGGCTGGCTCGGTTACCTTATCCCTCAGATGATAGGGGTAGAAGAGCATCCGTTCATTCCAAGCAATGCGCCAGCGCTCAAGTTCCTTGCTCTTAATCGCCTTGTGGATAAGTGCATCCTCAAGACCGAGAAACTCCGTCTTCTTATCATCCATAAGGAACACATCAAGGCAGCCGCCGGGCGTAACGCCCTGACGCATTTCCAGAAGTTCTGCCGCCGTAAACCAGTTGGAAGGGAAGGCAGCTTTGCCAGCACTTCCGCTCAAATCCCAACGGTCGGGAGCGGTCTCGCGGAGTCTCTCCATATCGATTCTCGCCGCGCTGGTGAAATGGTGCTTCGCTCCCCTTTTCTTTGGAGCGAGTTTGGCGAGAACTTCCTGCACGGTCCTTACGACGGCCTCGCGCCGGTCCCTGGTATCCAGCCCCTCGATGTCCTTAGAGGAGTAAGACATGACGCATATGCAGGAGCCGTCAGCCTCTTCCTGCGTATTGATAGCCACGGTGGCGCACGGGGCGTTCATTCTATTGAAAAAGAGTTGTCCGAAAGGATTGAAGTCAATGATACTTTCGAGTTTGGTCTTGGATGCGAGCATTTTGCGAAGCTCACGCGCCCACTCTTTGTCGAGGTATGTGTCCTGAGTCAGAAGGGCCATTCGCCCGTTCTTATTGAGCAACTGAAGGCTGCGCTCCATGAATAGGCCGTAAATGTCGTACTTGCCCTTTGCAGCATGGGGGAATGCCTTGGCGAAGTGCTCCTTTTTTGCAGTGTCATAGACTGGGGCCATCGAGCCCTTTAACACGCCGCCCCAAGGTGGGTTCCCAAATGCCAGATCAAATTTCTTGTCGATGATGCGCCTGTACCGTTCATGGCTGTCGGCGCTCAACTGCACACGAGAATTCATCTGTTCGAAGAAACGGGTTTGCTGCTCGGTCATCTTCTCTGGCCGCTCAAGACTGTCTGTTGCAAAAACGTGTAAGTCGATGATGAAATCGGAATCCTTCTCACGTGCCTTTACGTAAAGAGGCAGCACCATGAAAAGTACGTTCAGGGTCGTTAGGAAGCTGGCAAAAGGGTGCAAGTCAACCGCGTGAACCCGTTCGGAAATCAGTCGTAATCGCTCCTCTGCGGTCTTCCATTCCGGCTCGCGCCTTTTGACCTTTGGGGAGTGGCAAGGCATGTCCATATCTAGATGCGCAATCAGCCTTCCAAGCGCTGTTGTTACAAACGCACCGCTTCCACAGGCGGGGTCGATGTAACTAAGACGGCACAGGCCTTCAGTTTCTTTGCGGTAGTCTGCGAGGTCCAATATGAGGTTGATCAATTCGTCCGGTGTGTAGAAACCTCCCAGGCGTTGGCGCTCCTCATTTGGCAGATAGTTCTCATAAATGTTACGCCAGATGTCCACATCCACAGACTCGAATAGGTAGTGACTAAGGCGACGCAACAGGACCCTGGCGAGCTTCTCCATTTCGTTGTCGTAGTCTCGCAACCAAGCCAATTGTCCAGCGCTGATGACCGCCCGCTTTTCTGGGAGAACGGCCCACCAGTCAAATTCGCCTCTCAAATACACGGTTGGCAAGAAGGCCTGCATCCGGCTGCGGATACTCTCTAGTAGTTCGGTTGCAGGGAATCTCCGTCCGGCAATATCCGTGGTGGCTAAACTGAGCTGCTTCTGTAGCTCGTCGCCACAAAGCTGGCGGGGAAAAACTTTTTCGTCCTCGCCGACGCGGTACAGAAGGGCGCGTGCAAGGGTGACGTGGGCAGTCTGAGCGGACAGCTGTACTACCGACGGGGAAAACGCCGGCCACAGTGCGTCAATTAAAACCGCGGTGTCCTGACGTCTAGGCAACTCCAAGCTCATAATAGATTCAACTACTGTCGAATTGTTAGGTCCTTCCAAACCCAGCAGTGCGAGCGTCCGATCAATGTTGAGTGGGCTGGCCCCCTCTTCCTTGAAGACATTGACTAGCGCTTTTGCCGCCATCTGCGGTGTGATGCGGAGAGACTTGCCACACCATTGCTCGTATACAGCCATCACGACCTGCTGGGCGGAGGCTCCGGCGCGGCCCTCACGGAGGCCATAAAATAGGCGGCAATAGAACTCGGCGAAGTCGGCCACTATACGGTCTAGATCAGCGGCCAGCCGCGCAAGTGTTGTCCCAATGAATGGATTATCACGGTTGACATGGTAGACCTGACCTATAGCCACCTCAGTGTCGGGTTCATAAATCAGAGGGGCGAAGAATTTTTGGGCAAGCTCGGCAGAGTCCCTGCGCGTGTCAAGTCTTGAACGCTCTAGAATCGAAAGCTGGCCGCCGGTTACCACGATGTCGAGTCTGTGCCACTCTGGGCCGTTCGTGAAGTAAGCGGTCCTGAGTGTCGGGAAGCCCGAAAGCCTTTCTTGAAAATCCTCTCGTTCCTTCTTTGAAGCCTTGTGGTAAGGCGTCTTCGTTTCGATCGTTGCGAGGGCATGTTGGTCGTCGTCCAGAAGCAATAGGTCAAAGATTTCGCCAACAACTACGTTTTTCGAAGGCCAATGAAGTGTTTGCTGGAGCAGATCGGAGTTTAGCCAACCGCGAAATCGACGTTCCCCCCCTTCACCGGGGTAGCCAACCTTTTCTCCGACGTCCTCGCAAAGCTGTAAAACATTTCGGATACTAGCGAGAATTTTCGACCCTAGCGATTGGTCATTTTTTGGTCTTTGAGGCAATTTCCGACTCCTAGCAGTCTTAGAAATCAGGGGCTGGTAGCGGTCAGCACTTTCCCCATCGTGAGCTTTTTTCATGCTAGATACTGCACCGAGAGCCGTTCGGAGTCAATCCGAATCGGGGTAAGGGTTCTATGAAAGGGGATGTCAAGTGAAAACACTTCTCCTCTTCGAGGAGGGTTTTGTTCTTCTTGGCATCCAGCCCCTCTCGATGATCTCGGCCATCTTGAGTGCACAGGTTCGGCCTG
>Ga0187891_1001123_pt1 | contig 23804 bp, 20 predicted proteins | sample June2016WEW_21_4_FD_132990 | JGI IMG/M metagenome (GOLD analysis project Ga0187891, IMG submission 132990) | Peatland microbial communities from SPRUCE experiment site at the Marcell Experimental Forest, Minnesota, USA - June2016WEW_21_40 | ecosystem: Environmental > Terrestrial > Soil >... | reverse complement strand
CGAATCGGGGTCGGCCGCGACCGTCGCCGTGCCGACGTAACCTTGCTTCCAGCCCACTCCGGCGCGCAGCAGAAGCGTCTCGCCGCCAGGCATCAATTCGAGAAGGTCGCAGTAGCGGACCCGCAGGCTTTCCCTTACCAGCGCGAGCGCCGAGTTGAAAAGCGAAGAAAGCTGATCGCCGCGTAGAGCCGACTGGCTCAGCTCCGCCAGCGCTGCCTGCTCCCTTTCTCTACTTCGGTGCGCGGCTTCGCTGGTGCGCTTGTCGCGCTCGTCTGGAGGGTCACTCGCCATTGGGCTGCCTCATTTGGGCTCCGTTCGCTATCGAACATAAGAGATCAGTATCTTTGAGGCAAGGTCGATCCAAGGTGTTTCCCGTAATTCGAATGTACCCCGAATAGCCAGCAGAACGTGAGTTGGCCCGCAGCGCCGCCTTCGGCAGGCCAGCCTAACCCGGATGTTTCGCGCCCCGATCAGGCTGCGCGCCGCAAGCCGCCAGATCCCGTGCCCCCGGAGCGGCTGCCAAAGATGAGGCGAAACAGCAACGTAAGCACGATGGCGCCGCCAATGGCCACAAGGATCGTGTAGATCATGCCGCCCTGGCCGGCAAAGCCGAGTGAGCGCATGATCCAGCCCCCCACGACGGCTCCAATAATGCCGATTACGATGTCCATAACGGCGCCATAGCCCGCTCCACGCATGATCTTGCCGGTTGCCCAACCAGCAATCAGACCGACGATAATCCACCAAACGACTGACATAATCCCTCGCTGTTGTGGTTTTCCGTTTTGTAAACGTAAGGAGTTTGAAACCGTCTATTGGAAAAAGGTTTCACCGACCATGCGGGGGAAGTCCAAGAAACTACCCCAGGTTAGCGCCGAACAGCCAAAGGAGCTTTCCGCTATGGGCGGCACAGCCAGCCAGGCTGCGCCTGCGCCCGCAACCGCGATAAGGCTTCCGCATTGAGCAATGAAGTTTGAAATCCGGACGGTCGAGCGAGCGCGCAGCTCCGGTCTATTCCGGGTAGGCTCCACCGTCGATGCAGCCGAATTCGCCGCTTTCATTTGCGTAGGCGGAGTTGTTGTTTGCGTCGTAATGCTGGTTGGACCAATTTCCCTGGATCTTCCACGACGTTCCGTTGCTGAAGTCCAGCACAGGCGTGCCAAAGCTCCAGCGGGCAGAATTGGGCCGTTATGCCAAATCACGTCGGGAGAGCTGACACTGGCTCCGGGGGCCAGGCTCGCGGCATGCCGTGCGGCTTTGACCGCCTCGCTGCTTTCGCCGCGCACAAAATGCGGACCGAGCATCGGAGGTTCCGGCTCAATGACCGCTCTTGCATCCATTGTGTCGGCGGGGTTTTGAGCGAAACTGGCAACGCTTAGCAGAAAAATGCAGCAGGCCGCAACTACCTTCATCGGGGAGCCTCCAGGGCTGGCCTTGGAAAAGCATTTTGCGGCCTCGCCGTGCAGCGCGAGTCCGATTGCCCGCGCTGTTTTGTCCCGGGTAGGATGTGGGAACTTCGCCCGTAGATGCTCGATTCCTTTTACAGACGGGAAGCGTTTTTCAGCAGCGGTTAAGCGGCGCTGCTGATTTCGCTCAAGGCAAGTACGGCCAGTTCGAGCCGGTCCTTTGCCCCGGTCTTGCTGAAGATGCTCTGGAGGTGGCGCTTGACGGTGTTTTCGCTGATGGTGAGCTGCTGTGCAATGTCGCGATTCTTCATGCCCCGCGCCACCAGGTAAGCGATCTGACGCTCGCGTTCGGAGAGGCGGTGCAGGTTTGACGCCCGCTCTTCGTGGGTTTCCTGCGACATGGCGGTGAGCACACCGTGAGCGACTTCGTCGGAAAAGGCCAGTTCCCCGCTGGCGACCGCGCGGATGGCGGAGAACAGCTTCTCCGGAGTATCGCCCTTGAGCACCAGGCCGCGCGCACCCAGCCGCACCACCTGCACGTAATCGGGATGGCTTTCCGAGGCGGTAAGCACCACGGAGGCCACACGCAAGCCGGCTTTTTCCATCACCCGCAGCACTTCGAAGCCATCCGTGCCGGGCATGAAAAGATCGAGAACCACAACGTCGGGCTCCTCGCGCCGCAGCAGGTCCAGTGCCTCGGCGCCGGTGGAGGCCTTGCCAACTACGTGAAAGTCCTGCTGGGTCTCGAGCAAAGCGCCGAGCGACTCTCTCAGGACGGTGTGATCGTCGGCGATCACGATGCGAATTTTCTTCAAAGTCATGCTCACCAACACTTGGATGCCGGAAGAGTTTACCAAGTGGTCAACACTGGACAGAAATTCTGGTAGTCGGAGCAGTTTCGATCACCCAGCGAGCAGAACTCAAGAAACGATCCCATGTAGCCAAAAAGGGCCGCTCTCGACGGAGACGTTACCTTCGATTCGGCGGTTGGCGGGGTGGAGACCGAAAGTTGTGGTATATTCCCGTTTTCCGTGCTGAGACACTGACGTGACCACCGACGAAGAGCTCGCCTTTTTCGAAGATAGCGTCCGCCGACTGAAGGTGGAGTACGACATCTACTTTGGTGGCGGTTCGCGCCGAGCCCCAACGGAGCTGGATTGGCGGGTGCAGGGCCTGATTAAGAAATACTCCGACAGCCAGAGGCTATCTTCCCCGCAGCGCTTCAAATACAACACCGTGGTGCAACGCTACGCCATTTACAGCGATCTGTGGCGTCAGAAGCTTAGAATCAAGGAAGAAGGTTATCGCCGTCCACAAGATGCCCTGCTCGGCATACAGGGGCTGCGGACGGTCGAAGCCAGCCAATCACCTCAGGGAACAGGGCTCGCCGGGGACCCCGATCAATCACCCCAGCGAGCAGGGCTCGCCGGGGACCCCGATCAGTCTGCTGTCGCTCCACCCAAGCAGTCGGCCGTGCTGCTGTTCGCGGACTCAGACGAGTTAGACGGCATCCGGTGGCTGTATGAGACGATGCAAAGCAGCGGGGGCGAGGGCAAAGCCCGCGGTTCGCTGGAAGCATTTGCGGCCTTCCTGCGGGCTAAAACGAAGGAAATCCAAAATACTTACGGATGCTCCGGCGTCAAGTACACTGTCGAAGTGAAGAATGGACGGGCGCAAATCAAGGCCAGACCGAACCTGTAGGCGCGAAGCTGAGTTTCACATTTCGAGTTTCAGGTTTCAAAGTTTCGCAAGAACTACCCACATTAGCCCCAATCACCCCGGCGATTTCAAAGTTTCACATTTCACGTTTCAAGCCTCAGGCTTCAAAGTTTCACAGCTTTGAAACCTTGAACCTTGAAACTTTGAAAAACTTGAGCGTTCGCCGGACCCTGGGGCCTGCTGGTACACTCTTCGCTAAACTGATTCAATTGCGAGGCATTGCATGTCCAAGATCCAGCGGGCTCTTCTGAGCGTTACCGACAAGACCGGAGTGGTAGAGTTTGCGCGCGAGCTGGCGCAAACTGGAGTTGAATTGATCTCAACCGGAGGGACCGCAAAGGCCCTGCGCGAAGCGGGTATCGCGGTGAAGGACATAAGCGAGCTGACCGGCTTCCCCGAGATGCTGGACGGGCGCGTCAAGACGCTGCATCCCAAGGTTCACGGAGGCATTCTGCACATTCGCGGAAATCCCGATCACCAGGCTGCCGTGCGGGAACACGGAATTCAGCCGATCGACATGGTGGTGGTCAACCTTTACGCGTTTGAAAAGACCGCGGCGAAGCCCGGAGTGCGCTTTGACGATGTGATCGAGAATATCGACATTGGCGGACCTTCGATGGTGCGCTCGGCGGCGAAGAACTTCCACGATGTCGCGATCGTGACCGCGCCCGGCGATTACCCGGGAATTCTCGCCGAAATGCGCGCCAACGGCGGATCGCTTTCGCTGGCTACGCGTTGGCGGCTGGCGCAAAAAGCATTTTCCACTACGGCGGCCTATGACGCGGCGATTGCGTCAGCCTTGGAGCGGGTCCCGGCTCCCGATGCCAACGGCAGCTTTGACGCCGGCAAGCTCGCGTCGGGCGACGGCTTTCCGCAGACGCTGCGGCTCAGCTTTCAAAAGGCCTTTGACCTGCGCTATGGCGAGAATCCTCACCAGAAAGCGGCCCTCTACAGCGACGGCTCGGGGAAGGGAGTGGCCAACGGAAGACAACTTCAGGGCAAAGAGCTTTCCTTCAACAACATTGTCGACTTGCAAGCGGCCTGGGAGCTGGCGCAGGAATTCGAAGAGCCGGTCTGTGCCATTATCAAGCACACGAACCCCTGCGGAACCGCGACCGGCAAGACGCTGGTGGAGGCCTACCGGCGCGCTCTGGAGTGCGATCCGGTTTCCGCTTTTGGCGGGGTGATCGGCGTCAACCGCCCGATCGACGCCGAAACCGCCGGCGAAATGGCAAAGCTCTTTCTGGAGGTGATCGCCGCCCCGGGCTTCGACGAGGCAGCATGCAAGATTTTCGCCACGAAGAAGAACCTGCGGCTGGTCGAGGTTGCCGGGGTACGAGAGCCATGGGTGCTGAAGAATGTCTCCGGCGGCGTGCTGCTGCAGGACAACGATGTGCGCCCGCTGAAACCGGAAGATCTGAAGGTGGTGACGCGGCGCAAGCCCAGCGATGAAGAAATGCGGGCGCTGCTGTTTGCCTGGAAGATTTGCAAACACGTGAAGTCGAACGCGATTCTTTACGCGCGCGACGGACAAACCGTGGGAGTCGGCGCCGGCCAGATGAGCCGCGTCGATTCGGCGAAGATCGGCGCGATGAAGGCGGTGCTGCCGCTTAAAGGAACGGTTGCCGCGTCGGACGCGTTCTTTCCGTTCCCCGATGGCGTGGAGGAAATTGCCAAAGCAGGTTCGACGGCGATCATCCAGCCAGGGGGCTCCGTGCGCGACCAGGAAGTGATCGCAGCGGCTGACCGCCTGGGACTGGCCATGGTGTTGACCGGAGTGCGGCACTTCCGGCACTAGAACGATTGCAAAGGCTGAAATGGACTACCCCCCGCGGTTGGAGACGAGGTTACGATTCGCAGAAGCAAACTACCCCACCCTAGCCAACAGCGGGCTAGGATGGGGCACCCGGCGGAGCCTCCGGCGGAATACAGCCTCGATGCTCATTTGGAGCGGATTCTGGGCACGTTCAGAGCTTCCGGACGCTTGTCGCTGGGTTCCAGCGTCATGGGCCGGGCACGGAACTTGGAGCGGAGATAGGCAAAGAACCGCTTAAACAGCGCGGCCCACTCCTTTTGCAATTCGCAAGGCGTGCTGCTGGGGTGAGGATTAAAACCGAAATTACTGCACATGACCGTGACCTCCGCTCTCAGGTATCACACAACCGTTCGCGATCTCGCAGATGGCATGCTCGAACTGGATGGTGGTGTGATGAATCTCAAACTTTGTGGCCAACACCTGCCTGACTTCGCGCAAGATACGCTCACTGGCGGACGGCGGAATATCGGCAATGCCGATATGGCAGGAAAGCGCGTGCGTGTCCGAACCGATGCTCCAAACGTGCAGGTCGTGCACATCGTTCACGCCGCCGATCTCGCCGACCGCCGCCGCGATCTCCTCCAGCCGCATTCCGCGTGGAGTGCCTTCCAGTAGGATGTTGAGACTCTCGCCGATGATGGACACCGACGACCAGATAATCAGCGCGGAAATGATAATCGACAGCGCCGGATCGATCCACTGGTGGCCGGTGACCGCAATCGTCCAGCCACCCAGGATAATGGCTGCGGTCGAAAGTGTATCACCAACCTCGTGGATGAGGGCGCTGCGGATATTAAGGTCCTGCCGGCTGCGGAAAAGCAGCCACGTGATGGCGCCATTCAAGGCCACGCCGGCGGCGGCCACGCCCATCATCAGACCGGCATGCACAGCCACCGGGTGCGAAAAACGCTGCACCGCCTGGTAGACGATCCACAGAGAGATCAGAACTAGCGAACCGCCGTTAAAGAGCGCGGCCAGAACACCGGCGCGATGATAACCATAAGTCCTGGTGGAGCTGGGCGGCCGCTCCGCCATGTAGACGGCCAACGACGACAGCAGCAAAGCGAAGAAATCAGAGAGATTGTGCCCGGCTTCCGACAGCAGGGCCAGGCTTCGTGCACGCACGCCAGCCACCACCAGCAACAGAATGTATGCCGCGGTGAGCATCAGCGAGATCTTCAGGATTCGCCCGGTTCGCAAGCGCGAGCAATGATCGCCGTGCGAGTGCCCTGCCACCCGACCTGCGTGCACATGCATAATCGAAAGTTTACTTTCCTTGGCCCGGCCCAGCAAGCGACCGAGCCCATGGAGACAATCAGCAAGGGCCGGGAACTCCGTTCCGGAGAGTTCTTACGGCAGCCTGTATCTTCCGGGATCTCGCGACTGGCCTGCGTTTCCAATGAGATGGCAACCAGAGTCGCGGGACGGAGAGGCAGCTCTCGTCTCTCTACGAAGGGAGCAGACTTCTTTTATCCGCGGTGCATCATTTAAGACAGAGAACGGTTGGAGGCAGGTATGCGCGGCCGCTTACTGTTGCTGATACTGGCGCTTTTTCTTGCGGCGGCAGATGCCGCTTCGCAGCAAGTTCCGGACTCGCCGCCCGTAAGCGGAGAGGCGGCAACTCCCGGCGCAACAGCCGGAGACAGTGCGCAAAGCACCGCCGCTACGCAGTTCATTTCGCTGGGGACTCCACTGGCGCCCGATGGCGACAATCAGAAGCTGCGCGAGCAAATTCTGAACGCGCTGCGAGCACACTCCTCGCTGGCAAGCAGCAGTTTCAATGTAGAGGTTTCAGACTCGCAGATCGAACTCAGCGGGAGCGTGCCCACCGCCCGTGAAAAAGAGACCGCGCGCCGGATTGCACAGTCCTACGGAAACAATCGTAGCGTCGTGGACGCGAAGATCGACGTACGGAATGCCGGAGGGGCGCAAGGCACACAAGCGACTCAGCGTTAGAGCGGCGTCAGAGTTGGTGTATTCCAAAAACGATAATTCCAGCGTGTCACCCTGAGGTTAAGCCGTTTTGCGGGCGTCTGAGCCCGCAGGCGAAATCCTGAGCGTAGCGAAGGAACTCGGCGACGCGACGTAAGGGTCCATGTATTTGTTTTTTTTCGGCCTGCGGGTGACGCCCGGTGAAATGCAGAGATCGTCACGTCGGTTCGCAAAAGCGGCGAACCTCCTCACGATGACACCCGCGGCGAAGGATATAGGATCTCTGGCTGGTGGCCCACATCCGCCGATTTCCGGCGAATGTGGGGGCTTCGGCTCGTTCAGGCGTTGACGTGGGCGCGCACCAGGTTCAACATGCGGCGCAGCGGTTCGGCGGCGCCCCAGAGCAGTTGGTCGCCCACGGTAAAGGCGCCGAGGTATTGCGGGCCGAGCTTCAGTTTGTGAAGGCGGCCAATGGGCACCGTCAGCGTGCCGGAAACAGCGGTCGGCGTGAGGCAGCGAACGCTGGCGTCCTTGTTGTTGGGAACCACACGCACCCAATCGTTGCCGGCCGCGAGTATCTGTTCGAGTTCGGCCAGCGCAACGTCTTTGGTCAGTTTTACGCAGAGGCCCTGGCTGTGGCAGCGCATGGTGCCGACGCGGACACAGATGCCGTCGACGGGAACGGGCGGATTGAGTCCCATGATCTTGTTGGTCTCCGCCATGCCCTTCCACTCTTCGCGTGTCTGTCCTTCGGGCATTTCCTTGTCGATCCAGGGAATCAGGCTGCCGGCCAGGGGCACGCCGATTTCCGACGTGGGGAGCGACGGAGAGCGCTGCGCCTCGATGACCATGCGATCGACTTCGAGAGCGTTTTCCGAAGGCGTCTTGGCGGACGGGTCGGTCAGGCAGCGCATCTGCTGGACCAGTTCGAGCATTTTGGCGGCACCGGCGCCCGAAGCTGCCTGGTAGGTCATGCTGGTCATCCACTCGACCAGTCCGGCCTGGAAGAGCGCGGCGGTGGCCATCAGCATCAGGCTGACCGTGCAGTTGCCGCCGACGTAGCAGCGCAAGCCCTTGGCGAGCCCGTCCTGAATAATGCCGCCATTGACCGGATCGAGGATGATGATGGATTCGCCGCTCATGCGGAGCGTGGAAGCGGCATCGATCCAGTATCCCTTCCAGCCATTCTTGCGCAGAGGCGCATAGACCTCGGTTGTGTAGTCGCCGCCCTGGCAACTGATGAGCACGTCGCAGGCTGACAGTTGCTTCAGGTCGCGGGCGTCCAGCAGCGCAGCGCCACGGGCCTCTTGCGGACCGGCGCCGCCGACGTTCGAGGTAGTAAAGAAAACGGATTCGACGCCGACAAGGTCCTTCTCTTCGCGCATCCTCTGCATGAGGACACTGCCGACCATCCCTCTCCAACCGATGAATCCAACGCGCAGCATGGTATCTCCAGAAGAATATGAATATCTCTATTATGCCAGCAGCCCCCGGTTTTTTCCCGGGAATTGCGCGACCACGGCTATCGCGCCGGGGCCGCAACTTCGAATTGCACGGTGGTTCCGGGAAAAACCCGCTGCCCGGCTGCCGGCGTCTGGCGGATGATGGTGGCATCGGACGATGTTCGCGCAGGCACCGGCGTTTTCGCCGCGGCAGGAGCAGCGGCGAGGGTTCCAGCCGAATCGGAATTCGTTGCGGCCGGTGGCGCAGGCTGCGCGGTAGCTATCGTTCCTACCACCAGTCCAACCGCACGGATGGCCGCGCTTGCCTCGGAGAGCTTTGAGCCGACGAAGTTCGGCATGACGAACGCTTCCGGGTCCGGGGCTGCGCTGGTCAACACAGTCACCGAGGGAGTCGAGATTTGTTGCGCGTCGGGCGTGGGGCTCTGGGCGATCACTTGGTCGGCGGCGGCATTGGCCGTGGGAAGATGGGCGACGGAGCCAAGTTCCAGGCCCCGCTGTTTCAAGTTCAACTCGGCCGATCGTACAGATTGCCCCACCAGGCTGGGGATTTCGACTTTTTGCGGGCCCAGGCTCTCGGCGATGCGAATACGGAAGCCCGTGCGTACGCGCGCGCCCGCCTGCGGAAGTTGCGATACGATGCGGCCCTCGGGAATGTCGCTGCTGTAGAAGCGTTGATCGCGCGAAATGGCCAGCCCGTTGTCGGCGGCGACGCGTTGCGCCTCGACCGCAGTGAGCCCGGCGAGTTTGGGCACAGTCACTTCGCGTCCGTGGATGGCGTAGCGCATCGCGGTCAGCGCGGAAATCAGCCCCACGACGACAAGGATCAGCACGTACAGCAGGGTGCGAAGTAAGCGCATCACTCTCGAATTCCCGATGACCGCGGCGACTCAGCTTAACTCAGTGGGCCTCGCTTGGATGATAGCCGGAAGCATCCGCTTTGCGCGCTATCGAGGGTTCATGAACCGGCGGCCTGCCCCATCACGCGCAACTTCGGCGCGTGCCGGGGACCCCGAAACGGAATCGGCGAAGTGTTCGTCTTCGTGTCCGGCGATGGCGACCCGCATGAAGTCCATCCAGACCGGCAGCGCGGCTAAAGCTCCCGTCTCCTTGTTTCCCAGGCTCTTTTTCTCGTCGAAGCCGATCCAGACGCCGCAGGTAAGCGAGGGCGAAAAGCCCACGAACCAGGCATCCGTGAAGTCGTTTGTCGTTCCCGTTTTGCCGGCCAGGGGATGCTTGAGCTTCGCCGCCTGGTAGGCGGTGCCGTGCTGCACCACTTCCTGCAACATGGAGGTGATGACGCGCGCGGTTCGTTCGCTGACCACATCGCGGACTTCGGGGACGGTTTCTTCCAGCACGTGTCCGTCATAGTCGACCACCTTGCGGATGCCGTGCGGCGAGAGGCGCACGCCATCATTCGGGAAGGTTGAATAGGCGGCGGTCTGCTCCAGCAACGTGATCTCCGCCGCGCCCAGCGCCACCGGCAGGTATGGCTGTATCTGCGAGGTGATGCCGAAACGGTGCACATAATCTATGACGGTGTGCATTCCGACCTGCTGCGCCACTTTGATCGCGGGTATGTTGCGCGAGTGCGCCAGGGCGCGGCGCAAAGTGATATTGCCTTCAAACCTGGCGTCGTAGTTGTGCGGCGTGTAAGCGCCGGAGGCGGTCTGGAAGGTCACGGGGGCGTCCAGAACGATGTCGTCCGGCGACGCTCCGCGGTCGATGGCGGCGGTGTACACGTAGGGTTTGAAAGACGAGCCCGTCTGCCGCAAAGCCTGGGTCGCGCGATTGAACTTGGAATCGTCGAAGTCGCGTCCGCCGATCATGGCGCGGATTTCGCCGCTGGCATTGTCGAGCGCGAGCAGTGCTCCCTGTATGCCGGAGTCTTGCTCAAGCGCAAGCTGGGCGCGGCTGCCGTCCAGCGATAGGACACGAGCGTAAACCACGTCGCCGACGCTCAGGATGTCCGCGGGAGATTTGCGCCCGGTCCACTTGATTCCGGCGTTGTCGATGAAACCGGTGACCCGCCCCAGGCGAATCGTGGCGGAAGCGGCCGACACTTGCGTGACCAGACCATGAAGATAAGTGCCCGGCTCCATCGACTCGCGCCAGTCGGGGTTGTCGTAGCGCTCCATATCACCGCCGGAGGCGATGACATTGGGGAGACGCCCCACCCAGCCGTGACGGTGCTCGTAGGCAACCAGTCCGTCCAGCACGGCGCGGGTGGCAGCCTGCTGGAGGTCGACGTCGAGCGTGGTGTATACGCTTAGCCGTCCCTCATGAACATCGGCGGTGCCGTACTTTTTTTCCAGATAGCGCCGCACCTCTTCCACGAAATACGGAGCGATGGAATTGGAATCGCTCTGCAGGTTCAGGCGTATCGGCGTGTCTTTTGCGCGCTGGGCCTGCGCGGCCGTGATCCTGCCGTCCTCCATCATGGCGTTGAGAACGAGATTGCGGCGGCGCAACGCACGCTCGGGATAGTTGACAGGCGAGTAAGAGTTCGGAGCTTTCGGCAGACCGGCCAGCAGCGCCGCCTCTTCGAGGCTGAGATCCTTTGCATGCTTGCTGAAGTAATACTGCGCGCCGGCCTCAAAACCGTAGACGCCGTGGCCAAGGAATATCTGGTTGGCGTACAGGGTAAAGATCTGCGGTTTGGTGAAGCGCCGCTCGATCTGTATCGACAGCATGACCTCCTGAAACTTACGGCGGAACTTGCGGTCGGGGGATAAAAACAGGTTGCGCGCAAGCTGCATGGTCAGCGTGGAACCGCCCTGGGCACGGCTGCCCGAGGCCACATCGCGATAGGCCGCGCCCAGAATACGCCAGAAATCGATTCCCCAATGCGTTTCAAAGCCTTTGTCTTCAATCGAGGTGACGGCCTCACGCAAGACTTTGGGGTAGTCGTCGTAGGCGGCGATGATGCGGCGCTGCAAGGCGAACGAACCGATAACCCTGCCCTTGATGTCGTAAAGTTGCGTCACCGAACTGGGGCGATAGCGCTCAAGTTCGCTGACTTGAGGCAGATCGGTGGAATAGACAAGCAGAAGTCCGCAGAAGACGCCGATTGCCGCGGATGCGATCACCATGCCGGCAAAGGCGAATCGGCCAGCGAGCTTCTGTCTCGCCGCTCCGGGGGCGGGAGTCTTGATTACGACTTTCATTACAGAATACGGAGCAGAGCAACCACAGAATAGCACGCCCCGGGAAGACCAAACGACCGCACCGCAGGCATCTGCCCCAACACGCGCGACCACGGCGCGTGCCGGGGGCCCCGCGTTAGACCCGCCTCGCGAGTATGCATATGCGGCATACCAGGCTGTCATGGCGAGCGAAGTCGAGCCACCTTTTTGTTTCTGCTATCGAAAACAAAAGGTGGCCCACTCCGCGCCTGGATAGCCTCTTGCTTTTCGAACGCAACGTCGGGTACGCAGCATGGCTGCTCCGGCCAGTGACGTTCGGCGCTCCGGTCGCCATGACATTCCCTTGGGTATTCTTGGATACACCGATAAGGGAATTGCTCTCGCCCGCCTCGCCAGGTCCGCCTTATCCCATGCAGGTCGCAGGCAGTGGACACGCTTCCTATCGCAGGGCGGGCGTGAACATCATGTCGTGCGACCAGCCGCTGACAAAGCAGCCCTGGCGTAGTGCCGTGGCGATTTGTGCCCAATGGCGGATACCGTGGATCAGCGAGTGGCTGAGGACCTTGCGCTTGCTGGCCACGGTGTCACCGTAGGTGACGGTTTTGACGGTCAATATCTTAGCCAGCTCCTCGGGAGTTGCGCCGGCAACCCAGGTTTCGAGCCGTTTGCGCGCGGTGGCATAAATAGCCCAGATTTCGTCGATGTTCTGCGGCTTAAAGGAGTCGGGTGGAGTGGGGTGCTCGCCTACGAGGACCTGCCCCCAGCGATACTCGCTGACAAAGATGTGCGTGACGAGCCCGCGAACGTCCTTGCGCTCGCCGCCGATCGGCACGTCCAAGGCTTTCGGATTCTGGTCAAAGTAGGCGCGCCAACGGCGGGTCTCCTCGGCGGTGTAAGCAAGCAACTCGGCATAGCTCAGAGCGGGAACATTGGACATGGCAAGCCTCTCGTTTCAATTACAAGGGAATTTTATAACACCGCTCCTTTGACATTCTGAATTGTCGTTCTGAGAAACCCCAGGAGGGAAGAATCAGCTCTTGTGTTTAGCACGAGAAAAAGCAGATCCTTCGCTCCTCCACCCCAGCAACGGCAAAAGCGGCCGTCGCCGGGGACCCCGGCGCGCTCAGGATGACACTTCATTCTGGGACACTATGCTGGCGCACACGAGCGAGTCTATTTCTTTGCTCTGGCTTGCCGCAGCTTACGCGACTTCTCGGCGACTCCATCGGCCAGTTTCTTTTTGTACTGTTCAAGTTTACCGGCCACTGCCGCATCGGAGAGCGCGATGATCTGGGCGGCGAGAATGCCGGCGTTGGTGGCTCCGGGTTTGCCGATGGCGACCGTCGCAACGGGAATGCCGGCGGGCATCTGCACCATCGCTAACAATGAGTCCAGGCCGTTGAGCGGAGTAGAAGCTATAGGTACGGCAATGACCGGCAGAGTCGTTTCGGCGGCAATGACGCCGGCCAGGTGCGCCGCACCGCCGGCGCCCGCGATGATGACCTTGACGCCGCGCTCGGCCGCCGCGCGAGAGAACTCGCTGGTGCGCCGCGGAGAGCGGTGGGCGGAGGTGATGTCGATCTCGTAGGCGATTCCGAATTGATCGAGCGCCTTGGCCGCCTCGTTCATGACTTCCAGATCGGAGTCGCTGCCCATGACGATGGAAACCAATGGATTGCTCATCTGCCTCCTCATGCCTGGCGGGTGTGAGCCCACGCCCTATTGTGCCGAGGGCGTCTGCAGACCGCGATGGGCGATGTCCTTGCGATAGTGCATGCCGTCGAAGCGGATTTTGCCTACAGCCTCGTAGGCGCGGTCGACCGCCTGCCGCAAGCTTACACCGCGGGCCGTCACGCCCAGCACGCGCCCTCCAGCCGTGTAGAACCGCCCGTCCTGAAAAGTCGTGCCGGCATGGAACACCTTGACGCCGGGCACGGTATCCGCCTGCTCGATTCCTTCTATCGGCTTGCCCACTTCGTAGCTGCCCGGGTAGCCGCCCGAGGCCATGACGACGCAGACGGAGGGGTCCGGCGACCACTTGTAATCGCCATCGCTGACGCTGCCATCGATGCTGGCCATGAAGGCATCGATGAGATCGCTGTCCAGGCGCATCAAACTCGGTTGCGTCTCCGGATCGCCGAAGCGGCAATTGAATTCCAGCACCATCGGCCCGCGCGCGGTCATCATCAATCCGCAATAGAGCACGCCGGTGTAAGTCATGCCCTCATCGCGCATGCCGTCAATCACCGGACGGACGATATGGCTGACCAGCCAATCGCGCATGGTGTTGTCGATGATTTCGGAGCACGAATAGGCGCCCATGCCGCCCGTGTTCGGGCCGCTGTCGCCGTCGCCTACGCGCTTGTGATCCTGGGCCGCCACCAGCGGGGCAATGCGCTCGCCGTCGGTCACCACCAGGAAGGAAAGCTCTTCGCCCTCCAGGAATTCCTCGAGCACGACACGCCGCCCGGCGTCGCCGAGCATCTTGCCGCTCAGCATGTCGGCAGCGGTGGCCGCGGCTTCCTCGCGGGAGGCGGCGATCACCACCCCTTTGCCCGCGGCCAGGCCATCGGCCTTGACCACTATGGGATGGTGGAAGTGGCCGAGGGCGTCCTTGACCTCCTGGTTGGTGGCGCAAACCGCGTAATGGGCAGTCGGGATGCGGAATCGCTGCATGAAGGACTTGGCGAAGCTCTTGCTGCCCTCCAGTTGAGCGGCTGCCTGGGTCGGGCCAAAAATCGGCAGTCCGCGGCGGCGAAACTCGTCAACCACGCCGACCATCAACGGCACTTCGGGCCCAACCACGGTCAGGTCCGGGTGAACGCGGTTGGCGACTTCCATGATGGAGTCAAGGTTCTTAAGATCGCATGGCAGGCAGGTGGCATCCTGCGAAATGCCGCCGTTTCCCGGCGCGCAGTAAATCTCTTGCACGCGCTTGGACTGCATCAGCTTCCATACGAGGGCATGTTCACGGCCACCGCTGCCAAGTACGAGAATTCTCATGTCGATAAGCTCGCGGTTCAGGTTGACATCTGTCCTGGTAATGCTCAAAGGGTATTGTTTTCCGGATTCCAGTGTCAAACCTCTTCGTCACTGAATGGCAAATGGGAAGCCTGGCGCCGAATTGAGCTTGGCGAGCCGGCAGACAATATCGACACTTTCGTCTAGCCGCGAGAAGTCGTAAACTGTAATGTTACCGGTGGGGTGGCGTGGTGTGGGACGCCAGCCCTCCGGCGTTTACTCTCTACTCTCTTCTGCATAGGCGATCTCTATGAAAAATTCGTTTGGCAGTCGCTCCGTCTTGCGGGTTGGGAACCGCGAATTCGAAATCTACCGCTTAGATTCCCTGGAAAAACAGGGCCTGAAGATGGCGAGGCTGCCATATTCGTTGCGCATCCTGCTGGAAAACCTGCTGCGCCGCGAGGACGGCGAGTCGGTTACGGCGGAGATGATTCGCTCGCTGGCCTCCTATTCGACAACCAAGGTTCCGACCGAGGAAATCGCGTTCATGCCCAGCCGCGTGCTGCTGCAAGACCTGACTGGCGTCCCCGCCATAGTCGATCTGGCAGCCATGCGCGATGCCATGAAGGCGCTGGGCGGCAATGCCAGCCGGATCAATCCGCTGCAACCGGTGGAGCTGGTGATCGACCACTCGGTGCAGGTGGATGAGTTCGGCACGCCGGAGGCATTCAAGCTGAATGCCGAGACTGAGTACTCGCGCAACCGCGCGCGCTACGCCTTCCTGCGCTGGGGACAGAAGGCCTTCGAGAACCTGGCGATCGTTCCGCCCGATACCGGGATCTGTCACCAGATCAACCTGGAATTTCTGGCGCGGGTAGTGTTTGCCGCAAAGGGAGACGGCGGCAAGCAGGTCGCTTATCCGGACACGGTGGTTGGAGCCGACTCGCACACCACTATGATCAATGGTCTTGGCGTGCTCGGCTGGGGTGTGGGCGGAATCGAGGCCGAGGCGGCCATGCTGGGGCAGCCGATTTCGATGCTGATCCCGCAGGTGGTGGGCGTGCGCCTGAGCGGCCAGTTGCCGGAGGGTTCCACCGCGACCGACCTGGTGCTGACGATTACGCAGATGCTGCGCAAAAAGGGCGTGGTCGGCAAGTTTGTCGAGTACTTTGGCCCCGGACTGCCCAATCTGCCGCTGGCCGACCGGGCGGTGATCGCGAACATGTCGCCCGAGTACGGTTCCACCTGCGGAATTTTCCCGGTGGACGAAGAGACGCTGCGCTACCTGCGGCTTTCCGGACGCTCCGACGACCAAGTGAAGCTGGTGGAGAGCTATTGCAAGGAGCAGGGCCTGTTCCACACCGCGACGACAGCGGAAGCCGAGTACTCTGACGTGGTGAGTCTCGATCTGGCGACGGTCGAACCCAGCATCGCCGGCCCCAAGCGCCCGCAGGACCGCGTGCCGCTCAGCCGGGCTGCTGTCGCCTTCCGGGAGGCGCTGCCTGCGCTGGTGAAGCCTGGAACCGTGCTTCCACCGGCGTCAGAAAAAGGTGCCGACGGCCATGGATTGCGCCACGGCAGCGTGGTGATTGCCGCGATCACGAGCTGCACCAACACTTCCAACCCCGCCTTGCTGATGGCCGCCGGGCTGGTCGCGAAGAAGGCAGTCGAGCGTGGACTCAAGGTTCCGTCGTGGGTGAAAACCTCGCTGGCGCCCGGATCGCTGGTGGTGACCGAGTACCTGAAGAAAGCCGGGCTGACGCCCTATCTCGACAAGCTGCGCTTCAACCTGGTCGGCTATGGCTGCACCACCTGCATCGGCAACTCCGGGCCACTGCCCAAGGAGGTTTCCGACGCGATCGGTAAAGAGGACTTGGTGGTGGCCGCCGTGCTTTCCGGGAACCGCAACTTCGAAGGCCGCATTCACTCCGAAGTGCGCGCCAACTACCTGATGGCGCCGCCGCTGGTAGTGGCCTTCGCCCTGGCAGGACACGCCGATTGGGATGTCCAAAAAGAACCAGTGGGCCGCGGCTCCGACGGCAAGCCGGTTTACCTGAAGGACATCTGGCCCACGCAGAAGGAAGTCGACGATGCCATGAAGTCGGTTTCCGCCCAGATGTTCCGCGAAACTTACAGCGAAGTGTTCAAGGGAACCGCGCAGTGGCAGGCCCTGCCGGTGCCCGAGGGCAATACCTACGCATGGGATGCCGCGAGCACCTACGTGCAGAATCCGCCGTATTTCGAAGGGATGAAGCTGGCTCTGCCGGAGATCACGGACATCAAGGGCGCGCGCGTGCTGGCCGTGCTTGGCGACAGCATTACGACCGACCACATCTCCCCGGCCGGCAGCATCAAGGCCGATAGTCCGGCGGGACAATACCTGATTGCGAAGGGCGTGCAGAAGGCGGATTTCAACTCCTACGGCGCGCGCCGCGGCAATCACCAGGTGATGATGCGCGGAACCTTCGCCAACACGCGCTTGAAAAACAAGCTGATTCCGCAGAAGGAAGGCCCGTTCACCCGCCACCTGCCCGACGGCAAGGAGACGACCATCTTCGAAGCCGCCGAACAATACCGCCGGGAGAAGGTGCCGGTGGTGATTCTTGCCGGCAAGGAGTACGGCTCGGGTTCGTCGCGCGACTGGGCGGCCAAGGGTCCGCTGCTGCTGGGCGTGCGGGCCGTGATCGTCGAGAGTTTCGAGCGCATCCACCGCTCGAACCTGATCGGAATGGGCATTCTGCCGCTTCAGTTCCCGGCCGGCAAGAGCCCGGAGACGCTCGGACTGAGCGGCGAAGAGAGCTTTGAAATCACGGGAGTCAAGCCGCTGATCGACAACTTCAAGCCGGGCCGGCACCTGAAGGTCAAAGCCACGGGCAAGAACGGCGCCGTGGTGGAGTTCGAGGCGCTGCTGCGCATCGATACGCCTCAGGAAGCGCAGTACTACCGTCACGGCGGAATCTTGCAGTACGTCATCCGGCAGTTGCTGCAAGCGAAAGAAAAACCGGCCACGGCACGTTAGGCCGTTTCACGTTGATCGTTTCTCGTTAATCGTTTCTCGTTCTTCGGGTGCCCCATTCAAGCGAAAGCTTGGGTGGGGCTTTCGTTTCGTCATCACAGCAAAGCGCGCGAACTCAGGAGAGTCTTGCGAATAGATACTACGAGAGAGCTTCAACTACCCCGCCCTAGCTGCGCTAGAACGGGGCACCCGGCATTACAAGGTCTTGAGCAGTTCCTGCCCTAAGTGGCTGGTTCTAAACGAACGAAATCAGCCAGCCAGACCGCTTCAAAAGGTATGCGGCTTGTAAGACAGCCGTTGCGAGACTTTTCGGCTTGACAGCAGCCATCCAGGTGCACAGAATCGGCAAAGAATCACTCTAGTGGCTGTAGGCCCCTCATATGTTCTTCCATCGCGGCAGGGCAGCTTCCTTTTCAGCTCATCAATTTCGAAGCTGAGAGGCAGCACCGATATTAGGAGGATGAAATGAGCAGCAAGAATCTGTGGTCTGCGCTGGTTGTTGTGCTATTGATCGCGGCCCACTGTGCATTGCACGCCCAAGAGGGGGGTACCAAAAAGGCCCGCAAGGCTGCAACGCCACCAAGCCAGGCTGACTCCGAACCTGCCAGCGGAGCACCTGCTCTTTCCATCAAGAAAGGCGATCCTCCGCCCGGAAATGCCATGGCGCTTTCGGTCCCTCAGGCCCGCGCTGTGCTGAGAGATGCGATTGCCAGAAGGTATGTGGGCACGGTAAGTGCATGTGGGGGAGCTCTTGGGCTCAAGGCGTGTGTGGCCCACACGCTTTCACCGGCGACGGATGTCCGGGTTCGCTCCGCCGACTTTAGTTTTGCCTCGCCTCATAACTATCAATGGACCGGGTTTGTAATGAGTTCCATGAAGACGCCACAGTACGATGCCGGCAAGGTCTCAATCACTTTCAACAAAGCAGACTATCTCCAGGTGTATCGTCTGGAGAAAGACAAGACTGCTGCAGCGACGCACTCCAGTTATTCGCCGAGAGGACTCTACGTTGTCGGTTTTCTGCCCACCCCTGAGGGCGCCGCCTTTGGAGGGCCAACGGTGCTTTCCTGGCTGGATGAATCGGTAGCGCGCAGTTTTGCCGATGCCTTTAACCGGCTCGTCTATGCCGCTTATCACCAAGAAGATTCCGCAACCTTCAGCGCTGCCGCCAAGGCGTGGCGAGAGAATCCCGCCAAGCCGCCGCTGAGTCCCGAAGTCGAGCAGCATAAGGTTCTGGCCGATAAGGCGCTTGATGCCCAGGATCTTGATTCCGCCATCGAGCACTATGAGACTGCGCTGGAGATTCAGCCCATGTGGCCGGACGGCTGGTTCAGTCTGGCGACCTTTCATGCCGCGCAGAACAACTACGCGGGCGCCGCCAGGTGCATGCGGCACTATCTCGAACTGGCTCCCGATGCCCCGGACGCCAAAGACGCGCGCGAGCAGATGGCCGCCTGGGAAGCGAAGGCGAAGGGCTGAACACGGCTTCGCTGGCCATGGAGAACTAACGTTTGGCAGGTAGCTGTCGATAACAGGCCTTCTCACCATCTATCCCCAAGACTGGAACTGGTGGCGAGAGATTAAGACGCTCGCCCCACGCAAACGAAAACCGCGGACCTTGCGGCCCGCGGTTTAATGTAGCGGTGTAACGGTTGGCAAGAACTCGTCTATGCGGCTTTCTGGTCCAGGTTTTTCAGCACCTCGATGGCGCGCCGCAACTGCTCGTCTTGATGTGGTTTCTTGGGAGTTTCAACCGGCTGGTCCTGTTGCTCATCGTCGGGCGAGACGAATTCGTCGGTCGCGTCCGCAACCAGAATGTTGGGCGTGACGGCGACATCCTGGATCGCCTTGCCGCTCGGCGCGAAGTACTTGGCCACGGACAACAACAGCGCCGAACCGTCCTTCATTTCCAGAACCTGCTGAATCGAGCCGGAGCCGAAGGTCTTATCCCCGAGCACGTCGCCGCGGGCGTTGCCGAGAATGGCTGAGGCTACAACCTCGGCCGGACCGGCGGTGCTGCGGTTCACCAGCACGACCAGAGGCAGATCGGTGACCGCCTTAGCCGGATCGGCATTGTAATCCTGCCGGACGAAGCGCTGCCCCTGCACATAGGCAATCAGCCCGTGATTAAGGAACAGATTCGCGACAGCGATACCCTCCGCCTCGTCACCGTCGCCGGAGTTGCGCAAATCGAGGAGTAGCTTCTTGGCGCCCTGGCGCTGCAGTTCCTTGATTTTGCCGGCGACCTCCTGGGCACGTCCCTTGGGGAAGCTGTCCACCTCGATGTAACCGATGCCGCTTTCAAGCATCCTGGCTGCCGCAGCCGGATCCTTCACGACCTCGCGCGTGATAATGACTTTCTGCGGCAGGGCGCGGCGCGGCCGCACAACCGATACCGTTATGGTGGAACCCGGCTCGCCGCCGAGAACACCGTGGACCTCAGCCAGCGACATCTCGCGCGTACTCTTGCCCTCTATCGATTCGACGATGTCGCCATTGGTCATGCCGGCTTTTTCCGCCGGCCCACCCGGAATAACGGCGATGACGGCAGCATAGCCGAATCGCTTGGAGATGGCGGCGCCGATACCGGCCTTCTGCTCGCCCAAGTGCTTGTACTGCTTGTACTCGGCGGGACTGAGGTAACTCGAATCGGCATCGAGCGACTCAAGCAGGCCGTGCAGAGCGCCGTCGGTGACGTTCTGAATGTTGGGCTCCTCAACGTAGTCGGTGCGAATGCGCTGCAAAACTTCGGTGTAGACGTTGAGCTGACGGTAGGCTCCGTCATTCTTGTTGGAGGCCTTAACTCCCAGACTGCCCAGCATGACAAACAACACCAGGAGCGAGGAGACGCTGATCAGGAACCACTTGGAACTCTTGGACATGTGTGAGTAACTTCCGGCCACCCGGTCACGGCTGGCGTGTTGTTTTGATTATACCTTTGTGTCGGATGGCGCGAGCAGCTCTCCGGCTACATTATTCTGCTAACTGATTAGACGCTGCCCGGCAGAATTAGTTGGACGAGAGTAGCTGATTGCCTAGCCTTGCTTCCATTTCACCGCTTTCGACCTGCCGGCACCGATCCCCCTCGGGCATGTGCAATGTTTGACACTCGCAAAGTCAGTCCGTAAAATCAAGATCGTCGAGACTCCCTCGTTCGACATTCCGCATTTTTCTGCCTGTTGCATACCTGAAGATGGCGGCGTAGCTCAGTTGGTTAGAGCGACGGTCTCATAATCCGTAGGTCGTTGGTTCGAGTCCAACCGCCGCCACCAGTACTTTCTATAACTTACAAGCTTTTTCGTTTCGGCCGATTTCGGCCAGTTGCGTCCTAGTTGCGTCGGGGTGCGTTCGAGTCTGCACTTTCCCGTATTGGTCTCAGAGATTGCCAACACCTGCACGCCAAAACCCAGCTCAGCGCAGCTATTTACGCTCTTCTCAGGGCAACTTCACTTTTTCGCTCAGCGCTTTTTCTACTCCACGCTGGCCTGATGGACGCTAGTGACGTGATCCGAAGGGCGTACTGGGAAGCGTGGATGCTGGGATACGAATTCGTATAGCGGCCTCAAGCACTCACGCTGCACGCTGGCATTTGGAGAAGAACAGGCACGGAGAGCCGACCATCGGAATAGTTAAGGATTTCGAAAAATCGCACGGAATCACGACTTCCAGATATGGCGCTGCTTACGGCGGACTCTCTGAGGTAGCGCACCCCGCAAGATCAGCCGCAGTGACTATCAGTGCCTTGCATGGGGATAAGAGCGAGCGCATTGAACAGGCTCGTGACACGATCACTCACGACGACGCCCCAGGGATGATGTACCTGTTGATCTGGACGGTTTTCGCTGAATGGCCGGGCATGATTAGTCTCGGAATCACGCCCGACGAAGCGCGGGTAAAGGTACGATCGCAGAATCTCATGCAATGATGCTCGTCAGAACCAGTCTGGATTGATCCAGCCGCCCCACAAGTTCACGAGCACGATTACGGTCTCGGTGAAGGCATGCGACATGCGACTCCGTAGGCGTCAGCGATTGAATGGATCGAAGAGCCGCCTTCATGGCTGAATTTTTCAAACTCTAACGAAAATGAATTCCGACTTTGCGAATCATCATCGAGGACGAACGATGCGACATTTTTGTGAAATGGAAACACAAGGCCCGGTGTTGGCGCTCTGTGACGAGCGAGCCTCGATGAAAGTCGGAGGCTGCTGGCTTTGCGAGCACCACGCTGCTGCTCTGGAACAGGCTGCGGAACGTTGGTCAGGCATTAATTGGCTCTCGTTGACGCAAACAGGCATCGACAAACAGCCTGACCTCAACGATCCTGACGGCGAGTTTTGGGACGATGAAGAGGAACAATAGCCTTTCTGGAAATGGCTGATGAAGGCTGATGGCAATCTACTACAGCGACAAACAAAAGGATGAGATTCGGGAGTGGCTGCTCGAATTGCAAGCGATCATCCCTGATCGGTTCATTGCAAAACGTGATCGAGCCCGTGAGCTTGTGGCACTCCTTGATGAAAACCCGACGCACCCAGCCTGCCTCATCAGTTACGAGTATCAGCGGTTGCGGAAGATTTGGCGGCGGTTGGAGACGCAAGCTGAGAGCCAACCTTAAACCTCGGGGCTTGCACACGGTTTCTGCTAGACCAGCAGTTTAGCTCTGGTCGGCTCGCTGTGGAAGTAGAAATCAGCAGGAATTTCAAGCGGTAATCTGGTGAACTCTCAACCATGGCAACCAGCAAACGGCTGGGAAAAAGTTGCCAAAACGGCGAGTTGCATTTTTGCCAAAACTGCGGTGAGCCTATCGGCATCAACTCATATCCAGCCAATAAAAAAGCCGCCCCGTAAGGCGGCTAATTGTAACGAGCTTCTAAATGCTACCGAAGCATTCTCCGGCGCACTGCGCCAGCCAGAGCAAGCAATCCAGAGCCTAACAGAAGCAGACTACTTGGTTCGGGAGTGGAGGCGACGGTGCCGGTATCTACGACGGACACGTCGTCTAGGTAGTAGTAGGAAGGTGGGGTGTTGCCGCCAAGCTCAAGCTGGGTGCTACTAGAGGTCGCCAACTCAGAGAAGTTGTACCCTATATAGCCCGTGCTGGGAGTTGTCAGCGTGAATATGTTGGTACCGCCCCAGTTAGCGACAAACTCACCTGTGGTATCGTCTGCGAAGACGTAGAACGCAACGGAATAAGTGTCGCCGGGAGTAGTAGCTAAGTTCTGGTAGATGTAGTCGTTGTAGCCGCCAGTTGATCCAAAGTAAGCGGCAGAATTACCAGAGTTGGCGTACGATGGTGAACTCGTAACACCGAAAAGGCTATCAGCGACTGCGGGAACGGTTGTCCAATCGGTAAAATTCCCGGTTTCAAACCCACAGTTCGAGACCAGATTGCCCGCAATTGCGTCGCAGATGCTGGGGGTAGCCAGCAGCGTTGACGGCATTATCAGCCCGACTCCCAGTACCACTACAGCGACTAAAAGCCGAAGTCTGCTCATAATGTTTTTCTCCCAAAGGAGCAAGATCTGTCGGATGTAAGGGCATTTTTGTTGCCAGAACTGGCGGTTACTAATCTGATAAACGAGACCTTGCCTCACCGTCAGTGGGGATGCCTGCCAGCACACCTTTCGCAGGAATATGGTAACTTTTTGGTTACTATGGTGGTTGCCACGCGTGAGCATTGAAAGCAGAAGTGAAGGCCGTGAGTGCAAGCTATTGCATGGTAAATGGGTAATGTTGTGCTCAGGCGAATTGTGCTGCTCGTGAGCAAGACCAAAGCTGCACCTGCGAACGAACGGCGGAGACCAGAACTCCCCCGAACACCCCCGCCTATGCTTACATCATCGCGGATTTAACTCATGCCATCCTCAAGCTTGAAAAGCAGTATGGTATGACTAGAACGCCGGACGGACAAGGTTTCTACAAGCACAACCCCGCCTTGAACGCTTACATAGAAGTGATCTCGTACCAGAAAATGCTGTCGGATGCCAAGAAGAGGAACAGGGTTCTGTTCGACAAGCTGTTTGCCACAAGCATCTCGATGACGACTACAGCAGGATAGCGCTTCCCCCCTACGCCCCTCCAATAACAAGTGTTTTTCGTGATGCTGGGAACCGCCGATATCGACCCCGTGGAAACAAGAACTTACAGCCGCCAATTCTGTAGGGTTTTTGGAAGGTCAAAGTCGATCCACGTGCATCGCCTTTGTTGTGGCGAACTGCGTACACCTGTTCTATAAAAGGGGATGTCAAGAAACATTTTTCTCCCTCCGCCGGAAACGCGAATGGTTGCCGCGATGTCCAGCCCCGCTTGCCATAACAGTGCGGCTTGGCCCTGGTGCTGCCTTTGT
>Ga0187891_1001122_pt1 | contig 23812 bp, 22 predicted proteins | sample June2016WEW_21_4_FD_132990 | JGI IMG/M metagenome (GOLD analysis project Ga0187891, IMG submission 132990) | Peatland microbial communities from SPRUCE experiment site at the Marcell Experimental Forest, Minnesota, USA - June2016WEW_21_40 | ecosystem: Environmental > Terrestrial > Soil >... | reverse complement strand
TGGTGCCGGGTGAGAGGATTGAACTCCCGACCAACGGTTTACAAAACCGCTGCTCTACCGCTGAGCTAACCCGGCGTTCCGATGACTTAGGCTTTTTCTCGGTACCTATGAGGTACCGCCTGAGGTCTTCAAGGGTTTATCGCGTTCATAGCAAAAGGCATCGGCCAAGTCATCGCGGGCATTGGCTTTGCATGGATATGTCCGCGCTGTTTGCGGCCCGCTATGCCCCAGAATCGTCGAGTTTGGTTGGTCTTTGCGCCGCACGCTGCCAAAGCCGTCGCAAATGCAGTAGTCTAATTCGCGGAATATCGGCGTGATTCCGTTGCCGCTGCAGGACCAACGGTGAGTGATTCGCCACATCGAATGGGAGTTTCAGGCATGAGCAGGTCCAGGCGCTTTACGGTTTTCGTACCGTTGGTCTCGATCTTCGCCGCGCTATCGCTCTCGGCAATGGCGCAAGAATCACCACCAAAAAAGCCGGCCCCAAAAGCGCCGGCCGTCCAGCAGAAGGGCCCAGCGGGGCCGGGACCGCAGGTTGGTCATGGGCCACCTGGTCACGGGGGGCCGCCGACCCGTGCGGTCGAACATCACCCTATGGGCCGTGACCCTGGTCATTGGACCGACCACGACCGTTACGCTTGGGGGCACGGGAGCTGGCGTCCGTATGGGTGTCACTTCGGGCGCTGCGGCTATTGGTGGTGGGCTGACGGCTATTGGTATTTCTACGATCATCCTATGGAGGGCCCGCCGGTTGATGTTTCCGAGTACGCATACCCGGACCCATCATCGCCGCCGCCACCGCCGCAAGGCTATGCCGAGCCGGTGCCGCCACCCCCGCCGCCACCTCCGCCAGGCTCGAGTGTGGTCGGAGGTGCAATCGGGGGCAGCGTACTCGGCGGCATAATCGGTGGCGCGCTGACGGGGAGAGCCGGTGGCGCGGTCGTCGGGGCCATCATCGGCGGAACGACCGGCGCGGCCATCGGCGCACAAGCCGAGCAGCGGAGCGGTTATTATTTGTATCAAGGCGCTTGTTATTACCGATACCCGACCGGCGAGTTCGCTGTCATTGACCCCCGCTACTGCAATTGAACCGGGGGTTCCAAGAGGCCCCATCGCGGCGCGGAGGACAAAGAACCGATCCGGCTCGAGCCGAAGATAACCGAGTATTGAAGAAGCGCGATTGGGCTGGCGGAATTTTGTCGGCTCTCGGCGGTGAGGTTTTAGGCCTCGGTCTTGCTGTCCTCCGCCGGCGGCTCGGCTTCCGCGCGCTCGGCTTTGCGTAGCGCCGTCTTCTCGTCCTTCTTGCGCTGCTTCTCTTCGCTCTTAAGCCGCGCCGCCCGCGCGCGCTCGGCCCGATCGCGTCCGTAATTCGGCTTGAATGCCATCCGACCCTCGCTGGTTGATTCCATACCTCACAGCGTCATATAAGCACGCCACAATGCCGTCGCAGCGCTACGCGCTGGCATTGCCTCCTTCCCGGCACGGATCATCGCATGGCGACACGGCAGGCGCGACTCGATGCTTTCATCCACGACGGCGTACCGCCGGCGGACCAGCCGCTTGAACTGCTTTGCGAGGATCACGTCGGCACTTATGTCATCCCGTTCCTGTGTCGATGGCGCGGCGGTCGGTGGCGAAGCGTCGATACCAGCAACCCTATTGAAGCGACCGTGGTCGGCTGGCGCGTGCGTTGATGGGATTTGCGTGCACCGTAACCGAGCCGCTTCGCGGCACTTCATGCAGGGTCAAGATTGATGAGCGGCTTTAAGCAACCGGGTCTCTTCGAGCGGCAACAGGCTGCAGCCAAGGCCAAGAAGGCGGCGCTGGAGAAGTTTCAGGCCAAGACCGGCGACCCGGCGCTGGCGGAGCGGCTGACCGCTCGCGCGGCGAGTGCGGCCGAGCGCACGGCGATCAAGCAGGCGCGCGAAGCGGAAAAAGCCGAGCAGAAGGCCCGCGAGGCCGAACGGGCGCGGCAGGCGGAACGTGAGGCGGCTTTGCAGGCCGAGCGCGCCGCGGCCACAAAGGCGCAGCGCGAAAGCGAGCTGGAAGCCGAACGCAAGGCGGCCAGGGACGCCCGCTATGCCGCCCGCAAGGCCCGCTCGAAGCGCCGCTAGCGGGCGCATCTTGCGGTCAGCAAGGCGGCAAATTCTATTCAGTGCATTTTTCGGCGAGATGAATTCTTCGGTATCGATTTCGCCCACCAAGCCCGCCACGCTGCAGGCAGGATGGCCGACAGCCGTTTTTCATCGAGTCCAGCCTGCTCGATCCGATCTTGCAGGCTCCGCTCCGCACGCTCACTGAGAAATCCGGCCTCGAGCAGTATTTTTGCATTCAGCACGCCCTTAAAGGTCGGCTGCTTTGCAGACGGCATTCCGGGATCGCGCCGGTACTTTCCCTTTACCGGGATGGTCTCTGCAGCGGCCGTCGTCACGTAAATGCCGAAGACGCCGAGCTGACCGAACTCATAAACCTGGGGAATCGTGATGCCGCCGGCCCAGAGGACCTTGATACCCAACTTCTCGCCAAGCGCCGTCAGTCGCGCGATCTGCCTTGGACCGAGCAGGCCCTTGCGATCATTTCCGGTGCGAAGAATCTTCCATCCTTCCGCTTTGTCTACAGTGTCGATAAGGACGACTTCGACGTGGTGCTTGGCCATCAGGCGCAGCCATGCTTCGAGGCCCTTGGCCCGGTCATGGCCAACGTAGACACGCGTGCGGCTGGTGACGGCCTGGTCAACGTAGAAAACCGGAGCGGCGCTCCAGTCTGGAAACCAGCGCTGCACTTGGCCGACGACAGCGTCGCACTCTTCCAGCGTGAGTGGAAATAGACCGTACTTTCCCAAGTCGAGCCCCATGGCGCGCGCCGTATTCAGCGCGCTCCAGATCGTGCACGCCACGGTATCGGTGTCGACCCGCTTTAACGGGTGAACCCGGACGCCCTTCTGCTGAGCGTGTCGAAGGACCTGCGCAACCAACCCGGGAGGCAGGTAGTCGAGGAGACCTGGAAAAGAGATGACGCGGTCGGCCTCCTTGCGGACGACGCCGTCGATCGACACGTTGTGCAGGCCGACAACGTGGGCCAAGTCGATGGCGCGGAGCGCCGCGTTTCGGCCCTTCGGTCCCCAGCCGATGCGAACGTTGAGGCCGAGATGATGGACGCGAGGAGCCGCGATCCCCGACTGCCGCACGTGCCGATGGAGCGTGCGCAGCAGAGCTCTCTGCTCCTGCGGCGGGCGCCGGGAGCCGAGCTCAAACTCCACGTACACAATCAACGGCCGCGGTTTACCTCCGGGCGGCGTCAAAAAAGGTTTGAAGGCCGCCGCGAGCCCGACCTTCGCCGCGGCGAGCGCCGATGTGGTTTCGCCGCCGCGGATCGTCACGACGGGAGCTGGACGATACAGCCGAAGATTGACGCGACTGCCGACGTTGGTCGTCAACAAGGTGCGGCTTACGCATTCACGCCAGATGTCGGCGAGCTCACCGGGACCGACCGGAACCTCGCCCACCCCGCCCAGCCGTTCGGCGTCGAGCGCGACACCGACGGCAAGCGGGGGCGCCTGGCCCCCTAGCGCCTGAACCTTGGGCGAGGCAAAGGCGGCGCGTCGCACCGCTACCGCAGCGTTACCTTCGTCGCTGACGCCAAGAAAGGGCCCGTAGCGACGGTGATCGTAGTCCCGCAGCGACGTGCTGGGTCGGTCCGGGCCGCCGCCGAGAAAGCGCAACGCTGCCAGCGCCGGCCGGCGCCAGCGGTTGCCGGGCGTAGCGCCCGAAGAGGCGATTGCGCGATAGCCGCGGAGAATCTCGCGATGAGCATCCGACAGGCGCTGTTCGTCGCGCGACGACAAGGGCCGGCGCCGGCTCAGCTCGGCAATCGCTCGAACGAGCCGCTTGGGCGGTTCGTTGGCAGGCATCAAGCCTCCCCATGCGGCTCTTCGACCGTGCCGTCCTTATGAATATTCCACAGAAGCCAATCGTCGTTGCGGACATAGCGCTTCAATCGGTTGTCCCATTTTTGAGGCAAGCGCTTGTTGAGCTCTGCGAGGAATGGCAGCAGGGGCCGAGCAGGATTTCGTTGGGCTTCGCGCTTATCCAAGGCGGTTTCTTTCCACCGGCGCTTTCGATATTCCGGAAGATGAAAGCCAAAACCGTCGAAGAAGCTCTCTCCGCCGACCAGCGGCATATACCAGAGACTGGGAATGCCGCGATCATTCGGCTTGATCGGCACCTCGTCTGTGAGCTGATCCAATAGCTCCTTGCCGCGCGCGTCATTGGCGAGATGTTTGCGCAGGGCTTCATAACTCGGAAACACGATCGGAGGACTGACGAAGAGGACCGGCTTTCGTTCGAGTCGGCACAGCGCGATCTCGTGAACCGTTCCGACGCTGTAAATATTTGTCGGGCAATGCGCGATGACGAAATCTGCCGTGTCGACCATGCGCAGGTCTATGTGCAGCGTCTCCCAGTAGTGACCCGTGAGTGTTGCCCGCGTTCGCGCGCCGGCCGGCGAGTCCTCGAACGTCCATCGGTCACGGTCTCGGGCGGTGTCCACGCCTTCTTGTCCGTATCCGTGCAGTCCCCGCACTTCCGGTTTGTTCCAAGGATCGAAGACGATGGCGCCGAAATCGCGGAGCACCTCACCGATCCGCGTGCGCCACCCATTCTTCTTTTCGTCTTCACGCGAGGCGACAAAGTCCATCGGTCCCGAGAGATAGACACGGGCGCCGCGAAGCAGCCCATCGCGATTTTTCTTCGGGTTGCCCTTTGCTCCGTTGGCCATCGTATCCCCCTTAGGCCTGCGAGAGGTCGCGCTCGACTTCGGCCGCCTTGCTCCAGCCGGCGATCTTGCGCGCGAACATGTGGTAGCGAGGCGGGTTGGACCAATCGAGCGCGCTGGCCGTGTCGAGCGATGTCGCGGGATCCGCCTCTTCGAACACGGCTTCATGTTCTGCGGCAATCGCCGTCGGCGTTCCCGTCCAGACGGCCGCCTTCTCGGCGATAAGTCCCGCGCGAACCATCGCGCGCAATTGCGCGGGATGGCCATACTCGCGTCGTCCACGTGCGACCGTCGGCGCGAAGTAGTCGCCGAGCGCGGCGACCATCGATATGAACGCCGTCAGAACCGACGTGCCGATGGCATGCGTCGGGCGAATGTCACGCAGCGTGCACCAATGCTCCCAGACCCTGCCGCCGTCCTGTTTGCTGCCTGGCGGCCAATCGAAATCCTGTCGCCGCCAAAGGTTGAAGAGGGTAGGCGGATCCATCACCGCGCGGGCCGATGTTCTGCCGAGCGAAGTACCCTCGACGAAGCCGAGAACCGTCGAGCCGCTCAGCAGGGTGCGCCCTTCGGCCGAGTCGATTGGGATGGTGCGCGTCGCGCTGCCTTCACGGAAGGTCGCGCTCGCAAAATACCTGTCCACGCTGGGATCATGGGAGACCTGATGCCAAACGATGGTTCCGTCGCTTCCTCGACGGACCCCACAGCCCCCGAGCAGATGACAAGCCACGTGCCAGGCGCCGTTGTCGAAATCGCCGGGGTCGCCTGGCCCAAGCGCGTCACCGTTGATCGACCCGCGGTCGAGCCAGAGCCGCCTCAGCCGCTCGACGTTAGCTGCGAAGTTTGCCAGATTTCCGGTTTCGTCCAACTCGAAATCATAAGTGCCGCGCCCCATCAGCCCATCCTCGCCCATCTGTCATTTGGAGACGCCGTGTCGTTTGGTCTCTATCGGCGACAGTCCAATAGACGCGTGAAAGCTCCCATCCCCTGCAAACTCTAGTCGCCCGGAGATGTTCACGCAACTAAACATTGAATTGCTGAAACGAGACGCCTCAAGCCGCTCTGCCTGATGCCGGCGGTTAGTTGTTAGAATGACAAAAGATGTAAAAGAATATCGGGTGGCGCAGGTCGCGGCAAATAACGCGCGCGTATAGAGTGCGCGCGCAAGCAGCCGCTAGAAACCGCAGGCGAGTGCCGGAAGATGCCGCTTCGCTGGCTTTTTATTTCGCGAGATCGCACGCGGGCTTGGAGTGTCACGCGTGCGGCAGCCTATGGCGCCGGGATCGGCGCGCTTGCGGCATTATTCAAGACTTTGGGGCCGCGGCACGAGGCTGGTTCGGTTCCAGCCGATTTTTTAGAAATCGCTGCCGCCGCGCTAGCCTTTGCGTTGTTGTGCGCCGCCGCCGCTGCATTGCACAATTTCATTGCGCGGCGGCTTATTTAGCGCGAGGTCCGATAGAAGGCGGCGCCCGGGAGCGGGCGGCATCTTGCCGGCTGGGTGAGCGATAGCCTGGGCGGCCAGCTCCACTTCGTCATAAAGTTGTGCGGAGCTTATCTAAAGTCGTATAACGGCTGGGGCAGCGCGGGGTGTAGACTTTCAAACGCGCGGTAGGACCCCTTGGGGGGGAGGAAACTGAAATGGCTCAAATAGCTCAAACGTCTCAAACGGCTCAAATTCCGAAGAACTTCCGGACCGTGATTACTGCCGCGGCCGCGGGAAACGTCATCGAGTGGTATGACTTCTATATTTTCGGGAGCTTGGCCACAATTTTGGCGGTCAAATTCTTCGAAAAGAGCCACCCCGTCGCGGCATTGCTCAGCACGATCGCGCTGTTCACCGCCGGGTTCCTGGTCCGGCCGCTCGGCGCATTCCTGTTCGGCTGGCTGGGAGACCGCGTCGGCCGCAAATATACGTTTATCATGACGCTGGCCGGCATGGCCTTGGGCACCGGCGCGATCGGGTTGATCCCGACGTTCGAGTCGATCGGCCTGGCCGCCGCGTTCATCCTGTTCGGTTTGCGAATGATCCAGGGCCTTTGCCTGGGCGGCTCCTACGGTGGCGCGATCACCTATGTCGCCGAGCACGTCTCGGACGAACGCCGCGGTTACTATACCGGCTGGCTGCAGACCTCACCGACGCTTGGCATCGTGCTGTCGCTCGTCGTGATCATCGTTACACGCACCTACGCCGGTGAGGCGGTATTCAATGCCTGGGCGTGGCGCATCCCGTTCTTGTTCTCCTTCCTGCTGGTGTTTGTCACCCTCTACATGCGGGCCAACTTCGAGGAGTCGCCGGTCTACGCGGAGATCAAGGCCAAGGGGGCGACGAGCAAGAATCCATGGCGCGAGGCCTTCCTCAACCCCGCCAATTTGAAGTACGTGGTGATCGCGACCATTGTCGTATTGGGCGAGGGCGTGGTCTGGTACAGCAGCCAGTTCTGGGCGCTGTACTTCCTGCAGACGGTTGCCAAGGTGGACACGCTGACCACCGCCTACATCGTGGGACTCGGGCTAATCATTGGCACCCCGACACTCATCTTATTCGGCTGGCTGTCCGACATCATCGGCCGCAAACCGGTGATATTAGGGGGCTTCTTCCTCGCGGCGGTCACTTACTACCCGCTGTATGTCTGGCTCGGGTCGGTCACGCACCCGGGCAATGTCAACATGCCGATTGCGATCCTCATCATCGCGATTCTGGTCGCCTATGTCGGGATGGTCTACGGACCGATCGGCGCCTTCCTCGCCGAATTTTTCCCCGGCAGGATCCGCTACACGGCGGTATCCATGCCGTATATGATCGGCAACGGCTGGGGTGGCGGGTTGGTGCCATTCATCACCACGGCGATGTACACGGCGACCGGTAGCATCGCTTATGCCCTGATCTATCCGATCGCTGTTCCCGCGGTGTGCTTGGTGCTCAGCCTGTTCTTGATGCCGGAGACGCGCAAGATGAAAATCTGGGGACCGCAGGCGGCATAAGCGTCATCGCCAAACTGGCAAAACAGGCTGGCAAGACCAGCCGCATGCGGGGCCGAACGGCCCCGCATGTTTTTTTGCACCGCGCTCCCTCCTGTGCGCTTCTATGCGTCGTCGCCTTTCGCAATCTCATTGCGCGACGGCTCACCGGGCCGGAAGCGGCGAGATCAGCTCATCCATGTAGCCGGCAATTAATGTTACCGCGCAATTCAATGGCGCAGTCGGCCGGATTTAAACGAATTCGCGCGGTGATGTCCTTACACTGGCGCGGCCTGAAAGAGCCTTTTGTAAGGGAGTGTCATGTCCTTTCATCGCGCTATGATCGCGGCCTTGGCCGCATTGTTCGTCACCGGCACGGCGTCGGTGGCACTGGCCGGCTGCAGCGGTTGCGGGTGGGGTGGTCTCGCTCCCTTCGCCTATGCGCCCGCGCCGCTCTACGTTTCCGCCGGCTGTGGCGGTTGCCGCCCGCTTGCGGTGACTTACGCACGGCCCGTCGCCTATGCGCCCCCGGCGTTCGCGCCGGCGCCGCCCCCGATCGCACCGGCGCCGATCGCCGTCGATCATTGGGATACCGGCGGCTGGGGTGGCTGCGGTTGCGGAAGTTGCGGCTGCGGCGCTTCGGTCTTGTACGCTCCGGCGGTCGCCCCGGCCCCGATCTATGTGGTGAACCAGGGGCCGGAATATACCGGTCCGGGAATCATGATCCCTTACAGCACCTATTCGCCGCAAGCGGATTTGGCTGCTCCTTACGACTATCCCTACATTTCGGGCCCGGGTTACGGCTACGGCCACCGCTATGGCTACCGTCACCGGTATGGCTACGGCCACGGTTATGGCTACGGTTACCGCCACGGCTATGCGCATCCGGATTATCGCGGAACCGCGCCGCGCTTCGCCTATGGCGAGCGCGGTTATGTTCATCCGCACCACTACGGCCCGACGGGGTATGGCCATCGCTACGGGTATCCGCATCGCCCGGTCGGCATGCGGAACTACTGACACAAACGATCAGTCAGGCTGCGAAGGCCCGCCCTGGCGCGGGCCTTCGTCTTTTCTGGTCACCCGATCTACGCGACGGCGCGGCTCGCGATATAAAGCGCCAGCGCCGCGGCGTTCGACACGTTCAGACTCTTGATCGTGCCGGGAAGATCGAGCCGCGCCAGCCGATCACACTGAGCGCGCGTCCCTTGCCGCAAGCCCTTACCCTCGGCGCCGAGCACCAGCGCCAGCGGTAAAGGCATTACGATCGCGGCGAGGTCGTCCGGCGCTGCGCTGTCGAGGCCGACGACGAGAAATCCTCGCTCCTTCAGAGCGGCGAGCGCGCGGGCCAGGTTTTGCACCGTGACGATCGGCACGCACTCGAGCGCGCCAGAGGCGGATTTGGCGAGCACGCCGGTCGCCTCCGGGCTGTGACGCGCGGTGGTGACGATTGCGGCGACGGAAAACGCGGCAGCCGTGCGTAAAATTGCCCCGACATTGTGGGGGTCGGTGATCTGGTCGAGCACAAGCACGATGCCGGTGGCGGCCAAATCCTCGATGCCGGGCGAGGGCAGGGGATCGGCCTCGGCAAGCAGGCCCTGGTGCACGGCATCGGGCGAGAGCCGGGCGGCGATGGCGTCGGGCCGCACCAGTTCCGGCGCCAGCGGCAGCGTGATGCCGTCCTCGGCGAGGCGTCGCGCGGCGTTCTCGGTCGCCAACAGCCTGCGAATACGCCGCGCCGGATTGCCGAGCGCCGCGGTGACCGGGTGCCAGCCATAGAGGATGACGGGGCCGTCGCGGTCCGAGCGCGAGCGATGAACCCCGATATTCCCAAAGCGGCGCGGGCCGCGGCCGCTACGGCCGAACGAGTGCTTCGCGCTCATGGCAGGCACCCATAGCGCGGCGAGCTTTCCAGGCCAAGGCGATGGGCAAGGCTCGCGCGCCGGCCGCCAGCGCCAGCGGCGTTGGCTCGCATCAAGGGAAAGGCGGCGGATCGGCCAAGGAGATTTCCGCCAGCGCATGCGACTCCATTGCGACAAAAAGCGTCTTGGTGACGTGATTGATCACCATCGCTCCGCCCGATTTATCGAGCTTCCAGGTGCCGATGCGTACACCGGTGTTCAGGTCGAAGGCCCTGACCTCCGCCGCACCGCCGGAGCCCTCGGTGAGGTAAACCTTTCCGCCGTCAGCAATCACGTTGTTCGGATTGAAATTCGGCACGCTGATCTGGCGCACGGGCATGTTCGAATAGCGTGTCGCGACATAAAGCGTCGCAGGCCGACTGAGGACGACGAAATCGCCGGTCGTTGAATCGCTTGCGGCGGCCACGAAGTCGGGCCACTTGCCATCGGCGAGCGGGCCGGTCATCAAGCCGCATCGCTCATCGCCGCCTTGGCTGTCGCAGCGAAAAACCTGGTTGGGGATCTTCGGTGCGTAACCGCTCAGCCCAAAGTGGAATACTCCAGTGCCTCCGTCCGTGACGATGAATCGCACCCAATTGGGGCCAGCGCCGTACTGACCGGAAATAACTTTCCGTGCCGCAGCATCGATCCGCAGCAGTCCATTCATCTCCCCGAACTGACCCCTACCCGTGCTGATGCCGAGCAGAATATTGTTCGTCTGCGGATTCACATTGGCCGCGGTCGGCATCCGCCAACTCGCCAGTAGGTTGACCTGATAGCGGTCGGCGACTGCCGCCCCTTTCATCTGCAGGGCGGTAATCGCCAGAACTTTCGGATCGCTCACCGGGATATATTCGAAGGGAAGGTACAAAGTCTGTGTCGCCTCGTTGAACGCCAGGCCGCCGACCGACGCGAAATAGTTCTCATGGCTGTCGGTCAGGTTTTGAACGCGCGCGCTGGCGCCGCCGCCGCGGATGTCGACCGCCTCGAGCCAGTTGGTCCGCTGATTGCCGCCGGACGAGTAGAAACATCGCGCGTAGATCACGTCGGCGGTCTCGTTGACGGTCAGTGCATCCAGACTGGCTCGCCCACAGACGGTTGCGGTCAGCGATGGCGCGTCCTGCCGGAAGTAGCGCCAGGTGAGGGTCAGGCCGGCGAGATGATTGCTGCCCTGGCGTCCGGACACCTTGAACAAAGTCGCGTTTGAACCTTGCGGCGGCGCGGTCGTCCAGGGGTTGCCGCCGACGCCTCCACCGCCGACTTCGCGCCCCATATTGGTCTTGAAGTAAAGCACGTCCATGGCATCACCGGCGCGGCCGTGAGCAGACACGATCGCTTCGCCCGGTTGCATGTCGAGCGCATAGGTATTTCCACCTCTCTGGCCGTGCAATCCGCCGGAGCGGCCGCCATAGAATACTTCGAGGCCGTCGACGCGCTGGCCAGCGTACACCACGACACGCGTGATCGACTGGCCCTGCGAATTATCGTCGAAGGGTTGCTCGTTGGCGGAGGTGCCGAACGGCCCGGAGGTAACGTAGACGGGAATCGGCTTGCGCGATGGCCGATTCTTGTTGGTGGGATCCATATATTGCCAGAGCTCGGCAGGAGCGAGCAGCAACTCAAGGCTGGCAGTATAGGCAAAGGTGACTTGCTGACGGCGCTGTTCGAGATCACGCTTCGCGTGCTCCTCACCATACAAATCGCCGCCGCCGAGCGAATTGTGCTGATAGCTGACTTGCCACGAGCACAAATGGTCGATCGCCGTCCAGATCGTGGTGGTGGTCGTCCCGAGGCCGCCCACCGTTTGTTCCCTGCGGATGTCGATGCCGGTCTTCATCTGCACTCGCCAATTGACGGCAGCGGCCTTCGCCTGTGTCAGCGCTGCCGAATAGGTGGCGATTGCGGTCCTCAGGTCCTCCAGATGCTTGCCGCGGTCCGGATCCGCGCGGCCGTAAATTCGGCTGTAATAGAGATACTGTTCCTGAAGCGCGAGCAATCTCAGTGTGCCGAGCGGCACGAAATAAGTGAGCGTCTTCTCGGGATTGCGCTCATCGAAAAAGAACGGCTCGGCCTGGTCGAGCAGAGCGAGTAGATTGGTGAACCACTCTCCTTTCTGTGGGGTCCCATAGGAAGTCCGGTTGTAGTCCCGGAGCACGTGATGGAGCCCCGCCAGTTGCTGCTCAAGCTGGCGCACCCGTTCCTGCGCGATGAGTTCGGGAACAAGTTCGTCGACATAAGCCTTCATCTGGTCGAAGACGGCGGACGCCTCCGAGTCGGGGGCTTTCCACAAGAAGCCGGTGACTTCCTGGAGAGCCGATCCAGCCTCGGGAATATGGCCGACCAGGCCGATGACGACATCTCTGAAATGGTTGCCGGTCTCCTGCTGGACATAGCTCACATTGGGCGAGACGCCTCCTTCCGGGCCACAGTCGACGGCCGCGGCGGCGGTTGGGAAAAGCCAAATGGAGCAGAGGGCCGAAGCCAGGACGGCAAGCAGAGGCGTGCGCGACATCTGAATACCTGTGACGGTTCGGAGTGTGCGCCCGCCCCGTATATGACGCGCCACATTGGAACGGGATTTCCCAGACGCAATCCTCGATTGCGTGAATGTTCGCGCTTTTACTGCTTTTCCGCAAGACCGGGGCGCGTTGCGGACCTCGCGCCGCGGGCGTCGCGGCTTCCAACACCCGACCGGACGATGATTTCACCCGCCGCTTTCCTTTGATCGCAATGGCCACCGCGAAGCCGAACAGGATTGGAGCAAATGAACGCTACGGATGATTTAGACGTACTACACGGTGTTGGTTCCAGTCCGTCTCCGCTTTCGCTTTGCTCAAGCTACGCCGGACACGCTCCGCCCTTCGGTTTCCGTGTGGCTGCGCCACGCGTAGCCCGAAGGGCGGAGCGTGGTGGAGGAGGTAGGACTCGAACCTACGAAGGCGTAAGCCAGCGGATTTACAGTCCGCCCCCTTTGCCGCTCGGGACACTCCTCCGCACGTCTCACGCAGTCGGGTGACGTGTGGAAACGGCGATACCCGCCACAAGACGAGAATTCCGTGGGCGGTGTTTAGCACGCGATGCTAACGCGGTGTCAACCTTAGGGGCCGGCCTCCGGGCGCGACATGGGGGCGACCCGCGCGGCACGTGGAAGGTGAAGAAATCGTGGCGAAAGCCTCTGCAAATCAACGCTTAACCGATGCATCTACTCACGCGAATAAACCGTATTTTTAGCCTGTTATTTAAACTGATCTTAGACCCTGACGCTTATGGTGACGCCACGACGGGAAAACAGGGCCCGTCGACGACAACAAAATAGAACTTGGAAAGGCGTCACTATGAAAGCCGTCGCTAAGACGGTCGAGCCCGCCGAGCGCGAGCCGCGGTTCGACCACATCCGGCCCCACTATCTGGAGGCGCTGACCTTGGTCGAGCGTCTGCACCGGCGTCTACTCGACGTCATCAAGGACGAATTCGACCGTCGCGGCCGTGCCGACATCAACTCGGTGCAGGCGCTCCTGTTGTACAATATCGGCGACAAGGAGCTGACCGCCGGCGAGCTGCGCACGCGCGGCTATTATCTCGGCTCCAACGTCTCCTACAATCTCAAGAAGCTGGTGGAGACCGGCTTCCTCGATCACCAGCGTTCGCGCGTCGACCGACGTTCGGTCCGCATCAAGCTCACCGACAAAGGCCGCGAGGTGCGCGACATCGTCGATTCGCTCTATCAGAAGCACGTACGCACGGTGGAGCAGGTCGGCGGCATCAACGCGGACGAGTTCGGCGTCCTCAATAAGGCGCTGCACCGGCTGGAGCGCTTCTGGACCGATCAAATCCTTTATCGGCTCTAACAAGCCTGCAATTCAATCAGCGCTTCCGAGCGCTGGTTTGCCTCAAAACCCCGGCGCAAAGCCGGGGTGTTTTTTTTGCGCGTATGGTGCGCCGGGAAATTCAGGCCCGTCATTGCGCGGCCGGCGGGTTCGCTCGCCGCTCGTAGCGGGGACTCCGCCCCTTTGGTTCATGCCTTCCGCGTGCTAATCCGGTTTGGCCAATTTCGGCCTTCATGCTGTGTTGATAACCGCTCCATGAACAAACCGTATGACCGCGACGGCGCGCGAACCGACCGCCGCGCCTTCCTCAAGCGCGCCGCCGGGGTCGCGACGCTTGCGGCCGCCGGACTGGCGGCGCGGGCGGCCTTTGCCGAGGATGCCACCCTCGACGCCCTCATCGGCGACAGCCAGCGCGGCGAGTTCGGACAGGGTTTTGACGAGGCGTCCCGCACCATCCATATGCCGAAGGCCTCGGAACCGACCGTCTCGACGGCGACCGCGCAAACGACCGAGAAGGCGATCGACCGTTATGCCGAAATCGTCGGCCGCGGCGGTTGGCCGCAAGTTCCTTCCGTCGGCGTGCTGCGGCTGGGCGATCGCCATCCGAGCGTTCTGGCCCTGCGCGCCCGCCTCGTCGCCTCCGGCGACATCGACCCGAACGCGGTCGGCAACGACATTTACGATTCCTACGTCGAGGCCGCGGTGCGGCGCTTTCAGGCGCGCCACGGCCTGACCGTCGACGGCGTCATTCGCACGGAGACGCTCGCCGCGCTCAACGTGCCGGCGCCGGTGCGGCTGGCGCAATTGAAGGTCAACGTGACGCGGCTGCGTGCGCTCAGCGCCAACTTGAGCCCGCGCTACGTGGTCTGCAATATTCCCGCCGCCCGCATCGAGGCGATCGAGAACGGCGCCGCCGTCTCCCGGCACACCGCCGTCGTCGGCAAGCCCGACCGGCCGTCGCCGGAGATCAACAGCAAAATCGTCCAGATCAACTTCAATCCGTATTGGACGGTGCCGGCTTCCATCGTGCGCAAGGATTTGATCCCGAAGATGCAGGATCAGCCGGATTACCTCACCAGCAACCACATCCGCATCTTCGATATCAAGCACCGGGAGCTGCAGCCGGCGGACATCAACTGGTATTCGGAGGATGCGACCAATTACACGTTCAAGCAGGATCCGGGCAGCTTCAATTCGCTCGGATCGATCCGCATCAATTTTCCCAGCGCCTACGGCGTGTACATGCACGACACGCCGCTGAAGAATCTGTTCGGCGATGATTTCCGCTTCCACTCATCCGGCTGCGTCCGCGTGCAGAACGTGCGGCAGCTGGTGGCTTGGCTGCTGCAAGGCATGCACGGCTGGTCGCTGGAGGATATCGACCGCGTCATCAAATCCGGCGAGCAAAAAAACGCCCAGCTTACAAAGCCGGTGCCGCTGCATTGGGTCTACATCACCGGATGGGCGACGCCCGATGGGGTCGTGCAATTCCGCGAAGATATCTACGGCAAGGACGGTCTGCCCGGCGCCCAGGCGGCGACGAAGCTGTAGCGGCCCGCGGCCCGCGGCGCCGGCGGCAGCGAGTTCACACCCCGCCCCCTGTCGTGTATGGTGCCCGCGGAGTTTCAGCGTTGGAGGGGTGGCGTGAGTAGTCAGGTCAAATTCGTTCTCGACGAAACACAGATTCCGAAAGCTTGGTACAACCTTACGGCCGATCTGCCGAAGCCGCCGCCGGCGGTGCTGCATCCCGGCACCAAGCAGCCGGTCGGCCCCGGCGATCTGGAGCCGTTGTTCCCGATGGCGCTGATCCTGCAGGAGGTGTCGGCGGAGCGCACCATCGACATCCCGGAGCCGATCCGCGACGTCTATCGCATGTGGCGGCCATCGCCGCTGATGCGGGCGCGCCGTCTCGAACAGGCGCTGCAAACGCCGGCCAAGATCTATTTCAAGTACGAAGGCGTGTCGCCGGCGGGCTCGCACAAGCCCAACACCGCGGTGCCGCAGGCCTGGTACAATAAGGAACAGGGCATCAAGAGACTCTCCACCGAGACCGGCGCCGGCCAATGGGGCTCGGCGCTCGCTTTTGCCGGCGCGCTGTTCGGCATCGACGTGACCGTGTTCCAGGTCCGCGTGTCGTACGATCAAAAACCCTATCGCCGCGCGCTGATGGATACCTATGGCGCGCGCTGTATCGCCTCGCCGTCGAATGAGACGGATTCTGGCCGCGCGATCCTGGCCAAAAGCCCGAACAGCCCGGGCTCGCTCGGTATCGCCATTTCCGAGGCTGTGGAGGTGGCCGCCAAGGATCCGGCGGTGAAATATTCGCTCGGCTCCGTGCTCAACCACGTGCTGCTGCACCAGACCGTCAACGGCCAGGAAGCGATCAAGCAGTTCGAGATGGCGGGCGACGACCCCGACATCGTGATCGGCTGCACCGGCGGCGGCTCGAACTTCGCCGGGCTTGCCTTCCCGTTCCTCGGGCTGCAGCTGCGCGGCGGGCGCAAGCGTCGCTTCATCGCCGTCGAGCCGGCGGCTTGCCCGTCGCTGACCCGCGGCAAATACGCCTATGATTTCGGCGACACCGCGCACCTGACGCCGCTGGTCAAGATGCACACACTGGGATCGACGTTCATTCCGCCCGGTTTCCACGCCGGGGGGCTGCGTTATCACGGCATGGCGCCGATGGTGTCGCATATCTACGAGCTCGGACTGATCGAGGCGCGCGCCTATCATCAAAAGACCTGTTTCGATGCGGGCGTGCAATTCGCGCGCTGCGAGGGCATCGTGCCGGCGCCGGAGGCGACGCATGCGGTGCGCTGCGCCATCGACGAAGCGCTGCGCTGCAAGCAGGAGGGCAAGGCCGAGACCATCCTGTTCAACATGTCGGGCCACGGCCACTTCGACATGGGGGCCTATATCGCCTACTTCGAAGGCAAGCTGGTCGACCAGAAATACGACGAAGGCGAGCTCGCCATGGCGCTGGCCGGGCTGCCCAGCGTCGCCGCCTGACCCCCGGCCGAGCTGGCGCCGGAGGCCATCGGTCCCCAAATCTAGCGGGGATAACCCCGGCCCGGTCCAAGCCCTTGCGCTCGACCGCCGGTATGCTATCGGCGGGCGGACGCTTAGCCGTCCGGCGGGATAGTCTCACTCTGGCCAGGAGCAAGGCATGTCGGTCCCTCAAGGTGCAGCGATCACGGCCGAGGGTTTCTTCAGCGCCTCGCTGGCGGAAAGCGATCCCGAGATCGCCGACGCCATTTCCCGCGAACTGGGGCGCCAGCGTGACGAGATCGAACTGATCGCCTCGGAGAACATCGTCAGCCGCGCCGTCCTGGAGGCGCAGGGCTCGGTGCTGACCAACAAATACGCCGAGGGGCTGCCGGGGAAGCGCTATTACGGCGGCTGCCAGTTCGTCGACATCGCCGAACGGCTGGCGATCGAGCGGGCGACGCGGCTGTTCGGCTGCGGCTTCGCCAACGTCCAGCCGCATTCCGGCGCCTCGGCCAATGCCGAAGTGTTCATGGCGCTGATGCAGCCCGGCGATACCTTTATGGGGCTCAACCTCGCCGCCGGCGGCCATCTCAGCCACGGCGCGCCGGTCAATCTGTCGGGCCGCTGGTTCAAGCCTGTCCCTTACGGCGTGCGGCGCGAGGATCACCTCATCAACATGGACGAGGTGGAAAGACTGGCGAAAGAGCACCGGCCCAAGGTGATCATCACCGGCGGTTCGGCCTATCCGCGCATCATCAATTTCCGCCGCTTCCGCGAGATCGCCGACGAGGTCGGGGCTTATCTCATGGTCGATATGGCGCATTTCGCCGGCCTTGTGGCCGGCGGGGTGCACCCGAGCCCGTTCCCGCATGCCCATGTCGTGACGACGACGACGCATAAGACGCTGCGCGGTCCGCGCGGCGGCGCGATCCTCTCTGACGACGAAGAGCTGGCGAAAAAGCTCAATTCCGCGGTGTTTCCGGGCATGCAGGGCGGCCCACTCATGCATGTCATCGCGGCGAAGGCAGTGGCCTTCGGCGAGGCGTTGCGCCCCGCTTTCAGACTTTACGCGAAGAACGTCGTCGAGAATGCCAAAGCGCTTGCGGAAACTCTCAAATCTCGTGGGCTCGATATCGTCTCAGGCGGCACCGACACGCACCTCATGCTGGTCGATCTGCGGCCGAAGCGCCTGACCGGCAAGGTGGCCGAGGCGGCGCTCGGGCGCGCCCACATCGCCTGCAACAAGAACGGCATTCCGTTCGATCCGGAAAAGCCCATGGTGACGTCCGGCGTGCGGCTCGGCACGCCGGCCGGCACCACGCGCGGCTTCGGCATCGCTGAATTCCGGCAGATCGGGGATATGATCGCCGAGGTCTTGGATGCTCTTTCGCAAAAGGGCGCCGAGGCGGACGACCAAGCCGAGTCGAAGGTCCGGGAGAAAGTCAAACGCCTGGTCAGCCGGTTCCCGATCTACGAGGGGTAAGGGATGCGCTGTCCGAGTTGTGCAAGCCTCGATACCCAGGTGAAGGATTCGCGGCCGACGGAGGATTCGTCCGTCATCCGCCGCCGCCGCGTTTGCCTGTCCTGCAATTTCCGCTTCACCACCTTCGAGCGGGTGCAGCTGCGCGAGCTCATCGTCATCAAGCGCAACGGCCGGCGCGTGCCGTTCGATCGCGACAAGCTGTTGCGCTCGGTGCAGATCGCGCTGCGCAAGCGCCCGGTCGAGCCCGAGCGCATCGACCAGATGGTGTCGAAGATCGTGCGCGAGCTTGAAAGCCAGGGCGAAAGCGAGGTTTCGTCGGAAACCATCGGCGAAACGGTGATGGCGTACCTGCGCGACCTCGACGATGTGGCCTATGTGCGCTTCGCTTCGGTCTATCGCAATTTCCGCGAGGCCAAGGATTTTGAGACCGCGCTCGCGGAATTATCGGGGGAAGAGGCCGCGGAGATTGCGCGCAAGTGAGCGCGTCGGCGGACGCCTTGCAGCAAGATGCCCGCTTCATGGCGCTGGCGCTTGCGCTTGGCCGGCGCGGGCTCGGCCGCACCTGGCCCAATCCTGCGGTCGGTGCGGTGATCGTCAATCACGGTGTCATTGTCGGCCGCGGCTGGACGCAAGTGGGCGGGCGGCCGCATGCGGAAATCGAGGCGTTGCGGCGTGCGGGTGAGGCGGCACGCGGGGCGACGCTTTACGTCACGCTGGAGCCTTGTTCGCACTACGGAAAGTCGCCCCCCTGTGCCGACGCGATCGTCGCCGCGGGACTGTGCCGCGTCGTCTCGGCGCTGGAAGACCCAAATCCTGAGGTGGCGGGTGCGGGTCATGCGCGGCTGCGGGCGGCCGGCATCGCGGTCGAGGTCGGCGTCGGCGCGGAGGAGGCGCGCCGCGACCATGCCGGTCACCTCAGGCGCATGCGCGACGGCCGGCCGCATGTGATCCTCAAACTCGCGGTTTCGGCCGACGGCAAAGCGGGGGCGCCCGGCCGGAAGCCGCTATCGATCACCGGCGCGGCGGCGCGCGACCGCGTGCATCTCTTGCGGGCGCAAAGCGATGCGATCATGGTCGGCATCGGCACCGCAATCGCCGACGATCCGATGCTGACCTGCCGTCTGCCCGGCATGGAGAAATATTCGCCGGTGCGCATCGTGCTCGACAGCGCTTTGCGCCTCCCACCAGCCTCGCGCTTGGCGCGCAGTGCGCGTGAGGTGCCGGTGTCGGTGATTGCCGGGGCAGAGGCACCGCGCGCCGCGGAGGACGCTTTGCTGAAAGAGGGCGTCACGGTCTTGCGCGCCGCGCAGCGCGACGGACGCCTCGATCTTGGCGCCGTCCTCGAGCTCATTGCCGCCCGCGGCGTGACCCGGCTGATGGTGGAGGGCGGCCCGACGCTGGCCGCCGCCTTGCTTGCCGCCGATCTCATTGACGAGGCCATGCTATTTCGGTCACCGAAGGTCGTCGGATCCGATGGCGTCGATGCGCTGGACGGGTTGCCGCTCACCGCTCTGACGCAATCGCCGCGCCTGAAATGCGTGATAAGCGAACCCGTCGGGGCTGACACGCGGTTCGTGTACGAGCGAAGGTGAGAGTCGTGTTCACTGGCGTTATCAATGACGTAGGTGAGGTTCTTGAAGTCAGCGAGCAGGCCAGCGGCCTGCGTCGCCTGAGCATCGGCTGCGGCTATGATCCAGAAACGATCGACATTGGCGCCTCTATCGCCTGTTCCGGCATTTGCCTCACGGTCGTGGCGCGCGGGCGGGGTGGTAATCGGGCCTGGTTCGCCGTCGACGCCGCCGCGGAGACGTTACGAGTGACCACGGCGGGCGCCTGGCAGCGCGGCACCAGGCTCAACCTCGAGCGGGCGCTGCGGCTTGGCGACGAGCTCGGCGGGCATCTGGTCAGCGGCCATGTCGACGGCCTTGCCGAGCTTGTCACGCGCGACGACCTGCCCGACATGGCGCGGCTGTGGCTGCGGGTCCCGGCCGAGCTGGCCCGGTTTGTCGCGCCCAAGGGATCGGTCGCACTCGACGGCGTCTCGCTCACGGTCAACGAGGTCGAAGGCGACGCGTTTTCGGTCCTGATCATTCCGCACACGCTGAAGGTCACGACATTTGGCGGACTGCGCGCCGGCGCGCGGCTCAATCTCGAAGTCGACCAGATGGCGCGCTATGCCGCGCGGCTGCTGGAGGCTTCAAAGTGAGCGCATCGTAAGAACATCCACATTCACCTTCGGGGGAAACATGCGGGAACTCGCCGGTAAGACAGCGTTCGTCACTGGCGGTGCAAGCGGCATCGGGCTGGCGCTCGGGCGGGCCTTTGCGGAGGCGGGCATGAAGGTGATGCTCGCCGATATCGAGAAGGACGCGCTGTCGGCCGCGGTTAACAGTTTGCACAACTTTGGCCCGGATGTGCGCGGCGTCGTCTGCGACGTCACCGATCCCGGCAGCGTCGAGCGTGCGGCCGACGCGTCTTACGAAGCATTCGGGCAGGTTCATGTCGTCTGCAACAATGCCGGCGTCGCCGGAGGCGGCGGTATCGACGACATCCCGCTCGACGATTGGCGCTGGGTGCTCGACGTCAACCTGATGGGCGTCCTTCACGGCATCCGCACTTTCCTCCCGCACATCCGCGCCCACGGCGAAGGCGGCCACGTCGTCAACACCGCCTCCATGGCCGGCATGGTCAGCGGGCTGGGGTTCGGTCCGTATTCGGCGAGCAAGTTCGCGGTGGTCGCGATGTCGGAGGGGCTTGCGATGCACCTCAAGCCGCTCGGCATCGGCGTAAGCGTGCTCTGCCCCGGCTGGGTTCGCACCCGCATCAGCGAGAGCGCACGCAATCGGTCGGAGTGCTACGGGCCGGCCCGACCGCCAGACCCGACGGGGCCGGCGAGCGTGGTAGCTGAACTTGTGCAGTCCGGGCTCGACCCTTCCGTTGTCGCGGAGCGGGTCCTGACCGCGATCCGCGAGGACCAACTCTACGTCTTTACGCATCCTGAGATGCGCGTCGCTGCGGAGGAGCGGTTCGCCGCAATCCTGGCGGCAATGGACAAAGCGGCGGCTTCCTAGGCGCAAGGTTTCTCGGGAGTACGGCGGCGCTTGTTCGCGTTCGTTCCGCTTGCTACCACCGCCCCTCAACCGGAGCGAGGCGATGGCTGGGCCGCGGCGAGGCAAGCGTGAAAAAAGCGACGCCAAAGGCGCGCGCATCCTCGTTGTCGAGGCGCGCTTCTACGACGACATTGCCGACGCGCTGCTGGCCGGGGCGATGAAGGCGCTCAAGGCGGCGGGCGCCGAGGTCGAGCGCATCAGCGTGCCGGGCTCGCTGGAAATTCCCGCCGCCATCGCGATCGCGCTCGACGCGGCGCAAACGAAGCGCCGGCCTTACGACGGTGTCGTCGCGCTCGGCTGCGTCATCCGCGGCGACACCATCCACTTCGAGATCGTCTCACACGAATCCGCGCGCGGATTGATGGAGATTTCGATCGCTCGCAGTCTGCCGATCGGCAACGGCATCATCACGGTGAATACCGAGGCGCAGGCTTTCGCGCGCGCCCGCATGGAGGAGCAGGACAAGGGCGGCGATGCCGCGCGGGCTGCGCTCGCCCTCGTCGGTCTCAAGCATCGCCTGGCGGGGCGCTGAGATGGTGCGCGCCGGACCGAAATCAGCAGCCAAGGAGCCGCGTAAGGCGAACAAACGGGGCGCGGCGCGGTTGGCCGCCGTGCAGGCGCTGTACCAGATGGATCTCGCCGGCACCGGCCTGAACGATATCTTAGCCGAATTCGAGAGCCATTGGCTCGGCGGCGAGGTCGAGGGCGAACAATACCGGCCGGCGGAAGCCGCCTTCTTTCGCGACATCGTCGGCGGGGTGGTGCGCGAGCAAAGCAAGCTCGATCCCTGGATCGACGATGCGCTGTCGCGCGGCTGGCCGCTCAAGCGCATCGAGACGGTGCTGCGCGCAGTGCTCCGTGCCGGCGCCTACGAACTGGCCTGCCGCTCCGACGTCCCGGCGCGCGCCGTGGTGTCGGAATATGTCGACGTCGCCGGCGCCTTCGTCGACGCGGAGGAGACCGGCATGGTCAATGCCGTGCTCGACCAGCTCGCGCGCCAGCTGCGCGCTGACGAATTCGATCGCGGGCGCGACTGAGCGTTTTGCCGCGCAATCAAACCGGTGCAGACGATGCAAGACAACGCGGAATCGGCCGAGGAGCGATTGATCGCCCGCTATTTCCGTCCGCTCGCGACCCACCCCGGCGCGTTTGCTCTCGGCGACGACGCCGCAGCGCTGACGCCGCCGGCAGGGTGCGATGTCGTGCTCACGACCGACGGCGTCATCGCCGGCGTCCATTTCTTCCCCGACGACCCGCCGGAAACAATAGGCCGCAAGGCGCTGCGCATGAACCTCTCCGATCTGGCTGCCAAGGGCGCCAAGCCGATCGGATTTCTGCTCTCGGTGGCGTTGCCGTCGGCGACCGAGGAGGCGTGGCTTGCCGCGTTCGCGGAAGGGCTCAGCGAGGACGCCGCGCGCTATGGCTGTCCGCTGCTCGGCGGCGACACCGACCGCACGCCAGGTCCGACGTCGGTCTCGATCGCGGCGTTCGGGGCCGTGCCGCAGGGCAAGATGGTGCGGCGCTCGACCGCAAAAGTCGGCGACTGCGTGGTGGTGACCGGCACGATCGGCGACGCGGCCCTCGGTGTAAAACTGCGGCGCGAAGGGAGCCTCGCCAAACGTTGGCGGCTGACGAAAGCCATGGCTGAGCACCTTGAGCAACGCTATCTGTTACCGCAGCCGCGCAACGCGCTGGCCGAGGCGGTTCTGCACCATGCGGCGGCGGCCATGGATGTCTCCGATGGGCTTGCCGGCGATCTCGCCAAGCTGTGCCGTGCCTCTTCGGTCGCAGCGGAAATCGATGTTGCGCGGGTGCCGCTCTCGGAGGCCGCGCACGCCGCGATTGCCGCAGTGCCGGAACTGATTGAGACGGTGCTCACAGGTGGCGACGACTATGAAATCGTCTTGACGCTGGCCCCGGAAAAACTCCCCGCTTTCCGCGCGGCGGCGCAGGTTGCCGGGGTTTCAGTGAACGAAATAGGGCGGGTGCAAGCCGGGCAGGGCGCCCGCTTCATTCGGGACGGCGCGGCGCTTACCTTCGCGCGGCCGTCGTACAGTCATTTTTAGGTCGTCATTGCGAGCGAAGCGAAGCAATCCTGCGACGAGTTCTGGATTGCTTCGGCGCTTCGCGCCTCGCAATGACGAGTGCGACTACTTCCTTCTCGAGATCGGCTGATAATCGCGCCGCGGCGAGCCGGTATAGAGCTGGCGCGGCCGGCCGATTTTCTGATGCGGGTCCTCGATCATTTCCTTCCACTGCGCGATCCAGCCCACGGTGCGGGCGAGCGCAAACAGCGCCGTGAACATGGTGGTGGGGAAGCCCATGGCGCGCAGCGTGATGCCCGAATAGAAGTCGACGTTCGGATAAAGCTTCTTCTCGATGAAATATTCGTCGTGCAGCGCGATGCGTTCGAGCTCCATGGCGACGTCGAACAGCGGATCGTTGACACCGAGCTCATGCAGCACCTCGTGGCAGGTCTTCTGCATGATTTTCGCGCGCGGATCGTAGTGCTTGTAGACCCGGTGGCCGAACCCCATCAGGCGGAAGGAATCCTTCGGGTCCTTGGCGCGCTTGACGTATTCGGGGATGCGGTCGACGGAACCGATCTCACCGAGCATTTTCAGCGCCGCCTCGTTGGCGCCGCCATGCGCCGGCCCCCACAGGCAGGCGATGCCGGCGGCGATGCAGGCGAACGGATTGGCGCCGGTCGAGCCGGCCAGCCGCACCGTCGAGGTCGAGGCGTTCTGCTCATGGTCGGCATGCAAAGTGAAG
>Ga0187891_1001117_pt1 | contig 23850 bp, 18 predicted proteins | sample June2016WEW_21_4_FD_132990 | JGI IMG/M metagenome (GOLD analysis project Ga0187891, IMG submission 132990) | Peatland microbial communities from SPRUCE experiment site at the Marcell Experimental Forest, Minnesota, USA - June2016WEW_21_40 | ecosystem: Environmental > Terrestrial > Soil >... | reverse complement strand
TGCGAGCAAAAGGCAGAAGTCCAACTTCGGCCATCGCGCCTCCTGCCTCGATAGCAAACAACAATTTCAAAGGATCGGCTATCTCGAATTTTCATTGTCGTGGCGAGGATGTCAACAGAGCCGGATGCCTTCTAGCCAAGTCTTGGTGGATCAGCAATAGTCGTCTCAGTTTTCAATCGAGAAAAATCGGGAGGCAGAGCGGAGGCTCGACGTGAAAATCGAGCTGGGCGATTTCGGCGAGGGCGCGATTCAGGACGGCGCTGTCGCAGGCCTCGAGCGTCATCACGAACGACAGCGCCGAATGCGGGAAGCCCGGCTTTTGCAGCAGCGCGTCGATGCTGATGTCGTAGCGGGACAAAATGGTGGCGAGCGCGGCGACGATTCCGGGCCGGTCGCGCACGATGAAGCGCAGATAGTGCGGCACCGTGAAATCGCCGCTCACCGAATCGGGGGCCTCCGACGCGCCCGGCAGCGCCTCGGGCGGCGCGCCGGTGCTGCGCGCGATCGAATACAAATCCGAAATCACGGCGACGGCCGTGGGATCGCCGCCCGCTCCGTAACCCGAAAAAATCATGCGCCCGGCGAATTCGCCCGTGGCCATCACGATGTTCTGGCTGCCCTGCGCGTGGGCCGCGAGCGACGCCGCGGGAATCAGCGCGGGCTGGACTGCCGCCGCGAGCCGCACGCCATGCGAATTATCGCGCTGCGCGAGCGAAATCTGCCGGATCGCGCACTTCAGCTCGCTCGCGTACATGAAGTCCACGGCCTGCACGAGCGAAATCGAGCGGCACAGAATCTGCTCGCTCCGCACGCGGAGGCGCAGGCCCGCCTGCGTGAGAATCACGAGCTTGGCGCGCGCGTCGATGCCGTCCACGTCCGCGCTCGGATCGGCCTCGGCGTAGCCGAGCGATTGAGCTTCCTTCAACGCTGCTTCGAAGCTCGTACCCGTCGCTTCCATCTTCGTGAGGATGAAATTGCAGGTGCCGTTGAGAATTCCCGCGATTCTATAGAGGCGGTCGCCGGCAAGGCCCTCTTGAATTCCGATGATCGCCGGAATTCCTCCGGCGACGGACGCGCCGAATTCGAGCCGCTTGCCCATTTTTCGCGCGAGGTCGAGCAGCTCGGGGCCGGATTCGGAGATCAGCAGCTTATTGGCGGTGACCACCGACTTGCCCGCGCGCAGCGCCTTGCGCACCCAGTCGCCCGCGGGCTGGAGCCCGCCGATCAGCTCCACCACTACGTCCACGTCGGACGAGAGCACTTCTCCGATCTTCGAGGTCCAGCGGATATTTTCCGGAAGCCCCGCGACCTTTTTCTTTTCGATGTTGCGATTGAAGATGTGCGTGAGCACGAGCGGGCCGTTCACGTCGCGGCTGAGGATCTTCGCGACCGAGCGCCCCACCGTCCCGAAGCCGACAAGCCCGATCTTCAGTTTGCGGCTGCCGCTCGCCGCCTTCGCGACCGCGCGCTTTTTCGCAGGCTTTTTAGTTTTGGACGAACGTGATTTCGCCAACGGTCGATTACCTCGCCTCAAATCTCGTTTGCTGCCCGTCCGCCCCGGGACGGCAGCGGGCAGAGCCCGCGTGGGCGGCCACACATCGTACCAAAGGCTGCCGAAGACCGGCAGGAGAAAGGCAGGCTACTGGTGGGATTTTTTCTTGTAGGCCCCGGATTCGATGTAGCGCTAGAACCGCTCGAAGAGGGCCATCGCTCCGAATTTCTACTCCGCGTCGAATTGCACGGCGCGGATGGTCGTACGCCCTCCGGCGCCGTCCGACGCCTGAAGATCGAGGCGATACGATCCCGGCTGCAACTGATCGACCGGAACCTTCAGCCCGACGGGCAGCACCGGGCTGCCTTTGATGATGTAGGCCGACGGGTCGATATCGTGCCCTCCGATCACTGCCTCGCCCGTTTTTACGTCCACGATGCGGTAGGAGAGCCGCACGGCCGGAGGATTCGGGCCGGCCAGTCCTGTATTGTAGATCTGCGCGTACATCGCGACCGGATCGGTTCTCTTGAAATGATTGCTGCCGGACGGAACGATTTCCATGTCCTTGACGACCAGCGGCGCGCGGTCGGAAAGCAGATCGGCTTCGAGCGCGCCGCCGAGTCCCGCAGCGGGCTCCACGTCATTGCTGAGCGCGATGGCGCTCATCGTAAACGTCTTGCCGTCGAAGGGATCGATCGCGAGCGGGGCCTCATACTTGCCGAAACTCTGGCCGCCGGCCGACAACACCACCGCGAGCTTGTATGCGCCCGACGCGATTTGAAATTGATTGTCGTAGTGCATCGGTTTTTCGGTGAAGTGCTTCCACACGTCCTTCTCGAGATCGAGAATCACTTCGTCGCTGAAACGCGCGCCCACCGATCCATCCGGGCGATAGGCGATGCCGAGCACGTTGATATCCGCGTGATATTTTCCCTTTTCCTTCGAGAATTCCACGGACGACGACGGAATCTCCATCGCCACGTTGACGCGCGCTTCGTTGGGCGCCGTGTATACAAACGGCGTTTCAAGCGTGCCGCCGATGCCGCCCGCCGCCGCGCCGCTCGCGTGCGCCTCGAGGTCTTTCTCGATCGGCTTGCCGATCAGGAGATCCTGCGGCTTGGCGCTGCAATATCCGGTGCGCGACCGGACGCTCGTCCCGCCGCGGTCCACCTTCACGCGCAGCGTGTGGCACGTGCCGTCATCGCTCGCCGACGGCGCGTAGCCGAGGAGATAGTATTCGTCCTGCTCGTGCGCGATCTTGGCGAGCCCGCCGAGCAAATCGTTCGTGTTGTAGATCGGGAAGCCGCCGGTTCCGACCGCGAGTTCGTAGAGGACGCTTTGATTCGCTACGCCGGTCTCGGGAAGCGTCGGCAGCAGCATTTGCGGCGACGTGTTACCGAAAGGCTGCATTCCGTACATACCGGGATTCATGACGCCTCCGCCACCGCCAACCGGCGCGCCACCCGTCGTGCCGCCTCCGCCACTGGTACCGCCTGAGTGGCCGCCTCCACCGGTGCCGCCGCCCGTTCCGCCTCCACCGCCAACCCCACCACCGCCACCAACGCCTCCACCACCCCCGTGCCCACCTCCACCACCGCCTCCGCCCTTCTGAAGCGGCTCGGGAGAAGCTGCCGCAGCCGGTACGGGATATGCAGTTAGGACGAGGCGCGGCCGCGCGCTCGATTCATCCGTGGCGCGCGCATGGGACGCGGCGATCGCGCGAGGTGCGGAGCCATCGTCGCGCCGCAATTGGGCGCCAGGACCCGGAGCTGCGGCGATCAGGCCGCGCACGTCGAGCGGATACACTGCGACGTTTGCCTGGTTGCATGTCGAGATCGTTGCCGTCAGCTCGGCCTGCTGCTCGGGTGTTGCGGGAAAGCCGTCCGTGAAAAGGATGAGGCTCTTGCGCCCCGGAACCGGCGCGAGATTTCTGGCGAGGCTGCGCACGGCGAGCAGGAATGTGTGGACGCCGAAATCGTTCTGGGCGTCGGAAATCGACGGGTTCGCAGGGCCGGGTAAGTTACTGGGCGTCGGCAACTCGTCTGTGCCGTTGGTTGAAATCGCCGAAGGCTTATAACTTGCGGCAGCCTTCTTGAGGCGGTCGGCATCCATGGTGAAATTCTGCATGATGCGCAGCGTGCCGGTGAAATCCGCGACGGCCATCACGCGGTCAGGCCCGGCGTTGGCATCGATGAATTTCAGCGCGGCCTGGCGCGCGCGCGGCTGGTCGCTCATCTCCATCGTCGCGTCGTCAAAAAGCAAAACCATGTAATGCCGGTCCTGCGCCGCCGCAGCGCCCGCGGAAGCACCGAAGGAGAAATTGACGATCGGCTGCTCCTTGTCGTTGTCGAAAACGTGAAAATCCTTGGCGGCGAGGTCGGGGATGTAGTGGCCCTTCTTGTCGGTGACGATCACGTCCACGCGGACCACGCGCGACTCGGCGCGCAGCACCGGCGCTCCGCTGGCGGGCGCTTGCGCGGCAGGGGCCGCCGGAGCGGAGTCCTGCGCGCGAACGATGGCCGGGGACACGATCGCGCGCTGCGCCGACCAGCCGGCCGCGGAGAGAAGTGCCACAGCGAGAACGTATCGAATCTGCCGAAGCTTCATAGAGCACCTGCCTCAGTACGGAATTTCTACGACGCCATTCTCCGCCGAAACCAGCGCGGCCGTGGAGTCGCGCACGACCAGCCGCACGACGTAATCTCCCGGCTTCACGTCAAAGCTGGTTCGCACCGTCACGCCGGAGTGGCTGAGTTTTTCGAGCGTTTCGTCGCGGAGTTTCATCTGGACCACGCGCTGCGTTCCGGTGATGAAGTTGCCGTTGCGGTCGAAGAGCGCGGCCACCACCGTCAACTCATTCTGATTTCGGCCGGCCGACTTCACGAAGCGAATGTGCGCCAGATCGACGTGAGCGAGCACAGAGAGCTTCGCATCGGCCGCATCCGTTTTGTAGTACTGCGTTTGGAGCGCCACCGGGAGGCCGTGCTGCTCCTCCTGCGAAAAAATAGCATCCTCGATATCCTGCTTCGCGGCGTCGACGGGATTGTCGCCATGCAGCGGAGCGTAGTATCCGCGCCGCGCCTGCACCGTGTACTTTTCCTTGGAGCGAAGTGTCACCTTCAGCGAGTGCAGCTTGCCATCGTACTTGAGATTCTGCGGAACGAACGCGATGTAGTAGTAGGTCTCGGGCGCGGCGGCAACCTGCCGCAATCCCTCGCCGAGGTCGTTGTTGCCGTGGAAGGAATAGCCGCCGGTATCCGTCGCGAGAGACATCAGCACTTCTGTTTGGCGGCCCTGGCCCTCCAGCCGCAACGACGTGCGATACCCAGAGGCCACAGGAGTCGGGTCGTTGGTGGCCTCGCTGATGTCTCCGCCGAGATCGGGAACGTACAGCCCTCGCGCGTCCAGCGTATTGATGAACACGCTTGAGCGGATCGCGCGATCGATGATTTCGGAAAACTCGACTTCGCGGTTCGGGTAGATAAACCCGGGAGAGATCAGCACGATGCTTCGCTGACCCGGCAGATTCGCGAGCCGCTGAATCACTTCCTTCAGGCGGCGAAATGCGTATTCGGTTTCTTCGGCGCCTTCTTGTTCCACGCGAAGCGCCGCCGAAGTGACGGCCGCCTGCGCCCTGGCTATCTGGGCCGGGCTCGGTTGTCCGGTCAATGCCTCAGCCTCGGCATCACCCGCATTCGCCTGGCAGGTCAGCGCATCCGACATGGCGAGACCGATCGTCGTTTGATCATTGCGGTTCTGGATCGCGTCCGCTTCGTAGTAATCCATCGGCGGGCAATCGGTAGAGGTGGATGGAGCCCCTGCCGTGACCTCGCGAGGTTGCAGCTTCGCCAACGTGTCGCGCAGTTTCGCGTGATCTTCCGTGAAATCCACCTGCATCTGCCCAGAAATCGTGTACACGGCCACGCGGTCGGTGGGGGTGACCGACGAATCGAGGTAGCGAATGGCAGCGTTGCGGGCCTGCATCAGGTCCTGCAAGTTCAGGTGCGGATCGTCGAACAGCAGCGCGATGAACCGCGACGGCGGCAGAAATGCGGGAGCAGAGGGGGGCGCTCCGGGCGTGCCCGCGGCGGGGCTGGGCTGGACCACCTGCTTGGCGAGCGACGCCGGCGTCTCGACAGCGAAATTCGAAATGATCTGCGGCTTGCCATCCTCGAATAGCTGGAAGTCGTCCTTCTGGAGGTTCGCTACGGTGTGCCCGGTCCCGTCGCGGACGACCACGCGCATGGGAACCGCGCTGACCCGCGTCTGCAACGGAATCGGCGCTTCATGGGAATCCATTTCGGGTGCGTCGGATGGCGCCTGCGGCGCGGCGCTCGGCGACTGGGCTGCCGGAGCAGCCGGCGGTGGGGCTTGGGCAGCGCCGCCCTGGGCGGGGTGCGCGCGCAATGGAGACACCGTCCCGCCAGCCCAGACCAGGAAAATCCCCAGCAGGATGGCGACAGGGGTTGGAAGATGCTTTGCCGCTGGTGCGCTCATTCGGAATTCCCACCTTAAGGAAGCCGAGGTCGGCGATACCGGGTCGTACCGTATCCGGGCTGACCGGGAGTTTACATCGAACTCACGTTGCAGGCTTGGACTTTCTTTTTTCTTGACGTGCCTGCGGGCTTCACGTACTTTCGCGCGAAATCCAGCCGACATATGGGCGCGCAAGGCAGCGGCGAGGATCGCGAACGGCGGAGAAATCCAGCCGAATTCGCGCACAGGAGGTCACATGCAGCGTCCCACGGGCGTGACGATTCTTGCGGTGCTGGCTTTCATCGGCGCCGGGCTCTCGGTTTTGGTGGCGATCGGGGCGTTTTTGGGCGGCGCCGTGATGTCGAGCATGATGGCCAACCCAAGGTTTGGAATGCTGGCGGGTGCCGGTGCCGTGATTGTGGGTGTCTTTCTGCTCGGTATCGTGGTCATGGACGTCGTCATCGGATTCGGCCTTTGGAAGCTGCAAAACTGGGCGCGTATCTTGACGATCGTGCTCGCCGGGCTGGCTCTCCTCAGTTCCGTTCTCTCCATCGTGAATCCGTTCGCTCACATGATGCACATGTTCTACTTTGCATTTCTGATCCGGCACTTGATCACGGCAGCGATCGAGGTCTGGATCCTAGTGTATCTCTTCAAGCCGCACGTGAAGCAAGCCTTCGGCGCCACCGGCTTCTGATTCTCGTTCGCGTCCAACGAATATCACTTCCTTCCGGCAACTCCCGATGCGTCGGATTCTTGGATTTGTCCGGTCGGCGCGTTCAGTTCTAAGACGGGCGAGGGGCACGCCAGCGGCGAGCCAGCGCGGGAATGATGGCGCCTCCGAGATTGGCGAGGTTCGCGTCAGGGAACGGGGCGCGATCCGCGCGGGGATTCAGGGACCTGATGAAGGTCTTCAGAAATCGCCCGAACGCGTCAAGTTTTGCGCCGAAGCTGAAGTGGAGCGAGCCGCCATTCGCGCGAACGACGAGGAGGGTTACGTCGTCGGCAGTGAGATTTTCAGGGTAGCGCTCGGTGATTTCCTGGAGGAGCGATGGGATGAGTTTCTCCGCAGGGACGTCGCCGAGCAGATTGACGATATGCAGCAGGCCTTCTTCGCCGAGCATTTCGCCGTCGGCGTCGCAAGATTCGATGAACGCGTCGGTGTAGCTGATGAGGCAGTCGCCGGGGTCGAGTTCGACATCCATCTGCTCGTAATCCGCGATCTGAAACAGGCCGAGGGGAATGTTGTGCGGGCCCTTCTTTTCGAGGTGGTCCCTATGGCCGAGAAAGGACCAGCGGCCATCGACTGCGCGAAAAAGTATCGGGCGGGGATGGCCGGCATTGCAAAGAGAGAGGCGGCGAGTGGGCGCGAAGAAGGTGGTGACAATGGCGGTGGCAAAACTGCCGTTGCGGGAGAGCGCGGTGAACTGCTCGTTGAGCAGGCGGACGAATTCTTTCTGGTCGAGGCGATTCACAAAGCGGCGCATCAGGGTGCGCAGGTCGGCTGCCGTTGAGGCGACCGCTTGGCCGTGGCCGGAAACGTCGGCGAGCAGCAGGCGGCTGATGCGGCCGGTGGCGCAACTGGAAACGTAGTAGACATCGCCGCCGCGCTGGGCCTGGCCGAACGGCTTGCTGTAGACCCAGACATCGAGGCCACCCAGTTCGACACCGCTGGAGGTAAGTTGGCTGCCGCCCCATACCTCCATGCACTGCATGTGCTGCGTGGGGGAACCCGTCATGGAAGGATTATAACGGTTCGATTCGCGCCACGATCCAAAAACCCCATCGATTGAAGTATGACGCCATTCGCCTGCAATCGGCGGCACGCTCCAGGTATACGTTCAAACTTTCTAAGAGAGTTGCATTTTATGAATTCAAATGCTTCAATACCGCCCGATCGCGCGGGTCGCGACGAGGCGACTCGACAAGCGCCACCTTCCAGGCAGTGACTTCGGTCGATGCAAAAAGAGACCATTCGGCAGTCCTCTCCACAACACCCGTCGCGCAAATTGTGTCCGCCGAACGACCGAGCGTTCGACGACGAGTCTTTCCGCACGCTGGTTCAAGATTTGCGAGTATGTGTCGTTCTAATCGGGCTCCACGGAGAGATCCAGTTTGCCAACCAGGCTGCGCTCGACGCCTTCCGAATGACGAAAGAACAAGTTCTAGGAAGGACAACCGAAGAGCTGGGTTTGAACGTGATCCATGAAGACGGATCCGAGTATCCGATGTCGATGCGTCCTGGCGCCAGGGCGATCAGGTCCCAAGGGCCGGTTCGCGATGAAGTTTGGGGGCTTCGTCGTTCGGACTCAAACGAAGTCGTCTGGCTGTATGGGGCTGCTGTGCCGCAGTTTGACCGTGGAGGATCTCTTAGACGGGTTGTCGTCACAGCTACGGATATTACCGAGCGCAGGAAATCGGATGCGGCACTCCAGGCGGCCAACGAACTCAATCGCCAAATCCTGTTAAGCGCGCAGGAGGGAATCGTCGTCCACGATCGTTCGCTTCGGTATTTGCTCTGGAATCCCTTCATGGAGCGAACCACGGGGATGAAGCAAAAGGATGTCCTGGGGAAACATCCTCTCGAACTATTCCCCTTCTTGGCCGACTCGGAAATCCATGCCTGCCTCGAGAAAGCGCTGAGGGGTGAGACCGCTTCCCTGCTCGATGTTCCTTACACCATCCCTCAAACCGGGCAGAAGGGGTGGTCCAATTACAATTTCGCTCCCCTTCGGGGCGAAAAGGGCGAAATCGTCGGCGTCCTTGGCACGGCCACTGACGTTTCCGAGCGAAAAAAGCGACAAAGCCGATTGCAGGAAAGCGAAGCTCTGCTTGCTCAGGCTGAAGAGCTCGCGAACATGGGGAGCTGGGAACTGGACGTCGAAACGCAAATGCTCACCTGGTCGGCGCAGTTCTACCGCATGCTCGGCCTCGAACCTGAAAGTGGACCTGTGCCCTACGCTCGCGGGATAGAAATTGTTCATCCCGATGATCGCGGGCGCGCCACGCGCGACGCCGACCGGATGCGTATTCGGGGGATGCCGTTCGACAACGTGTTGCGCTTTGTCAGGGCTGACGGCAGCGTGCGTATTTTTCATTCACGCGCCATTGATATAACCGATGAGAAGGGGCGCGTGGTGCGCACCCGGGGAATGTCTCAGGACGTTACCGAGAGGAAGCAGGAAGAAGAGCGATTGCGCAGAAGCGAAGCTGTGCTGTCCCAGGCAGAAGAAATGACGAATTCCGGCAGCTGGGAACTCGATCTCAAGACAGGGAAATCCATGCTGTCCAGACACTTGCTGCAAGTGTATGGTCTGAGCTCAGAAAAGGAGTGGGACGGAGGGGTCTACTGGCAGAGGATCCACCCGGAGGACCGGGATCGGGCACGCGACATCGTCAATCGTGCTACGGCGGAGTGCAAACCGTTTGAGTACATTGCGCGCTATCGTGCGCCTGATGGCACCTTCCGAGTCCACTCCGTCCGAGCCATCCAAGTGCCGGGAGCGGATGGGCGGACGGAGCGGTCGATTGGTGTCGCGCAGGACATCACCGATCAAACAAGCAAAGAAGAGGAGCTGCGCCAACTCTCAGCGCGTCTGCTCCAGTTGCAGGACGAAGAGCGCCGGCGCATTGCGCGCGATCTTCATGACAGCGCTTCCCAGAAGCTGCTGGCTATAAGCTTGGGCCTGCTGCAAATCGGCAAATCAACCGATGTCCGGAGCAAGCGAGGAAAGCAGGTGCTGACGGACACGCGAAAATTGGTCAGGGATTTGTCCAAGGAGATTCGTTCGCTCTCCTATCTTCTGCATCCGCCGTTGCTCGATGAACTGGGATTGGCTTCCGCACTCGAGGAATACGTCAAGGGCTTTAGCCAGCGCAGCGGCATCGATTTGGAGTTTGAAATGCCCGCGGATATCGGTCGCCTTTCGCCAGAGTCCGAAACGGCGCTTTTTCGAATTGTGCAGGAGTCTCTGGGAAACATCCAGAAACATTCAGGAAGTTCCAAAGGCAGGATTCGGCTGACAAAAGAGAACGGCGAGATTGTCCTGGAAATAACGGACAGTGGACGGGGAGTGCGCGCCGGACATCGGCACGAGCGGCACATCAGTCCAGGCAAACTGGGAGTCGGCATTCTGGGCATGAGAGAACGAATGCGGCAACTCGGCGGCCGGTTGGATATCAGTTCCGAAAGTCGGGGAACTACGGTGATGGCGACGCTGTCAGTTGGCACCAGTTTTGCCAACGCGGACGCAAATCATCACGGCGGGTGACGGTGGCGTCGGCCATCCTCGCGCACTTAACAAACAGCAGCTTCTAAATTTTCATCGCGCAGGGGCGAAGAACAAAACACAACATCGTCCGTCGCCCAATGCGCGGCGCGAGTTTGGCCGGCCCGACTGTTTGGCTCTACTTTGACGGTTCCCAAAGTTCGACGAATCCACCGACGTCCGGGTCCTGCATGATCACAGCGCGGCCGTCCTTCACCTTCACGATGCCGCCGTCGGACACCGTCTTGGCGCCGGCAGCTTTGGCTGCAGCGTACACGGCGTCGATGTCGGTCACCTGGAAGCCGACATAGTTGACGTTGATATCGGCAAAGTGCTGGCCTGGGGGTTGCTTGTCAGCGTTTTGCGGAGACCCGAGCAATTCGAGCCGCACGTTTCCGCTTGTAGTCGCCTGGGGGAACCAACCATTGAGCATCGTCATCCGTGGCGCAGCACCAGCGGGAGCGGGCGGGGGCAACGGCGGATAGTCTCCACTCAAAACGCCCTGATAAAACGAAAGCGCTTTCGCCGGATCAATCACGTTCAAGCCGATGTGATTGAAGCCGGCCTGCTTGCCGAGCCGTTCGATGTTCTGCGCCGTCGCGCTGGAATTGGAAACTTTTGGCTCCGCAGGCGGGGCTCCTGGAGCCGGGATGGGCTTCGCAAACAATTCGATGAACCAACCGTCGGGATCCTGCACGAATACGAACGCGCGCTTGCCGTCGGGTGAGGGACGGTTAGGAAAGCCCATCTGGGGCACCTTCAGCATGTCGGCGGCCTTGAGCTTATCCATCACCGGGTTGCAATCGTCCATCACCGTCAGATCCATGTGGCCCGCGCCGAGAGCCGCGGAATTCAGACTGCTCCAGTCCTTGCGGTCGATGCCGCGATATTCCGTCAGGATCAGATTGAAAGGCTTGTCGGAAACTGAGCTCTGTCCCGTCATAACCGCGGTGCGGGACTCAGCGCCGGGCGTGTTGCCGAGCTTGTTCAAGGTCTTATCGACATGCCAATCAGTCTTGCTCGTCACGTGAAAATCGAGCACTTCGTAATACTTGATCGAGTTGTCCAGATTCGCGACCTGGTGGCCATCGAAGGCCATGCCCAGCACCTTACTCGGTGCGCCACCGTCCGCAGCGTCTGCCGTGCGAGCCGATCGCGCGAGACCCGCCGTTGCCATCGCGATCGTAAGAACGCCCGCCGCAACCATGACGCCAAGATTTCTCGACAACAAGGAATTCACCGTCCTTAGCTTTTTCATGAAAACTCCCCCCGTTTCTCTTTCCCGCAACCGTGCTCGCGATACCCGCGCGGGCCGGTCCGGAGACTATCGAATGGCTCCGAAAATCCTGAAGCCGGGCTTCACCCGCTCGATTCTTGGTCGTTTCTCCGGCCGCTGGATTCTACACCGAATGGCCCCAGGTTTTAGAGACGGCTCCTTGCTCTTCTAAGTTTCAATATATCCGTCCGGTCAAGCCGCGCTGAGCCAGAAATCACCCGGAATTGGCTCGCTGCCGTCTCAGTACCTTCCTTGACCGTGCTGCTGCGGTCGCTTACACTAGGCAATTCGCTTAGGTCCGCGATGTGTGCTGGGTGGCCGAGATTGCAGACGCTCCCACCGGACTGACACTTCGTTTGCGCCCATGCTGCCGCTACAAGCCGAGGGTGAAATCGCGAGCGGCGCGGCGCGTATTAATTCATTAGAGGAGAGAGATCGTTGCCGAAACGTACGTTTCAGCCCCATGTGCGCCGCCGTCACAAGAAACACGGCTTCCGCGCACGCATGAAGAGCCAGGGTGGACGGAAGGTCCTTGCGCAACGCCGCAAAAAAGGACGCCACAGTCTCACGCGCGTCTGATGGGCCGCAGCTCGGCTTTCCCCGCGACTGCCGCTTGCTGCGCCGCGTCGAATACGACGCGGTGTATCGCGAGGGCCGGAAGCGGACGAGCCGCGAGTTCACGGCTTTTCTTCGCCCCAATGGCCTCAATCTCAGCCGGTTTGGCTGGAGTATTAAAAAGGCGCTGGGCAGCGCGGTCCGGCGCAACCGCATCCGCCGCCGGCTCCGCGAAATTGTAAGATTGCACCGACAGGAGATCGCTCCAGGATGGGACATCGTCATTCATCCGCGCAGCTCGGCGGCGACGGCGAATTTTTCTCTACTCACCGCCGAACTGCTGAAGCTGTTTCCGCGCGCGCCCTTGCCCCAGGCGGCGCCCGCGAAGCCGGCGGAATAGGCGCGCACGCAAAGTCCGCGACCGCGTGGGTCTTGCTCTTGGTCGTGCGCTGCTACATCGCGTTCCTCTCTCCGTTTTTCGGAGGTGCCTGCAAGTTTCATCCCTCCTGCTCGAATTACGCGCACGAAGCGATCGCCCGCCATGGCGCGCGGCGCGGTTCCGTGCTGGCGCTGAAGCGCCTGCTCCGTTGCCGCCCGTTCACGCGCGGCGGATTCGATCCGGTGCCCGAGGAGCGCGCGCAGTGAAGGAAATGTCGGACACAGCGCGCATGGTAGTTTTCGTCGCCTCGGTGGTGCTGATCACCTTTATCTGGGTGCGTTTCTACAAGCCCCCCGTTCCACCGCCGCAGACGTCCGTCCAGACGGCGGTGCAGACGTCGCCCGCGCAAACCGGCGTTGCGGGCCAAGCCGGAGCAGCGGCTGCTGTGAGCGCCGCGCCATCCCGGCCTGCGAACGTTTCAGCCGTTCAGGCATCCGCGGAAAAAACATTCGTCGTGGAAAGTCCGCTCTATCGCGTCGAGCTTTCGAATCGCGGCGCCGTGGTGCGGAGCTGGAAGCTGAAGAAATATTTCGACGATGCGAAGCCGCCGCACCCGCTCGACCTCGTCAATCCGGACGCCGCGCAGGAACTCGGCTGGCCCTTTTCGCTGAAGCTCGCCGACGCGCAACTCGAGTCGGACGCGAATTCCGGCCTTTACCAAGCCACAGCCGCATATCTCCGCGTGGGTGCGCCAGGCGCGACGACCGCAGCTCCGCCACAGGCGACACAATTCGATGCGCCCGTCTCGATCTCCTTTCACTGGAGCGACGGCCACCTCGACGTCATCAAGAAGCTGACCTTTAATCTGGATTATCAATTGTCCATCGAGGAGTCGGCGTCGCTCGACGGCAGGCCGCTCACGTCCGCGATAACCTGGCAGGGCGGCTTCGGCGACAAAGGCGTGTACAAGGCATCGCAGCTCGTCACCGTCTTTTACCAGCAGAACACCAAGCTCAACATGCTGCAGTACACGAAGCTGGGCGTCCCCGGAAACCAGATTCAGGCGCTCCAGCAGCCGGGACTCGTGGATTTCGCGGGCATCGAGGACCAATTCTTCACGGCGACGTTTATTCCCGATGGTACGGATCTCTCCCTCTGGCACTGGACGCAGTGGCATCACTACGTTGACAACAATCAGCAGACGAGCGAACCCGAGGCCGAAGTCGCGGCGGGCTCCGCCGTCGCGGGACCGGTGAAACTGCGCGCGTATGTGGGTCCGAAAGACCTGGCGCTGCTCAGCAAGGTGCAGCCGTCGCTCGAAGGGCTCGTAAATTTCGGCTGGACCGGAGTGATCGCGAAGCCCTTGCTTTTCGCGCTTCAGTGGCTGCACCGCTACATCCCGAACTGGGGCTGGGCGATCGTCGTGCTCACGCTGATCATCAACACCGCCGTGTTTCCTCTGAAGATGAAAAGCTGGCGGTCGATGCAGGTGATGCAGAAAGTCGCGCCGGAAATGCGGGCCATCCAGGACCGCTACAAGAAATATTCGATGACCGATCCGCGCCGTAAGAAAATGCAGGAGGATATGGCCGAGGTTTACCAGAAGCACGGCATCAATCCACTGGCGCAGATGAGCGGCTGCCTTCCGATGCTCTTGCAAATGCCGATCTGGTGGGCTCTATGGCGCGTGCTGACGGGTGCGATCGAGCTGCGCCACGCGCCGTTTATCTTCTGGATTCATGACCTCTCCGTGAAGGATCCGTATTACATTCTGCCAATCTCGATGGCCATCACCATGTATTTCATGACGAAAATGACGCCGCAATCGGCCGCCGTCGATCCGGCGCAGCAAAAAATGATGCAGCTCATGCCGCTCATGTTCGTGGTGATTTTCTTCCGCTACGCGAGCGGATTGAATCTCTATATGTTCACGAGCAACCTCGTCGGCGTGGGCCAGCAGTATTATTTGAACCGGACGCGGCCGCTGCCCTCCCGAAGCCCGTTCAAGAAGAAGCAAAAACAATGAACGACCGCTCGACGAATGCAAGAAGAGCGCCGGCGAAGCAATTCTCCCGCCGGGAGCACGCCCAGCCCGAGCCCCCCCTCGACCGGGAGCGCGCCGTAACCGAGCTGAAGCGTTTTCTCGATCTCGCCGTGCACGAGATGGGCCTCGCCGTCGAGTTCGACATTTCCGTGGTGCCGTCCGCCGATGCGGGCCGCGAGGAAAGCGACGTGGTCGTCGCGTTTCGCGGCGCCGATCAGGATCTCCTGCTCGAACACAACGCCGAATTGCTTCTCGCGCTCGAGCACATCGCGCACCGCTGGTTGCGCCTCGATCCGCGATTGCACGACCGCGTGCGCTTCGATTGCGGCGATTATCGCGCCACGCGCCTCGCGGAATTGAAGCTTTCAGCGCGGGTCGCCGCGCAGCGCGTGCGCGAGACGGGCCAGCCTCACCGCTTCAATCCGATGTCCTCGCGCGAGCGGCGCATCGTTCACCTGGAACTCACCGGCGCGGCCGGGGTGCGCACGATGAGCGAAGGCTCTGGCGACCACCGCCAGCTCGTCATCTATCCCATCAGTCCCAACAAGAAGTGACAATCCGACCAGGATTGTCATCCCGAGGGAACAACGTGACCGAGGGATCCCTCCTTGTCGTCGCATTTTGGCGAGGATCCAACACGAAGAGAGATTCCTCGGCCAAACTTCGGCCTCGGAATGACAGCGATAACTAACTCACAAGAGAAGTTGAAGCGGAATTGCGAGCCTAGATTTCGATCGTGTAGCCGTGTTTTCCCACGTTGATGCACTCGCTCGAGCCAAGGCGTTCGGAGAGTCCGGCGGATTCGTGGATGTGGCCGCAAAATAGGTACAGTGGCTTTTCGCGCTCGACCCATTCGCGCAGCGCCGTGCTGCCGGCGTGCTTGCCGGGAGCGAATTCGTCAAGCTTCGTGTTCGCGGGCGGGCAGTGGGCGACGAGGTAGAGCGGGCGCAGTCCATCAAACGCAGCGAGCGCGCTTGCGATTTCCTCCTCGGAGTACTCGCCGGGCGTTCCAAACGGAGTGATGTTGCTGTAGCCGAGGCCGGCCCACTGCGTCTCGCCGCGAGCCGAGGGAAGCGCGCGCACTTGATGGTGAAAATCGACGAAGCCGAAGCGCTTGCAGAGTGCGCGCGCGGCTTCGTGCGATTCATGATTTCCCGGCAGCACCCAGAGACGCTCGCCGAGCGATTTGAGCGCCTCGCCGCAGCGGTCGAGCCCTTTGCCGAACGTCGCGAGATCGCCCGCGCAGATATAGAGATCGGCCGGCTGCGCGACGATTCGCTCCAGCGCGCGAACGTCGCCGTGGATATCGCTGAAGATCAGGATCTTCACTGGCAATTCTTTGCTGATGCGCCGGGCAGGCACGGTTGAGGCACCATCTGCCTCATGCTTCGCTGCATCATGCCGCTGGTGAGCCAGCCTTCCTCGAGAACTTTGCCGGTCTTGTCGAACACCACCTGGTACGTGAAAGGCTGCGGGCCGCGTCGCCGCCCGTCCGAAAAACGGTTTTCGCCGAGTTCGACCACGTGTGTGTTTCCGTCGACGAAGCTCATAATCGACGGGAAGCGCGCGAACTGCCAGTACAGCTGCACCTCCGGCATTTGAAATGCGCGGGCGATGAAGGGATCGGGAGGCGAATCCGGCGTCACGCGGAAGACCGGCGGCCTCGGATCACGCAGATCGAACTGGCTTTCGTACAGTCTGTCGGCCGAGCGGATCGCGTCGCCCCAATCGAGCAGCGACGGCGGAATCGGCAGCGCTCCCATGCGGTCGATCACCAGATGATTTTGATCCGCGAACGCCTTGGCGCGCAGAAGCGCGGAGTGATGCGCCGCCGCGCAGCCCAATAGATACGCCACCGCCACGACGGTTCCGCCCTGGCACCACGCCGCGCGCGTCACGCGATATCCCCAGCCGCTCGCCGCTGGCCCGAAAAACACCAACGCGAGCAACACGCTGATCAGCCCCGCGACCCACAGATGGAATGGATAGCCCGCGGCGCGCGTCATCACCCACGCCACGAGCGTGCCAGCAGTGAAAACGATCCACATCCGCACCGCGCGCGCGCGGCTCTTCGTGGCGTCCGGTCGCGCGTGTGGATATATCCAAGCGATGATCTGCGGCGCCAGAATGACCGTCGTAAACGAAAAATCGATGATGAAGAGCAGGTCCCACGCCACGCGCGTGTTCGAAATCGGGAACCACATGCGCGTTCCGAACGAAGTCATCCCGTCGAGCACGATGTGGCTGGCGATGCCGATGCCGTAAATCAGCGTGAGGACCAAGAGCGGCGGCGATTCGATATCGCGGAATCGCTCGTACTTCCGCTTCACCCACGGCAGCGCGGCGCGCGTCAGTATCGCCAGCAACAGCGCGAAAAACGGAAGCGCCACGAACGAATGCGTGATGCTGCGATGGTATTTGACGATTGCCAGCGGATCGTGCTGGACGAATTCGGCGAAGCCTTCGTAAGTGACGTCGATGTCGGGGAAAACCGCGCCGAGGACGCAGGCGAATGTCGCCACTTTGCCGTAGCGTTCGGAGAAATATCCCTTGCCGAGGAGCGCGCCAGTGATTCCGTGCGTTACCGGATCCATGAAGGATGCGAAGCGGGAGAAGTGTACACGATTCTTTTCGCTCAGGCGATCTCGATGAGCGGATGGCGCTTCGCGACGACTTCGCCGATCCTGCGCGCGGGGATGCCGCGGCGCTCGAATACAGCCGCGGCGCGCGATGCCGCCTCGGGCGCGATGGCCGCCAGCAGTCCACCGGAGGTCTGCGGGTCGAGGAGCAGCGAGCGAAATTCGTCCGTGATCGAAGGGAGAAATCCCACGCAGCCTTCGACGAATTCCCGGTTGTTCGCGAGTCCGCCGGAAAGGAATCCGCCGCGCGCGGCTTCGATCGCACCGGGCAGATACGCGATCCGCGTGTGGTCGATCCGCAGCGATACGCCCGATCCGATCGCCATTTCGCGCGAGTGGCCGAGCAGGCCGAAGCCGGTAACGTCCGTCACGGCATGGACCGGCTTCTCGCCGCTGGCCGCGTCGTCGATTTCGTGCAGCGCGTCCGCCGCTTCGCGGTTAAGCCGCGTCATCGAAGCGGTCGACGCCGCGACCGACTCCTCGCTCGCCTGGCCCTGCTTGAGCGCGGTCGAGATCACTCCCGTTCCAAGCGCCTTCGTGAGAAACAGCACGTCTCCCGGTCGCGCGCCGACGTTGCGCCAGATTTTTCCGGGATCGATTAGGCCGGTGACGGCATAGCCGAACTTGAGTTCGTCGTCGCGGATCGAATGCCCGCCGACCACCGTGCAGTCCGCCTCGGCCATCTTCGCGAGGCCCCCGCGCAAAATTTCTTCGAGCAGCTCCGGCGGGCGCGCCGCGGGAAACGCCACGATCGTAAGCGCCGAAATCGGGCGCCCGCCCATCGCGTACACGTCGCTCAGCGCATTCGCCGCAGTCACCTGGCCGAAAAGAAATGGGTCGTCCACGATCGGCGTGAAAAAGTCCACCGTCTGCACGATGGCGAGATCGTCGGTGATGCGATAAACGGCCGCATCGTCGCTCGTCTCGAAGCCGACGATGAGATTTGGATCGGTCTGCGGCGGCAGGCGCTTGAGCACGGATTCGAGAATGCTCGGACTCAGTTTCGCCGCGCAGCCGGCAGCCTTCGCTGTGGCCGTCAATCGAATGGTTTCCGCCAACGGAACGACCTCCTCCAGCAGCAGATGAACTTTATTATAGCGCCGCGCGCACGCCGCGCCCGATCAGAGGACTTCGAGCAGCACGAGAGACATGTCGTCAGACGGTGGCCCCTCGCGCCACGCCGCGACGCGGTCGAGGATGCTCTGCTTCATTTCGCTCAACGGCAACTGCGACGTTTCGCGCACGATTTTCTGCAGGCCCTCTACGTCCAGCATTTCGCCGCGCGCATCGAAGACCTCGGTGAGCCCGTCCGTATACAGCACCACGCGGTCCCCGGGCTCGAGATCGAGGTCGAGTTCCGCTTCGCGGTCGACCGCGTCCGGCAGCGCGCCCAGCACCATGCTGCGCGATTCGAGCAGGCGCGGCTGCTGGCCCGGCGTCACGATCATCGCGGGCGGATGCCCCGCGCCGGCGAACACCATGCGGCGCCCGCCGCGGTCGACCCGCGCCACCGCCGCCGTGAAAAGAAAGACCGAGCTGCCGATACTCTGCATCACGAAGCGGTTGAGCCGGTCCAGCATCTCGCCGAGCCCGACGCCGTCGCGCAATTCCGCCAGGACTTCGGTGTAGAGGCGGTTGGCGACCAGCGCCGAGCCGATGCCGTGGCCCGAGACGTCGCACACAAGCAGCGTCAGATGCTCCTCGTCGTGCGGGCTTACCAGGCCGAAATCGCCCCCGATCGTCCGCACGGGATGCAGGTACGTTTCGACGCGCATGCCGCCCCAGACGAGCGATTGCGGCGCGAGGCTTTGCTGCACGCGCGCCGCTAGCGCCAGGTCTTCGTCGATCTCCTTTTGACGTTCCTCGAGCTGCGCGTTGGCATCGCGAAGCTGCGCTTCTGCGCGCTTCTGGTCCGAGATGTCGGTGAATGTCACGATGGCGAACATGCGGCCGTCGGGGTCCTCAACCCTCCGCGAGCTGATGACGACCGGCATCCTGCCACCGTCCTTTTGCGGCACCACGAACTCATAGCGGTTCTGGCCGGTCCGGTTTCCCTCCTCGGACCGCTCCATTAGGAACTTATATTCTTCCTGCGTGTAGAACTGGGCGGCGGTTCGGCCAATCACCTCGGAAGCGGGAACGCCGAGCATTTCCTCAAAGCATTCATTGATGAAGACTATGTTCTGGCAGTCGTCGGCAATGAGCACACCCTCGTTGAGCGTTCCGAGGATGCCCTCGACCTGCAGCAGCCATTCCGGCTTGTCCAGTTCCACGGGAATCTCTTTTTCGGGTGCTTGAGAGTGCGTGATCATCTTACCTAATCCCCCGCGAGCGCCATAACGCCGCCTCACTGTAGAATGAGATGACGTAGGAGGACGCGACGACGCACGCGAATATGCCTGCAAACGGAAATCGGGTGCCGCCGGGGCCGAAAGGCTGGCCGGTGGTCGGCATGGCACTGAGCCTCCGCAGCGATCCGCTGGCGGGGATGCGCCAGATCGCGCGCGAATACGGGGACATCGTCCGTTTCCACGTGATGATGCAGGAACGCATCCTGCTCAATCATCCCGACCTGATCAATCAAGTCCTTGTGATCCAGCACGCCAAGTTTCACAAAAGCGAGCTTACGCGCCGCATCACCGCGCGAATGCTCGGCCAGGGATTGCTGATCAGCGAGGGCGAATTCTGGCGGAGGCAGCGCCGCCTCGCGCAGCCCGCATTCCATCGCAGCCGCATGGCCGGATACGGCGCCACGATGCTCGAAATCGCCCAGGCGCACATTCGCGAATGGCGCGACGGCGAGCAGCGCAACATCGCGCAGGAAATGACGGCGCTCACGCTCGACATCGCCGTGCGCACGCTTTTCGGCACCACTCTGCCGGGCGAGGCGCGCCAGGTCGGCCACGCGATGACTTTCCTCATGCGCTACTCGCTGCGGCGCCAGCGCCTGCCGTTTCGCATTCCCGAGACGTGGCCCACGCCGAGCAACAAGCGCGCGAACCGCGAACTCGAATTCATCGATTCGCTCGTCTATCGCATCATTTCCGAGCGCCGCGCGGAAGGGAACTCGAATCACCACAGCGACCTGCTCGCGCTGCTCATGGGCGCGATGGACGAAGACGGCAGCCAGATGACGCCGCAGCAGCTCCACGACGAGACGATGACGCTCTTCCTCGCCGGCCATGAAACCACCGCGCAGATGCTCGGCTGGACGTGGTACGCGCTCAGCCAAAATCCCGCGGTTGAAGCGCGACTCCATGAAGAATTGTCAGGCGTGCTGGGCGCGCGGCCGATCGACGCGGCGGATTTGCCTCGGCTACCGTATCTGCAAGCGGTGATGAATGAAGTCCTGCGGCTCTACCCGCCCGCGTACATCATGGCGCGCGAGACAGTTGAGCCGTGCGAAATCGGGGGCTACGAGCTTCGCCCCGGCTCGACGATCATTTTCTCGCAGTGGGTGATGCACCGCGATCCGCGTTACTTCGACGACCCGGATGCGTTTCGCCCCGAGCGCTGGCTCGATGGGCTGATCGATCGATTGCCCGCGGGCGCTTATTTCCCTTTCGGAGACGGCCCGCGCCGTTGCATCGGGCAGGGATTCGCGTTGCTCGAGGCGGCCATCGTCACTGCTACGCTCGCGCAGCATTTCAGTTTCCGTTTGCTGCAGGGGCATCCGGTGGTCGCCGAGCCGCTCGTCACGCTCCGCCCGCGCCACGGCATTCACATGACGCTCCACGCGCGGAATTAGTGCACGAATTCGCCCTGCCCGCCGTTTGACCACGGATCGTACGTTAGGCTGAAAATAACTCGATCGCGAATCGCCGGGTGGTCGTACGTCAGAAACACGTCGATCGGACCCGGATTCGGATATTCGAGATCGACCTCGCCGAGCACCTGAAACGCCTGCGCCGCCACCTGCCCTGAATCCGGCGTCAGGCCGTGCGTCACTTCGAGCGAGTATTGATCCGCTTGATGCTCGAAATAGCGGCTAATGACATTGGTCACTGGCGTCAGGACCAGCGTGAAGACGCTGAACAGTAGAAGCAAGACCGCCAGCGACGCCAAATCATCGGCCCCTCGAATTCCCCACGCTGCGCCACCCCATGCCAGCAACCATCCGATGCAGCGATAGAGGAGATAAAGAAGAACCAGGCTTCCTAGCGCGTAGATCGTCAGGCCTTTTGGAATGTGATTCAGTACGTAGTGGCCCATCTCGTGGCCGGCCACGGCAACGATCTGGGGCGTCGTCATCTTCGCGATCGTGGTGTCCCACACCACGATGCGCTTCGACCCGCCGATACCGGTCACGTACGCGTTCAACTCGTTCACCTTTTCCGAAGCGTTCATCCAATACATTCGCTCGGGCGGAATGTTTTGCCCCGCACGCTGCACCATCTGCTCGAGCGCGGCCGTCAGTGCGGGATCCTTCTGTTGCAGCGGCTCGAATTTGTGGAATAGCGGATCGATGATCAGCGGCTGTACGAAAATCAGCAGCACCACGAGCGGCAGCGACGCCAGCCAGAAATAAAACCACCATAGGCGCGGGCTTGCGCGAAGCACTGCATAGAGAATCAGGATGAGGATGATTCCGATGATCACGTTCACCAGTTCGCCCTTGGCCCAATCCCACGTCCACGATCCCCACCCCTGCACGGAAAGACCGTAGTTGCGCAGCTCCCAATTCTCGAAGATGCCGACCGGGAGACTGAGAATGTCCAAAGTCAGAACGAATAGCGGCGCAAAAACGAGGACTTGAAGGAAAAGCTTCGGCGAAAAACCTTCCGCCCAATTTCGATACTTCGGCCCAAGCTTCCAGCGCAGAAAAAGCCACAGCACCACCAGCCCGTAAATCGCGCTGACGGCGAAGAATGCCAGGCGAACCTTTTCGAGGTGCTTCGTCTTTGCGTAGAGATCGGGAGGAAGCGTGTAGGCCGTAATCCTTTGTGATGACACTTGCGGCGTCGCGCTCGGAGGAGGCGGCTGTGGTTGAGCAGCCTGTTGACTCGGCAGCGCAGCGGCGGGTGCCTGCTGCCCGCGAACGAAGGACGGGCTTAGTGCAAACGCGAATGCCAGGGCCGCGAGAAAGAGCGTCAGCTTTTTCATAGTCCCCTCTGATCTCGGATCAGACGTTGCGCGGGAGTATCTCGTTAGCGCGGCCGATACACAAGACACTTTGTCTTTCAGCGAGACGAACACCTGACAGCCGGCGCCAGCCTCTGGCATAATGCGCCCATTATGACAGCCAGCACAGCAAGCCCGCTTCCCAGCGTCAATCGACAATTCGTCCTCGCCGCGCGTCCGGTGGGGATGCCAAAGGAATCCGACTTCCGGCTCGTCTCCGCGCCGCTTCCCGCGCTCGGAAACGGCCAGGTTCTCCTGCGCACGATGTTTCTTTCGGTCGATCCGTACATGCGCGGCCGCATGAACGGCATCCGCACGTACGCCGATCCCGTCGATATCGGTCAGCTCATGGTCGGCGGCACGGTCGGCAAAGTCGTGCAGTCCTCGAATCCTCAATTCCAGGTGGGCGATGTCGTCGTCGGCTACTGGGGCTGGCAGGAATTCGCCGTATCGGATGGCAAGGGTTTGCAGAAGCTCGACGCGAGCCTTGCCCCCGCTTCGACCGCGCTTGGCGTCCTCGGCATGCCTGGCATGACGGCCTATTTCGGCTTTCTTGACATCTGCCAGCCGAAGCCCGGAGAGACCGTAGTCGTTTCCGGCGCCGCAGGCGCGGTCGGCTCGCTCGTCGGCCAGATCGCAAAAATCAAAGGCTGCCGCGCCGTAGGCATCGCCGGAAGCGACGACAAAATCGCGTGGCTCGTAAACGAACTCGGCTTCGATGCCGCGTTCAACTACAAAACGACCGAGGATTACGTCGCCAAGCTCAAGGAACTCTGCCCCAAGGGCATCGACTGCTATTTCGACAACGTCGGCGGCCCTGTCACCGACGCCATTCTGCCAGTGCTCAATGTGAAGGCGCGGATTTCGGTCTGCGGGCAGATTTCGCAGTACAACTCGGCCAGGCCCGAGCCCGGCGTGCGTCCTTACGTCTTTCTGCTCAGCAAGCAGTCGCGGGCCGAGGGCTTCATCGTATCTCAATTTGCTGACCGCTTTCCCGAAGGCGTCGCGCAGATGGCCCAGTGGATCAAAGAGGGCAAGCTTAAGTACCGCGAGCATTTCGTCGAAGGCTTCGAGAATGCGCCCCGCGCCCTCATCGGCGTCCTCCAGGGCGACAACACCGGCAAGATGATTGTGGCGATCCGATAAGGATCGCCATCCTGAAGCCGACGTTTCTAGTGTTAGTCGGCTGAAGGGTGGGCGTTGACGGATGGGGCGAAGGGTTGCGCTCGCCCGCCTTTCGCCCGTCAAAGCGTACAGTTGCCTCTTTGGATTCCTCGCCGGACGTGATTTGCCACAGCGTGCCTCCCGCGACTACTATGGACGCGTGGGACGTGGCTGGCTCGGGAGACGCACGATGCGAATTGCAAAATGGGGACTCTTGATTCTGCTGATTTCGCCGCTGAGCATCGTATCAGCGCGAGCGCAGGACCAGACTCCGCCGTCATCGGACCAGCAGCAAAGCGAGTCGCTCGCGGCTGCCGCGCGCCGCGCGCAGGAACAGAAGAAAGAACAGCCGAAAGCGGCCAAGGTCTGGGACAACGACAGCATCCCGTCGACGCCCGGTGGCGTAAGCGTCGTCGGACAAGCTCCGCCGCCCGCC
>Ga0187891_1001111_pt1 | contig 23957 bp, 26 predicted proteins | sample June2016WEW_21_4_FD_132990 | JGI IMG/M metagenome (GOLD analysis project Ga0187891, IMG submission 132990) | Peatland microbial communities from SPRUCE experiment site at the Marcell Experimental Forest, Minnesota, USA - June2016WEW_21_40 | ecosystem: Environmental > Terrestrial > Soil >... | reverse complement strand
GGTGCTGGTGTTTGCGCACCGGCCGTGAGCGCGATCGCCAACGCGGCTCCAGCAATGGATCGAAGGATTACAGGTGTGTTCGAGTGCATCGACACGATACCTCCAAGAAAAGATTTGTGCATGATGGGAGATGACATTGAAATACTCAAGGCGCGCTCCTGAACAACCTCTCAAGCGCCGGAAACTGGCGGCAAAAGTCGGCAGCGCAATTCGCACAGTTGAGGTTTGGACTGCCGGCGATCCCGGCCGGCAGTCGCGTTGTGGTGATAGGCGCCGTAGATTGGGTCAAACGAGCTATCACCAGTAACGCAAATAAAGCATAAAGAAGCTATGAAGAACGCAAAAAAGATTCCCGATGCGTGAATTTGAAGTTGGATTGGACCGTTTTGTTTGTTGGACTTCGTGGCGGATTGCGAGTGGCTTTGTTGCGATGCCGCGGAGCTTGCCAGTGAAGAGCAGGCGAAGAACCTGATAAAATTTTGTTTTCCTGGTTCAGAGCCTGCGCCTTATGGCAACTCCGCACTGAGTTGCGATTGATCCCTCGGTGGAATGAGGATGCATCGCAGGCAGCTGTGCTCCCCGGTTTCATTTCCCGCACCAGCCAGGTTGCCGCGGTGATTTCGCAAGTGGAAGGTGAGTGCTTAGTTGTCACAGAGCAACCCAGCCAGATCGGTCATCTTGTTTGGCCTGCCGCGCGGCTCCGGCTTGCGTGCGCTGCTATTCACGCTGGAGTGTGCTCTGGGAGTGGTGGCGGTGATTCTGGTGGCGGCGCTGGCGCATTGGTCCCCCCGGCTGCTGCCGGTGGCCGCGCTGCTTTATCTGCTCATCGTTGTTCCCACCGCGTTGCTGTGCGGCTTTTGGCAGGCGGTGATCGTGTCGCTCTCGGCGGTGGTGGCGCAGAGCTGGTTCACCGCGCGGCAGTCGGAGCTGGCCGTGGCGGCCAACCCGGCCACTTCCGTCACACTGTTAGTTTTTGTGCTGGTGGCGCTCACGGTGAGCAGGCTGTCAGCGCGAGTCACCAATCACGCACGGGAGGCCGAGTCTCGCGGCGGGCAAATGGAAGATCTCTACGAGTTCACGCGGCGAACCTTGCAGATGGACCTGCATGTGGAACCGGGTCCGCAACTGGCCGAGCTGGTGCATGAGATTTTCAATCTTGAAGCGGTCGCGGTGTTCGATGCCGATTTGCACGATGTCTACACGGCGGGGTTCTGGAACGTGGACCCGCAGGAGATGGCGCAGAACGTCTACTACTTCGAGACGTCGGATGACGATCCGGGGACAGGGATCGGCCGCCGCGTGGTGCGACTGGGATCGGTGCCCGTCGGCAGCCTGGTGGTGCGCGGGGACACCAGCCCCCTGACCAACAACGCGATTGCATCGCTGATCGCCATCACCTTCGATCGCTATCGTGCCTTCGCCAACGAGAGCCGCATCGAGACCGAGCGCCGCACCGAACAGCTCCGCGCCACGGTCCTCGACAGCCTGGCGCACGCTTACAAGACTCCGCTCACGGCCATTCGCGCGGCTTCAACGGGATTGGGTGAGATGGGCCGCCTCTCCGCGGGCCAGGCGGAGCTGGTGGGGCTGATCGACGAGCAGGCCGGGCTGTTGGGCGAGTTGACCAACCGCCTGCTGACCACGGCGCGGCTGGACGCGGGCGAGGTTGCCATTCATGTTGCTCAGGTGAGCATAGGGACGCTGGTCGAGGAGGTCGTGGCCACGCTCAAGGACCGGCTCGCGAGCATGAAGGTTGCAATCGAGATTGAGGACGAGAACCTGAGGCTGAGTTGCGACCAGCAGTTGATGACCATGCTGCTGACCCAGTACATTGACAACGCGTGCAAGTATGCCAACTTTGGCAGCACGGTCACCATCCGGGTGCTGGTTGCCGGCGCGGAGGCAATCTTTTCCGTGCACAGCTTCGGGCCTGTGATCCCCATGTCGGACCGCGAGCGCATCTTCGACCGCTACTATCGTTCCTCGACCTATGCTGACCGCGCCCCCGGAACGGGAATCGGGCTGTCGGTGGCCAAGCGTGCGGCGCAGATTCACGGGGGCTATGTGTGGGTAACCAGCGATGAAGAGGAAGGCACAACGTTCTTTGCCGCAATTCCGCTGACAACGGAGAAAGAGAGCACGTCATGATGCAGCCAGCGATCCGCATCCTCGTGGTCGACGACGAACCGGCCATCCGCCGCGCGCTTCGGCCGCCGTTGATGGAGCTTGGATTCCAGGTGGCCGAGGCCTCGCGCGGCGAAGAGGCTCTGCAGGCGCTGCGCTCCGCTCCACACGATGTTGTGCTTCTCGACATCAATATGCCGGGCATCGGCGGCATCGAAACGCTGAAGCGGATTCGCACCTTTGCGCCGCGGCTGCCGGTGTTGATGCTGACCGTGCGCGACAACGAAGAGGACAAGGTGGAGGCGCTGGAGCTAGGCGCCGACGACTATGTAACCAAGCCGTTCAGCACGCGCGAGCTGATCGCCAGAATTCGCTCGGCCGTGCGTCGCGTGCGCGCTCCGGCTCGGCCTGAGGATGCGCCCATCGAGATCGGCGAAATTCGCCTGGAGCCGGCAAAGCGCCTGGTGACCAAGCGCGGCGTGCCGGTGCGCCTCACGCGCAAGGAGTTCGACATTCTCTACTGCCTGATGAGCCGCGCGGGGCGCGTGGTGACCTACGCCAAACTGTTGACCGCGGTGTGGGGCGCCGAAAGCCGTGAAGAAGTGGAGTACCTGCGCACATTCGTACGGCAATTGCGCAAAAAGATTGAGGACGACCCGTCGAATCCGCTGTACCTGCTCACCGATGTCTATGTGGGCTACCGCTTTGCCGATGCGCAGATCTTCCAGGACGAATCCGCAGTGGCGGGTGAGGCGCAGGAGGACGAACACGAGCCGAAGGACGCTCTCTGATGCAAATGCAGGCGACGGCACAGATTCGATCGGCGCGCTCTATTCGTCGTAGTGCAGCAGGCTGAAGACGTCGTATTCCTTGAAGCGCTCGCGGCCTTTCAGGAAGTCGAGCTCAACGGCAAAGCCCAGCCCGGCGATCACGCCGCCCAATTGCTTCACTAATTGCACTGTCGCTTCCATCGTGCCGCCGGTGGCGAGCAGATCGTCCACCAGCACGACACTCTGTCCCGGCGCGATGGCGTCGGCGTGGATCTCGAGCGTGTCCGAGCCGTACTCGAGGTCGTAGGTAACGCGAACCACCGGCGCGGGCAGTTTTCTGGGCTTTCGGACTGGAACAAAGCCGGCGTTGAGACGGTAGGCCAGCGCGGGCCCGAAGATGAAGCCGCGCGCTTCGATGCCCAGCACCAGGTCGATCTTGCGCGCAATGTAATGCGCGGCCAGCGCGTCGATGAGCTGCGCGAATCCGGTCTTATCCTTGAGCAGCGTGGTGATGTCGTAAAAAAGAATCCCCGGCTTGGGAAAGTCCGGCACGGTGCGGACAAGTTTTTTCAAATCTTCAACGTCGATGGGCTTTGCTGTTTCCGGCATAGCAGTGCGGCGCTCCTCGTTCAGTTGTCAGGGATCAGTTGTCCGTTGTCAGCTAACAGTCTATCGCCAGAGGCCGAAGCAAGAGTCGAAGACTCGTAAGGAAGCAAGTGGCGAGCTTGGTGCACGACAGAAGTCCTGGTGTAGGGAGTAAGAGGAACGAATCTGAGGTCCGCGAACTGACAACTGATCCCTGACAACTAACAACTGCGCAGCGCACTACCACGCGCCATCGATCTGGAAAGAGTTGAGGCCTTTGGCTTCGTTCTCGGCGAGGCTGTTTTCGACGATGCGGTCGACCCGGGCGCCACGCGGGCCGCGGCGGAGGCTGGCGCGAAGTTCGTCAAGGTCGACAGCTTCACCTGCGGCAACGACTTCAACATCGCCATCCTCTGTGTTGCGCACCCATCCGCGCAACTCGAGCTCGGCGGCCTCGCGCTGCACAAACCAGCGGAAGCCGACCCCCTGTACGCGGCCTTGAATCAGGAAATGAAGAACCATGGAGACGGACCAAGGCCAGTGTTGCAGATGCGCGCAAGGCGGCGCAACCGGCGGGCGAGGTCTCCTTAAGCGCGCTGAGCGGAGCACCGCCGGCCTCGTTTGCGACCACTGCACGCGCTACACTGGAGTTCACCATGGTCTTCGTTCTCGACAACTACGATTCCTTCACCTACAACCTCGTTCAGTACCTGGGCGAACTGGGCGCGGAGGTCGTGGTGCGGCGCAACGATGAGGTGACCCCGCAAGAAGTCGAAGCCATGAAGCCGGAGCGGATTCTCCTGTCGCCGGGGCCCTGCACGCCACACGAGGCGGGGATTCTGGTGCCGCTGATCCGGCACATGGCGGGGAAGGCGCCGATTCTTGGCGTTTGCCTTGGCCACCAAGCCATCGGCGAAGCGTTCGGCGGCAAAGTCGTCCGCGCGCACACGCTGATGCACGGCAAAACCAGCGCGGTGGAACACGACGGCAAAGGCATCTTTGCCGGGCTACCCACGCCTCTTACCTGCACCCGCTACCACTCGCTCATCGTGGAAGAGAAGACGCTACCGGCCGAGCTTGCCGTCACGGCGCACACATACGAATCCAGCGGGTCGGGCACAAGCGGCGAATCTGTCATCATGGGCCTGCGGCATCGCAGCTTGCCCGTTGAGGGTGTGCAATTCCATCCCGAGAGCGTGCTCACCGAGGGCGGGCACCAGATGATCCGCAACTTTCTGGACATGTAACCGATGCACGCCGCGCTGAACGCGATGACTCGCCTTATGGATGGGCTGCGCGCGCCAATGGTGGTTGTCGCGCTGGCCGTCTGCGCGATCTTTCTCGCGGCGTTCGCGACCCATGCGCAGACTCCAACGCCACAGTCCCCGGCGGCGGCTCCGGCAGCGGAGGGTACAGCGGAAGCAGGGCCGTCGCAGCCACCCGCCGCAAACGACGCGGCTCCCGCGTTGAATTCTCCTCTATTGGCCATCGTTCCGCTGGACAAATCCATTCCCGGCGCGGCGCTTTCAGTCGCGGGGCCGCTGCAGGCTTTCAATGGCAGAGCGTACATCACGGGCAGCGGAACCATCACGGCCGGCGATGCGACGGCTCAGGTGACCTTGCCGTACCGCGGCACGCTCCACGTTTGCGCGTCGGGCACGGTGAAGCTCGCGGCGGACTCAAGCGTTCCGCCGGGCGAGGTTCCGGGCCTGCTGATTGCGCTCGATCACGGCGCAGTGGAGATGAGTTTTGCGGCGAGCACCGCACGCGAGCGCAACGCCGACACTCTGCTCACGCCGTATTTCCGCATTATGATCGGCGGTCCGAACCCAGCCGACGTCAAAGTTCGGTTGGGCGAAGACGGGGACACTTGCGTCGACAATGCGGGCGCGAGCGCGCCCTACGTGGCCGTGACCAGCGTCTTCGAGGGCGGCATTTATCGCGTGCAGCCGGGGCAGCGAGTGATGTTTGAGCACGGTAGCCTGCAAACGGTGGTGGATCAGGAAAAAGAGCCGTGCGGCTGCCCGCCCCCGGCCAAGTCTGAGGCCAATGAGTTTCCGCTGGCCGAGAGCGAGGGGTTGGCGCCGTCGTCGCCGCCGGCAACTGCGGCCAACGAAACCGCCGGATCCGGCCAAGCAGCGACGACGTTGGTCTACAAGAGCAGCGAACCTGCGCCGCAGACAGTCGCGATCCCGCAGCCTCCCGCGTCGCCGGTTTCAGCAGGGCCGGCAGCTCCAGCAGCGCAAGTGCCGGGCGCGCAAAAGAGGCCCGGATTCTTCCGCAAGATCGGGCGTTTCTTCAAGCGAGTCTTCGGCGCGGAATAGGGCGCGGAGTGATTTGTTACGGGTTCAACTGCTGCGCCGCGCAGGGAATGCGCCGAATCACGTTACCCGGCTTGTCGAGCTGGAACATAAAGCTGCATTGCAACGCGGCATTCCCTGTTGTGGCTCCCTGATAGACGTACACAGTCTTCGTCCCCGGCTGATACACGAGCAGCGAACTCGTCGGATTGATTCCGGTGAGTTGAAATTCAACGTCGCTGCCACCCGATTGATAACTCGACGCGTTCACCGTGCGACCTGCGCCAAGCCAGAACCCGACGGCCAGCACTCCCGCGAGCGCCAGACCGTTTCTCGCCCAATCCCACACTTTCTCCATTGCATCCTCCCGCTGTGGATGCCTTTCTCCAAGGACGCACGCGCGGCCGCTGCCGCTCACGGATTCCAGAGCGAACGCGCACGGAGCGCTGCGCTACATCTCTCTTGCGCGCTCGATGGCGCGGATGACGGCCTGGGCCTTGTTGAGCGATTCCTGATGTTCAAGCTCGGGCACGGAGTCGGCGACGATGCCCGCGCCAGCCTGGACGGAGCCTTTGCCGCCAAAGAACAGCATGGAGCGGATGGCGATGCAGGAGTCGAGGTTGCCGGAAAAGTCGGCGTAGAGGACTGCGCCGCCGTAGGTGCCGCGCCGCGCGGGCTCGAGCTCTTCGATGATCTCCATGGCGCGGACTTTGGGCGCGCCGGAAAGCGTGCCGGCAGGGAAACAGGCGCGGAGCGCGTCGACGGCGGTCAAATCCGGCCGCAACTTGCCTTCAATCGCGCTCACGATGTGCATGATGTGGCTGTAGCGCTCGACGAACATAAGCTTGTCGACCTTCACGCTGCCATAGCGGCTCACGCGGCCCACGTCGTTGCGGCCCAGATCGACGAGCATCACGTGCTCGGCGCGCTCCTTGTCGTCGTGCAGCATCTCCTCGGCAAGGGCGTTGTCTTTGGCCTCGGTTGCGCCGCGGGGGCGCGAGCCGGCAATCGGCCGGTATTCGACTTTGCCCTGGTTGACGCGCACCAGCAGCTCGGGCGATGAGCCCGCCAACTCCAGCGGGGGTTTCTCCGACCTTTTTGACCTTTTGGACGAGATTCTTGCCGGTACTGCCGCTCTCGCGCCCAACGGTCCGTCCGGCGCGAAGCGCAAAAAGAACATGTAGGGGCTGGGATTGACGGTGCGCAGCGCGCGATAAACCTGGAAACTGTCCACGCCGGGATCGACGTCGAAGCGCTGCGACAAGACCACTTGAAAGGCGTCGCCGGCGCGGATGTATTCCTTGGTGCGAGCGACCGCGGCCAGGAAATCTTTCTTTGCGGTGCGGTGCTTCACTTCGAGCTTCGACGTTTTGCGCGGCCTTTTGCGGTCGAGGTTTGGAAGGGGCTGTGTGAGGCGCTTCTCCAGCCGGTCGAGACGCTTGAGGGCGCGATCGTAGGCAGCGGCAGGCTTGCTCCGCGCCACATCAGCCGTGACCACGAGCATGATCTCCTTGCGCACGTGATCGAAGGCGAGAACTTCGTCAAAAAAGAGCAGGCATGCGTCGGGGACGCACAGCTCATCCTTGGCCAGCTCGGGCAGGCGCTCGATTTGGCGAACAGCGTCGTAGGCAAAAAAGCCGACGGCGCCGGCAGTGAACGGAGGCAGTCCCTGAAGCCGCGCGGGTTTGTGGCCGCTCAGCGCGTCGCGAAGAACGGCGAAGATGTCGCCCTGCATGTGAGTCGTCTTGCGGCCTTCGGTGATCGCGATCTCGCGCCCGCGCGCTACGATGCGCTTGAACGGCGTGAGGCCGATGAAGGTGTAGCGGCCCACCTGCTCGCCGCCCTCAACCGACTCGAGAAGAAAGCACTCGCGCTCAGCCCATGCTGCGCGCAGAAAGGCCGAGACCGGCGTTTCTAGGTCGGCCATGAGGGTGCGGCAGACGGGCACAAGGGTGTGCGTCCGGGCGAGGTCCAGAAACTCCTTGCGGCTGGGCTGGGCGGATCGCTGGTAGGCTTTCACAGCCTAAGTGTAACTGCTGGTGCGCGGTGAGCGCTGCTTGGTCGCTCCCTGTTCAGGCCACCCGCCAGAGAGGGAAAGCCGGCTCAAAGCGATGGCCTGATCGTGTGTCCCAGCGGCTTGACGAGAAACCTGAGGTGGCCTAGACTCACTGAGGTTTGGGCTAACGGGCCGTTGCAGGCGAACCGAACGCGGCCGCGAGAGAAGCAGAGAGCCGCGCGAGTTCAGCGAGCCGGACACGAAAAACCGAAGGAAAAGTGCTGCCTCGACTGTATTCTTGAGAAGCGGAGCTTGATTCCGAATTAGGAAGACCGGCGGGACAGGGGAGACCAGATATGGCAACCGGGAATACCAGCGTTACGTTGGACCAGGAGATCAATCCCTGGGAAGCACAGAGCGCGCGCTTCGACTTTGCCGCGCGCAAACTGAATCTCGATGAAGGACTGTGGAAGGTGCTGCGCTCGCCGTCGCGGGAGGTGATCGTTCACTTTCCCGTGGCCCTCGACAACGGCATGATCGACATGTTCACCGGCTTTCGCGTGCAACACTCGATGGCGCGTGGGCCGTGCAAAGGCGGAATCCGCTACGCGCCGGATGTGACGCTGGACGAGGTGCGCGCGCTGGCCAGCTGGATGACGTGGAAATGCGCGGTGGTGAATATTCCCTTCGGCGGCGCCAAGGGCGGCATTATCTGCGAGCCCCACAACATGAGCAAGGGCGAGCTGGAGCGCATGACGCGCCGCTATACGTCGGAGATCATCGAATTCATCGGGCCGGAAAAGGATGTTCCCGCGCCGGACGTGAACACCAACGAGCAAACCATGGCCTGGATTATGGACACCTACTCTATGCACATGCGCCAGACAGTAACCAGCGTAGTGACCGGCAAGCCGCTGAACATCGGCGGTTCGCAGGGACGCATCGAGGCCACGGGGCGCGGAGTGGCAGTGGTGTGCACAGAGAGCCTGCGCCATCTGGACATGGACGTTGAGGGCTGTCGCGTCGTCATCCAGGGATTCGGCAACGTGGGATCGAATGCCGCGCGCCTGATGCAGGAGCAGGGATACAAGATCGTGGGTATCGCGGAGCGCGACGGCGGCCTGTACAACTCGGGCGGCATCGATATTCATCAACTGCTCGAGTACAAGTATCGCAACAATACGATTCTCGGATTCCGCGGCGCCGAAGCCATGCCCAGCGAAGAGCTGCTGCTGGCCGACTGCGAGATCCTGATCCCTGCGGCGACAGAGAATGTGATCACCAGCCGCAATGCGGATAAGGTGAAGGCGCGCATCATTGTGGAAGGCGCCAACGGGCCAACCACCGCCGTGGCCGACGAAATCCTGTCGGAGAAGCGCATCTTCATTGTGCCCGACATTCTGGCCAACGCCGGAGGCGTCACCGCAAGTTACTTCGAGTGGGTGCAGGACCGCCAGGGGTACTTCTGGAAGGAAGCGGTTGTGAACGAGCAATTGGAGACCATCCTGCGCGACAGCTTCGACGACGTAGTGCGCTATGCCGATGCTCACGACGTGAACAATCGCATCGCGGCGTACATGCTGGCCATTGATCGCGTGGCGTACACCATTAAACAACGCGGCTTCTACGCGTAGCGCGTCGGGCGCGAGGCAACAAACCTGGCGGGAAGAGCGCAGAGCTTTTCCCGCCATTTCTTTGCGCGCAGTTCTGTCAGGGGTGAGCCGCACCGGCCGCAGGCGCGCCGTAGCGCGGCAGGCTGCGCAGGAACGCGATGAGCTGCCACCGCTCCGGCTCTGGAAGCGAACTCCAGGTGGGCATTCCTTTGCGCAGGCTTCTATTGCGGAGCAGCCAGGCCAGTTCGCCGTCGGTTGCGTGCGCCACGCGTTCGCTGCGCAAACTTGGCCGCCCGTGGCGTCCCTCCGCATCGCTGCCGTGGCACTTTGCGCAATTTTCTTCAAACAGGAGCTTACCGGCGGCAATGGCTTCAGGCTGGCCCGCGTAGGGATTGACGCGCGCGCGGTCCGCTTCCGGAACCTTGTGTAACCACGAGCCGTCAGCGGCCATCAAAGCCGCGGTGGAGAGGGAAAGCAGAATGGAAATCAGCGACAATGTTGCCCGATGTCTCATCGCGCCTCCGTTTTGCTGAATAGGTCGCGGAATTGCTGAATCTCGTAAGAGACTTTCAGGCGCCACAAGACGCCTGCGCTGTTGCTGTTGAGCCCAAATTGCGGCGAGAAGCCGAGGGTGGGACCGTGCGGCACATTGAAGTAAGCAGTCGGCCCGACATACTGCGAAGTGTCGTGGAAACCAAAATCGTGCACCGTTGCCAGCCCCCCATAGACCTCGGCGCCGGCGCTGAAGTTCTGGCGGCAAAAAGTGCAGGCCCGGCTCGCCGCGGCGAGCGCGAACGGGCGGCTTGCGCCCACTGCATAGCCGAACTCCCACGCGCCGCCCATCATGTTCTTTTCTGCGATCCAATTCTCCGAGATGTTCCATCCTTTCGGATTGCTCGAGAGAATCAGCTTTCCCTCCATGGTGCGGGAGATGTCGCCACGGCTGTCAGCGTTTCTCCCCTGAAAATCGGCGATGCTGTCGTGGCCGGTCACTTCGAGAACGCTCTTGTCGGCGCCGTTCACGTCTTCGTACTCGAGATAGAGCACGGGATTGATCGCATGCTCGGTCGGCAGCACGCGAAAACGGTTCTCCCAGCGGAATCCGGTAAAGATTGTGGAGTCATTGGCGGTCGCCTGGCCTTGCAAGTAGAGCTCGGTCGTCCACCAGGCCTTGGCGCCGTACTCCAGCTCGAGAGTGGCGCTATAGAACGCATTTGCGTCCTTGGGGGAGCCAGTCGTTCCTTTTTGAGCTACCTCGAGATTGCCCGGTTCTTCCAGCGCCTCAGAATACGTAACGAAGTACGGTGGCTCCTGCGCGTGAGCCGTTGTGTGCGGCGCAGCGCAAAGCAACAGAAGAAACAGCACGAGCCATCCCTCAAAAAGAGGAAATCGCGCAAAGAGACCATGAGGGCGTGATCGCAGAATGGGGGTGCCGGGGCGTGGGACATGCTGCCCAAAGCGTAGGAAGTTGAAAAAGGCGCGCGGAGACTGAGCCATCAAATCCCTTTCTCGTTGGATGGTGGCCGAAGTTTCCGCTATGCTAGGGAAGCCGTCAGCTCACGAGTTGCCGGTTCAGCGGCCCTGGTGATGCTTCGCCAAAAGACGTTCACCAGGGCTGCCGCTTATTTGCAGTTGAAGTGTAGAAGCAAAATACGACCGATTTGGTCCTATATCAACCTAACATAGCCTTTTGGCCTCCGCAATTGTCTCGATATCACTTCGTGAACCGGGTTCTGCGCCTGCCCGGCGGAGCCCGGAGGCGGAGGATTTGCGCCGGTGCAATAATGGTGTCACGCTACCAGACACGGGAAAGCGTGGCGCGGCCCGAGATGAATCTGCCCAACTCCATCACCATGACGCGGATCATCATGATCCCGCTGTTCCTGTGGATTCTGTCGCCGCATTTTCCCTGGCAGGGACCGAGCGGAACGCAGGAGATTCTGGCGTCGATTCTCTTTGTGCTCGCGTCCATCACCGACGGGCTGGACGGGTATCTCGCCCGTAAGCGCGGCCAGATCACAACCATGGGCATGCTGCTCGACCCGCTGGCCGACAAGATCATGGTGACGGCGGCCTTTGTCGCTCTCGTCGCCTACAATCCGCAGGTGGTCAAAGTGTGGATCGTTGTCGTGATCATCGGTCGGGAGTTCCTCATCTCGGGCCTGCGATCGATTGCATCGTCCGAAGGGTTCACCATCACGGCCAGCGAACTGGGAAAACTGAAGACAGTCGTCCAGATCGTCTCGGTGGTTTCGGCCGTCCTGGCTCACCGCTGGCATCATTGGCAGATCGGCGTGATCACGATTCCGGTGAACTGGTATGCCATCGCGGCCATCTACTTTGCCGCGCTGATAGCGACCATCTCGGCGATCGATTATTTCATCGGCTTCTGGAAGAAGATCGACCACGCCTCCAGCGATCGGCGCAAGGCTTCTGTGCTTTCGCGCGGCAAGAGCGTGCGCATCTCGTGAATAGAGATCAAAGAACAGAGTTCAGAGAACGAACCGCGTTCGGCTACTGGCCAATCTCATAGCGAACCACAGCCAGCGCCGTTTGATAGGCGCAGTGTGCATGAGTGTTAGCGATTTCGGCTTGGATCTGGTTGAGCTGTGCCTCATGGGCAATCGAGAAGCTACTGAAGGACGCCGGCCGCAATCTCGATTTTGATCTCTGGCGGCGACAGCAGCGTGTTGTGAACCAGGCAATTGTGCACGCAGCGCATCATGCTTTCGGTCTGCTCCGCCGTCAGCGGGACCGGGCTCGTGACCTGTATGTGGAAATTGCCCAGCCGCGCCGGCTGCTTGAGCTTTTCCGCGGTCACTGAAACCTCGACTCCGCTTTGCGCCAGCTTGCGGGTTCTCAAATACTCCGCGGCATAAAAAGCCGCGCAGGAGCCCAGCGACGCCAGCAGCAGCTCAGGCGGAGTCATGCCGGAATCCGCGCCGCCATTGTCTGCCGGCTGATCGCACACGATCTTGTGCGACCGCGCCTGAATGTCGAACTTTACACCTTCGATCTGCGAAACTCTTACTTCCATAGGGCACACGCTTCCTATCTCAACAAAGCCATGAAGAAGGAGCTTTGTTACAGGATAGCGGAAATTCACGCGTGCCGTGACGGGTGGGAGGGAACGATCGCTGTCGACTGAGGCTTGATGGGCAAATGGATGGTGCTTACCCTAGTCGGCGGCGGTGGTTTCAGCCGCCGTGGCGGCCACCATTGCACGAATGGATTCGATCACCAGGTCGGGTTCGTCGAGATGAATCCAGTGCTCGCTTTTTTCGGCGATGACTTGTTGCGTGCAGTCGCCGATGCGATCGAGTTGATCCTGCGAGAGCGGCGCTGAGTTGGCCGGCGTCAGCACGGTGACGGGAATTTCACGGATTGGCGGGACTGCGTCCATTTCCGTCACGGTGTCGGGAATCGAAACAATATGGCTGCGAATTCCGGCGTAGAAACCGGGGCGCGACCAGTGGGCCGCAACCGCCGGCCACACCTTCCGCGGCATCTTTCTCACTTCGGTCTTGATCCGCGTCAGGACGTGGAGTTTGTGAGCGCCGGCGGCTCCGACAATCTGATCTGAAACGTGGCTAGCGCGGCAGAACAACAAGCTGACCAGCAGGCGCGCGATGCCAGATGAAGCGACGGGCATTGCGAAGCGGATCAGCCTGCGGCCCAAATCGAGCTGAGATTGTTTGGAAGGGTCAAGCGGCGGCCATTCCTCGCAGCGCATGGGATCGATGAGCACGACGCCGGCGACCTCATCGGGATAAAGCAGCGCGTAACGGCGCATGACGAGTCCGCCGAACGAGTGCCCAACCAGAATAAAGGGTGGCCTGAGCCCGGCGCGGTCGATCATCTGGTGCAATTCGTGGGCAATGTTGCCGGGAGTGCGGGCCGTGCGGCAGCCGCTGCTCCAGCCCAAACCGCAGCGGTCGTACGCGACCGCGCCCGAAGACTCAGCAATCGCTTCCTGAATGGCTCGCCAGTTGAGATGCGTGGCGCCGATTCCCGCTTCAAACAGAACCGTGGGCTCGCCCATGCCCAGTTCAAAGAGGTAGAGTTTGGCGCCATTCGCGATAGGCACCCAGCGTCCCGATCCGGCGTATCGCCGCCGGTCGCGCCAATCGCCGATCCATTGGTAGAGCACACCGGTCGCGAGCAAGATTGTTGCGATGGCGGCGGTCCAAAGGGTGGCGAGCATGACTCTCCTAGAAGTGTGTGAGCTGGGCCGGGCTGAAATCGGCAGCTGTGAGTTTTGCCTTGGCGCTGCCGCGGTCGAAGATGAGCAATGTTGAACCTGCCTGGCCGCGTGTCTTGACCTCGACCTGGTGCGCGAACCAATGGCCTTCTTCCTGGCGCACGCCGTACGATGTGAATTGTTTCACCGCTCCCGTTTCCTTGACGGTTTTTTCCACGTAGACCGGGAAGCCGATGCTCGGATCGATCCAAGTTTTCACTTGCGCGTAGTGCGTTCGATCGGCGAGGCCGGGCGTACTCTTGATGACGTCGCAATTGCGCGCGCCGAATTTGAGCTGGCCCTCTGAAGTTTGTCCGGGCCAGAAGTACTGTTGCTCAAGGAAGTCCTCGTAGTCGAATCCCGGACCGAGCGAATGAGCGTTCCACTTTTCAAAGGGCACGCTGTGAGCGGATTTTTCGCCGGGATGAGCGATTCGAATCGTGTGGCCGCCGTTGGAATACATCTCTAAAAGAATATGCTCGCGCAGGTCGTTGTGCGTCGAAGGCGGCTGCCCTAGATCGACAAACTCGCTCAGCACGCCGGGAAACCAGTGCGTCTTGATGGTGACGGGATAGTTCACGCGCCCGCCATTGGCGTCGATCGCGACCAGATGTCCGGTGACGCGAAAGTCTGAGGTTTCGATTTGTTTGCGAGCCGTAGCGAAAAGATCGTTGATATTTGCGGTTTGCGCCCACAACGCCGGAAGGAGCGCGGCTATCAGTCCCGCATATCGGGCCGCCCGCAGCGCCCTCATGCTTCGATCCTTCCGTCGCGGATGCGAATGTGACGCGGAGCGCTCGAGGCAATATCGTTCTCGTGGGTCACGATCACCAGCGTCATGCCGCGCTGTTCCCGAATGCCGCGCAAAATCTCCATAATGTTCGCCGAGTTGACGCTGTCGAGGTTGCCGGTTGGCTCGTCGGCGAGCAGGATGGCCGGATCGTTGGCCAGGGAGCGTGCAATCGCCACGCGCTGCCGCTCGCCCGCGGAGAGCTCATTCGGAAAATGCTTCAAGCGATCCTTGAGGCCCATCTCCTCAAGCAGCGCCGTCGCTCGCTCCAGGCGATGGTTAGCGCGGCCATTCTTCGCCAGCATGGCCACCTGCACATTTTCCACCGCGCGGAGCGTAGGCAGCAGGTGAAAGGCCTGGAAGATGAATCCGACCTGGCAGGAACGATAAGTGTCCAGATCGACCGCTGAACCGAGCAGAGATCCGCGAAAAAGAACCTCGCCGCTCGAGGGCAAATCGAGTCCGCCCAGCATATGCAGCAACGTGGATTTACCGCTTCCGCTCGGTCCGCTGATGGTGACGTACTCGCCGGCTTGGATCGTGATGTCCACGCCGCGCAGGGCCGCGATGCGCCCGTCGTCATAGCTTTTCACCAGCCCGCGCGCTTCGAGAATGGGGCTACTCATAACGCAACGCCTCCACCGGCGAAAGCCGTGCGCCGCGCCATGCGGGGTACGCTCCAGCCACGAGCCCCGAAGCGACGGCGATGAGAAGCGACTCGGCCAGATGAAGCGGCGAGACGGAGGTCGAGACCACGCTCGCGGTCTGCGGCATGATGGAAAGAATGCGTAAGGCGCCCCATCCCACAGCGATGCCCAGCAAGCCGCCAGCGAAGCCCAAACCCGCGGCCTCAGTAAGGATGAGCAGGATCACATGCCGGCCCTTCCAGCCCAGAGCGCGCAGAATGCCGATCTCGCGGGTGCGTTCGAAAACCGACATGGCCATGGTGTTGGCAATGCCCACGATGCCGATGAGCAGACCGATAGACGATGTGCCCCAGGCCACGGAGTGGGCCATGTCGACGATCTGGTTGTTGGCGGCGCGTTCCGCGGCAGCCTCGGCGCGGACTCCGGGCTGCAGGGCATCGATCTCCCCCTGCACGCGCGCGACATAGTGCTCATACGATTCACCGGCCGGCGTGGGGCGAAGCCGCACATGAAACGCCGTGACTTTTCCTTCTCTGCTGGAGATGATTTGCATCTGATCGAGCGGCATGATCACTGCACCGGCTTCCAACGCCGTGCCTCCGTGAAAGATTCCGGTAACTGTAAACGTCTCTCCCAGGATGGTGAGGGTATCGCCGGGTTTCTTTTTCATGTTTTCTGCAAGAAGGTCGCCCAGCACGACCTCAGGCTGATCGGCGCGAAAGGTCCGCCCCGATGTGAACTTGAGAGAATCCATCTCGTAAGAATCGGCCGGCCATCCGTAGACCAGCGCATTCACGTCCGGCGTCAGATCCATCAGGTTGAAGACGAGCGGCGCTTCTGCGGCCACCTCTGGTAGAGCGCGGATCTTTGCCCCAAGCGACTCATCCAGCGAGCTATTAAAAAAACTTGTCTCGAGGACGGCGATGTCGGTGCCGGAGCTCTGGTAAAGCCGTAGCCATTCGTGTTCAAACGAGCGCGAGAATCCCACCAAAGCCACAAATGCCCCAATACCCATCGTAATCCCGCACAGGGTGAGTAGTGTTCTGAGGCGCCGACGCCGTAGATTCTTCCAGGCGAATCCGGTGAACGAGAGCTGGGAGGCCATGGCCTTGAAGAGCGTCCTTAGGTACACGGATGTTGAGGGGGTCCGTGAGCGTTAGTTTATCGGGCGAGGGTGCTTCTGTCCAACCGCGAGATTGCGTTCGTCCGTGATTCGAACAAGCGAAGTCAACCCGCATTCGGCAAGCGCAGCGGGCGTTCGCGCGACGCCCGTTCGCGGTCAGGACGAGAAAAATCGGCACCGGCTAGATCGCGGCCTTCAGCAGGGGCGATGGAGACACAAATCCGCCCTCGCAGGCGTCGAGCAGTGATGCCGCAGCCGTCAAAAAGCGATATGGCAATTGTCAGGCGGTAGGTTGCTCAGCCGGCGAACCGGCCAGCGCACTACCCGCTCTAGCGCCCCCGCCCACCGCCACCGGTGCCCTTGCGCGCCGTGTAGCAATCCCGGCAGTAGACCGGGCGATCGCCACGCGGCTCGAATGGAACGGTAGTAGGCTGGCCACAACCCGAACAAATCACAGGTGTTCCCTGTGAAGGAGCCGAACGGTGGCCGGATCCTCCCTGATCGGCCTTCTTTGCCTGGCGGCAAGGCTTACAGCGCTTTGGGGTCGAATAACCGCGTTCCTGAAAAAACTGCTGATCGGCAGAGCTGAAGGTAAATTCCTGCCCACAGTCACTGCATGTAATTTGCATATCTCCGGCCATATGACTCCTTGTGTGGGATTGTACAGCCCAAACCGCATATTTTTTGCAAGGATTCTTTTCGAACAGCAAAAGTCGGGGCAAAATGCGGTTTTCCGGAGGGCCAAAAGGCCTTGAGGCTGGCCACGGTATAGTTCATTTTGAGAGGCAGTTCACAGCGGCCAGGGCGGCCGTCCCGGACCCGAAGCACGATGAAGAATGCGCCCAATCCGGAGTTCGAGGCCGACTGCATCCGCCGCATTCTGGGCGGGGAAAAGCAGCTTTTTCACGATTTGATTCGCCCCTGCGAACGCCCCATTTACTTTCTCTTAATGTCGATCCTGCGCAACGAGGCCGAGGCCGAAGACGCGGCGCAAGAGACCGTCCTGAAGATCTACCGCAACCTGCATTTGTTTCGCGGTGAGTCGCAATTCCGCACCTGGGCGCTTTCCATCGCTCGCAACGAGGGCCTTGGCCGGCTGCGCAAGGCTGAAACGCGGCGTGAGGACTCGCTCGACGCCCTCAGCGACAACCAGACCAGCGACTTCACTCCAGCCATCCTGACCAGTTGGCGCGAGGTTCCCAGCAAGGCCCTGGAGCAAAAAGAGCTGGCGGCCCTGCTGCGGCAGGCAATCGACGGTCTGCCCGAGATTTACCGTAACGTCGTGCTGCTCAGAGACATCGAAGAGATGGACGTTCGTGAGACCGCCTCCGCGCTCGGCATTGCCGAGGGAGCGGTCAAAGTCCGCCTTCACCGGGCGCGCGCACTTTTGCAGCGTAGCTTGGCACCGCGGTTGAAAGGGTTTGCACCCAAGCGGGGCAAGCTGTTTGGGTGGGGAAGATGAGGATCGACTGCAAGCACGTGTGGGAGCACATCTCCGCCTACATTGACGGCGAGGTGGACGCGGAGCTGCGCGCCGAGATCGACAAGCACCTGGAGACCTGCGAAGTCTGCTCCGCGGTGCTCGACTCCACGCGCAACGTCGTCGTGCTCTACGCGGATGGGCGAGTCTTCGAGCTGCCTGCGGGATTCAGTGAGCGCTTGCATGAACGGCTCGACAAAGTGCTCGCTCCCGAAGGGCCGTAAGGTTCCGAGGCTGCGAATCGCAACTGATCACCTGACGGCGGCAGCACGACCCGTTCATGCGGATTCCGCCAGGAGATTTGCCGGTTTCCCATTCTTCGAGCAAAAAGGCTCGAAGGACGGGGTGCCCTCAGTGGGCTTAGGAGGGGACGCCCGAATCGGAGCCAACCGCCTTCCCTCTGCGCCTATCGCGTCGCGCCTCGGCGTGAGCGGCAGCGTCGGCCACACTTAGACGCCCGGCCCGCATTTCGCGTAAGTCTGCCAGCAACTCTGAGAAATCCGAATGAATCTCACCGCCGGTACTCCGATCGCTGGCTGCGTCATCGAATATAGCCGAAGGAAAGTTCTGGGCTAAGAACAACAACTGAAGATGCGTCAGAGCAAATAGAGAGGTCATCCTCTCCGTGAGGCTCAGACCGGCATCATCGATGTGCTCAAAATGCTGCATAAATCGTTCCCGCAAAGCCGGAAAATCCAATTTGAACAATGGATCAACGCTTATTGCGCGGGTATTTAAGCCCATGGATTGGCAGGTCAACGCTAGTTGATAGAATTCGTCAATTCCTGACCTGATGGTTCCCATCATGTGAGCAATTTCATAAGCGTCGGGCGACTCGCCAAACTTCACAAGAAAATTATAGAAATCATCCGCAATGCGGATCGTCACGTGCAAATCCTCACGAATGTGATCGAACCAATCTTCAGAGTCCGCCACAATTGCGTTTTCAATTTTCTCGACTCGGTTCATGGTTAACCCCGGAATTTCGCCGTCGGCTATCGATTATCGAAGCTTCTCCAGCGCCAAAGCTGAACAATTATAGGGCCGGCCATTGAAGTTACGAACGAAATGCCAGGCGGCCACGGTCCCAAGTGAGATTCCCAGCTTAGGGTGCTCCTGGTCCACTGCATTTGCGGACCCGGGATTTCAGGGAGTCGGGCCCGCGATCGCCGGTTCGGCCCTCCTGCAATCTCAGAACGCCGACGCCCCGTGATTCACAATCGGATGCGTATAGATTTCCAGTCCCACCAATAGCAGCGTCGCGATGGCCATCGCCACCTGCAGCCGCTCTGACCAGCGCTGCTTCTTCGTGATCTCCTGCTTGCGCCATTGCGACTCTGGCCGTGCGCGCAGATGCCAGACCCACGCCAGCACTGCCAAGTTGACCACCGCGCCCAGTACCGCAATCGAGAGCATGGGAATGCGAATGGCATCGCGGTGAAATGAGAGCAACGGCGCGGCAATGCTGCTGGCGGCAAGCGCCGCAACGCCAATTCCCACGCGAATGCCGTTGATGGTCAGAATGGCAGTGCACAGGCTTTGCAGCAGCGCCATCACTACCGCGGCGCCCGACACCGCACCAAATCCTTTTGTGCTTTGCAATCGACCTCCTAATCACGCAGGCGCGCAACACGGCCCAAACCGCCCAGGGCTCAAACAGAGTAGCGCACCCAGCGTGAGGCAGCCAATCGCCCGCAGCAGCCAATCGACAATGAGATGACAACATCGCGAGCCGGATTACGCCCTAAAGTGATAAATTCATCTTGCCGCGCGGTTTTCCCTGTAACCTTTTCCCGCGCAGGCGCTCAAAGGTTGCGTACCACCGAATTCTGCGGGGTGGACGAGACGATCTGGCCATCCTGCCTTCCCCAACCTGCGGAGTACATCCGCAACATCCCCAACGAGGTCAAAAAACTTATGAAAAACCAGCTCAATGCAGTGCTCCTCTCTGCTGCGCTCGCCGGCCTGGCCGGTGGCAGCGCCGTCGCCGCCCACGCGGCCACGCAGACTTCCGTCAACGCAAACTCTGCCAAGATCATGAAGGCCGGCTTGCGCTACAGCGGTTCGAACTTCGATACCGCCAAGCACTCCTGTAAGGGCAAGAACGACTGTAAAGGCCAGGGCGGTTGCAAGTCCGGTGACAACGGCTGCTCGGGCAAGAACAGTTGCAAGGGCAAGGGCGGCTGCGCAACCGACGGCTCCCCGATGCCAAACCTCGCCTAAAAACCATGGTCAGTCGTCAGTGGACGGCACATGGCTCTCACGGGTTACGCGTAATTCTCATCTGCCTGCCGCTCTTCACTGACGACTGATCGCTGACCACTACATTGGAACCTTGATCTCTTTTCTCTGATCTCTGTTCCCTAGTCCCTAGTCCCTAGTCCCTGTCTCTCTATGCCCGGCAATCGCTTCAATGCGTTTCAGGACCACGGCGTTGGCATTGGCCTGCGCATTCCGCACTACGAGCACATCTTCTCCCGCAAGCCCGTCGTCGACTGGTTTGAAATCATCTCGGAAAACTACATGTGCGATGCCGGCCGCCCGCTGGCCACGCTCGATCGCATCCTCGAACAGTACCGGGTGGTGCAGCACGGCGTGTCAATGTACTTCGGCTCGGTTACCGCGCCCGATCCAGAGCACTTAAAACGCCTGAAACAACTCGTGCGCCGCACCAAAACTCCGTGGCTCAGCGATCATCTCTGCTGGGGCTCGGTGGACGGCACCTACACGCACGACTTGCTCCCGCTGCCCTACACCTGGGAGGCTGTCGAACGCACCGTGGAACGCGTGTGCATGGTGCAGGATTATCTTGAGATTCCCGTCGCCGTCGAAAACGTGAGCTCCTACGCAGCGTTCACCGGATCCGAGATGACGGAATGGGAGTTTCTCACCGAGGTTGTGGAGCGGGCCGACTGCGGAATTCTCTTCGACGTGAATAACGTCTACGTTTCGGCAATGAACCACGAATTCAATCCGCTCGATTACGTGAATGCCGTGCCCGCACATCGCGTGGCGCAGATTCACATCGCTGGCCACTCGAAATACGAGAAGTACATTCTCGACACGCATGATCATCCGGTGATCGATCCAGTGTGGCAGCTCTACGCGCGCGCCATCGAGCGCTGCGGGCCCACGCCCACGCTGCTCGAGTGGGACGACCACATTCCCAGCTTCGACGAGGTGCACGCCGAAGCAAAGAAGGCCGAGCTCTTCCTGCATCCACATGCAACGGGGCTTGTGGGGGTGGCCAAATGAGCGCGCAGACGAACGCCCCGGCAAACGCCTCGGTGAACCGACGCCCGATGGACCTGGCCGCATTGCAGCGCGAGTTGGCCGCGGCAGTGATGCAGCCGCTGACGCAGGATGAGAACATGCGCTCCACCGCGCCCGATGGGCGATCGATGGCCGAGGTCGCCGCATCGTTCATCGCGCCCAATAGCCGGCTCACGGCCTTCGAGCGGCTTGAGATTTACAACCGGCAATACTGGTATCGCGTGCTGGGTGCTTTGGCTGAAGATTTTCCCGCGCTGCGGGCTGTGATTGGGAGCCGGCGGTTTGAGGCGCTCAGCATCGCCTATATTACCGAACATCCCAGCCGCTCGTTCACGCTGCGCAACCTTGGCTCAAAACTGCCCGCTTGGCTCGCGGCTCATCCCGAGCACACCGGACGCCGCCACCGCCTGGCGCTGGACATGGCGAAGATGGAGTGGGCGTTCGTCGAAGCATTCGACGCGGCGGAACTCGCTCCGCTCACGCAGCGGCAGATTGCGGCGCTTCAGGGAGAGTCGAAGCTCGCCTTGCAACCTTATCTGCAGCTCATCGCGCTCCACTACCCGGCCGACGATCTGGTGATCGAATTGCACCGCCGGGAAAAACGCCAGACCAGTGAAGCGGGAGTCGCGCACGAGGACGATTCCGGCGCGCCGGCCGGGGTGCTGAAGTTGCGTCCGCGTCCCATCTGGCTTGCTGTGCATCGCGTCGATCTGTCTGTGTACTATCGGCGCATCGGGCGCGAGGAGTTTCAGACTCTGGTTGCGCTTCGCTCGGGGTCCGCGTTCGGCGAGGCGCTCGAGACCGGATTTGTGGGCTCGCGCATCCCCGAACGGCGGCGTGCGGAGCGCGTGCAGGAATGGTTTAGCAACTGGGCCGAGTTGGGCTGGATTTGCCAGGGTTGATCTGCGCGGCTCTATGTGTGCGGCTTGATTTGTGGGTTTAATTCGCACGTTGCCTTGCCAGGTTGGCCGCGATAAAAGAGGAGTGTTATGGCCGCTCTCGTAAGAGTCGCTACCATCACGTACGGCGGGGCGCGCATCTTTCTCAACAAGCTGCAGAGCCCGTTGCTGCTCGCCGTCCGCCTTTATTGGGGCTGGCAGCTCGCGCAGGATGGATGGGGCAAGTTGACGCACCTGAGTCGCGTCACGGAGTTCTTCGCATCGCTGAATCTGCCCATGCCGCACGAGACGGCGCTGTTGGTGTCGCTGGTCGAGTTTGTTGGCGGCATTCTGTTCGCGGCCGGAGTTGCGTCACGCTTGGTCTCGCTAATTCTTTTTGTCAACATGACAATGGCCTACCTGAGCGTTCCAGACGACCGCGCGAACTTCTCCCATATTCTTTCCAACCCCAGCGATTTCTACGGCGCCACGCCGTACACCTACTGGTTTGCCGCGCTGCTGATCCTGATTCTGGGTCCGGGCCTCTTCGCGCTCGACACGCTGATCGCCATTCGCCTTTCTCCGCCGGTCAGGGCAGTGCACTTTGCGGTATCATCGATCCGATCGATATTCAAGCAAAGATAAGCGTCAAGCAAGGTTCGGGTCCCATGCGCATCGTCTTCCTGCTCACGTCGCTCGGCGTGGGCGGGGCAGAAAAGCAGGCGCTGGCTGTCGCAGAGCGGATGGCGAAGCGCGGCCACACGGTCGCTCTCGTGGTGCTGATGCCGCGCCTCGCGGAAGAATGGCCCACTGGGATTCGCACCCTTCACGTCGATGTGCGCAAAACGCCGGGGAGCGTGCTCAGGGGATTCATTCGTGGGCGTGGTTTTCTGCGCGAGTTCCGCCCCGACCTGGTGCATAGCCACAGCTTTCACGCCAACATCTTTGCCCGCTTGCTCCGGGTCGCAAGTCCGCCGTTTGTCGCGCTCTCCACCGTGCACAACGTGTATGAGGGGGGCTGGTGGCGCATGCTCGCCTACCGCCTTACAGACAGACTCAGCCGGCGCACCGTCGCCGTGAGCAAGGCCGCGGCGCAGCGGTTCACGCGGCTCAAGGCCGTGCCGCCGCGCAAGTGCTCCATCATTCTGAATGGAATCGACGTCGACGGCTTCGCTCCCGATGCGGAGCGGAGAGCACGCGTACGCGCGGAAATGAGAATCGCGGCAGGGAGCGCGGAATTCATCTGGCTCGCCGTGGGCCGCCTTGCTCCGGCAAAAGACTATCCGAATCTGCTGCGTGCCTTCGCCGCTGTCTGCGCCAAAAGACCGCACGCGCGGCTATGGGTCGCTGGTGACGCGCGGGGAGATGAGCGAGCGCCGCTCGAGGCACTCGCAAAGGAGTTGGGTATCGGCGAGGCCGTTCGCTGGCTTGGCCTGCGTCGCGACATGGCTGCATTGCTCGATGCGGCCGATGCGTTTGTTCTGAGTTCCGCGTGGGAGGGGATGCCGCTCGCGGTCGGCGAGGCGATGGCCATGCAAAAACCTGTCGTTGCAACCGACGTGGGCGGCGTACGCGAGCTGGTCGGAGACGCGGGCGTGGTGGTTCCGGCGAAGGATTCCAGCGCACTGGCGGACGCGGTGCTGGCGACGATGATTCAGAGCAGGGAAGAGCGCGCTATGCGGGGCCGCGCGGCGCGCGAGCGCGTGTTGCGCCAGTTCAGCATGGACGCAACCGCGGACACGTGGGAGGCGCTTTACCGCACGTTGACCGTGAATCGTGGATCGTGAGACGCGAATCGTGGATCGCGAATCGTGGATCGCGAATCTCGGATCGTTAAAAGCTAAAAGCTAAGAGCTGCTCTTCCTGTTCCCTGATCCCTGCCTTCAAAACTGAAACGCCGCCTGGAAGAACACGCGCCGCGCTGCCGAGCTCGTAGAGAAGATTCCGCCGGCGAGGCCACTCGATTTGCCGAACTGCGAACCCGGACCGTAAAGCCCGGTCGATGGATTGAACGTGGGCTGAATGCCTCCCACCGGCCTGCCCAGGTCGATGTCGTTGAACAGGTTCAGAGCCTGCACGTTGAAGTTCAGCGAGTACTTCTTCGCGTTTGAATTCGCGCCGCCGCCGCCGCTCAAGCC
>Ga0187891_1001106_pt1 | contig 24004 bp, 29 predicted proteins | sample June2016WEW_21_4_FD_132990 | JGI IMG/M metagenome (GOLD analysis project Ga0187891, IMG submission 132990) | Peatland microbial communities from SPRUCE experiment site at the Marcell Experimental Forest, Minnesota, USA - June2016WEW_21_40 | ecosystem: Environmental > Terrestrial > Soil >... | reverse complement strand
GTCCATATTCAAACCGGCCTGCCCGTCGATGGTGGTCCCCATATGCCCCCGTCCCGGTCGCCGCAGCGTACTGCGAGCGGGCGCCGGCCAGGGTCACTCCGTTTTCATACCCGATACGAATCATGAGCACATGCCTGAACATCGCAACGGCAAACTGTGATGCTGCCCTGCCGCGGTTGCCTCGGGGCGTTGGTGACGGCGTCGAACGGCCCCCACCCGGCACAGCCTTTCGGGGCCCCACCGCTGGTTCATGCTCAGGCACGCCTGCGGCGCACGCCCAGCGCCAGCACCCCCGCTCGACGCTCTACCAGGAGATCCTACGGCGGTAAATGACCCTGGCGAAGCTGGACGCGACGATGAGGATGCCGACACACCAGGCAAGGGCGATCCAGATGCCGGTGCCGACCGGCTGCTGTGTGAACAGGTCGCGGATCGCGTTGACGATGGATGTCACCGGCTGGTACTCGGCGAAGGCGCGCACCGGGCCGGGCATGGTGTCGGTGGGCACGAATGCCGAGCTGATGAACGGCAGGAAGAGGATCGGGTAGGCGAACGCGCCCGCGCCGTCCGCGGACTTCGCGGACAGACCGGCGATCACCGCGATCCACGTCAGTGCCAGGGTGAACAGGATCAGGATGCCGGCGACCGCGAGCCACGCCAGCACTCCCGCCCCCGAGCGGAAGCCCATGAGGAGGGCGACGAGCACGACGATCACCAGCGCGATCAGATTGGCGACCAGCGAGGTCAGCACGTGCGCCCACAGCACGGACGAGCGTGCGATCGGCATGGAATGGAATCGCTGGAAGATGCCGCTCTGCATATCCAGGAAGAGCCGGAATCCGACGTAGGAGATGCCGGAAGCGATCGTGATGAGCAGAATGCCCGGCAGCAGGTAGCTCACATACGAATGCGACCCTGAGTTGATCGCGCCACCGAACACGTAGACGAACAGCAGCATGAAGGCGATCGGCATGAGCGCGGTCGTGATGATGGTGTCCGGGCTGCGTGTTATGTGGCGCAGGGATCGTCCCAGCAGGACAGCGCTGTCTCCGAAGAAATGCTTGGTCATCGTCGTTCCTCAGTTGTCCGTGCTGACGTGCGGTCATTGCCGGCATCGCCGTTCTTGCCGCCTTCGCCGACGATGGCGAGGAAGACCTCCTCGAGGGTCGGCTGCTTCTCGACGTATTCGACCGTGGCGGGCGGCAGCAGTTGTTTGAGCTCGGTGAGGGTGCCGTTCACCATGATCCGACCCCCGTGGAGGATCGCGATCCGGTCGGCGAGCTGCTCGGCCTCGTCCAGGTACTGGGTCGTGAGCAGCACCGTCGTGCCGTGCCCGGCGAGTTCCTTGACGGCCTGCCACACCTCGAGGCGCCCCTGGGGGTCGAGCCCGGTCGTCGGCTCGTCGAGGAAGATGACCGGCGGATTCCCGATGAGGCTCATCGCGATGTCGAGGCGGCGGCGCATGCCACCCGAATACGTCGACACCCTCCGCGCGGCCGCGTCGGTCAGCGAGAAGCGATCGAGCAGGTGATCCGCGATCGTGCCCGGGTCCTCGAGGTGCCGCAACCGGGCGACCAGGACGAGGTTCTCCCGCCCGCTGAGGATTTCGTCGACGGCCGCGAACTGTCCGGTGAGGCTGATGGACTGCCGCACGTCCGCAGCCTGCGTGGCGACATCGAAGCCGTTGACGCTGGCAGCCCCCGCGTCGGCCTTGAGCAGCGTGGACAGGATGTTCACGACCGTGGTCTTGCCCGCCCCGTTCGAGCCGAGCAGGGCGAAGATGCTGCCCCGCGCCACGTCGAAGTCCACGCCGCACAGCACCTCCAGCTTCTTGTACGACTTCTCCATGCCCTGCACGTGGATCGCAGGCCCCTGGACCTGATTGGCTGTCATCGGGATATCTCCGTTCTCTCTTTCGTTACGGTTGGTTGCCCGCCACGCGACCGATGGCGTTGGTCAGCCGTCCCCGCTCCCGGCAGATCCGCTGACCCTCCGGGTAGCGAATACACCTTGCGTCGAGCACGATCTTTCCACTGTCGGACCTCCGCAGCCCCGTGCACTGCGAGCGCTGTGGTGGTCATGTGTGTCGTTCCCCTCTCTTGGTTGCCCGAATTGATGGGGCGCGCTGGATGTTGATGTCGCCGTGCTGAGTGCGGGCACGTACTGCGACGGTCTGCTCGGACGCGTCGGGAGCGCGGTCGCCGGCGAGCTGGTTGCGCACGTGCCCGTCCTTCGCGGACAGGTCGAGCCAGGCGGGGACGCCGGGCCGCACGCCGATGGTGACCTGGCCCCAGCCGCTCTCGACCTGGATGGAACCGCTCGAGACCTCTCGCAGCTGGATGTTGCCGTACGCGGTCATCACGGCAACGGAGGCGCGCGCCTTCGTGATCTCGAGGTCGCCGCCGGAGAGCTTGGCGTCGACGTTGCCGCCGGACTCCCCGACCAAGATGGGGCGATGCGACGCCTTGAGAATCGCGTCGCCGGTCACCGTGCCGACCCGGATCTGACCGAAGCCGGCCGTGATCTCGATCCCGCCCTCGGCGGTGCCCAGAGTCACGTTGCCGTACGAGGCGTGCAGCCACAGGTCGCCGGTGGTGTCGACATCCACGGGGCCATACGAGCTCTTGATGCGGGTGGCGCCGAGGCGTCCGACGGTGCGCAGGCTGCCGAACCCAATCTCGGCGGTGAGTCGCGACCCCCTGGGGAGCTCAACCTTCAGGTCGACCGACTCACGTGGGCCGATCCAGCTGATGCGGGGCCGCGGGCCCACAATGGTGACCCGCTGGCCGTCGAACTCGACGTTGGTCTCCTCCGCGCCTCGGCAGTCAAGCGCCTTCGCCGGGTCACTGGCCGACACGGTCACGACCGTATCGGCGCGGTCACCAGCGAAGACCTCGATCCCGCCGACCAGCAGGTTGATGGCGAGGTCGATGGGGGTGGGGGTGTCGTAGGTGGGCATGCTGACGCCTTCCTTTGTATGGGCGTGTTCGTCCGACCCGCGGGTCCGCGTGGCTGGTGGATGTGGTGGGCTGAGCGGGTTAGCGCGCCCAGCCCGCGAAGTTGTCGCCGGTGCGCAGCGTGCGCTGTGCAGATCGTCGTTGCTTGGGTTGGAGAGCGTCCGCAATCGCACGGACAAGCCATGTGTTGATGGACAGGCCGTCAGCCGCTGCCGCCTCGTCCACCCGGGCCTTGAGGGCGTCGGGCAGGCGGAGCGTTGTGCGCGAGGTGCTCGCGTCGTCGAGGTCGACGGTTGGAGCGGACCGCTCGTCGGCGTCAGGCTCCGTGTTCGGCTGGGTAACCACGAATTCGATCTCGCGTCCGCGCAGCCGCATGTCAACCGAGCCGGGCGCGAGGTCGCGGGTGATTTCGCCGACCGCATCCGAAAGGGCGTCGAGTAGCACGAGCCGCGTGGCGGCATCCAGTCCGGCGGCGAGGCGCTCGGCGACAGCGCGAGTGCCCTCCGCGCCGTTCGCCGCGGCATCCACTACCTGGCGCTGCAGGTCGCTGACGTACTGTCCGAGTTCCATGTCACCATGATGCCACCATAGTGGTGTCTTGTCAAGCCAGGGTGGTGTCATGGGTCATGACAACGGGTTCCTGACCAGCTGAGGCCCGGCGTGCCCGTCGTTCGCGGGGGCTGCTGTCCCAGGCAGCTCTTCCAGGTTGCGTCCTCGGTGGCCCGATCAGCCGTGAGGAGCGGGAGGAGATCCTGGGCTACGGCGATCATGGGGTGTGATCGTCGACAGCTCCGCGCTCATCACGGTGTTGCTCCAGCAGGCGCTGCACGAGAAGGTGGAGGTGCTGCTCGCCCGGGCGCCGATCGTCGCCGTTGGTTCACCCACCCTGGTCGAGACCGGGATCGTGCTCGCGGCCCGTCTCGGGCCTCCGGGTCCGACCCCCCTTGCCCGGATGGTGGAGGAGACGGGCTTGGTGATCGTCCCGTTCACGGATGCCCACGCCAGGGTGGCCATCGATGCCTTCCGGCGCTTCGGCAGAGGACGCCACTCCGCCAGGCTCAACTTCGCTGATTGCCTGACCTACGCGACCGCGTGGGTGGCCGGACAGCCGCTCCTCTGCACCGGCGACGACTTCATCAGGACCGACCTCGACGTCCTGACCCCGTGATGGAACGCGAAGCCACAGCACCCTGAGCTGGCCGAGTGTCCGGGAATGACATCACTTGAGGAGATGAACGCAGGACGACCCGCGTGACCGGGTCGCGCCTCGCCGCCTCGCAGCCGGGCCGCTCGAGCTCGCCGTTGCCGAGCGGGTCTGGCGGCGAGTTCAGGCTGACGACGACCCTTCGCCCGTGAACTGGCTCTCGCGCAGGAATTCCAGGATGGCCGGGACCAGTGCCGTGGGGTTGCTGCCCGGTGAGCCGTGGTCCAGCCCGTCGAGGACCAGGAGCCGCGCGCCGGGAATCGCAGCCGTGGTGTCGCGTCCACTCGGGAGCATCCAGTCGAAGCTCGCGGATCCCACCATCACCACGGTCGGCACCGCGATGGCGCCGAGGCGTGATGCGGGCAGGGCGCTGCCGGGACCGGTGACCTCGAGGTCGTACGGCAGGGTGTGGGTCAGTCCGACCAGGCCAGCCCACAGCGGAGTGCTCCTGAATCCCTTCACCATCTCCGCGGGGATGCCCACCCCCTCAGTCTGGAAGAGCGCCACCGCATCGTCGCGGTGCCCCTCGGCGACCAGCGTGCGCAGCCTCTGCGCCAGGTCCGCTCCCGGCCGCCGTCGCGACCCATCCGGGATGTAGGGGGGCTCGTAGGCCAGCACATGGTCGAGCGGACGGCCGCGTGCCGCTGTCTCGAGAGCCAGGCATGCACCCGACGAGTGCCCGAAGAGGCTGGCCCGCCCTCCCACCGCACGGATCAGCGCGTCGAGGTCCTCGACCTCACGTTCGACCGAGTACGCGTCAGTGTCGCCGCTGTCGCCGCGGCCGCGCCGGTCGTAGGTGACCGCGGTGAGGTGCGGCGCCAGCACCTGCGCCAGGGGCCGGCTCGCCGAGCGCTCCTCGAACGCTCCACCGATGAGGATCAGGGGCGCTCCGCTCCCCCGCCGCTCGAAGGCGATGGCCGTTCCGTCGGCGGATGTCGCTCTCTCGAGAGTGGGCTGGTGCGATGCCATGGTCATGGCCGTCCTCCATGATCGGGCTTCGGGCGAAGATAGCGCCGGCGACAGGCTACGCGCCAATGCGGATGTCTGCCGTCCAGTATCCTCCTCCATGGACCTTCCCGACGAGCGCACCGCCGCTTCGCGAGGAGGCTGTCCGTCCGCAGCGGACGATAGGGGGAAAGGAAGCCAACTCCTTTCCGCCCTAAGGTATAGCGCACCGGGGGCTTGCGGCAAGACCCGGGTCGTGCCGCTGGTGCCGGTCGGCCAGCCGGTGCGCCCGATGGTGCACGTCAACGTTCCCATGAGACAGTGCACTGGCTGTGAAATGGCAAGACTAGCGGCGGGTCGAGGACTCGTTCAGGCCGACTGCAGCTCGAATGAGGGCTGTAAAAGCCTTCTCATCGATTTCATCGTCCTCGTGGATGTCAATGGCGCGTCGGAGGTTGCCTTCGAGGCTTGAGTTGAACAGTCCCGAAGGGTCCTTCAGCGAGGCCCCCTTGAAGAATGTGAGCTTCACGACGCTCTTGTACGTCTCGCCCGTGCAGATCGGACCGTGGTGAGACCACACCGGGACCCCTGGACTAGAGGGCTTACTCCACTTCCACTCCTCCACCACCTCAGGGTCGGCTTGCTTGATCAGAGCGCGCATCTGCGCTAGCTTCTTTCCGCGCCAATCATCCAGCTCCCTTATCCGCGTGTCTGTCAGCCGAGATGGAGACTCAGTGTCCGCCGAGCAAGCCTTCTTCTTCATCTCACCATCCACTAGTACGCCTCAAACCTATATGCAGTATGCGCTTCTCAGCACCTCGTGATCCAGACCCCCCACTGACGTCGGCGGGCCCGCCCCGCCCGCTCGCCAGGCGTGAGATTCGAGGCAAGGCGTGCAGCCCATCTGGTTGGAAGAGGGAGGAGGACGTTCAAGCAGCGCGCGGCCCCGTCTCCCGCTCCGCTCCTCCATTTCGAGCTGTTAGGGCGCTCGCCAGCGAGATCGAAGGCCCGCTGCCGCCTCGAGAGTTGCCGCCGACGCAGTGTCGCGTCCCCTGCGGCGGTGCCTTCTGCGGGCGACTGCCCGTGCCGGACCACGGACCGGTGTGCCAGGATCTGAGCCGTGGCCGAGAGCCTGACCCCGGCGCGCCTCGCCCAGGCCCGCGCGGTACTCGCCGGGGCCCCGATCTTCGACGGCCACAACGACCTGCCCTGGGCGATCCGCCGCCTCGCCGGCGGGGATCTGGGCGTCCTGGACCCGGGGACATCTCTGGCCGGCCGCACCCACACCGACCTGGGGCGGCTCGCCGCCGGGGGCGTCGGGGCCCAGTTCTGGTCGGTCTACGCGCCGTCGAGTCTGCCCGAGGCCGAGGCGCTCGCGGTCACCCTCGAGCAGATCGACCTCGTCCGGCGGATGGTCGCTCTGCACCCCGACCGCCTGGTGCTCGCTATGAGCGCCGCCGACTGCCGGCGCGCCCAGTCGGCGGGCCGGATCGCCTCGCTGCTGGGCGCCGAAGGCGGCCATTGCATCGCCTCGTCGCTCTCGGTTCTGCGCACCCTGCACCGGCTCGGCGTCCGCTACCTGACCCTGACCCACTACCGCAGCACCAGCTGGGCGGACTCAGCGACCGACGCGTCGAGAGCCGGCGGCCTCAGCGGCTTCGGTCGCGAGGTGGTCGCCGAGATGAACCGGATCGGCATGATCGTCGACCTGGCCCACGTGGCCATCACCACGATGCACGCGGCCCTAGACGTGACCTCGAAGCCGGTGATCTTCTCCCACTCCTCCGCGCGGGCCCGGGTGGACAACCCGCGCAACGTCCCTGACGACGTCCTCCACCGCCTACCCAGCAACGGCGGGGTCTGCCAGGTCGCCTTCGTCCCGTGCTTCGTCTCCGAGGCATGCTGGGCGTGGACCGAGCTGGCCCGGCAGTGCATGCTGGAGCGGGGCCTCAACGCGGACGATGTCGACGAGGTCGACCGTTTCTCCGCCCGGTTCGCCGCTGAGCAGCCACCTCCCCGAGCAACCGTCGCCGACGTCGCGGACCACATCGATCACATCCGTAGCGTGGCCGGGGTGGACCATGTCGGGCTGGGCGCCGACTACGACGGCACCGATGCGCTGCCCGAGGGCCTCGGCGACGTCTCCTGCTACCCGAGGCTGATCGGTGAACTCGCCCTTCGCGGCTGGTCCGATTCGGATCTGGCCAAGTTGACCTGGGGGAACGTGCTCAGGGTTGTGGAGGAGGCCTGCGGCTAGGGAGTCCGCCCAGGGCGCGCCGGGCCGCGCCCTGGCGGCGCCTCTACCGCCGCGTGCGGTCTGCCTCCGCCTGAGGGTAGCGGTCACCTGTCACGGTGATCTGCGAAGCGGCGGCGTTGATGCCCTGCAGGTCGTCGGGCGTGAGCTGGATGGCGGCCACAGCGATGTTCTCCTCGAGGCGGTTGAGCTTCGGTGGTGCCGGGAATCGGCACGATCCAGGGTTGCTGCGCCAGCAACCAGGTCAGCGCGATCTGCGCGGGCGTCGCGCGCCTCTGTTCGCCAATCGTTTCCAAGAGCTCGACCACGGGGCGGTTCGCCTTGCGCGCCGGTGGGGTGAACCGTGGCAAGGTGCTGCGATTGTCGTTGCTGCCGAACATTGTGGTTTCGTCGATCTTGCCGGTCAACCCACCTGTCGAAATGCCGACGCTGAGCACATTCACTTGCCCGTGCCGGTACGGTCGCATGGGCGAGGTCGCCTCCCGCTCCGCCGATCACTGAAGCCATCACCGTCGCCAGCCCCGGGACGGTTGAGTTCGTGGGCGCGGGCGAGGGCGATGGCGATGGACAGCGCCAGGAGAGTGATCCGGGGTCGGCGCTCGGCCCGGCCCTCGACCTGCGGTGCACCCCCGACATCTCTTTGCCCACATCGGCGTGTCCCGCCGTGGCGTAGACTCCTCGGTCGCAGCCCAGGAGGTGATCATGTCGGCGGCACCGGAAATGGGATTCAGGCCGGCGATCGAGCTGCTTCGGGAGATGCGCACGCGCCAGCTCTCCCCCGTGCAGCTCCTCGACGACGTGCTCGTCGCGCTGGAGGCCGAGCAGCCGCGGCTCAACGCATTCACCAGGGTGCTCGCGGATCAGGCGCGCGCGCAGGCCGAGGAGAGCGAGCGCCGCCTTCTGGCAGGTGAGGCTCGGCCCCTCGAGGGCCTGCCCATCCCGATCAAGGACAACGTGCTGGTGGCCGGGGTGCCGGTCACCGACGGCTCGCGGATGACCCCCGACTTCCCGGCACCGAGCGACACCGAGCTGGTCGGTCGACTCCGCCGGGCCGGCGCCGTCTTCGTCGCCAAGACCAATCTCCCCGAGTTTGGCACCATCAGCACCACGGAGAACGTCCGCTTCGGGGCCACCCGCAATCCCTGGGACCTGTCCCGGACTGCGGGCGGGTCGAGCGGCGGCTCGGCCGCCGCCGTTGCGGCGGGGATCGTGCCTGCCGCGCATGGAAACGATGGTGGCGGCAGCCTCCGGATCCCCGCCTCCTGCTGTGGGCTCTTCAGTCTGAGGCCGTCCCGAGGTCGGGTGCCACGCGGCCCGCTCCCGGGCAACGATCCTGCCCTGCTCGTGGTCGACGGCTTCATCACCCGCAGCGTTGCCGACAACGCCCTTCTCCTCGACGTGGTGAGCGGTCCGGCCCTCGGGGACCCGGTCACCGCCCCATCTCCACCGCGCCCCTTCGGGGACGAGGTCATGCACGCCCCCAACTCGTTGCGCATTGGCTGGACGGCGACCCCAGTGCCGGGATTGACCGTGGACCCCGCCTGCGCCGCCGCGGTGGAGGAGGCCGCGCGGCTCAGCGAGGAACTCGGCCATCACGTCGAGCCCGTGGCTCTGAACTGGGGCTCGGACACGCTCGCCAACGACTTCCTCGACCTCTGGGCGGGCCTCATCGGCGCCAACATCGACTTCTACACGAGCCTCGGCGGCAACCCTGACCTGGTCGAGCCCCACAACCGGGCGCTGCGGGAGCGGGCGCGAGGCATCGACGCTGCTCAGTTGATGGTCACCATGGCCCGCCTCCAGGGTGTGGCCCGTCAGGTGCTCGCGGCGTCTTCCAGCTATGACCTCATCCTCACCCCGACCCTGGCTCTGCCCCCGGTACCGCTCGGGTGGCATTTCCAGGGGGCGGAGGTCGATCCGATGGCGGTGCTGACCAATGCCGCCAGGTTCACGCCGTTCGCTTCGGTGGCCAATCTGACCGGCCAGCCGGTGGCGGCGCTGCCCCTCAGCTGGCACGAGGGCCTGCCCATCGGCGTCTCCGCGTTCGGCCGCCCCTACGACGAAGCGACCCTCTTTCGCTACGGCGCCCAGGTCGAGGCCGCTCGTCCCTGGGCTGACCGGAGGCCGCCGTCGTAGCGACAGCCCCCGGCTCGTGGCGGGGACTGCAGGGCGACCCACGGCCAATCCGCTCCGCTCAGCGGCGGAGACCTTGGCGTCTGGCGCGCGCTTCGGAACGCACCGGATGGGGCCCGCTGAGGGCTCGGCGGATGGTGCCACGGCCAAAGCCGATCAGGTGCGCCTTCGGAAGGGCAGCCCATAGCGGTACGGGGGAAGGTCGACGGGGTGCGGCTCCTCCGCTTCAAACCCCGCCTCCAGCGCCCAGGCCCGGCACCGCTCGGGGCGGGGGCGGATGCTCATGCTGGGCCCGCGTGGGGTCGAGGGATCGAAGTTCCAGTGCATGATTGCGAGCGCCCCGCCCGGGACGAGCACCCGCCAAGCCTCGCGCGACAGGACGCCGGGATGCTCACAGTGCAGGATGTTGAACAGCATCGCGTAGCCGGCGCTGCCGTCGGGCAGGCCGGTTCCGCCGGCCATGAGATCACGCTGCCGGGCCACGACGTTGTGCCGTCCCCGAGCCTCGGCGCGGGTCCTCGTGGCGATCACCGTCGCGGGGTCGACATCGAAGGCATGTACGGTACCCCGCACGATCCCTTCCCTTCAGGATCTGACCGACTGGACCCTGTGGGCGGACCGGACCGTGAGCTTCTGACCGGCCACTTGTCCTCGCCGTCGAGAGGCATCGAGCGTGACGAAGTTGGCCACGATGAGCGTGCGCACCGTTCTCCTCCTTGTCCGGCGCGTCTACCGCCGCGTGCGGTCTGCCTCCGCCTGAGGGTAGCGGTCTCCTGCCACGGTGATCTGCGATGCGGCGGTGTCGATGCTCCGCAGGTCGTCGGGCGTGAGCTCGATTGAGGCCGCGGCAATGTTCTCCTCGAGGCGGTTGAGCTTGGTGGTGCCGGGGATCGGGACGATCCAGGGTTTCTGCGCCAGCAACCAGGCCAGCGCGATCTGCGCTGGCGTCGCACGCTTCTGGTCGGCTATGTTCTCCAACAGGTCGACCACGGGGCGGTTCGCCTTGCGGGCTTGCGGCGTGAACCGTGGCAAGGTGGTGCGGTTGTCGTTGCTCCCGAACGTGGTCGATTCGTCGATCTTGCCGGTGAGAAAGCCCCTGCCGAGCGGACTGTAAGGGACGAAGCCGATCCCCAGCTCCTCGCAGGCTGGCAACACGTCCGCTTCAGGGAGGCGCCACCAGAGGGAGTACTCGCTTTGGACGGCCGCAATCGGCTGCACGGCATGCGCTCGGCGGATGGTCTCGGCCCCTGGCTCCGACAGGCCGAAATGCTTGACCTTGCCTTCGGCGATCAGATCCTTCACCGCGCCGGCCACATCTTCGATCGGAACCTCGGGGTCGACCCGGTGCTGATAGAAGAGGTCGATGGCGTCGACCCGCAGACGCTTGATCGAGTCCTCGGCAACTTGGCGGATGCGTCCTGGGCGGCTGTTGAGGCCGCCCGATCCGCCAGGACCGAGGTCGAAGCCGAACTTGGTGGCGACGGCGACGCCCTTCCGGAACGGCTGCAGCGCCTCGCCCACGAGTTCCTCGTTGGTGAACGGGCCATAGACTTCGGCGGTGTCGAAGAACGTGACGCCGCGCTCGACCGCCGCGCGGATCAGCGCGATCATCTCGGTCCGCTCCGGGGCTGGGCCGCGGTGATAGTTCATGCCCATGCAGCCGAGGCCGATGGCCGAGACCTCAAGGCCCCCGTCCCCCAGCTTGCGCATCTCCATCCGAGCACCTCCTTCGCTCGCGTTCATGGGCGCAGCAGCGTCCTGGTGGCGGGACGTTCGTCCATGGCGCGGCACGCTTGCGGCTGCGGCGTCATCTGCGCTCGGTGGGGCGTCGGAGGGGAGCGGCCTCGGCACCGCCCGATTCTCATCCATCCACCCGTCTCCCGTCTCGGCGTCTCGGTGGGCGGATCCGGGTCCAGGGCTGCACCCACGCACATTTGGCATCAGTGCAGCACTTGGCACGCTCGACGAGAAACCTCTGGATCTCACGGGGCCTGAGCGTTCCAAGGACACCAGTTGCCACTGAGATGCATCTGTGATAGGTTCCCTTAAGGCTTCTGGACGGGGAGCCGCCACGCGGGCGGGGAGGGTCGATTCTTGGCAACCGCGGAGCTGTCGGCAGGTCTCGGTCGAATCCAGCGCATCCGGAGGTCGCTATCCCCTCGGGAGTGGCGCCGCGCGCAGCTGATGTTCGGCAGCATCCTGCTCCTGCACGTCCTGGGATTCGGGGTCTTCCTCGCCTTCGTCGTTCCCAACAACTACAAGGGCCTGGGTATCGGTGTCGCCGTCCTCGCCTACACCCTCGGGCTGCGGCATGCCTTCGACGCGGACCACATCTCGGCGATCGACAACACCACGCGCAAGCTCATGAACGAAGGCAAGCGCCCGCTCAGCGTGGGGTACTTCTTCTCGTTGGGGCACTCGACCATCGTCGTCGCCATCGGGGCCGGGATCGTCATCGCTGAGAAGGCCGTTTACAGCGCCGTCTCCCACAACTCGTCCGGCTTGGAGCAGTTCGGAGGGATCTTCGGCACCGTCGTCTCTGCGTCGTTCCTCTACCTGATCGCCAGCCTGAACATCGTGATCCTGGTCGGCATCTTGGGGGTCTTCTTCAGGATGCGCAGGGGCGAGTACAACGAGGCGGAGCTGGAGCACCAGCTCAACAACCGGGGGTTCATGTTCCGCTTCTTCGGCAAGTGGATGAAGGCGATCACCAAGCCGTGGCAGATGTACCCGGTGGGAGTGGTGTTCGGCATGGGCTTCGATACCGCCTCCGAGGTCGCCCTGCTGGCCACCACCGCCCTGCTCGCGTCGCAGGCCCTGCCCTGGTACTCGATCATGTGCCTGCCCGTCCTCTTCACGGCCGGGATGTGCCTGATGGACACGTTCGACGGGTGCTTCATGAACCTGGCCTATGGGTGGGCGTTCTTCAACCCGGTGCGCAAGGTCTTCTACAACCTTGCCATCACCGGGCTGTCGGTGGCCATCTGCTTTCTCATCGGCACCATCGAGGTGCTCGGTCTGCTGCCCGTGGAGCTGCACTGGAGCGGTCCGTTCTGGCATTACATGGCCAGCTTCGACATCAACACGGCGGGCTTCATCATCGTGGCAATGTTCATCGTGACCTGGGTCGGAGCTCTGCTGATCTGGCGCTTCGGCCACATCGAAGCACGATGGGATGCGAAGCTGCGGGGAGGGGGAGCGGCGGCCGAGGTTGAGCCGGAATCCGCATGAGCTACCCGGCTGCTGGAGATCGTGCGGGATCGTCACCCGGCGCGCAGAGCAGCGCACGCGCCCGGCGCCATGAGAGGTTCGCCAGGGCTGGGGCGGTGGCTTGGTCGGCCTTCTTCAGCGACCTGGTTGAGGCTGCCCAGCTGGAGTTCGGCTTCTCCGTGAATCTTCAGCACGTCGTGGTCGTCGGACTCTGCCTGAGCTGGCAGCCGAGCCAGTGAGATTGGACGAGAGACCGCTCTCACAATGCGAGGGGACGTCTTCCGTGGACACGGAACGTGTCGACCAGGTCCGTCGTTTCTGGGACGCTGACGCGGCCACCTATGATCGTGACCCGGGCCATTACCCGGTCTCTCGACTGGAGCGTGCCGCGTGGCGGGGGACCCTCGAGAGGCTGTTGCCAGCGGCTCCGGCACGGGTTCTCGATGTGGGTGCCGGAACTGGGTTCCTGAGCCTCATCGTGTCGGAGCTGGGTCACCAGGTGACGGCTGTCGACCTCTCCTCGGGGATGCTGCGACGACTGCGAGCCAAGGCGGAGCAGGCAGGTCTCGAAGTCGAGATCGTCGAGGCCGAGGCCGCATCCGTGCCCCCGGGTCCATTCCATGCCGTCATCTCCCGGCACTTGCTGTGGACGCTCCTGGAGCCGATGACGGCCCTCCGTGCCTGGCATGACGTGGCGCCCCACGGACGACTGGTGCTCGTGGAGAGCCTGTGGGGGGATCCGAGCAGCCGCCTGGAGAGGATCCGCCGCCGGGCAGGCCGGGGACTGGCCCGAGCCAGAGGGACCGCCCCGGCGCACCATGCCCCCTACCCTCCCGAGCTGAGGGCGGCCCTGCCGCTCGCGCAGGGCACGAGTCCCGAGAGCCTTCTCCAGCTGGTGTCAGCATCGGGCTGGGCATCGCCACGCATCCACCAGCTGACGGATGTGGGCTGGGCCGCCCAGCGAGGACTGCCGTGGCCGGAGCGGGCCCTCGCCGGCGCTCCTCCTTTCGCGGTGGTGGCCGGAAGCTGAGCAGGTGCGGCATCGTCCATCTCCCGCTCCATCGGAGGCATTCGAATCCCTGCGGCCGGCTCACCCCTGCACGACCACCGCGCCGCCTCCGGTCGTGAAGTCAGGCAGAGATTGGGTTCGAGCCCCCTCGCGCTCTCGCCCGGCCGCGTGGGGCATCGCGCGCAGGCGATGCTCAGCGGCCCGTGTCCGGGCGGTCACCGGGGTGAGGTCAACTGTCCAGATGGACGGCCAGCCAGGCGTTGAGGTCCCGCCCGTCGCGCCAGGTCTCGGCGACACGCTCCTCCGCTTCCGCGGTCGCGATCCACGGTCCGATCTCCCAGCGCTTCGAGTAGATCAACCGCTTGTAGCGGAGCAGGTGGCCACGGGGATGATCCGCGGGGTAGGGGGGCGGCACGCGCTTGAGCTCCTCGCCGCCGATCTCGTACCCCTTGTGGCTGAGGCTGGAGACGATCGCGACGAGCTGACCGCCCGAGCCAGCGGAGGCGATCGCCTGCCGGAAGCGCTGCAGCTGCGGCCCATCGAGCATGTACCGCCCTCCGGCGGCCACGAGCCCGGCGGCGTCGAGGGCGACGTAGCCCCCGCTGCGCGTGTCCGCGTAGATGTTCGTCTTGTACGGCGACTTGTCGGCCGAGAACCGGATGTCTCGATTCGGCCGGGAAAGCCGAGCCTGCCCGAACTCCGGCTCCAGGTCAGCGAGCAGGGCGAGCATCGGTGCCTTCACGTCCTGCTCGTACCGACGTCGGTGGGCTTCGAAGTAGGCCTTGGAGTTGTTCGCCGCGAGGCCCAGGAAGAACCCCTGGAACTCGCCCGTCCAGCCCCTGAAGCCGCTCACCGCTGAGAGCATAGCCTCGACCTGGGAAGCGGGGACGGCCGGCACCTGACGAGCGGACGGTCGCCGCTCCCCCGGGGCGGCCACCCGACCCGCTCCTCTCGCCGTGCTCAGAGCACGAACTCCTCGCCGGCGTCGAGCGGCCTCCGACCGTCGGGGGAGAGCAGCCACGCCCGCTGCCGGCCCCTGACCACCCAGCGGGCCAGGTCGGCATCCTCGCTGACGATGGCGGTCTCCTCGTCGATGCCCACGAGGGTGACGCCGGCGGGGAGACGCGCGGTCGCCCAGTGGACCATGCCGGGAACCCAACGTCTCATGCGGTCGAAATGGGGGATGACGCGCAGCCGGGGCACCACACCCAGGCCTGAGCGTGGCTTGCCAGTGGGGCGTCTGAAGTTCGGCACCCAGGAGGTCAGCGCCATCGCCCCCGCACTGCATCCCGCCAGGGCGGCTCCGGCGCGCCACTCGTCGACGATGGCGGCCCACACGCGGCTTCCCCGGAGCGAGTCTGCAACGTGGGTGGGACTGCCCCCGGAGAGGTAGATGAGGCCGGCACCACTCACGAGCGCGGCATTGGCCTCATCCTCGGCCGAATCACGGTCGAGCGCCATGATCGGGACCGCCTCGACCCCCAGCCGTGCCGCTTGCTGGGCGCCGAGCGCGACCCACCGCGAGACCGACGCCTGTCCCTCCCGACCTGCAGCCGTCGGCAGCTGCACGTACCGGGGCGGTCGGCCGGCGATCAGCGCTGCCTCAACCTCCAGCATCGCGGGCAGGTACTCGCCGCTGCCGACCATCGCGACCGGGCCGGGCCGCGCCATCCTGGTCAGAATCTCAGCCCTCGGGGGAGAGCGATCCCCGCCGTCCGACCGGCCCCCGCCCCTCGATTGACGATCAGGATCCTGCTCACCCCGCTGCCGATGCCATGGACATCGATGCCCTCGAGCCTCCCGCTATGCCGGTGCGCGCACCCTCCCGCCGGCGAGGATGCGGCGCACGTACTCGTCGTCAGGATAGGCGGTCATCCCCGAGAAGGCGCGCACCGAGAGCACTCTCCCGGCTGCGTCGCGGGTGAAGCGGAACCGCTCTCCCTCACTCGTGTAGCCGTCGTGGGCGCGCACCAGCATGGCCGTGTCCGGACCCTCCGCGACCAGCTCGCCGAGCACCTCGGTCGGGTCGTTGTCGTCGGTGGGAATGACCAGCAGCCGCGTGCCGAAGCGGGCGATGTCGTGGGCGCCGGAGAGGGTGTTGAAGTGGCCGGTGAAGCCTGGCAGATCAACCCCGTCCGCATGGCCGGGGATGCTTTCGTCAGGGTGGGACAGATGCTCCACAAGCCGGAAGATGCCGTTGCACAGCGGGGTCGCTGCGGCATCTGATGCGTTGCACAGCACGGAGATGACCAGCTGGTCCTGCGGGTCGCACCAGGTGCGGGTGGTGTGCCCTGGGTAGCCGCCGGAGTGCCCGATCAGGCGGCGTGCGCCGATGTCCATGAGCTGCAGACCGAGTCCGTACTGCTCCTGCGCGCGTGGTGCCCACCAACCGTGCTGCATGCGGCGCTTGGCCTCATCGCTGAGGAGGCGATGGTCCCCGAGGCAGTTGGCGCTGAAGTACAGGCAGAGGTCCTCAGCGGTGCTGGTGAACCCGGTCGCCGGGGCCATGGCGTTGGCGGCCACATGGTCGATGGGGACCCGCTCTCGCCCATCCTCGGCGCTGGTGTAGCCCGTGGCGAACGGGCGATCCGGGTCGCGCGGGTCGAAGTCGGGGGCGGTGTCGGTGAGCCCGAGCCGGTCGATGATGGACCTCTGCACGAACTCGGCGTAGCTGCAGCCCGCCGCTTGCTCGATGACCCGGCCGAGCAGGGAGTACGCGATGTTGGAGTAGTGGAAGCGGTCATTGGCGGGGTAGGGCGACGCGCTCCGCTCCAGGAGGTCGAGCAACGCGTCGGCGTCGGGGAAGGGGTGCTGGAGCTGCCAGTAGTCGCCATCCGCGCCATCGCGGGTCATCCCCGAGCCGTGATGGAGGAGGTCGGCGATGGTGAGGCCGGCGAGCCGGGTGAGACCGGGACGGGAGGCCGGGAGGTAGCGGTCCAGCGGGTCGTCCAGCCGGAGCGACGGAGGGTCCAGCTCGGCGAGCTGGAGGATCGCCGTGGCCGTGAACGTCTTCGAGTGAGAGGCAACGTGGAAGGCGTGGCGCGTGCCAAGTGCCTCCCCCGCGCCCAGGTCCGCCGTCCCGTGGGCGCCCCTCGCCACGATCGTTCCCTGATGGGCGATCGCAAACTGCACCCCGGGGATCCGGAGGGTGCGCTGGCGGTGCCCGAGCCATTCGCCGGCCCACACCGCCACGTCCTCGACGAGCTCGCGGCTGATTGGCACCGGGGAAGTGTACCCAGCCGAGGTTCCGGCCCCGGGGCCGTGGAGAGGCGGGACAGTGGGATCAGCGGTGCGCGAGCATCTGCTCCAGCAGCGTGGTCAGGCGGCGTCGGTCGGCTCGGGTTCCTGCTCGAGGGCCACGCCGGCGAGATCGCGAGCCGTCTCGGCCAGGCCGCCGCCGATGTCGACGTGGTGATCGACTACCTCTGGGGCGAGCCCGCCGCGGCCGCGATGGTCGCGGTCGTCACCAGCCGCGCTGACCGGAGCAGGCCGCTCACCTGGATCGAGATCGGCTCGGTCGCCGGCCCCACCGCTCCGATCCCATCAGCCGCCTTGCGCGCGGCCCGCCTTCAGATCGTCGGGAGTGGCCAGGGCTCGGTCAGCACGCAGGAGATCGTCGCCGAGCTTCCCGCCCTGGCCGGGGAGATCACCGCCGGCACACTCGAGGTGGACGCCCGGCCGATGCCGCTCGCCGACGTCGAGCAGGCATGGGCAGATGCCGCCACCACGAGCCAGCGCATCGTCCTCATCCCGCAGGCGTGAGTGGACGCATGCTCCGTCTTGCCGCACGTCACCGGTGAGGCACGGCCTGGAGCCGAGCGTCGCCGACGGGGCCTAGACTCCCCCGATGACGTTGCGCTGGCAGTGCATCGTGGTCGACTGCCGCGACGCCCGGCGGGTGGCCGAGTTCTGGAGCCAGGTGTTCCAGCTTCCGCTCCAGGGGTCCGACGATGGCGACTGGTGGATCGAGCTGGGCGGTGACAGCCCGGACATCCTCTTCCTCGAGGTGCCCGAAAAGAAGACGGTGAAGAACCGCCTGCACCTGGATCTGCGACCGGATCAGCAGGATGCGGAGGTGCGGCGGCTGGAGTTGCTCGGGGCCCGGCGCGTCGACATCGGGCAGGGGGATGTCACGTGGGTGGTGATGGCCGACCCCGAGGGCAACGAGTTCTGCGTGCTACGCCCGCTCCCTGCTTGACCCGGGGCGGAGCGGTCCCGGTTGGGCGGTGGTCGATGCGCAGGCTCACGCGCGTCCGCTGAGGACGCCTCACCACCACCGATGTTCGAGGGCGCGGTCGGTTCCCCCCGTCTGGTCGAGGGCGTCGAGCTCCAGCATCTGCTCCCCGGCCAGCTCGAAGCTGAAGATGTCAGCGTTCTCCTCGATCCGGTCGCGGTGGGTCGACTTGGGGATCACCGGGATCCCGCGCTGCACGCACCAGCGCAGGAGGACCTGTGCCGGGGTGCGCCCGAGATCCCGCGCCACCCTGCGGACGGTCTCGTTGCCGAGGTGGCGGCCCGTTCCCAGCGGGCTGTAGGCCTCGAGGGCGACGCCTCGCTGGTCGCAGGCGTCGAGCAGCGCGCGCCGGTAGTGGAGAGCGCTGAACTGAATCTGGTTGACCGCCGGCGGGATCGTCGCGGTGCCGATCACCTCGGCCAGCTGGGTGGCGCTGAAGTTGGACACGCCCACCGAGCGCGCGTATCCGCGCTCGTGGGCACGCTGCATCCCTGGCCACGCCCAGGTGGCGCCGCCCTGCGGCCAGTGAACGAGGTACAGGTCGACGCGATCGATCTGGAGCCGGCGCAGGCTCTGCTCGATGGCGGCGACCGGGTCCCGGTCACCGGGGAAGAACTTGGTGGTGACGAAGATCTGGTCGCGGGGCACCCGGCTCGTGCGCAGTGCAATGCCGACGCTCTCCTCGTTTCCGTAGGCCTGGGCGGTGTCGATGTGGCGATAGCCGAGCTCCAGCGCCCAGCTCACGGCGTCGACGCATGGCCGCCCGCTCGGCACCTGCCAGACCCCAAGGCCGAGAAGGGGAATCCGGTTGCCATCGGCGAGCACGCGGCCCCGTCCGTCTTCGGTGAGTGCGTCGGTTGTCACGGTTGGTGGCTCCTCGGTCTTCGGAAACGCAGGATCGCCTTGCATTCTGCCCGATCGGGCCATGCGCAAGAGCCCGCGCCCGCGTGGCCGGCGATCGCCCCCGTCACCGTCCTCGGCCACCAGCCACGGGTGGGCCGGCTGCCGCCGCGGCGCGGCCCCGGTGGCGATCCCGATCAACATCCGCCGGCAGACGCCTCAGATCCGGACCGCCCCGTCCTCGTCCAGCGTCCAGGCGGGGTTGTGGGCGACCTCCCACACGTAACCATCGGGATCGGTGAACGCGCCGGAGGTACCGCCCCACTCCGCCAGCGCGGCCGGCCGGACGATCGTCGCCCCTGCCCGCTCCGCCACTGCCAGCACCGCGCCGACCTCCTCCGGCGACCGGACGTTGTGGGCGAGCTCGATGCCCGGCGCGCCGTGGCCACCGAGCCCTGTCCAGAGGGCGAACACCATCGCGCCGGCCTGGAAGAAGCAGATCCCGTCGTCGGGTTGCTGGGCGCCACCCCATCCGAGCGCCTCGTAGAAGGTGCGGGCACGCCCGAGGTCGGAGACGCCGAGGGTGATCAGGCTGATGCGCTGGTCCATGAGGCGAGCATCGCACGCCGCACCGCGGCGGCGATCGGACCCTGTCCGCCGTATGGAGGTGAACCGCCCGCCGCTGCTGCTCGTGGTGAGGACGCAGAGGGCATCCCGCTGTGGCCGTGGAGGCCAGGGGATTGACCCGTGAAGGTGGCGTCATGCATCAGGGCGTCGGTCGACGGGTTCTGGCAACGGGCTCCCAGCGTTGGGCCTGGAGCTGGGGGCTGGTCTGCCGTCTCCTGGGCGCTGCCGGGTTGGCCGCATCCGGTGCGGTCCACCTCCAGCTCTGGGTCAGCGGCTACAGCGTCATCGCCGTGATCGGCCCACTCTTCCTCCTCGATGCGGTGGGCAGCTGGCTGCTCGCCCTCCTGCTGGTGGGTACCAGGTTCCGGCTGCTCGCGGCCGCCGCCATCCTGGTCGAGCTGGGCGCGATCACCGGACTGGCCCTCGCCAGCACGGTCGGCATCTTCGGCTTCCAGGAATCGGGGTTCGGGGACGGCGGGCAGATCCTCGCCGCCTACGGGACCGAGAGCGTCGCCACCCTGCTGCTCGCCGCCAGCCTCGCCCTGGACTGGCGGCGCGGAGGCGCTGGAGCCGGTCGCTGACCGCTTCGCCGACCGGGCCGCCCGGGGTCTGACCGTCGAATCCATGACTGACCTTCCGAACCGCCCCGGTCCCGGTCCCGGTGTCACCGGGTGCGGCCCCGGCGGAGCCGGCGCATCATGGCGACATGGAGGGTGCGGTGCCCACCCGGCACTGGCACCGGCTCGCCGACGGGCGGGTCCAGTGCGACCTCTGCCCGCGCGCCTGCCGGCTGCGCGAAGGGCAGCGCGGGTTCTGCTTCGTCCGCGCGCGCGAGGCCGGTGGGATCGTGCTCACCACCTTCGGCCGGTCGAGCGGCTTCTGCGTCGACCCGATCGAGAAGAAGCCGCTCCACCATTTCCTGCCCGGAAGTCCGGTCCTCTCCTTCGGGACGGCGGGCTGCAACCTGGCGTGCCGCTTCTGCCAGAACTGGGAGATCAGCAGGTCCCGTGAGATCGACACCCTCGGTGACACCGCCTCGCCCGCTTCGATCGCCGAGAGGGCGCGGCGGTTGGGCTGCGCCAGCGTCGCATTCACCTACAACGACCCGGTCCCCTTCCTGGAGTACGCGGTCGATTGCGCCGCGGCGGCCCACGCCGCCGGGCTCATGACGGTGGCGGTCACCGCCGGTTACATCTGTCCTGCGCCGCGGCGGGAGATGTTCTCGCACATGGACGCGGCCAACGTTGATCTCAAGGGCTTCACCGAGTCCTTCTACCACCGCGTCTGCGGCGGCGAGCTGGGCGCCGTGCTCGACACCCTCGTGTACCTGCGCCGTGAGACCAGCGTCTGGCTGGAGATCACCACCCTGCTCATCCCCGGGGTGAACGATTCGGACCAGGAGCTGGACAGGCTGACCGGCTGGGTGACCGAGAACCTCGGCCCCGACGTCCCGGTGCACTTCACCGCCTTCCATCCCGACTTCCGGATGCTGGATGTGCCCATGACACCGCCGTCGACGCTCACCCGGGCTCGCCGGATCGCGCTGGCCAACGGCGTCCGCTACGCCTACACCGGCAACGTCCGCGACCGCGCGGGAGGGACGACCAGGTGCGCCGGCTGCGGACGTCCAGTCGTGGTGCGCGACGGCTACGAGCTCCACGGCTACCACCTCAGCGACGAGGGGCGCTGCCTCTGGTGCGGCACCCGCTGCCCCGGGGTCTTTCGCGGGCCGCCGGGTACCTGGGGAGGCCGCCGGCTGCCGGTGCGGATGGCCGCGGCGGCCGGCCGGTGAGCCGGGACCCGGTGCCCCCGCGGGTGCGTCCGGCCGCGGTCGCGGGACAGTTCTATCCCGCCGATGCCGCGGAGCTGCGCGGCACCCTGCGCGAGCTCCTGGCCGCCGCGGCACCCGCCGGTCCGGCGCGGCCTCCAGGCCGGCACTCTCCGTACCCCAAGGCCATCGTGGCGCCGCACGCCGCCTACCGGTATTCCGGCGCGGTGGCCGCCTCCGCCTACGGCGCCCTGATCCCGGGGCGTGGCCGGATCGAGCGCGTGGTGCTGCTCGGCCCCGCCCATCGCGTGCCGCTCCGGCGGGTGGCCGCGAGCTCGGACGACCGCTGGGCGACGCCGCTCGGGCCGGTGGGCATCGACACCGCCGCCCGCGACGCGCTCCATGACGGCGGCCTCGTCGTTCTCGACGACGTGGCCCACGAGGCCGAGCACAGCCTCGAGGTCCAGCTTCCCTTCATCCGCACCGTCCTCGGCGAGGTTCTCGTGCTCCCCCTGCTGGTGGGGGAGGTCGCGGCGACCCGCGTGGCCGAGCTGCTGGGCACGGTGTGGGGTGGTCCCGAGAGCGTCGTCGTCGTGAGCAGCGACCTCTCCCACTACCACCACCACACCATCGCCCAGCGGCTCGACGGCGAGACCGCGGCCGCCGTCTGCGCGTGTGATCCCGCCGGCGTGACCCCTGACCGGGCCTGCGGCGTCTACGCCCTGCGCGGTCTTCTCGAGGCGGCGCGACGTCGCAGCCTGGCGGTGCGGCTGCTCGACCTCCGCACCTCCGGTGACGCCTCGGGTGAGCTGGAGTCCGTCGTCGGCTACGGGGCCTTCGCCCTCGGCTGATGTGCCGGCTATCGAGAGCGGCGCCGGGCGGGGGCGGGCTCGCCGGGTTAGCTGCGCATGAGCCGCTCCACCGCGGCCACCTTTCGCTCGATCTCCCCGCTCTCCGCGCCGGAACGGTCGTCGATCTTGATGACGGTGGCGGTCCGTCGGACCCCGGGGGCCGTGGCCAGGACCTCGTGACAGCGCGCCAGCAGGGCGAACACCTCCTGGCGCGGCCCCTCCACCTCGGTCCCCATGGAACCGAGCCGGAAGGGCAGGCCGCTCTGGCTGATCACGCCCAGCGCCGCGGCCACGTGCTGGGAGTAGGAGCCGGACCCGTCGTCCGGTGCGATGCTGAACCAGGCGATCATGCGGTGCTCTCCCCGGGGTGAACGTGGCCATCCCGCTCGCCTGGGCGCGGTTCGTACCGCCGCATCAGCAGGTGACATGAAGGATGGCGTTGGTGTCCGTGGCGTCGCCGGCGAGAAGGTCGATGGCCTGCTTGGTCGGCACCGCCACCAACTCCACATGGCGGCGACGGGCCTCAGCCTCGACCGCCTCCATCACCGGAAGCGCGCCGGCGGCCCCGGTCCCGACCACCAGCCTCCGGCAGCCCCAGGGGATCTCCTCCTCCGCGGACAGCGGGGTGTGGCCGAAGCTCTCGCGGTGGCGCTTGGACGGGCCCTTGCGGCGCTCCCGCACCCGGCCCTTGTCGATCACCACGTCACGGTGGTACGTGCGCCCGTCGATCCGGATGGAGCCGAAGGAGAAGCGGTCGATCTGCACTGCAGGTCCTCCCGGCCAGAGCCTACTCGCCTCGCTCGTCCGCCGGCCAGGGTCATCCCGGGCGCGGCTCGCCTCCGCGCGGCTCCTCGCCTGATGCTGCCGTCACCAGAGGAGGGGAAGGAGCCGCGGTCTGCCGCGGGTGTAGTCCGCGTAACCGGGAAGCGATGCGACCAGCTCGCGTTCCTCGCCGTCGATCCGGGCCCTGAAGCCGACCAGCGGCAGGAGCGTGCACGTCGCCATCGACGCGACGTTGCCCGTCGCCAGTCCGACGCCCACCATCTCCAGCCATTGACCCGTGTACGCCGGATGGCGGAGCCAGCGGTACGGACCCAAGCTGACGACGGTCTGGCCGGGCTGGACCAGCACGTGACCGACGAAGAAGCGCCCCAGGCTGGCGATGCTCCACTGGCGGAGCCCGATCCCCAGGCCGGTCACGACGGCCCCGCCCACCACGCAGCGCCTCGACCAACCGCGGCCGGCCTCGAGCCGCGGCATGGCGGCGGCCATCCCGAGCGCGGCGATGCCCGCCGGCCACCAGGTGAGCGCGATAAGACGGGTCGAGGCCGGGTCCCGGTCCGCGCCCGAGGTCACGACCGAGCGGGCGAGCCCGCGCCGCCGCTGGCGCACGATCTCGACGCCCTCGAGGACCCCGACCAGGTACAGCATTCCGGCCGGCGCCAGAAGGCGTCGCAGACGGGGGTGCACGCGGCGATTGTCGCGCGATCGCGGCGCGGCGGCCGGGACGTCCCCGGGCACTGTGGAGCCGGCCGGGCATCGGCGGCGTCACCGGCGGTCGGCCCGAGGCCCTACAGGCTCCGCGAGGGCTCGCACCCAGGCCCTATGTGCACCTGCGGGGACGCCACGGATGGAGCGCTGCCGGCGCGAAGGCGGCCCTCCTGCCGCTGATCCTGGCGGGGCTCCGGGATGCGCCGAGGATGGCCCGGGCGCCGGGTCCCGGGGACTGAGCGCCGGAGCCAGCAGGATCAGCCGCTCGCCGGCCTCCGCACTTCTTCCGCGGTGGGTTCACGGCCCGTTCACACGCTCCGCCGATGCTCGGGCCATGGATCAATCGCCTCCAATCAGGGGCGGATTCAAGGGATCAGCGCACGGCCTCGGTGAGTGGCGAATGATTGCCGCGACCAGGAGGTGCCATGGCGGGGTATCGGCGATTCACGGAGTCCGAGAAGGCTGAGATCTGGGATCGGAT
>Ga0187891_1001103_pt1 | contig 24057 bp, 31 predicted proteins | sample June2016WEW_21_4_FD_132990 | JGI IMG/M metagenome (GOLD analysis project Ga0187891, IMG submission 132990) | Peatland microbial communities from SPRUCE experiment site at the Marcell Experimental Forest, Minnesota, USA - June2016WEW_21_40 | ecosystem: Environmental > Terrestrial > Soil >... | reverse complement strand
TCGAAGATTGTTCGCAGTTCACGGGGACTTGAGTCTCTTCCGCCTAAGCCGTAAATGTAGTTCACGATCAACGGATGCTTCTCATCATCGTAAAGGGCATGGCGAACTTCAGTGAAAACTGCACCGCCTAAACCGCCGAAACTCATGCTCTTATCCATAACCGCAACTGCAATGGTTTTGTTTAATGCCATTCGGAGCTCTTCGGCGGGCAGCGGCCTGAACGTGCGTAGCCGTAGAAGCCCAGCTTTAACGCCCTCTTGCCTTAGTTCGTCAACGATTACTTTTAGTGTTCCAGAAGTTGAGCCAACGCACACCACCGCTATTTCCGCGTCTTCAAGCTTGTAAGCATCTATTAAGCCGTCGCCGTAGCTTCTGCCCGTGACTTTAGCGTATTCAGCGTTAACCTCCTGTATTCGCTTATACGCGTTTTTCATGCCTTCTTCCTGCTGGCGTTTAAACTCAAAATAGTAGTTTTGAAAAGCAATGGGTCCCATAGTCATCGGGTTATCAGGGTCAAGCTTAAACGGCACTGTTTTCCCTTCCTGCGTAAGCACGTTGGGCAGTTTGCGTTCTCCAATAAATTTCTTGACGTCAGCTTCTGATAGCACATCGACTTTTTCCAGCGTGTGGCTTACCGTAAACCCGTCTAAACCAACAATAATCGGCAAAGACACGTCAACATCCTCAGCAATCTTGAATGCTTGAACAATAGCGTCATATGCTTCCTGAGCGTTCTCAACGTAAATCTGAATCCATCCGCTATCTCTCTCCGCCATGCTGTCCGATTGGTCACCATGAATGTTCAGCGGCGAAGATAAAGCGCGGTTAGCCACCGCCATCACAACCGGCGCTCGAGAACCAGAAGTAACAAAAAGCATCTCATGCATCAACGCTAAGCCCGCCGAAGCGCTGGCAGTGAAAGTTCTTGCACCGGTTACTGAAGCGGCAAGGCAGGACGCCATGGCGCTGTGTTCTGATTCTGTGCAGACAAATTCTGTTTGGACTTCTCCGTTGGCGACGTATTCGCTGAATTTTTCAACTATGATTGTTTGAGGTGTAATTGGGTAAGCTGCAACTACGTCAACATCGCATTGTTTAACGGCGAAGGCGACGGCTTCATCTCCGTTTAAACCCATAGTTTCCTGTTTAACCTGTTTTTCCATGTCGTTTTACTCCTTTTCTAATTTCATGGTTATTGCTTTTGTTGGGCATTCGTTAGCGCAGATTCCGCAGCCTTTGCAGAAGCTCATGTCAAACCAGATTTGGCTTTTGTCCGGAGTCAACTTTATTGCTCCTTCAGGGCAGAACATTACGCATGTTAAGCAAAGCGTGCATTTTTCTAGGTCTCGTATTGGCATGTAAGTTTTCCAGTCACCAGTCTTGAATCCAACGCTGGATTTTGAGCATACTCCAGCTAACGAGATTTCTTTCCAGCTTTTTTCTTGGCTCACTCGCTTTTTGCCCCCTCATAAGATTCTTTGATGATGGCGAAGTTTTTCTCCGCTAAGTCTGCTCTGAAACGTCCCTTCAACGTTTTCTCTATTCCCAACAAAGTCACTATCCCCGTAGCTTTAGCGACGCAGCCAAGCATCGCCGTATTGGTTATTGGTGCTCCCAAAATTCTTATTGCAATTTCGGTGGCTGGAACTGTCCACACTTTGCCTTTTGCCACCTTAAGTTTTTCTTTTAGGGCGGCTGGTTCCTCAGAGGAATTAATGATTAATATGTCGTCGTCATCGTTTAATCCAGCTGTAACTTTTACTGTTTTCAGCAGGGTGTTATCTAAAACAACGACTACGTCAGGGTCGTAGATGGCGCAATGTAACCTTATCGGTTCAGTGCTTATTCTTGTAAAGGCAGTTACTGGTGCCCCCATTCGTTCAGGTCCAAATTCGGGGAATGACTGAATATATTTTCCTTCATCAAGGGCTGTTCTCGCCAACAGTTCGCTGGCTGTCCAAGCTCCTTGACCGCCTCTACCATGCCATCTGAACTCAATCATGTTTTTCAAATAATCCTTTTCTCCGAACGCGTTTTTCTTATTAAATAGTCAATTGCCTTGATATATTTTTCTAATAAAAATCAAATTCCCGTTTAATGTAAAATTTTGCTATTTTAAAAGTTGACAAAGTTACTCTTATAATGGTTAAATTCTTGTTTTTTGGGCTTTTATCTTGAGGATACTTTATAGTTTATTTATTTTAGTTCTTCCGCTATTTTTCTCGTAGATCTATACGCTTCTAAATTTATACCGTAGCGACATTTTAAAAGTGAGTTAGCAACAGAGATTTAAGCAATCAAGAAGCAGGAGAAGAAAAAATTAACAGAACAGATGCTTTAGGTATTCTGCATAAAATTATGCCTGTTTGGGAAGGATCGCATATTGTTAGCTGTGTTTCCCTGCATTATTTAGGCTCTAAAGTTGCCGGTGATGATAGAAGCTATGAAATAAAAATGGCATGTACCTTGACCGACCAGTCCCGACAATGTCTTAAACCCATTCTTGAAAGGAATAAGTTAGGCTTGAGGGAAGAAAACGGCTTTGTGATTATTTTCTCTCTTAACTAATGTTTAGTTGCGGAGAACTATACATAAAGTTTCGAGACGTGTTTGCCTTCTCTGCTTTAATTCATCTTATTGTTTTATTCAAGGAAGTTAGCATAAAGTTATATTTGCCTCGTGCTTTCTATGAGTGAAATTAGGATTTTAAATGAAGAGGGCGAAGGGCTATGGCAGAGGTAGTGTTGACTGCTGATAGGACTTTAATGAGTAACTATCATAATAACGAGTTCTTAGGTTTTGGTACGTGTGCCCCTCCAAATTTTATCCCAGAATGGCTCTACAGCTACCTCTTTTTTCCATCATTAAAAACAAAAAAAGGCCATCCGCAACAAGCCCCTTATGGACTGAGAAAAACTGAAGCTCAACTCTTAAGAGAAGGATTCCACGTTGAAACTGTAAGCCCAAAATATCTAGGTCGCTACCTTAAGGATGCAAAAGTTCTTGGCATCCACACGATGGATCCGTTCGGGTTAGGTCCAGCTTCAACAACTTTAGCTTCTCTCTTCAAGAAGGAACCCTACCTTGCAAAATACTTTCAAGTTTTGCTAAAAAATCCAGCTATTAAAAAAGCGAAACAAAACGGGTTAAAAGTTATTGTTGGTGGACCGGGCGCATGGCAGTTCCATTACCGAGAAAAAGCCGTCAAGGACTTAGGTATTGATTGCGTTGTTGAAGGCGAAGCGGAAAATGTTATTGGGAAAATTTTTAGAGCCGCAATCGAAGGACAAGATATCCCAAGCCATTATGAAGTTGAAGTTGGAGAGGCGCCTAGTTTAGAGGAGATTCCTGATATTGTTAAGCCTTCAGTTAACGGTTTAGTTGAGCTTGGCAGGGGCTGCTGTAGAGGCTGCCAATTTTGTAATGTAACGTTGAGGCCTCTGCGTTGGTATCCACTTGATAAGATTGAGCGTGAATTAAGCGTTAACATTGACGCAGGCATCAAAGGTGTATGTCTTCACGCGGAAGATGTCATGCTTTACGGCTCAAAAAATACAATGCCCAACGAAGAGAAACTCGTGAAGCTGCATGAGTCAGTAACGAAAAAGGCTAACGGCGTAAGTTGGAGCCACTGTTCTTTAGCTGCTGTAGCGGCTAATCCTAAGCTTCTTTCGAAGTTGTCGGAGCTTATTTTGCAGAATCAAACTTGGTGGGGCGCAGAAGTAGGTATCGAAACGGGTTCTTCTGAGATAGCGAAGAAGATTATGCCTGCGAAGGCTCACCCGTTTAGCGCTGACAACTGGCATGACGTTGTGGTTGATGGGCTCGGTGCGATGCATGATAATATGCTTGCTCCTGCCTGCACGATAATTGTCGGGTTGCCTGATGAACAGGAATCGGACATCCTTAAAACAATGGATTTAATCGACGACCTAAAAGACATGCGGTGCCTCATTGTGCCGTTGTTTTTTGTTCCGCTGGGGCATCTGACAAGTGAAGACTGGTTTACAAACACCAAACTAAATGACTTGCACAAGAAACTTTTGATTCAATGCGCGGAACGTGATTTCCGCTGGGTTGACAACCTGATTGATTTATCTTTCGCCGACCATTGGTACCAGCACATAACCAAAGAATTCTACAAGGGCTTCTCAGCAATAGCAAAGTACAAAGTGCGGCAGATAGAGTAACTTCGCTTTTTCTTAAAGACACACTTAAATAGCATATTGGAATTGAAAAGTGCAGTAAGCATTATGATGTGCCGTCGTGGCTCAGCCCGGTAGAGCGGCTGGCTGTTAACCAGTCGGTCAAAGGTCCGAATCCTTTCGACGGCGCCATTTCTACTTTTCTCATTTATTAATATGAAAAATTAAACCGGTCTTATTTGCAATTTTTCGATTGCTAGAACAGTTTTAGGGGACTGTAAAATTAAAATAAAAGCTCGTTATACTAAAGCTAAATCTGTTAGTGCTGAGGAAAAAATATTCCCTAAAAATGTATTCTGACCTAAAGCTTCTCGGCACCTACGTTTCGTGGGAAAATATCAATATGCTCTTAGAAATGAGTAGCCAAACAGCTAAAAGAGCCAACATGAGCGAAGAAAAACTCAAAAAAGCGCTTACAAAAAGCTTAGATGACTTAAAAGCAGTTGAAACAAAACTAGAGATTAAACTTGGTCCCAAGAGCGTTTCAGAGAGGAAACATGAGTTTTTAGGTGTCTTCAGAGTTACAATGTATTTATTTTTTTTGATAGGGCAGCAATTTGTTGTTGGAACTTTCCTTTCATTTTATTAAACCGCATGGCTGCGGAAGGATGAATAACTTCGATGTATTCTACGCCTTCTAGTCGTGGGGTATCCTTTGCCGATGCACCCAGCAGAACGATTATTTTTGGTTTAATAACGTTTATTTGCGCGTTTAAGTAGGGTAAGCATGCTGCTACCTCGTCTGGGTAGGGTTTTCTGTTCTGTGGAGAAGTGTGCTTTACAATGTTGGTTATGAAGACTTCTTCACGTTTTATGCCGTTGTCAGTTAACACCTTGGTTAGGAATTTTCCTGCTCTCCCAACGAAGGGTCTGCCAGTTTCGTCCTCTTCCGCTCCCGGGTTCTGCCCCACAAACATGACTTTCGCGTTTGCTGGTCCTTCGCCTGGTACACCATGTTTTGCTCCTTGCCAAAGCCTGCATTTTCTGCAGCCGTAAATCTGCTCATTTAAATCTTCAAGTGCCAAGCTGAGTCGCCTGTTGTTGGGTTATGACAGTCACACAACCTTAAAAAAATCGCGCCTGTTAGTTTATAATTAAGTTCATGCTTCCTTCTTATAGGAGCAAACAATGGAATTTTGATGTTTTCGAGGGATGAAAAATGACTGAAGAAGAGCCAGTATCTGAATCACTTATCGAAAGTGCTATTCGTGTTCTTTCACGAGTTGTTTTCGTTTTTGAACCTCTGGCGCCGACAGCCATCACTATACTGATGAATCAACAGTTGCACAGATACAAAGAAGCAGGCGCAATTGGAGCCTATAAAACTAAAACTAAACGCTTAGGAAAGTTCCATTACCGCATCGAAGTTGACTTGGATTTAACCGGTATGCAGGCGATTCATCTTCTCGTTAACTTATTCCCCAAACAGTATAGCCGATTCGGGAGGTGGTTCCATGACTGAAATGGCAGAAAAGAAAGGCAAATTGAAATTAACACTAGAAGTTGAAGTAAACGAGGAGCTGATGGATTTAGCTAAAGACGCGATGTCCAAGATGCCTATGAGGATGCAGGGCATGTGGAAGGGGCACGGCGAAGAAAAGAAAGAGTAAGCGCTCCTAACATGAAATAACCGGTTTTTTTCTATTTTTTAATTTTAAGAAATTTTTTTTGCTTTTAAAGAAAGATTTTTTACTTTAAACGCGCCTTGTTCATTAAGGATGAACATGAAGTTTTTAATTATACAGAAAGTTAAACGTGAGGTTCCCATCGAGAAATGGGCTAAACTTCTTCCACTGCAATTCAAGTACTTCGATAAATTGGAGAAGGAGAAGACGCTTGAAGTATATTATCATCTTATCGGGCAGCAGGGCAGCATGTTGATAGTGAACGTTGATTCAGACGAGAAACTCTCAAAAATCATAGGTCAAGACCCCCTGTTTTTTGATTGCGAACGCGAAATCTACCCGCTAACGACACGACAGACACATGAGAAACAAATAAGAGAACTCTTGCAGCCTTAACGGAGCAGCGGTCTTCCCTATGGTCTGCCACGGCGGTTTCGCCCTCGACGAAGCAACTAGACGCTCATGGTACACTCCTGAGGCTATTCTCCAGGATTTGCGGTCGGGCATGACGTTCATAGACGTAGGCTGCGGCGACGGGTTCTTCAGCATTTTAGCCGCCAAAAAGGTAGGTGGAAAAGGGAAAGTTTACGCTGTGGATTCAGATGCTTCAGCAATTGAGAAACTAAGCCGCAAAGCCAAAACAGAAGGCTTGGAAAATGTTATTGCCCGGGTTGACGCGGCTGAAGAAATGGTGTTCTGTAGCAAATGCGCTGATTTCGTTTTCTTTAGCATGGTGCTTCACGATTTCGCTGATCCAGCCAAAGTGCTGCAAAACGCGAAACAGATGACGAAGCCCTCTGGACATCTGGTTGATTTGGATTGGAAAAAACAAGACATGCCTTTTGGTCCGCCCGTTAAAATTAGATTCAGCGAAGAGCATGCGTCTGGCTTAATTAGAAAGGCAGCGTTCCAGATTGAAGGCGTTAAGGATGTTGGAAGCTACCATTACGTTGTTACAGCAAAACCTTTGCCTTAGCAAAATCATGTACGTTCTGCAGCAGCGTAGAGTTCCAGAAGGTCCTTTTTGAACATTTCAGGTTGATCTCTATACGCGGAATGAGATGCGCCGTTGTAGACTAAAAGTTTAGCGTTAGGCAGCTTATCTGATAGGGTTCTCAGTTCTTCCCCTGATATGATGTTATCTTGGGAACCCCAAATTATCTTAACAGGAAAATTAAACTTCTTATAAGATTGCACCAAATCTTCCTCAAATGCTCCACCAGGCGAAATCAAAAGTAAACCTTTCACTGGAAACCGGGCAGCATACCTTAAAGCTACGTGCCCGCCTATGCTGGCGCCGACAAGAACAGGCACCGCTGAACCGAACACGCTCTTGACAGCCTCAGCCACAAACGTAACGTTAGCTTCGGGGTTTCTGGTTTTAGGTTGGCATTTACTTCTTAAACCGTAAGGCATGTCTAAAGCTAAAAACGGCACGCGCTTCTCGATTAACAATTTTGTTACTCCGATGTTCTCCCAAATATTTAATGTATAAGATAATCCATGCAGAAAAACAATCGGAACACCCGGGGCAGCGAAGTACAAAGCCGGACACTTATGATCTGCAGCTGATAATGTTTTTTCCATAACTTCTACTAAGTTTTCGTTTCTTATAACATTTAGCTGTCTACGAACGAATACGCGGCTCTATTAACTCTCTTGGCACCTGGGATTAATTTAAGGTGGTGAGTTAACTTGGGCTTTTGGCTGCTGTTTATTTTGAGTTAGTATAGTGGTCCTGTGGGGACTATTTCGGCTGTGGCGACGTCAACCAAGTAAAGCCCAGGTGGGGGAGTAAAAAAACCGCCTGAACTCGGCTCGACGGTTATGGTCCAGATGTACCTGTAGGTTGTGGTGTAAGTTGCGTTTTTAACTGTAACAGCTGAATAGTCGTTAACTGAATGCGTAACCTGATTTAACAATTGAGTACCCTGACCAGGTCCCAATGTTGTGTTATCATAAGGACTTTTAACTATAATAGAGTCGTTCCAAAATTCGTAGTAGCCCAAGGAAACCTTGACCGTCATGTTTTCAAGAGAAGTGGTGTTCCAACCGCCATTCTCCAACGCGATTTTGAGATCTCGATACATTGAGACAGGCGGAGAAAAATTGTAGCTGATGCTTTGAAGGGAAACATTTCCGAATTCATTGTAGTAGGCGGTAAAATCGTTTTTTTGCTGATTAATAGTGTAATTTTGATAGTACAGAACAACATTGAGAAAAATTGAAACAACAACGACCGCAGCCAAAATACTTACAAGCAGCCCTTTACCCATCTCAATCACTTCATAGCATAACTGACTCTCTCTATTGGTAGAAGTCGCCTATTTATTGCTACATTTTTGAACAGGTTTTTTTGCAGAACAAGGGTTGATGGAAGCCAAAACCAGTTTTTCTTATGATAGAACCCAAGTCATCTTCTGACTGTTAACATTGAAAGCAATCACCTTGACATCTAACAGAGTCGTTATGCGAAAAGAATAATAGCCCTCTAACGTCCTCATTAATTGGTGATTTTTTGTCTGTTAAAGTTGGCGATAAAGCGCCAGATTTTACGCTTCCTTCGCAAATGGGCGACAACGTGACCCTTTCAGAGTTCTTCGGCAAAAAGAACGTGGTCTTATATTTTTATCCTAAAGATGAAACAACCGGCTGCATAAGGGAAGCCTGCGGTTTTCGAGATAGCTATGAAGAACTGACAAAGTTGGGCGCTGAGGTGCTCGGCGTAAGCGCGCAAAGCGTGGAGTCCCATAAGTCTTTTGCAACTCACTATAGTTTACCCTTCATACTGCTAAGCGACGAAGGCAACAAAGTTCGTAAACTGTACGGTGTTCCCTCATCTCTTGGCATACTTCCAGGACGCGTCACATACATAATTGATAAGAAAGGGATCGTCAGACACATTTTCAATTCCCAAACCCAAACCCAACAACATATTGAAGAAGCCAAAAATACCCTGAGAGAACTGGAAAAAGAGCAGCAAGTCACCGCTTAAATGGAGAAGCCCGTCAGTTGCTGAACGTATACAATACGCTCACACAAAAAATCGAGCCGTTCAAACCAGCAGAGGACATGCAGGTTAAAATGTACACTTGCGGCCCATCAACGTATCAGCGGGCACACATTGGAAACTACCGCACTTTCCTCTTTGAAGACATGCTTCAACGCTACTTGGAATACTTAGGCTATAAGGTTACTCGACTAATCACCTTAACAGATGTAGAAGACAAAGCCATAGCAGAGGCAAAAAAAGAAAACCTCACGGTAGAAGAACTGACAAGAAAAAACGAAGCCGTCTTCTTTGAGGACTTCAAGCTTCTAAAAATCAAAACGCCCGACTACTCCGTACGAGCTTCCTCCGCTGTGGATCAAGCGGCAAAATTAATCACTCAGCTGTTAGAGAAAGGCTACGCGTACTGGTACACGTATGAGGGCGCAAAAAACGTTTATTTTGACCCGTTAAAATTCAAAGGCTTCGGTAAACTGGCGCGTTTGGACATGAGTAAGTGGCCGAAAAAGAAACGCCGATTTCATTTGGACACGTACCCCGGCACGCCTTGGAACAGGGGAGATTTTATCATTTGGGACGGATGCAAAGAAGACGCCGTTTGTTATGTGGCGCCGATTGGCGGCGGCAGGCCAGCGTGGAATATTCAGGACGCAGCCATAGTAACCAAACATCTTGGCTTCACGGTTGATGTTGCTTGCGGCGGAATCGACAATTTAGTTAGGCATCACGATTATACCCTTGCGATTGCGGAAGCCGTCGGCGGCAAAGAGTTCTCGCGTTACTGGCTTCACGGCGCGCACCTTTTATTAAATGGCAAAAAAATGTCCAAAAGCACAGGCAACGTGCTTTACACGAGTGACATTTTAAATGCGGGTTTCAGCGGCGAACAATTAAGGTTTTTTCTCACATATGGACCCTACAGAAAAAAAATAAACTTCACATTTGAAAAACTGGCTGAAACAAGTCGAAAACTGGGTTCCTTCAAAAGCATGGTAAAAGACCTGCAAAACCAAAAATCAGGCAATTCAAGCACCGAGACGGAAGGCGTCAAAGGGGCTATCGTTTCCGTCTTCGAGAAGGGAATGAACAACGATTTAGACGTGAAAACTGCTTTCGACGGCGTGTACGAAACCATCACTGAACTGCATAAAAAAAAGCGTGAAGAGTTAAGCGTTAAAGACGTAAAAAATGTTATGACTGATTTGCACCGAATTGACTCCGTGCTTCAACTTAATTTCTAGTGGCCTTCACGTTAAACTAATTCGCCCACAAGCTTAACTTTCTGCAGATTTTCTTCTTTATGGGGAGCCATCTCTAATTCTCCAGTCAAGTCTTTCCCAGCTTCATGCATGCCTAAGTGATCTCCATCTATCCAAAAACTGCTTTGCGTAACATCATAGACTTTTCCTTGATAAACTATGTAAGCGGGTTTACCGTTTTTACCATTATTTTCTTCCAGTTCTTGCCTCGTTATCTGCTTGAGTTCAGACATAGAAATCACTCTTATCCAATAAAGTTGGTGTGCTTGCATTTAAAATGTTTACTCTTAATTTCTTACGTCGGGAGCAATTGAGGATTAGTATGTTGTGATTCTTTTGCGGAAGCATTGATGGGATTGGTTTTGCCTAGGAAATTTTGAGTTATCACATTTATTTGTGCGGCATCACCATGCAAATTGAAGCTAAACTCGTTGCCGTTCGACTGACTCGATCCGTTTGCTTGGTTAAAATTGTTGTAAAACTGCCAAAAAACTATGACGCCTACAATTACCGCCACGACCAACACGGCTATCATAATGATGACTGGAATCAGAAACGAGTTTTTCTTCATCGGCATTGCCTGCGGTGCGGGGGTGAAGGTGGCGACTGGTGTCCCGCATTTATGGCAGAAATGAGCGTTTTCTTCCAGTTTATTTCCGCATATTCGGCAGTAAGGCAAATCGCATGAAACCTCAAGCTAGGGGTACTGCAACTTGAAAAATTTAAGTCTTTACCAAATTTTTTTTCTTACTTTATTTCTTTATTGGGCAGTATTATGCCTAGTAATTTTAAATAAGGGCGCTACTAAACGGTTGTTGGAGATACATTTGCCTGAAAAGGTTTTAGTTACATCCGCTTGGCCATACATCAATGTCACGCCCCATTTAGGCAACCTTGTCGGTTCTGTTCTGTCAGCCGACGTGACGGCGAGATATTACAGGTTACGAGGCGACGACGTATTGATGGTAAGCGGTTCAGATACCCATGGTACACCCATCGAGGTTGAAGCGATAAAACAGGGCATAACGCCTAAAGCGTTAACTGACCGAAACCACACCCGCGTCGCCGAACTCTTCCAAAGATGGAACGCCTCCTTTGACAATTACACCAGCACCGAAAGCCCAGTGCATAAAGAATTCGTCCAAAAAACCCTGCTTGAAATCCAAAAGAACGGCTACATCTTCGAGCAGGAAACCCAGATGCTCTACTGCGAACATGACCAGCGTTTCTTACCTGACAGGTTCGTGGAGGGCAAATGTCCCTACTGCGGCTGCGAAAAAGCCCGCGGAGACCAATGCGACATGTGCGGCAGGCTACTGGAGCCAACCATGCTGATTGAGCCGTACTGCGTGATCTGCAAGAATAAGCCCACGGTGAAAACCACTCGCCACTGGTACATCGACCTCTCAAAACTTTCTGAACCCTTAACCGAGTATCTGCAGAGCAATCAGCAGCTTCCAGTCAACGTAAAAAACTTCAGTTTAAACTGGATAAAAGAAGGCTTAAAACCGCGAGCTGTAACCCGAGACGTCGAATGGGGCATCCCCGCACCCTTCAAGGGCGCCGAAGGCAAAACAGTCTACGTTTGGGTTGACGCCGTTTTAGGCTACGTTTCAGCAACCATCGAGCAATGCCAACGCGTGGGGCAGCCCGAAAAATGGCGCGAGTACTGGTTTAACAAACAAGCCAAAACCCTCTACTTCGTCGGCAAAGACAACATCCCATTCCACACCATAATTCTACCCGCGCTGCTGCTGGCGTCTGGCGAAGGCTATAATTTGCCGTGGAATGTTTCCGCCACCGAATTTTTGCAGTTCAAAGGACAAAAGGCCTCAAAAAGCCAACGCGTAGGCATCTGGATAGACGAAGCCTTAGAGATGTTTCCAGTAGATTACTGGCGCTTCTTCCTGATTGCAACAAGACCCGAAAGCAAAGACACCAACTTTACATGGAGCGCTTTCGTCGAAAAAATCAACGCTGACTTAAACGACACATTTGGCAACTTCATCCACCGAACCCTAAGCTTTATTGCTTCAAAATTCGACGCGGAAATCCCAAAACCAACCAAACTTGACAAAGGCGACGAAGCGGTGCTGCAAGAAATCAAAGAAAAAGTGGAAGTTGCAGCGCAAGAAATCGAAAGCTCATGGCTTCAGTCTGCCGCCAACACGCTAATCGCAATAAGCCGCATTGGAAACCAGTACCTCAACGACAAGGAACCATGGAATCTGATGAAAACTGACAAGGAAAAAGCAGCAACCATATTCTATGTTGCCGCCCAAACAGTGAAGGCTATAACGGTAGTTTCAGCGCCCTTCATCCCTGACACAGCGCAGCAGCTTTGGCAAACACTCAACCTCACAGGAAGCGTCAACGAAAGCAGCTGGAGCGAAGCATTAAAACCGCTTGAGCCTGGGCACAAAATAGCTAAACCAACACCGCTATTCCACAAAATCGAAGCTGACGAGGCAAAACTAGATGAACAGTTGGCTCAGATTAGAGCGAAACTGGCAAGCCAACCCAAATAAAAATGAGGCTTATTAATGCAAATTAAAGCCGACCTTCATGTGCACTCAAACTACTCCAAGGATTCATTAATTACTCCAAAAGAACTCGTCTATTATGCAAAAAAACGTGGCTTGACCGCCGTTGCTGTTACAGACCACAACCAGATTGAGGGCAGCTGGAAAATAGCTAAAGAAACGGATTTTCTTATTATTCCAGGCATGGAGGTTTCAAGCTTAGACGGCCACATAGTTGCCCTAAACCTTCAAGATTTAATTCCAAGAGGCTTAACCGTAAAGGAGACGGTTGACAAAATCCATGAGGCGGGCGGGATAGCGGTTGCAGTTCACCCTTACGCTTGGTTAAAAGGCAGCTTATCGGACCATGTCGAGGAAGCTCCATTCGACGCTATAGAAACCTTGAACGCCTCCGCTTTTCCATATGGACGCAACAAACGAAAGGCGACCGCTGCGGCTTTGAAGCTTAAACTTCCTCAGGTGGCTGGAACCGACGCGCATTACGGTCCAACCATCGGCTACGGCTACACGGCTTTAGACTGCGAACCGAACGTTGACGCAATAGTAAAAGCGATTGTAGAGGGGAAATGCCAGCCTTTGGGGCAACAGGTGCCGTTAACGCTTACGTTGCAGCGTCAGTACAGATTGATTAGGCGAAGATTTTCAAGCGTCTAATTCAATTTTTCGTGCCTTGCACAAAATAGAAATCCCAAACAAATAATTTATTTTTGACTCGGCTATCAGCCATTTTTCAAGCAGGTTGGACAGGAATTTGTTGCTGGCTACCTCTTCATGAGGGTAATCTTTCCTTGAAAGTTTAATTCCAACAGCGATTGGCAGCGCCAGCAAGTTCCAATGCCTAAAATACTCAATTTTGAAACCTGAATCTCCCAGTTTACCTTTCAGGTCCTTGTTGGAGTAGCGCCGTTTATGCCCAAGGGCGAAGTCGTGTTTGCTAAACAAAGCTTGGTAAGCAGGCACATTAACGACGATGCAACCGTTCGGCATCAGCATGCTGTGAATTTTACGCAGGGCGGCTTTGTCGTCTTGGATGTGTTCAAGTACGTCGCCGAGGATTATGCAGTCAAATTTTTCTTCGCCGCTCCAATCATTGATGTCTGATACGTACGCGGTGATGCCTTTCTTTTTTGCAATTTCAACCGCTTTGGGGTCGGTATCGATTGCCACCACGGTGAATCCTTGGTCCAAAAGCATCTTTGAAAGGCGGCCCGAGCCGCAGCCAACGTCAAAGACATGTTTGCCTTCAACTAAACGTAAGATAAGCTTGGCTTTGACTTTGCTCCAGAAGTCGGATTCTTCTATGCGTTCTAAGTCTTCTGCGTGACTATGTACGTTTTCACCCATAATTTGAGAACGCCTCGCCCCATCTTTAACGTGTCGTTGAAGAGGTTAAGCTTTGAATCGGGCTTGTAACTCCATGTTACGGGAATCTCTTTTATCCTGTAACCCTTTTTTTTACATTTGAATAAAAGCTCTGCGTCAAACTCGAAGCCATCGCTCTCAACGGTGAAGAGGACGTTTTCCAAGACCTCTTTTTTGAAGGCTTTACAGCCGCATTGCGTATCCTTCACGTTAAGGTTGAATAAAGCATTGAAAATATGGGAGAAAGCTTTACCGGCGAAAACACGGGCGAACGGCGGATAAACCAAAATTTTTGTTCCTTCGACTTCTCTTGAAGCAACTGCGACATCTGCCTCTCTTAGCCATGAAATTACTTTCTCCACATCTGAGATGAGTACAGGAAGGTCCGAGTCAAGAAGCACCACAATTTTACCCTGCGAATTCTTTACGCCTTTTTTGAAAGCCCCGCCTTTTCCCAATCTTCTGTTTGACGTTATTAGCTTAATGACTGCTGAATTCTTGGAAAAATCAGTCACTATCTCGTCGGTTTTATCAATGCTTTCTGACACAATTACAATTTCGCATGATCCATTGAATCGGTCAACCAAGCTTTCCAAAGTGGATTTAATTCTTTTTTCCTCATTATATGCAGGAATTACAATTGACAGATTCATGTTTAGGGCACGTGCCGACTTTTTTTAAAGCGCTTGGTTTCATAACATCTTGAGTTGCTGCCATAAGACTCTTTTGGGTAAAACCGCTCTTCTGTATTTGTAACAGGCCCTGCAAAAAGGAGTTGCCGTGGCCTAGGGTGCGTTATCTTAAAATTCTTGTAATTCAGGCTTTAGCTTAAGTAATATTGGGAAGATGCACATTTTCAAAGCCCGATACCATGTACCTTTAATAAAAGTTAATATCTAAGAATAATGAAGAAAAATGGCTTACTTGCGCGAAGAAAAAGAAAACCTCGAAGTCTCTTATCCAATTAACGTGGTCTGGGAAACTATTCCAAAAGCAGTCGAAAAGGTTGGTTGGACAATTGAAGCATCAAATCAGGAGACGCATCACGTTATAATTAAAACTAAAGGTGCCTTTTTTTCCTACGCCTCAAAACTCACAGTAGATTTATCAGCGATAGATGAAAAGAGGACAAAGATGGTAATCAAAGGAGAAACTCCGGTTACAACAATTACTTCTGTGGCGGATTATGGCCGAACAGGAGAACGCATTGAAGTACTGGTGGCATCCCTATCCTCATTAATGGCGGCTAAGCCCTAATTTTACCTCGTTTTTTTTGTGTCTAAGATTTAGCGTGTACCGCTATTTCACGATACATCAACATAGCCATTACAAAGTACACAATAAACGCCAGTATGAAGCTGCCAGCCATACCGTAAGAAATACCGTTAATAGTAAAATTTGAAGCGACAAAACGAGCGCCATTTATGAACGCTGATAGCACCAATATGAAACCAGCGATTGATAGGATCTTGTATACGTTGCTTTTATGAATGACCAAAACTAAATTTGCTACCCCGACGGCGATTGTGCTCATGTCGATGAAGAAGTGGCTTGTCAAAAGCGGGTTGCCTCCAGTTACCGCAAAAACTATTGCATCGCTAAATGAACTGGCATTTGAGGGAAAAGTGGTCGTTGGAGTGGCAACTAACAGGTTTAGTGCCATGCCGACAAAGAATTGAGCTGTGAATAATACGAAAAGCACAAACAGAGATGTTGATAGCGCGCCACGTTCCATTTTAGCAACCAAAATGCTTCACCAGTTTAAAATGGTGTAGAAAGTTATTTGAATTCTTTGGTCAATTAAAACTGCGGGTTGGCGGAGTATTGAATGACTAGCAACCGTGTTCCAATCACTTACAAAGGCAGAAGTTTAGGCATACTTGTTTTATCTTCGGCTCAGCTATTTGTCGGAGCTATACATGTTCTATTTGGCGTTCTACTTCTGGATTTTGGGGCATCAATTTTACCCGCATCAGATCCCTACGACGTTTACACCGTCGTTTTCGGTTTGCTGGTTTCAGTTTTTGGTGTCTTTATTTGGCAGGGCAAAAAAGAAGGGTGGATAGGAACTGTTGCCGTGTCCTCATTTGTTACCGTTGCAGATTTGCTGGCGGTTTTGAATCTGCCAAGCATTCCAGGAATCCCAAAGTTTGCAGCTCCAACTGAAATAGTTTACAGCGTAGTGATTATGCTTTACCTGCTTCGAAATGATGTAAGAAAAAAATATTATGTCAATTAGCCTGTTGGAGCCCTCTTCATCCAATCATGCCCAAAAATTTCAGCTTCCCCGCTTTCAATGCCAGCAACTATCCGTTGAGCCGTGTACTCTGGCGGATCAGCTTTGCTGAATGCTTCCTGCGCTTCGGGAGTTTCTTCTTGTTTTTGGAGGAATGCATCTTTGATTGTGTTTTTTTCAAAGTCGGTGAGAGTAATGTAGGGGTAAACTACGCAGACTACTATGTTGTCTTTTGACAGTTCTATTCTTGCAGTTAAGCTGATTTGAGCTAGCGCCCGTTTTAGGGCTGAGTATGGACCGTTATCAGGCAATTGCATTAATGCTGTCCCTGAACTTAAGTTGACGATTGTTCCTCCGCCTTGCCGCCGCATAAGCGGAACAGCTTCTTTCATGGCAACCAGTGGACCGACAACATCTAAATCGAAAAGGTAATGGAAAATTTTGATATCCGTTTTCTCGACTGGCACATCGTATCCATGACCAGCATTATTAACCAGAATATCCACTCGCCCAAAGTGCTCATACGCCCGCTTAACCATGTTCTTAACATCTTCAACCTTAGAAATGTCTGTAGGAATCGCAATTGCTTCGGGCAGTTCCTTGGCCAGCTTTTCAAGTTTATCTTTTGAGCGGGCAACCAAAGCTAGCCTGGCACCTCTGCTTGAAAGAAGTTTAGCTGTTGCTAATCCTATGCCGCCAGATGCGCCCGTTACGATGGCAACTTTCCCTTTGATGTCCATTTGAAATTTCCTCTAATCGATTCGTTTAAGAATCTCGGCTGGACGCTTAGGAGGAGCTTTTGGAAAGCCGCCTTTTGGGTAGCCAAAGATGACTGCGGCGTGGGCGTCATGGTCTTCTGGGATACCGAGACTCGGTTTAATCTTTGGGTCATTAGCGGTTGGAATCGCGGTCCCTATCCAGCAGCTTCCGATGCCCAACGTGTAGGCGGCAAGCATCATGTTTTGCGCTGCCATGGAACAGTCATAAACTACGTAGGGAGATTTAGCGCCAGAGACAAAAATCAAAAGGGGCGCGTTGTAGAAAAGGTTGTAGTTTGGATCTAATAGCCGTTTTTTTAAGCCAACTAAGCCTTCGTCGCCAACATCCGGCAATGCCCTAATCAGCCCGGGTTTCGCTACGTCAGACAAACGTTTCATTTCTGCTTTATTGGTGATGATTGTAAATTTCCAAGGTTGAACGTTGATGGCGGAGGGAGCGTAGGTTGCGGCTTCCAGCATCGTTTGGATTGCCGATTCAGGAACGGGTTTATCTTCATAACTGCGAATTGCTCGTCTAGATTTTATAGCTTCTAAAACAGGATTTGAATCCATAAAATTTCGCCAATCTATAAAAGACTGGCGGTTTATAAAAACAGTTCCCCAAAGAAAAGACGGCAGTTTATTATTCTAATAAAATATGGGGCAGCGTTGCTGATGAATTTGCTGCAGAGCTCCAAGGAGTGCGCTTTACTTGGTAGTTTTAGAGGTAAAAAGCGGTGGGGAGCGGTCGATTTTGTTGGCATCACTTGGTTTTTTCCTGAAGCGTGCTCAAATAGGAAGTTAAGCTTTCAATGCATTGTATTTCTCGCCCAACCAACGCAGGCAAGTCACGCCAAAACGACGCATTTATCTTGATATTTGAATGCTCCAAGTTGCGTTGCAGACGCAAAGTGCCTTCTCTGCCGCGCCTGTCAAAGTCTAAAAGCAGAATAACTTCTTGGGCGCCGAGTTTTTCTATTTCTGCGGTTGCTTCAAGGAAGGATTTGCCGCCGGTTTTCACCGTCACAATCACGCCGTTTACTCCTAAAACGCGGAGTGTTTTCTCGTCTTTTTTGCCTTCAACAACTATCGGCTTGCCCTTCGCCGACTCTTCTGCCAGTTCGGTGATGATTTGCAGGATTCTCTCCGCTTTTTCTTTAAGCTTTGTTGACAACAGCTTTACCTTGTTATCTTCGCTTGCCGCACGGCTTCCAAGCACTCTTTTGCTTCTTTGTTATTTGCGAAGTAACGTCTAACAGGCTCCAGTATGTCTGCAAGTTCAGCTGCAACCCCATTTTTAAGATCCATAGGATGCAGTTTACCCTCCGCATAGGCTAATTCAAGCTCTTGGAAACTTTGGAACTCCACGTTTCCCCCGAATTTTGCCGGACGCTCGATTTTGAAGACTGGTTTTTCCCGGAAAACTATGTATTTGCAGATATCCATTATCGGGTTGAATTTGACGGTTTTTTCTGGGCAGAAAGCCTGCGCCATTTTCTGCTTTATCTCTTCAGGAGTGTCGTAGATGAATATGCATGTTTTAGGCTTACTCTTCGACATCTTGGCTGAAGCCACAGCTTCTCTTTCCTGCCCCTCCGGAATCGGCCAAATCTTAGGCTTCTCCAAACCCTGCAGTATATGATGGTGAACACAGACGGGTTTCCAGCAGCCGATTTTTTCGCCTATTTCCCTTGCAACAACGTTTGCTTTTCGCTGATCCATACCTAACTGGCAAATTTTCACCTTCATATGAAAGATGTCTGCCACCTGCATAGGCGTATACAGGTAGTCTGAAACGTAGTGGGCTTCAGTTTCCTGTCTTCCCGCAATCTCCAAGGTTCGGGTGGTTCGGGCGATGGTTAAGTTTTTTGCGATTATAACTGTTTTAGCCCAGTAATCAATGTCTCTGTAGAGCTCATCAGAATAAATAAACTCAACTTTATCACCGGGCACGCCAAGTGCAAGCCACGAATGCCTAAAAAGGTCAGCGGCTTTACGGATGAGAGTTAAATCGCCGCCTAACTTGTTGTTTAACCATGCATGCCACGTTGCCAAAAACGCTTTAAAATGCACGCCAGCCTCAGCGAAATCCTTCATTTTATAAGCGCAAATAACGCCTGTTCCCAGATGCGCCAGACCAGAAGGCTCCCAGCCGTTATAGGCTACAGGGTGCTCCTCAGTTTCCAAAAGGTTACGCAAATCTTCCGGCGTTATCACTTCTTCTGTTGGCGGTCTGCAGATGAGCTCAAGCTTTTTTTCTAAATCCAAATTATTCCCAGCCTAACTGTTCATAGCCTAATAACGATTAGGAATTTAAGAGTAACAATACTTTCAATATTGCAATTTACTGTTAACTCAACCATTTTTGGCTCAATCCCTTTCTTTACTTGTCAGCTAACTTATAGTTTTTCTTGCTTATTTTTTGGTATTTTGAGTACAGCTGCGGCATAAATAACGAAACCCACCGCTACCACAATTATGCCGATGTACAAACCTGACTGGTAAGCGAGCAAACGCGCCGCTAACAAGATTATTAGTCCAACCACCGCTAAAGCCATTCCGAACAAACGACCTGGATTCATGCCTACACCCTGTTTTCCTATTCTATGTCATGCAGATTTAAGAGTTATCATCTGGAAACTTGGTTTTAGAGGCTTTAGAATGTTTCTTCATCGTATCTTTTTATATCTAAAAAGCTTAATCCCCTTCAACATATGTTAGCAAAACTTCATCGCATAATCAAACAATGCAGCTTCGGAATTGAAAAAAAATAAAATGTTGAGTCAGTTGAAGCGGATGCATTTTGCCTTAGTCTGCTTCAAGTTTTAGCTGACGACTTTTCTGAACTGGTACAGTGTGGCGCTCATGGTGATGACGGCGACTAGCCCGATTACGCCCCACGCAGGAAGTATGGTGCCCCATTGATAACCGTTGATTATCAGTGCTCGGGTGGCGGTTACGCAGTAGCTTACAGGGTTAAACATTGACACGTCTTTGACCCATGTGGGCAGGAAACTAAGCGGGAACAATGCTGGACTTAGGAACAGCAGAGGGAAAGTTATGACTCCGCCTATCGCGAAAACCGTCTCAGAACTCCTAGTTTTCATGCCTAACGCTAAAGAAATCCCTGACCACGCAAGCCCAAAGAAGGCAAGCGTGAAGAAAATGAGCAAGATTCCGACAACTCCAGTGGTGACGTAGAAGGGTTTGTTTTCTGCAGCGCCTAAAGCGTATGCTAAGCCAAGAATTATAGCTGTTTGGACGACTACTCTGAAGGCGTCACTGCTTAACCTGCCAAGCAAAATCGCAGGACGACTTAACGGTGTGACAAGCATTTTCTGCAGGAATCCCGAGTCGATGTCAGCTACTATCGAGTTTCCTGATTGAAGTGCGCTTCCAAAGGCGTTCTGCATCACAATTCCAGCAGCCGCAAATTCCAGATAACTCACGCCTGGCGGTAATATGTTAAAAGCAGGATTAGCAAGCTTCGTAAGAAGCTGTGTGAATAGTACTAGAAATAGGATAGGTTGAAAGAGAGAGAAGAAAAGCAGAATTGGAGTGCGAACAAGTTTCGTCATGTACCTTATGAATATGTAGCGTGTATCAGACAGTAAGGTCATTTTAGTTTACCTCCTTGCGCCGCCCCACGTGGGGCTTGGGGCCTTGACGAGTTCTTCGGTGCGGATTCTTTTGCCGGTATGCTTCAAGAAAACATCATCCAGTGATGGCGAGGAAAAGGTTACTGATGCAATGCGGATGTCGCTGCTGTCTAATGCCCGAACGATGTCTGCTATTAGGAGTCCAGCGTTTTTGGCGTAAACCGTAATGCATTCTTCTGAATCCATTATTTCAGTGACATCTGTCATGGATTTGATGAGTTCTTTCGCCTTAGGATTATTTTTCTTGCAGTCTTCAAGTGAGATTCTAATCGAGTCTGCACCGATGTCACGTTTCAGCTCGATGGGCGATCCGCTTGCAACTATTTTTCCCGTATCGATAATTGCGAGTCTTTTGCATAGTTTGTCGGCTTCTTCCAGATACTGAGTGGTTAAGAAGATGGTTATGCCTTCTTCCTTGTTCAGTTTTTCCAGATAACTCCAAATTGCTGACCGCGATTGAGGATCCAAACCAGTTGTTGGTTCATCTAGAAATAGGATTTTGGGGCTGTGTACAAGGGCGGTGGCTAGGTCGAGGCGTTTTTTCATGCCGCCAGAGTAGTTTCTGCCTCGCCTGTTGGCAGCTGCTTCAAGCCCTACAAGACTCAAAAGCTCTTCTGTCCGTTTTTTGATCGCGTCTGTGTTCATCTGGTGGAAATGTCCTTGGAGCGTTATGTTTTCCCTGCCTGTTAAGTCGCCGTCGACGGTTGTTTCCTGGCTTTGAACCCCGATGATCTTGCGGATATCCGCTGCATGCTTCATAACATCGTATCCTGCGACGGTAACGGTGCCAGATGTTTTTCTGAGAAGGGTAGTTAGAATCTTGATTGTTGTGCTTTTTCCTGCGCCGTTGGGTCCTAGAAAACCGAAGAATTCTCCCTCCTTCACGCTGAAAGAGATGTCGTCAACGGCTTTTGTGCCGTCAGAGTAAACTTCAACAAGATTCTCTACCTTAATGATCTCTGACATAAACTAACCATAAATGTTCTTTAAGATTAACAATAAAAAGCTTCTGTTTACCGCTTAACAAATACAGCAAAAAACGCCTTAAATCCCGCTGAGTCTGTTGTGGCTGATGAACCAATTAGTTAGGGAAGAAAAGGAAACCACCGATACCTCTACAAACAAGTAAGTTCTGCAGCTACGATTAGACACGATTAACAAAACCAAAATACACATAAATATCTCCAGAGTCTAAACAGCGACGACAAAGACACCAAGAGATGTACGCGGTAATAGTACAGCTTGGTTAGTACATAGGCTTGCCAAGTCTAGGACCCGGGTTCAAATCCCGGTTACCGCACTGTCATTATTTACCAGATTTATTCAATTCAACCTTCTCAAGCGTCGTTAGCCCTCCGGAAAAATGCTCTGCCACAACGATCTACTTTAGCGGCTTGCCGAAATTCATCAGAAGCTGTTACACCGACTAAAGGAACATAAAGCGGTGAACTATGGTTGGCAACTTGTAAAAGAAGAGAGAAAACCACGCATACGTCTGCATGAAACAAGGCAGTTCAGCGGCAATAAGGGGCATGATTGAAATAACCAAAAAACAGATAAATAAAGCTGAATCTATCACAAAGTTAACCGACTCAGGCGAATATATCGCTAAAGGTCGTAGTCCAATAAGATTTCCTGTATTTGCGGTCGTAGTCTAGTTTGGTCTAGGACATCAAGCCGTTGAGTTAACCTCTCGGTGTGCAAGCCTGCCACGCTGACGACCCGGGTTCAAATCTCGGCGACCGCACCAGACTTCTGATTCAAAATCATAAGTTTTTACGTGAAGATAGCCTTTACTTTATCTGAGGCTAAGAAAGTTTGTCAGATTCGCCCCATCCGCGCGCAAAGTATCGGTATTTGCTTGATGATAATCGCGCTGCCTTGTCCCGATATTATGTGTTGAAGTAGGTTGGTAATACTGCTTTATCATATCTTCGCGCGCTAGATAAAACTGTGCATTTTAAAAAATAAAATCAAAAATCGTTTTCTCGCTCTGACCTATAATCGCAAAATTTGTGAAGCCCAATGCCAAACTCTTTGCTCTGGCAATGCTATCGCAAAGTTGGTCATTCAAATCTTTTAGGCAATAAACAAAGATCCCGCCTCAAACAATTGCCCGACTGCGAAGCGATCAGGGCGAGCGCAAGGTCTTCCAAAATCTTACCCCCATAGAGGAAAGAAGGCTTGTCCGAATTAGCTTATCATCAGAACATATAAAAAAACAAATACTGAATCCAAGCTAAGAAAGCATCCTGACGAATGAGCTATTGTTTATGGTCATTTGCTGTTGCAAATGCATACGCGCTAAAATGGGCTTCTGAAAGATAAGTTTCCTCAGTAATGGATCGACTAAAGATTAAACCATCCAGACACTGCGTCGGTTAGTAGATAAATGGTTCGATTCCATTGGAACGTTTATTTGTATGTTACGGTGAATGAGGTGCCTTGATCTTTCAGATTTGAAGCTGCGGCGATTTGGTTATTTTGGCTGTTTTGCATGATGATATGGTCTTCTGAGAATGTGTTTGGTGATCCTGTTTTGCCGCCGATTTGCGCTGACAGATTTGTGAACGTTACGGTTCCGAAGTCTGCTAACGTGGCTTGTTGATTGTTGACTGTGGGTCTTTCAACGATCCAGTCTGCTGTTAGCCTTGAAGAGTTATATGTGAGGTTTTTTTCGTAACAGTTTTGGGTGAAGCACGCGCCTGTGGTGTCGTCGGCTATTCCGATTTGCCAGCTTCGGGTTGTGGCGTTGACAAGTGTTATAGATGCTGAGAGTTGGTCACCGGGCGAAATTGTTATGTTTTGTATGGTTACCGCGATACCGGGCAGGACTTCGTACCATACACTGTAAACAGCTTGACCTAACAGAGAGTCCTGTTCAGAACCTACTTGGATAAGCGTGGAATCCAATGTGCCGCCGACACCTATCCACGCCGACGAAAACGAGTCAGAATCAGAAAGGGCAACCTTAGGTACAGTCCAAGACCCACTCACAGCGTCTACTGTAGGCTGCGGTGACAGGTTATTTGCCGATACCGCGTAGCCTGCCCAATCCAAGCTGACGAAAGTTTGAGTTTGAAGCGACTTGAAATAGGGCAACGCGAATATATCTACCGCAACCAGCGAAAATAAAAGCAAAGCTATCCCAAGAGTTATCAGCAAAATTTCGCGAATTCTCAGTTTTTGTCCATTTCGCATATTAATTTGTCTCCTCGACCTTTCGGGGTACACGTCCGCCAATTCAAGCGTTGACTCACATAGAGCCTAATGGCCGAACCATATTTAAGCGCCAATCCCTGAGCTAACTTACTTTTAAAGCGTGATTAGCGCGCGCTCGTAAAAGGTACAGTTCAGGCTCTTGCTTCTCCATGATATTAAATCGCAACTTATGCTTCAT